>Ga0310811_10015104_pt1 | contig 10092 bp, 7 predicted proteins | sample YCmetagenome_FD_207642 | JGI IMG/M metagenome (GOLD analysis project Ga0310811, IMG submission 207642) | Soil microbial communities from experimental microcosm in Duke University, North Carolina, United States - YC | ecosystem: Engineered > Artificial ecosystem > Soil microcosm > Unclassified ...
CACGGCAATCTGGGATTCTCCTTCGCCAATCGTCTGCCGGTCCTCACGCTCGTGCTCGACCGCGCCCGGATCACGCTCCTGCTGATGATCCCAGCGCTCGTCGCCGCCTCGACTCTTGGCGTCGCAATGGCGCTGGCCGCCGCGCCGCGGGCGGGCTCTGGCACCGACGCCACGATCACGGGGCTGAGCCTGCTCGGACATGCAGTTCCGGTCTTCTGGCTGGCACAGCTCCTGGTCATGGCTTTTGCGGTGCAGCTGCACTGGATGCCGGCGAGCGGCATGATCTCGCTGCGCAACGCGCCGACCGGCTGGGGCGCCGTGACGGATTTTCTTTGGCATCTCGTGCTGCCAATGACCTGTATCACGATCTACTACGTCGCGGTGGTGGCGCGCGTGGCGCGGGCAGCCGTGGTCGAGCTGTTGCACAAGGATTTCGTGCTGACCGCCATGGCCAAGGGGCTGACGCGCCGGCGCGTGCTATGGCGTCACATCCTGCCCAATGCACTCATCCCCGTCGTGACGGTGGTAGGCTATAGCTTCGGCAGCTCCCTGACAGGCGCCATCCTGACCGAGACCGTGTTCGGCTGGCCGGGGCTCGGCAGCCTGTTCGTCTCCTCGATTGCCTCGCGTGACTATCCGGTACTGCAGGGCATCTTTCTGTTCAGCGCTGTCGCCGTCGTCGTCGCCAACATCCTGACCGACTTCGTCTATTGGCTGATCGATCCACGCCTGCATCGCAACCGTCGCGTGGGCGCCGCCAATGCGTAGCTTTTGCCGGCATCTCCGGGCTCAACCGATCGGTTTTGCGAGCCTGATCGTCGTGCTGCTGCTGGCGGTCGCGGGCGTGCTGGCGCCCTGGCTGGCGCCGGGCGATCCCAATGCACTTGGCAATGACGCGCTGCAGCCGCCGGGCGCTGCGCACTGGCTCGGCACCGACGATCTCGGCCGCGACGTGCTGGGAGGTATCATCTACGGCATTCGCGTCTCCTTGCCGGTCGGTATCCTGTCGGCGGCGGCGGCGCTCCTGTTGGGCGGGGGCGTCGGCGCGATCGCGGGCGCGCGCGGCGGCTGGACGGACGCGGCCGTCATGCGCGTGTCGGAGATGTTTCAGGTGATTCCGGCCTTCATCCTCGCCGCCGTCATCTCCGCTCTGTCCCGCCCGGGCGAATGGCAGGTGATCGTGGTGATCGCGGCGCTTTCCTGGCCGCAGCCCGCGCGCGTGATGCGTGGCGAAGTGATCCGGCTGCGCCAGCTCGATCATGTGCAGGCGGTGCGCTGCCTCGGGATCCCGGAGCATCGGATCCTGCTCGGTGAAATTGTGCCCAACGCCCTGGCACCCGTGCTGGCAGTGGGTGCATTGATCGTCGGTACCGCCATTCTGCTGGAAGCCTCGCTGGCCTTCCTTGGCCTCAGCAACCCCGACGTTGTGAGTTGGGGCCGCATGCTGAACGTCGGCCAGCGTTACCTGTTTCAGGCCTGGTGGCTGTCGCTCTTTCCAGGCCTCACCATCGTCGTCACCGTGCTCGCCTTCAACCTGGGTGGCGATGCTGTCGCGGCGGCGCTCGATCCGGCATCCAAGCCGTGAGTCTGCTGGCTGTCGATCGCCTGCGGCTGGTCTACGATAGCGGGCGCGCCAGCACGGTCGCCGTTGAAGAGGCGACGCTCAGTGTTGCGGAAGGCGAGGCAGTCGGTTTGGTGGGCGAGTCGGGCAGCGGCAAATCCTCGCTGGCTCGGGCGCTGCTCGGCTTGCTGCCGCCAGGGACCGGCCGCATCACCGACGGCAGCATTTCGATCGCCGGCCGCGACGTGACAAGGTTGTCGCGCCGGGACTGGGAGAAGCTGCGCGGCCGGCCGATGGCCATGGTCTTCCAGGATCCGCTCAGCAGCCTCAATCCCGTCATGCGCATCGGCACCCAGATCGGCGAAAGTGTGCGCCGGCATGATCACGATACCGACGTCGCGAAGCGCATCGGCGAGCTGCTGGACCTGGTGCGCTTGCCAGCGGCCTGCGCGGGGTCTTATCCGCACGAGCTGTCTGGCGGGATGCGCCAGCGCGCGCTGCTGGCAATCGCGCTCGGTTGCCGTCCGGCGTTGCTGGTGGCCGACGAGCCAACCACAGCGCTCGACGTCACAACCCAGGCCGAGATCCTGGCCCTGCTGCGTGAGCTGCGCGGCCGGCTCGGCATGGCGCTGCTGCTGATCAGCCATGATCTTGGTGTCGTGGCCGATGCCTGCGACCGCGTGGTGATCATGTATGCCGGTCGTACCGTGGAGTGGGGCAACACCTCCGATACCTTCAGACAGCCGGGCCACCCCTATGCGAGTGCACTGCTGGCAGCCGGCCAAGTGTTGCGCAATGCGCAAGGGTTGTTCGTCACGATCGAGGGCGAGGTTGGCCGCGCGGGCGGCGTCGGCTGCCCGTTCGCGCCACGTTGTCCGCAGGCCATGCTACGTTGCCATACCGAAATGCCGCCGGCTTTTTCGGCAGGAGGACGAGGGCACGCAGCGCGTTGCTGGCTGCTCGAAGACCAAACGTCACGGGCGGCACCGTGACTGAGCCTCTGTTGCGTCTTGTCGGGATCGCCAAGTCCTTCCATCGCGGCGGCGAGCGTGTGGCCGCCGTCGTCGACGCCGATCTGCATGTAGGCTACGGCGAATCGGTTGCGTTGGTGGGGGAGAGCGGCTCGGGCAAATCCACGCTGGCACGACTCGCGCTCGGCCTGATAGCACCTGACAAGGGCCACGTCTTTCTCGAAGGCTGTTGCCTCGCCGAGATGACGCCCGCTGCATTCGCCGAGGCGCGCACAGCGATGCAGCCGATCTTTCAGGATCCGGGCCAGTCGTTCAATCCGCGCCGCAATGTCGGCGAGGCGTTGGCGCAAGCGTTGTGGCGCATACCGCGTGCCGATCGCCGCCCGCGCAGCCTACATCTGCTGAACCGAGTCGGTTTGCGGCCCGCCGAGACCATTCTCGGTCGCTATCCGCATGAGTTGAGCGGTGGCCAGAAACAGCGCCTGGCCGTAGCACGCGCGGCTGCCATGTCACCCAAGCTGATCGTGGCTGACGAGCCATTGTCGGGGGCCGACGTCTCGATCCGCGGCCAGATGCTCAATTTGCTTTCCGAGCTGCGCCGCGATGGCGTCGCCTTCCTGATGATCACTCACGACATCTCTGTCGCGCGTGCCTTCGCCGATCGCGTGGCGGTGATGCAGCATGGCGTCATCGTCGAGAGCGGACCGGCCGCCACGGTGCTCGAGCGGCCGGAACATATCTATACGCGCCGGTTGATCGCATCGGTTCCGCCACTCGACCACTATGGCAGCGCCTGAGGTCGAGCCTCTAAGGAACGGACAAGTATGCCCGACCGATGCTGGCAGAAGTTCTTAGCGGATTAGGCGGCTTGCGCGGTGTCGGTGGCTTCAGCGCGTCGTTTGAGGACGGGTTTGATATCCCGTTCGAAGATGCCGCGCTCTCCAGGGGTCAGTGCAGGGTAGCCCTCGCGAGCGGCCTTCCAGGCCACCGTATAGGCAGGTGTTCCGCTATCTATTTCCCCGTCTTCGAGGAGGCTTTCGATTGCCCAAAGCAATTCGTCGGCCCGAAGTACCACTGGCCCCATATTCCCTCCAGCGCCAGGTGGCGCTCCCCATGCGGCTATATATGTGCACGCCGCAAGCCAGAATCAACCTTGGGCTACGGCGAAGCCTTTGCCAGTGACCAACGGTGTCGATTGTATCAACCCACGCTGGCCCCGTAGCTGGGCAACGCTTGCTGCAACTCAGGCGGTAAAGGCGGCGTTGGACGCTTGGGGATCGAATCGCAATCTTTTCCAGCAGGGCTTCACGAAGCAAACCGATGACCCGAAGATTGTTGCCGCGACGATGGCCAAGCCGGGTGTTGTTCTGCGCAGGCCGGCCGGCACCGATGTCGCGTTCACCGAGCATGCGGCACTTCCGAGCGGCTTCGCCGCAGGTATGGCCGGGCGATCATCTGCCAAACGGAGCGGGCCACGAGGGGAGCCAGCCGATCGACGAGCCTATGGCTCGGAAAGCCGCGCTGTCATTCCAGCGAGAACAGAAGCAGCGGCAACGTCAGGCGCAAAAGGACGAAGCCGTCCGCAAAAGGGAGTGCGAACATCGCGAGCACGCCATCGCGGCGGCCGAAGCTGCCCTCGAGGAAGCTGCAGCGGCCCACCAAAAGAAAGTGGCGGACATAGGCAAGGCTCGGGGCCACGCTCAACGGAAAGCCCGAGATGGAGCTGGAGAGCCGGAGACGGAAGAAAGAACAGCTTGAAAGGGCACTCAGCGAACTTCTACCGACACAACGGGGAATTCTGGATTGAAACACGGAACCAAAACGGTGGCGAATTGTCTCGGATCGAAGTGCTAGTGTTTGCGTGTCCGCGACAAAGCTAGGTGCAGAAGTTATTGGGTGGAAAGATATGAAGTCTCTTCATCAGGCATGGGCAACCGTGCGGCGACGGCTGAAGATACTAGAACCACTGGAGTTCTCTTCCGAGCACTGGTCTCTTGTTGAACGCATGCACGAAAATTTTAATGATCGCGAAGTGCATAGTCACTTGCCCATACCAATTGCCTGCTTTCGCGAGACTGCAACGAGAGCCATCTATGAATATGCAAAGCAGTTCAACGACGTCAAAACGGTGTATGTCGATGACGGTTGGTTTGTAGAAAATTTTGTCAAAGGCACTGGCGACACAATGGCGAATTATGTCCGCCTCTATAATGACGACGTTGACGAAATGATGAGTGTACTCGTTCCTTCAGCGCGCTATCGCAAAGAGCATTATGCATTTGGCAAATTTACAGTGCCCCAACCGCATGGTCTTCATACCGACCATAGTGCAGAAGATCCGGATGGCGCGGGAGAACCGATCTGTATAGCCAGAATTGAAACTCTGGGTACGCACTATGTTGCTGGCAACTACAAAACGCATGATTCGAGAACGCAGAGCATGCTCAAAGCGTTGAGGCATTGGATTGCTGTTCCCGAAGGTGAACCGGAGAATATTCTAGATGAACTGTTGAAGCGAGCGACGCTTAAAACCATTCCCGTAAACCATGTCATGCTGATGGTCGCGGGAAACAATTCGGAAAATGCTCAGATCACACAACATATTGCCGCAAGGCCGCCCAATGGCGGACTGCATTCGGCTTTTTTTCAACGGCAGTACAAGCTCACGTAAAAGAGCGAATAGCCCTTAGCGTCTGTCTGCGGTGTGCCCGTCAAGAGCATCTAGTATTAGTTCGAGTCCAAGTCCTTAACTCGGCGGCCCGAAGGGTCGTAGAACGGCTGTAGCGTGATTTCGGCGGGAACTCGTTCGCCAGCAACTTCTATCTCATAGCGGCCGCTTCTTACAAAAGCGGGATCGACAATTTCCCCTCCGCTTTGGACGTAGCCCATGCCGATCGATTTGCCGATGGTGTGCCCATACGCGGCCGAGGTGATGCGCCCCACGAGCACGCCATCCCGCCAAATTGGCTCATTGTGATACAGGAGCTTGTTCGGATCGCTAAGGGCGAAGCTGGCCAGCCGGCGTGTAACGCCTCGACTTTTCTGCTTTTGAAGGGCTGCCCGGCCGATGAACTCGGCGGACTTTTCCCAAGAGACCGCAAAGCCAAGGCCCGCTTCCAGCGGGGTATCCTCGTCTGTGATGTCGTGGCCCCAATGACGGTACGCCTTTTCCATGCGCAGCGAATCGAGAGCGTGGTAGCCAGCGAGGCGCATCTCGAACGAGCGACCCTCGGCTTCGATCCTGTCGAATATATCTGCCACGAACTCGGTCGGGATATAGAGTTCCCAGCCCAACTCACCGACATACGTGATTCGGCTGGCACGAACGCGCGCATAGCCAAGATCGATGATCTGTGACGTGGCGAACGGAAAGGCAGCGTTCGACAAATCAGCGTTCGTTAGGCGGGAGAGAAGGTTCCGTGACTGCGGGCCCATGACACCCAACACGGCGTATCCGGATGTCACATCGACGGCGATCGCACGAGCATCGGAAGGAATGTTGCGCTGCAGCCAGCTCAAATCGCGGGTCTGCGTTGCCGCGGCGGTCACAATCAAATACCGATTTTCAGTCTCGCGGGTAACAGTAAGGTCCGCCTCAATGCCGCCACGCTCATTCAACCATTGCGTATAAACAATGCGCCCAACAGGAACAGCAACATTGTTTGCGCTGATGCGATTGAGCACGACTTCGGCATCAGGTCCTTCGACGATGTATTTTCCAAAGGACGATTGATCGAACAAACCGACGCTGCTGCGAACAGCGCGGTGCTCGTCTGCGGAATAATTGAACCAATTCTGTCTGCCGTAACTATATTCATATTTGGCTGGTGTTCCCGTCGGCGCATACCAGTTGGGCCGTTCCCATCCGGCGACTTCGCCGAAGCAGGCGCCATTTACGCTCAGACGATCATGCAGGGTGGAGCGTCGAACGCCGCGAGCGGTCTCGGGCTGACGGAAGGGCCAATGCATGGCGTAGAGCAGACCAAGAGCCTCGACCGTTCTGTCATGAAGGTACAGACGGTTGCGTTGGAAGGGCATCATGCGACGGATGTCGACGTCCCAAAGATCCATAGGCGGATGGCCGTCGATGATCCAATCGGCCAACACTTTGCCTGCACCTCCGGCCGACTGGATGCCGATCGAATTGAATCCCGCCGCAACGAAGAGATTCCTGACTTCCGGAGTCTCGCCTAGCAGGTAGCGATCATCCGGCGTAAAGCTTTCGGGGCCATTGAAGAAGAGCTGGATGCCTGTGCTTCCAAGCGCGGGAACACGACGAATGGCTTGTTCGAGTAGCGGTTCGATGTGCTCGAGATCGTCGGGTAGGGTATCGAAACTGAAGCTCTCCGGGATTTCCTTGGTTCCCCAGGGTTTGGCCACGGGCTCAAACCATCCGACCAGTAGCTTTCCGGCGTCCTCCTTGAAGTAGGCGCATGAGTCGGCATCACGAAGTACGGGAAGATGCTTGGGGAGACCGGGAACCGGTTCGGTGACGATGTAGAAGTGCTCTGCCGCATGGAGTGGTACGGTTGTCCCCGCAGCTGCGCCAAGACCATGCGCCCACATGCCGGCGGCGTTGACGACGATGTCAGCACGAATATCCCCCTGTGCTGTGCGGACACCTACAGCTCGACCGTCTTCGACAATGATTTCGTTGACTTTCAGATTCTCGAAAATGCGGGCCCCGCGGCTCTTCGCGGCTTTTGCAAGAGCTTGCGTGGTATCGATCGGATTGGTTTGGCCGTCCTTGGGAAGGTGGACCGCTCCCACAACATCGTCCGTTGTCATGAACGGCCACATTTCTCTGGCACGCTCCGGTGTTACGATATCGACTTCAAGGCCGAAGCATCGCGCCATGGAGGCGCCGCGCTTCAATTCTTCGAAGCGCTCCTTGGTCGTGGCCAGCGCAAGCGAGCCAATCTGCCGGAAGCCGGTCGCTTGGCCCGTCGTGCTTTCAAGGGATGCGTAGAGTTCTGTGGTGTATTGAGCCAGGCGTGTCAGATTATGAGTGGCGCGCAACTGGCCGACGAGACCGGCGGCATGCCAGGTCGTTCCCGACGTGAGCTGTTTCCGCTCTACGAGAATGACGTCAGTCAGACCCCGCAGGGTCAGATGAAAGGCGATGCTGCATCCGATAATGCCGCCACCGATGATGACGACCTGAGCCTTTTGTGGAATCTCGACCACGCTGCTGTCTCCCATGAACCGAGGCGTATAATCATATTGCGAAGTACATGATGAAGTACGAGAAGCGCTGCCAGAAGTTTAGTAGTAAAGCCTCGAGGCCAACCACGAGCAACATCAGGTCGAGCCATGACGCGAAGTTTGGAGCATCTCTTCTCGCCGCTTCGCATTCGGAGCGTTGAAATACGCAACCGGATACTGTCGACCGGACATCAGACCTATCTGGCGAAGGGCGGCGTTCCTTCGCCAGAAATGGTCGCGTATCATGAGAGGCGCGCGCGCGGAGGCGCAGGCCTCATCATCACCGAGTCTTCGCGAATGCACGCGTCAGGCATGAGCGACGCACCCGATCTCAACGCCAGCGATGATCGATGTATCCCTGGCTATGCCGCAATTGCCAAGGCGGTTCACAAGCACGGCGGTCGGGTCTTCGGTCAGCTTTCCCATCCGGGCAAGGCAACGCGACGCATCAAGGGCGGAATGCGCGCCGTTACCTTCGCGCCGTCCGCCATACCCGACAATCGCTTTCACACCATGCCACGCGAAATGCCTCTCGATATGATCGAGGAGCTGGTCGCCTCCTGTGGCTTGGCCGCCCGACGCCTTGCCGAAGCCGACCTCGATGGTATCGAGATCGTCGCATCGCACGGCATGCTCTTTGCGGCATTTCTAAATGCGAACGCAAATATTCGGACCGATCGCTACGGGGGCACCTTCGAAAACCGCATGCGCTTTCTGACCGAATGCCTCGCCGCTGTCCGCGCAAATATCGGCGATATGGTCTTGGGTATGCGCATCTCAGCGGATGAAGTGGAGGCCGACGGCCTGCATGAAGACGACGTGCTCGCTGTTTGTAAGGAGCTCGCGAGGACAAACGCTCTCGACTACATCAACACGACGCTTGGCTCGATGACCGGCCCTGGCGGTTCCATCCATGTCGTCCCGCCGATGGGTGTTGAGAATGCCTACGTCGCTCCGCAGGCGGGAAAGATTCGTGCGGCAACAGGACTTCCCATCTTCGTTGCAGGAAGGATCAATCAACCGCAGCTCGCCGAGCAGGTGCTCCGTGCGGGATTCACAGACATGTGCGGCATGACGCGCGCAATGATCACGGACCCGGATATGCCGAACAAGGCAGCCGAGGGCCGTCTCGATGACATTCGCGCCTGCATTGGCTGCAATCAGGCCTGCATTGGGCATTATCATGCCGGGTACTCGATCTCCTGTATTCAGAACCCTCTCACCGGTCGCGAACACGAGCTCGGCGAGCTGACGCCCACTACGCGTGCCAAGACCATCTTGGTCGCAGGCGGCGGTCCCGCCGGCATGAGGGCCGCCGTTACCGCCGCCGAGCGTGGTCATCGCGTCATCCTCTGCGAGGCCGACAGACAGTTGGGAGGGCAGGCGCTGCTCGGGCGGCTACTGCCGCAACGAGCGGAGTTTGGCGGACTGGTCACAAACCTCGAAGCCGAAATAGAAAAACTCAACATTGATGTTCGTCGTCGGACCAAGGTGGACCGAGCACTGGTCGAAATGTTGGCTCCTGACGAAATTGTCGTGGCGACAGGCGCCAAGCCCTATGAACCGCCCGTTGAGGGACGTGAGCACGGCCATGTGGTGGGTGCTTGGAACGTGCTGGCAGGAGGAGCGAACCTCGGCTCGAGTGTCCTGATTGCCGACTGGCGCGCTGATTGGATCGGTATGGGCCTCGCCGAGATGCTGGCGCTTGCGGGGCACAAGGTGCAGCTCGCGGTCAATGCGCCTCACGCAGGTTATAATTTGCAACTCTATGTTCGCGACCATTGGATGGCCAAGCTCGACAACCTTGGGATCACGGTGATTCCCCATGCACGCATCTACGGCGTCGACGGCACGACGGCATATCTCGTACACGCGCTATCAGGCAATGCAGTGGTCCGCGAGGATGTGGATACGGTCGTGCTGGCGACAGGGCATACGCCGGTGACGACGCTTGAGAAGGAACTGGATGGACTGGAGCGGCCCATCTATCTCGCAGGGGATTGCCTCTCACCTCGAACGGTGGAGGAGGCGCTCTATGAAGGGTTTCTCATCGGGCGTTCGATTTGATCGGCTGTGTCAGAAGGCCTCCGGGTACTGCGAGAATGGACCCGTTGGAAGGTAGAAACGTCAAGATGGCGCGCCTCAGTCGGCCCGGTTCGTGGGCAGTAATACATTGTAATATAATGGATTTGTAGCGAGAGTTATGTCGATCATGGAAGGACTACGGCTATGAAATGAAGACAGAGGTTGCTACCCGGGAGGTTGAAGTTTGGACGATTTACCTCACGTAGCTGAAGTGGACGGTCGTCAATCCAGACACAGCAGGATCAGAAGCTGCGCCGCGGCCTCGATTCC
>Ga0310811_10015105_pt1 | contig 10092 bp, 7 predicted proteins | sample YCmetagenome_FD_207642 | JGI IMG/M metagenome (GOLD analysis project Ga0310811, IMG submission 207642) | Soil microbial communities from experimental microcosm in Duke University, North Carolina, United States - YC | ecosystem: Engineered > Artificial ecosystem > Soil microcosm > Unclassified ...
CTGTTGGAGGAACGTGACCCGTTGCGTGGTCCCGAGGCGCCCGCGGATATCGGTCTGCGCCTCGCCGCCATTGCCCATGGCGACCCTGCCGCTGATCGTGGTGCGCTGACCCGCATCCGACGTGTGGCCGCGCAGTACCGGCGTCGGCTGCGGACTGATGCGGACCCGGAGGGCGATGCCGGCAGGCTGCTGGCCGCCGGGTTCCCCGATCGGATCGCGCAGCGGCGCGGCGAGCCCGGCAGCTTTCGGCTATCCGGCGGCGGCGGTGCACGGCTGCCGCGTGCAGATCCGCTGGCAAACGCGGCGTTGCTGGCAGTGGCCGCGCTGGAAATGAAGCAGGCGGCGCGCATCAGGATGGCGGCGCGGCTCGATCCCGAGGCTCTGCCGGCTTCGCGCATCACCGAGCAGGTGGAGGTCAGCTTCGACTCCGCGTCTGGCGCGGTGCTGGCACGGCGCCGGCGCCGGTTCGGCGCGCTGGTGCTGAGCGACAGGACGGAGCCGGCTGATCCCGTGGAGGTCGCTAACGCCCTGGCCCGCGCAGTGGCGACGGCGATACTGCGGCCGCTGCCATGGACCGACCAGGCGCGGCAGCTCCAGGCGCGTGTCGCGTTGATGCGTCACCTGGAGCCGGACGAGGCGTGGCCCGATCTTTCCGACGAAGCTCTGATAGCGGAGATTGAAGCCTGGTTGGCGCCGCACCTCGCGGGTTCGTCGCGGCTCGGCGATGTCGGTCGGCTGCAGCTTGCCAGCATCCTCCGCGGGCTGATCCCACGGAATCTGGTGGGTCGGCTGGACGCGGCATTGCCGGCACATCTCGATCTGGCCAACGGGCGCGTCGCGTTTGACTACACGCAGACGGTTCCGGTGGCGTCTGCAAAGGCGCAGGCGTTCTACGGGGTGACGGCGGCGCCAACGCTCGCCGGCGGACGCGTGCCGTTGCAGCTTGCACTGTTGTCCCCGGCTGGGCGGCCGGTCGCGATCACAGCTGATCTGGCGGGGTTCTGGGGTTCGGGCTGGGCGGACGTAAGGCGGGACATGCGCGGCCGATATCCCAAACACGACTGGCCGGAGGATCCGACGGGCAACAAGCACAAGACTTGAGGCGTCGGGCAACGCCCCCTGCCTCAAGGGGAATCAAGGCTTACTTGTTGCGGCGGCGTGGGAATGCCATGTGGTTCGTTCATCCGTTCGGAGTTCACGCATTATCATGAGCCGCTGGATCCGGCGTTCGTCAGTCATGGCCGTCCTGACGCTGTTGGTCAGTGCCTGCACCGCCGGTGCCCCCGGGTTTGCGCGCTCCGCCCCGGACAGCTTCGCACCGCTGGTCAAGCGGGTAATGCCGGCTGTGGTCAACATCGCGGTGACGGAGACGGTAACCGGCGGAGAGGTGCTGAACGAGCTGCCGCCGGAACTGCGTGACACCCCTCTCGGGCGCGAGTTCCGCAAGCGATTCGGCAATCGCAAGGAACAGACGATGGGCGCCGGCTCCGGCTTCATCATCGACTCGTCCGGACTGATCGTCACCAACAACCACGTCGTGGGACGCGCCGACAAGATCACCGTCTCACTGCCCGACGGGACGCGGTTGCCCGCGACCGTGATCGGCTCCGACGAGCTGACCGATGTGGCACTGATCAAGGTCATCGCCTCAAGATCGCTGCCATCCGTGCAATGGGGCGACTCGCGACAGGCCGAGGTGGGCGATTGGGTGCTGGCCGGCGGAAATCCGTTTGGCCTCGGTGGCACGGTGACCGCCGGCATTATCTCGGCACGCGGTCGCGACCTGGGCGCGGGACCGTTCGACAATTTCCTGCAGCTCGACGCACCGATCAATCCGGGGAACTCGGGCGGTCCGATCTTCAACATGGACGGCCAGGTGATCGCGATCAGCACGGCGATCGTGTCGCCGTCCGGTGGATCTGTCGGCATCGGATTCGCCACGCCGAGCGAACTGGTGATCCCGATCATCGAGCAGTTGCGGGCAAGCGGGCACATCGAGCGTGGCTGGCTCGGCGTGTCGGTGCAGGACTCGGATAACGGCGTGACCGTTGCGGGTGTCGAACCGACCAGCCCGGCCGCTCGGGCGGGACTGCAGAAGGGCGACATGATCCTGGCGGTGAACGGCGAGCACGTCGATACTTCGCGGGTGCTGATTCGCACCGTTGCGGCGCAAATGCCGGGCAAGTCGGTCAGCCTGTCGATCCGGCGGCAAGGGCGTGCCTTGGATATTTCGATAACGGTCGGCCAGCGGCCTCCGGAGAGCCACGGCTGAGGGAGCGAGGTGATGCGGATCCTGGTGGTGGAAGACGACAAGGACGTCGGTGCCTTCGTCGTTCGCGGGTTGAAGGAAGCCGGCCACGTGGTGGAACACGCGGACAACGGCCGCGACGGTCTGTTCATGGCGGCGAGCGAGGCGTTCGACGCGGTGGTGCTTGACCGCATGCTGCCCGGCGGCATCGACGGCCTGCGGCTGCTCGAGACGCTGCGGGCGCAGAAGAACACCGTGCCGGTGCTCATCCTGTCGGCGCTCGCGGATGTCGACGAACGCGTGCGCGGATTGAAGGCGGGCGGTGACGACTACCTGACCAAGCCATTTGCGTTCGCCGAGCTATTGGCACGGGTCGAGGCGTTGGCGCGGCGCGGCAAGGGCGAGGGGCCGGTGACCAAACTGGTGGTCGAGGACCTAGAGCTCGACCTGCTGTCGCGCCAGGTGAAGCGGGCAGGCCAGAAGATCGATCTGCAGCCGCGGGAATTCCGCCTGCTGGAATACCTGATGCGGCATGCCGGCCAGGTGGTGACCCGCACAATGCTGCTGGAGGGTGTCTGGGACTACCATTTCGATCCGCAGACCAACGTGATCGACGTGCATGTCTCGCGGCTGCGGCAGAAAGTGGACAAGCCGTTCCCAACGCCGCTGATCCATACCGTGCGCAACGCCGGCTACATGCTGCGCGCCGAGAGCGCGTGACGGAGGCCGGGCGGCCGGTGCAGACAACGAACCGCCTGGTCTTCGATATTGGCAGGAGTGGATAGGCTTGCTGCTTGCCCGCCCGATCGCCGTGATCGAAGGGCTTTGGCCTCGCCGAGGTTCCACCGGCAGGTTGTTGCGGTCCGCGGGGTTCCGGTTCGCGTTGGTTTATGCGGTGTTGCTGGCGCTGAGTGCCGCGGCACTGGCGATGTTCCTGTGGTGGGCAACGGCGGGGTTGCTCGACCGACAGACCGAGGCGGCGATCCAGGCCGATGCGCAAAGTCTGTCCGAACGTTTCACCGCCGGCCGCATCCCGGCGCTCATCCTGACCATCGACGATCGGCTGACGCAGAATGTCGAGGACGACGCGATCTACCTGCTCGTCGATCCGTCGGGGCGGCGCGTCGCCGGCAATCTCGAGCACTGGCCGGCAGGGGCGGCGCAGAGCGGCGGATGGTACGAACTGCCGATAGAGCGCGCGGGAACCCGCTCGATGGCACTGGTACAGAGCTTCACGCTACCGGACGGTTATCGCCTGCTGGTGGGACGCGATGCCAAGGTGCGCGCGCAATTGCGGCATCTCCTGACCGACGCTCTGTTGTGGGCCCTTTTGGTGGTTGTGGTGATGGCCTCCATCGGCGCGCTGGTGGTGCGGAGCCTGTTCCGCCGAACACTGGCAAATGTGTCGGCGACGGCCGCGGCTATCGCGTCCGGCGATTTCACGCAGCGCGTCCGGCTGTCCGGCCGGGGTGACGAATTTGACCAGCTCGCGGAGACGATCAATGACATGTTGGATCGGATCGGACGGCTGATGGAGGGGGTGCGCGAGGTATCGAATGCCATCGCACATGACCTGCGCACGCCGATCACCCGGGCGCGGGCGCGGCTGGAGGATGCCAGCCTGCATGCGACCACGGCGAATGATTTGCGCGCGGCGATCGAGCGGGCGACGGCCGACCTCGATGGCATCGTCGCAGTGTTCCAGGCGCTCCTGCGGATCGCGGAGATCGAGGCAGGGTCGCGACGCTCAGCCTTCGCCCCGGTAGATCTTGCGCCGCTCCTGTCGGACGTGGCGGAGCTGTACGGTGCGGTCGCGGAGGAGAAGGGGATCATGCTGGTGCTCGACGCGCCCGCGACGCTGCCCGCGTACGGCGATCGAGAGCTGATCCAGCAGGCGGTGGCCAATCTGGTGGACAATGCGGTGAAATTCTCGCCTGCCGAAAGCACGGTTCGGCTGTCCGCTGAGGCGACGCCTGGCGGGCTCGATGTGGCGGTGTCCGACCAGGGGCCGGGCATCCCCGACGGCGATCGCGTGCGGGCGGCGGAGCGCTTCTTTCGTGGCGAGTCGGCGCGGAACACGCCGGGTTCCGGCCTCGGCCTCGCACTGGTGCAGGCGGTGGCGCATTTGCACGGGGGCAGCCTGCGATTGGCGGATGCGGGACCGGGGTTGGTTGCCGTGCTGTCGTTGCCGAATCACGAACAGGCGGTGCCGGCTGGATAACCTGCTTGTCATGTCGGCACCACAGGCCTGTGAGGCCGGGAACGGCATAATGCCAGCCATGGTTCCAGGCTTGCGCATGACCGGACTGGCTGGCGGGGCATCCTGCCTTGCGGTGGCGACGATGTTGCTGGGCACCTCCCCGGTGGTCGGCCAGTCGCAGCTGTCGCCGGCGCGGGTCACCAGCGACACACCGCAGTACTGCCTGCATCTGCTGGACCAGGTGAGCGAGATGGTCCGGGTTGCCGAAGCGCCGCCGCCGCAGGAGGTCATGGCGCTGTCGAGCGAGGGCCAGCGGATGTGCGATCAGGGATTGACGCGAGGCGGCATCCTGCGGCTGCGGCGGGCGCTGGTTTTGATGCTGCGCCAGGAGGGCAGCCCGTAGCGGTCCGCGGCGGAACTTGGGCCCGGGCGCTTGAGTAGAAAGGGTGATATGAGTCGATGCTTGCCGCGCCACAAGGCGGGTAATGCGCGCCGAGTCTGACTCTGATCGCGACCCGTCCGAGCTTCCGTGGCATGCTCAATTGGTTGAACAAACTGTGCGAGGGCTACGAAATCAGCCGCGCCAGCCGATCGAATTCAGCGGGCGACAGCGTTTCCGCCCGCCGGTCCGCCGCGATATCCGCCGCTCGCAGCAACACCTCGCCGCCGAGCGACTTCAGCGCGCCACGCAGCATCTTTCTCCGCTGGCCGAACGCCGCCGCCGTCAGGCGCTCCATGGCAGCGAACAGCGTCGGCTCGGGTTGCGTCGTGTGTGGCACCAGACCCACCACGGCGGAGAACACCTTCGGCGGCGGCACGAATGCGCTGGGCTGGATACGCAGCAATAGCTCCGTCTCGCACGTCCATTGTGCCAGTATGGACAAACGCCCATACGCAGCGGTACCCGGTTCCGCACAGATCCGTTCGGCCACCTCCTGCTGGAACATCAGCGTCAGCCGTTCGAACGAGGACGCCTGGCGCAACCAGCCGATCAGCAGGGGCGTCGCGATGTTGTATGGCAGATTGGCCACCACCTCGCGCGGCGCCGGGACAAGTGCCACCAGGTCCACCTGCAGTGCATCGGCCGCGACAATGCGCAGACGAGAGCCAACCAAGCCAGCAAGGTCCTGCATCGCCGCGACAGCGCGGGGATCGATCTCCACCACCGTCACGCTCGCCGCGTCGGATCCGAGCAGGGCGCGCGTCAGCCCGCCGGGTCCCGGCCCAATCTCCACGACATGGCGCCCGGCCAGCGGCCCGACCGCGCGCACAATGCGCTGCGTGAGGTTCGCATCCAGCAGGAAGTGCTGTCCCAACGCCCGTCGAGCCGCCAGTCCGTGCCGCGCGATCACCTCGCGCAGCGGCGGCAGATCGGTCATGCACCGCCGCTACGGATGTCGATACGTGCGCGTCGCCGCAGATCCGCGATCAGTTGCCGCGAGGTCAATTCGACCCGATCATTCAGCAGTTGCGCCCGCACCTGGTCATTAGACTCCTGCCCGACATTCTTCTGCTCACGGGAACAAACAATCAACACGGCGATGCCGTCAGTGGTGACCAGCGGTTGTGTGGTCCGATCCGGCGGCAACGTCGCCAGCGCCTGTCGCAACGTTGCAGGATTGATGGCCTCGAGGCGCACCTCCCCAGGATCCGCCGGGCGAGGCGAGTTGTTCGCCTTGTTGGCCTGCTCCATCTGCTCGCAGCTATGCACGCTGGCGGCAATCGACTTTGCCTTGTCCAGCGTCTGCTTCTGCTGCTCCGTCGGCGCCTGCGTATTGAGCGCGGCGGTGAACGGCAGGAACACCTGGCGCAGTGACAGCACGGTGCCCATCTCGCGGCCGATATCGCGCTTGCCCTGCAAGGTCACGATGGAGAAACCGCCCGGGACCTTGACCGGGTTGCTGATCGCCCCGATCGGCATCTCGGCCACGAGGCGAGCCACCTCCGGATCGAGCTGGTTCGCCTGCACCCAGCCCAGCTCGCCACCCTGCAGCGCCGTCTGGTTCTGGCTGAACTGCGCCGCAACCACCGGGAACGCGGCACCCCTGCGCAGTTCCGCGATCACCGTCTCGGCGAACCGTTCGGCGTCCGCGGTGGCGGCCGGGTCCTCAACCGGAACGAAAATCTCGCCCACGCGGTATTCCGGCTTGCCAACCTGCTGCGCCAGGATCCGCTGCCGCTCAGCGATTTCGGCGTCGCTGATATTCACCTGCTGGCCAAGCTGCTCGCGCAGCACCTGTCCCCAGCCGAGCTGCGTGCGAATCTGATCGATCAACGTACGCTGGCTCACGCCGTCAGCTGCCAGCTTCTGCCGCAACCCGCCCGCGGGCAGACCGTTGCGCGACTCGATGTCATGGATTGCCGCGGCGATCGCCTTGTCGGGGATGACGATCTTGCGGCGCTGCACCTCCTGCATCCGCAGCCGTTCATCGATCAGCTGGCGCAGAATTTGTTTCTTAATCCGTTCAATCACGTCCGGCGTCAACGGCATGCCGGTGGACAGCGCGAACAGCCGTGCACGGTTGTCGACGTCGATGTTGCTGATAACCTCGCCGTTCACCACCGCGACGATTTGGGTGGATTGCACGGCAGGCGGTGGCGGCTTCATCGGCATGGCGCCGAACGCCGCCGTCACCGGCATCACAAGCAAACATGCCAGCAGCAGCCAGCATCGACGGTTTTCCGCCATGAATGAGCCTCCCGATCTCACAGCGCGTTGAATCCGAACTGTCCGACCGTCTTGAATGTTAGCTGGACCAGGAAAGTTGTCGATCCATTGTCGCCGTTGAACGAGGTATAGCGACGGTAGTACCTGAGATCAAAGATGAAACATTCGTCCTCGTAGATCGCGTCGGCCCCCGCCGCCACCATCTGGCTGGTCTGCAAGTCGCGGCGCATCCAGCCGTTAAAGCGGTACTTTCCCCAATTCGCCGATGTCCCCAGCGAGACCTCGTTGCGCGGCACGAAGAAAGCGTTTCCGGGCGGCGGCGGTGCCGGCTGGTCAAAGAACGTATACGGGTCGAATGTCGTGTAGATGTATCCGCCGGACACCGAGAAATGCGAGCTGCTGACAGATGCCAGCGCGTCCGCGAACCTGGTGGCCATATTCCGATGATCGAGCCGGGTCCGGTACGACAGGTTGAGCCAGCTCGTGGGCGCGATGGTGGCGCGCGCGACAACGTCGGACACATTGTCATGCAGTCCCGACGCCTCGGGGAACAGGTTGTCCGGTTTGGTCTGATACGATTGGCCGATCAGCCCGTCGAACGTCGTCCCGCCAAGGTACCACGCGCCATGCATCGCGACATTGGCGCGTTGACCTCCCTCCAGCCGATCGATGCCGGGAAAGCGATTGAAGCCGAACAGGTTGGCATCGGTGAATTCCAGATCGAGGCTGTCTTCATTGGGGTACTTGTTGACCTGACTGTCACCGGCCTGCGGCGCAACGACAATCTCCACCATCGGCTCGAGCAGCTGGGTGCCCCATGCGCCGGAATTCCGCATGAACGGCCAACGGAAATCCAGCGCCGCCTGGGGCAGTGCGCGGGCCGAGTTGATCTTGCTCACCGGACCGAAATTCGGCTGTTCATTGAAGCTGCTCGCATCATACCCGGCGGCATCGTTGTGCAACTTGACCGTCCACAGGTCACCGAGTGCGCCGACGAATGGCCGCTCCCAGTTCGTTGTGAGGCTCACCCGGCGCGTGTTGGTGCCAACACCACGCAGCACGTTGAAGACCCCAGCGTCGATGCTCAGACGCCCGCCCAAGGCATCCGGCTGCCCAAAATAGCTGTACTCGTAACGCGGCAGTACCAGCGGCAGGGCATTGCTGGAGACGACGTCATTCAAGGTCTGGTAGAACTTGACGTCGATGCGGGAGTACGCGCCCTGCCCGAAGCCCTCGGCGTAGATCTGGCTGCTCAGCAGGGTGGACTCATTGCCGAGCGTGCTTGAGAGGCGGAAGTCCCTGACGTAGTCGGCTGACGAACCGCGCGCGATATCGAATCCCCAACGCCAGGTGTCGTCTATACTGAATTGGCCCTTGCCGAATATCGTCGCCTGTGGCGAGTGTTCGAAGTAGCCGGCCGAGCCATTGAGCAGCAGCTCGCCGTTGTTGAACCGGCGCCGGTACTCAATATCAACTTCCGGACCCGCGCGCGAGGTTATCATCGGCGTGATGGTCGCATCCGATTGATCGTCGATCACCTGGTACCACGGTTGGGCGTAGAAAACGCCGAGATGCGAATTGGAACCCATCGTCGGGATCAGCAGTCCGCTCCCTCGTTTCACGGACGGATCGACCTGCCAGAAATACGGCATGTACCCGATCGGGAAGCCGTACATCTCCATGACGGCATCCTGATATTCGATCTTCTTGTGTTCCAGGTCCTGCACCGCGGACAGCGCCCGGATCTGCCACAGCGGCGGCTGTGTGGGATCCTTGGCGCATAGGTTGCACGTCGAGTACACGACACGCGACATCTCGTTCAATTGTCCGTTGGTGCGACGCGCACCGTTGGCTGCCATTCTGCCATTTTCTGCCAGGATGGCACGCATGTCGCGCAACACACCGCTTTTCATGTCCTGGGTCAGTTCCGCATAATCCGCGAACACGACCTGACCGTCCGGTTCCATCAGCACGATGTTGCCTTGGGCCGCCATCACGCCGGTGTTGCGGTCGAACGTGACCTTGTCAGCGTGCAACACGTGACCTTCCTGCCACGCCTCGACATGGCCCTGCGCGGTCACCAGTGCATTGTCCCGGTCGTATTCCACCGAGTCGGCTGTGAACGTCACCGGTTGATCGCGCGATCCCTGTTGACGCTCACCTGCACCGATCAGTGAGCCAAGTTGTGCCTGTGCCGCGCCAGGCAGTGCCGCGACAAGCAGCAAACCCAGCAGCAGACCGCGAGCTAATGCGCACGAAGCCCACGAGGCTCGCGCCATGCTCAGCCGTCTTCCGTGTGCAGCAGCAGCGCGATTGCCAGCATCATGCCGGATGCCGCCGGCGCCCAGGCGGCGAGCGCGACCGGCAGGGCGCCGGATTGACCAAACTCCTCGGCCATCTTCGATACCAGGAACAGCATGAAGCCCGCCGCGACGCCGCTGCCGATCATCTGCGCCACGCCGCCGCGCCGCGCCGGGCGCATGGAGAATCCCGCGGACACCAGTGCCATCGTGGCGGTCAGCAGCGGCAAAGCGAGCAACGCCTGGAAATGCAATCGGTGCCGGATCGATGAGAATCCGGACCGATCGAGCAAGGAGATGAAGCCAGGCAGCTGCCAGAACGACAACGTATCAGGCGACGCGAAGCTCTCCTGCACACGCGCCACGGTGAGATCCGTTGGCAGGCTCAACGAATTGACGGGACCCGGGATCTGGTCGGGCTGAACGACCCGCGCCTTCTGGAACTTCCACGCGCCCGGGCCCAGCGTGGCCTCGGTCGCCTCAATGCGATTGAGCAGTCGGTCGCGACCGTCCAGACGGAACACACTTACGTCGGATGCGGTCAACTGCTTGCCACGCAGCAGGACTCCGTTCGCATGGATGATGGCAACTCCCTGAGGGGTATAAGCGTGATCGGCCTGGCGCAGCCAAAGCTGCCCACCGGTCAGATCAAGCGGACCGCCGCCACCCTTCAGAT
>Ga0310811_10015106_pt1 | contig 10091 bp, 9 predicted proteins | sample YCmetagenome_FD_207642 | JGI IMG/M metagenome (GOLD analysis project Ga0310811, IMG submission 207642) | Soil microbial communities from experimental microcosm in Duke University, North Carolina, United States - YC | ecosystem: Engineered > Artificial ecosystem > Soil microcosm > Unclassified ...
GGGTTATGCCGTCTCGCGCAGCCAAGCCCGGCTCACCGCGGAGAAACTTGCCGAGTTGAAGGACGTCCCCGGCTTCGCGCCGACATTCCTGGTCGATGGTCGCCCGCCAGATGCCGGCACGCTGCTCAAGCAACCGGCACTCGCCGCCACGCTCGATCATCTCGCCCATGCCGGACTTGACGATTACTACCGCGGCGACGTCGCCCGGGAGATCGCCGGCGATCTCGACCGGGTCGGCAGCCCGGTCACGCGTGGAGACCTCGAACGCTGCCGGGCGAGCCTCGCGGAGCCGTTGTCGGTCGCGCTCGAGGCGGGCACCGCGTTCAACGCGCCGCCGCCCACGCAAGGTCTCGCATCCTTAGTCCTCCTGGCGCTGTTCCAGCGGCTGCGCGTGCCCGATGCCGAGGGCTTCGATCACGTCCACGGGCTGATCGAGGCGACCAAGCGCGCCTTTGCCGTGCGCGACCGCGTGGTGACCGATCCCGATCGCATCCGGCAGCCGGTCCAGCGCTATCTCGACGCCGCGTTTCTGGACGGCGAAGCGCTCAAGATCGATCGCCGCAAGGCGGCGCACTGGCCTGCACCCTATGGAGAAGGAGACACGGTCTGGATGGGCGCCGCCGATGCCTCCGGGCTCGTCGTGTCCTACATCCAGTCGCTCTATTGGGAATTCGGCTCGGGGGTCGTACTGCCCGCGACCGGCGTGCTGATGCAAAATCGCGGCGCGAGCTTTTCCCTTCAAGCGGACGCGTTGAACGTGCTGGCCCCTGGCCGGCTACCGTTCCACACGCTCAATCCCGCGCTGGCGGTGCTCGCCGATGGCCGCGTCCTCGCCTACGGCGCCATGGGCGGCGACGGCCAGCCGCAAACGCAAGCCGCGCTGTTCACGCGGTACGTGCGCTATCGAGCGCCGCTCGATCGCGCGATCGACGCCCCGCGCTGGCTGCTCGGCCGCACCTGGGGCTCGACCCACACCAATCTGCGCATGGAAGCGCGCTTCGACGGCGCCCTGGTCGAGCGCCTGCTGGCTGCAGGCCACGATGTCGAGGTGCTGCCGGACGCCTATTCCGACGTCATGGGCCATGCCGGGGCGGTGGTGCTCCATCCGGACGGCACGCTCGAAGGCGGCCACGATCCGCGCGCCGACGGCGGGGCGGCGGGGGTCTAGCGTAGCCGCCGGCGGCATGTCGGCGGACTGTCATGTCCGCGCCTCCATTCCGCCGCAGTCCGTGATATCGTGCCCTGCCGGCGGCGTGCGGCGCAATTGGCGGGCAGAATCCATGATCTACCGTTTTTTCTCCTCCATCGTGACCGTGTTGTTCGCGGTGGTGATCAGCGGCGAAACGGCGTCGGCGCATCCGCACGTGTGGGTGACGGTCAAGAGCGAGCTTGTCTATGCGCCGGACGGTTCGGTCAGTGGCGTGCGCCACGCCTGGACCTTCGACGACATGTTCTCGGTCTTCGCGCTGCAAGGTCTGGAGTCGAAGACGAAGGGCGAGTATACGCGCGAGGAACTGGCGCCTTTGGCCGAGGTCAACGTCACCTCGCTCAAGGAATACGACTTCTTCACCTACGCGAAGGCGAATGGAAAGAAGGTGGAGTTCAACGACCCGCAGGCCGGCTACTATCTCGACTACAACATCAAGGATACGGTGCTGACCCTCTACTTCACCCTGCCGCTCAAGGCGCCGGTGAAGGCAAAGGACCTCACCCTCGAAGTCTACGACCGGGAGTATTTCGTCGACTTCAGCTTTGCCGAGAAAGACCCGGTCAAGCTCGTCGGCGCCCCCGCGCAATGCAAGCTTTCGGTCGCGCGTCCACAGGAAATGAGTGCCGCGTTGTCGCAACAGCTCAGCCAGCTTGGCCCCGATCAGCGAGATCCCTCGCTGACCATCGGCGCCGAATTTGCGAACAAGATTTCGGTGCGATGTCCGTGAAACCCGTCGTCGCGGGACGACCGGTCGTTCATTTCGTTTTGTTGATTGCCGCGCTCGCCGGCCTCTTGCTGATGGCGGGCGCGCTCGACGCCGCCTTCGCGCAGGCCGGGCCCTTCGGCGCACCGCGCGCGCAGGCGCCAGCGCCTCCGATGGGCGGCGTGCTCGGCTGGATCTTCGCCAAGCAGGCGGAGTTCTATCGGCAGTTTTCGAGCCTGATCCGTGCCGCGAAAGCCGATGGCAGCGTCGCCTGGGGCCTGTTCGGCCTGTCGTTCCTTTACGGCATCTTTCACGCGGCCGGACCCGGTCATGGCAAGGCGGTGATCTCCTCGTACATGGTCGCGAATGAAGAGACCTGGGTGCGCGGCGTCGTGCTGTCGTTCGCCTCCGCGCTGTTGCAGGCGCTGGTCGCGGTGGTGGTCGTGGGTATTGCCGCCGCGCTCCTGAACGCGACCGCGGCGACCATGAGCCGCGCGGTCAATCTCATCGAGATCCTGAGCTATTCGCTCATCATTCTCATCGGCGTCAGGTTGCTGTGGGTGAAGGGGCGCGTGTTCCTCACCACGTTGCAGACGCTGCATCGTCCGGCCGCGGTCGGCGCCGCGGTAACACCGGCGCACCACCGGCACGACCATGCCCATGACGACCACGATCATGCTCATGCCCACCATGGCCACGATCATGATCATCATCAGCACTGCGCCGGTCACGCGCACGATCACGATCACGATCACGACGACCATGCGTCGGCCTGGGGACATGCGCATGCGCCGGAGCCCGAGGAGCTTGCCGGCCCCGGCGGATGGAAGCGGGGGCTCTCCGCCATCGTCGCCGTAGGCCTGCGTCCTTGCTCTGGCGCCATCCTGGTGCTGGTGTTTGCGCTGGCGCAGGGGCTGTTCTGGACCGGCGTCGTTTCCACCTTCATCATGGGGCTCGGCACCGCCATCACCGTCGCCGCGATCGCCACCATCGCCGTCTTTGCCAAGGTCTGGGCCAAGCGCGTTGCCGATACGCAGTCCGGCTATGGCATGCTGGCGATGCGCGGCATCGAGGTCGGTGCGGCAGTGGTGATCATCGCCTTCGGCGTCCTCTTGCTCACCGGTTACATAGTCAGCGAGCGGATGGTCGGCATTTAGCGGGACGCGTGTTCACAATTTCACCATTACGCGATCGGGAAGGGTGCTCGAATGGCAGCCGAACGACTCTCCACCCGTTGTTGTGTTGTCGGCGGCGGACCCTGCGGGCTCATGCTCGGCTTCCTGCTCGCGCGCGCCGGCGTCGACGTTGTCGTGCTCGAGAAGCACGCTGACTTCCTGCGCGACTTTCGCGGCGACACCATCCATCCCTCGACCCTCGACGTTATGGGCGAGCTCGGCCTGCTCGACGACTTCCTGAAATTGCCGCACCACAAGGAGGCCACGCTCAGCGCATATTTCGGCGGCCATCAATATGCATTCGCGGATTTCAGGCAGTTGCCCACCCGTTGCAAATTCATCGCGCTGATGCCGCAGTGGGACTTCCTCAACTTTCTCGCCGATCGCGGCAAACGCTATCCGTCGTTCCACCTGCACATGCGCGCGGAGGCGGTCGACCTGATCGAAGCCAATGGCCGGGTGACCGGCGTGCGGGTCAACACGCCGGAGGGCCCGCTGGAAGTGCGCGCGGATCTCGTCGTCGGCTGCGATGGGCGGCATTCGACCGTGCGCGAACGCGCCGGCCTGCGGGTCGAGGACATCGGGGCGCCGATGGACGTGCTCTGGTTCCGGCTGCCCAAGAAGCCGCAGGACCCCGACGAATCCATGGGCCGGTTCCAGTCCGGGCGCATCGTCGTCTTGATCGATCGCGGCGAGTATTGGCAATGCGCATTCTTGATCCCGAAAGGCTCGATCGAGGAAACCAAACGCGCCGGGCTGCCGGCTTTCCGTCAGACCGTCGCCCAGGTCATGCCCGTGTTCGCGGACCGGGTCGACGATCTCAAGGACTGGGATCAGATCAAGCTCTTGACCGTGGCGGTCGACCGGCTCGAGCGCTGGCATCGCCCGGGGCTGCTGTGCATTGGCGATGCCGCGCACGCGATGTCGCCCATCGGCGGCGTCGGCGTCAATCTGGCGGTGCAGGACGCAGTGGTGGCGGCGAATATCCTGTGGCAGCCGCTCAAGGCCGCAACTGTGACGGAGGACGACCTCGACCGCGTGCAGAAGCGGCGCGAATTTCCCACCCGCGTCATCCAGCGGCTCCAGGTCTTCATTCAGAATAACGTGGTCGATCGTGCGCTCGGTCCGGACAAGGGCATCGACGCACCGCTCGCGCTGCGGCTGATGTCGCGCTTCGCGCCCCTGCGCCGCATCCCGGCGCGCATCGTCGGCCTGGGCGTGCGGCCGGAGCACGTGCACTCGCCCGAAAGCGCAGCCCCCGCGCCTCTTGGGTAGAAAGAGACGCTTCCACTATTCCGTGAAATCTTCCGGCTTGAGCTCGATCGGTGTGCCGTGCGGCGTGCGGTCGGCGGCGTGATGCCAGGCGTGGCGGTAGCGCGCGAGCATCTCCCCGTCGGCCAGTCCTTTAGCGGCGACGATGCGCTCGAGCGCGTTGAGCCAATGGCGGTAGTAGGTTTCACCGGTGTCGGGATCGCCGGCGGCCTGCGCGCGCTTGATCTCCGCGCCGAGCGTCGCCGCCCATTCGGGCCAAGTGAACAGGCCGCGCTCGTGCAAGGTGAGCGTCATGGCGAAGGCCTGCGCCTCCCAGGGTTCGCGGAACACCGGCCCGTCCGCATCGCGCGGAATGCTGGGCACGGCCTCCGCCGCGCGGCGCGCCGCCGCGGCGTCGATCTCGGCGGCGTCATTCCCGCCGAGCGAGCGTCGCGAGGAATCCATCATGCCGGATCGAGATAGGGCTCGAACGCGTCGATCGACACCTTGAGCGTCGGGTCGGCATCCGCGCCCCACAGCTCCGTGCCCTCGAACACCACGGTGTAGAGCCATTGCGGATTGTCACCTTTGTCGATCGCCACCGTATCAGGGAATGCGTGACAGCCGTGCACGAGTTGCACCACGCCGAGCCGTCCGCGCGCGTAGCGCGGCAGCCGGGTATGCGTCGGCGGGTGGATGTTCTTGGTGCGAACCCGGTCGCCGGGCTTGAAACGCGCGGGCGCCTGCGCCTGGCGGTAGAACGAGCCGCGCGTCATGCCTTGCCGGACGACGTCGGTCGTGAGCTTGCGCTTGAGCGGCTTGGCCGGACGCAGCGCGTGGCCGGCGGCGAGTTCCTCGGCGTCGGCGTAGCCGCGCTCCACCAGGTTGCGCTCCATCGCCAGGGCCCAGCGCTGGTAATAGGACGCGGTGATATAGACCTGCGGCGGCAGCCGTTCCTGCGCGAAGCGCGACATGTCGATTTGCCAAGCGCCGGCATAGCCCATGGCGCGTTGCATCGCGAGCACGCGGCCTTCCCATGCGGCGTGGAACGGAGGTTCGTTGGGCTCGGGCTCGACTTTCCCGAAGCCGTCCATGCCGCCCATGTCGTGGATGCCGTCCATCAGGCAACCTCCTCGGGGCGCTTGGCGAGGCCAGTGCCGATCATCGAATCGCGCGTCACCAGCCGGGCCAGACGCTCCTCGCTCCAGCCATCGGTACCGGGCGGACGCATTGGCAGCACCAGGAAGCGGGTCTCCGCGGTCGAATCCCACACCCGGATCTCGGTGTCTTTCGGCAGGCTGACGCCGAAATCGGCCAAAACGCCACGGGGGTCCTTCACTGCCCGTGAGCGGTAAGGCGCGGATTTGTACCAGACCGGCGGCAGGCCAAGCACCTCCCATGGATAACAGGAGCACAGCGTGCACACGATCATGTTGTGGAGCGCCGGCGTGTTCTCGACCGCGACGAGATGGTCGCCGACCCGGCTTTCATGGCCAAGTGCGCTCACCGCCTTGGAGGCGTCCGCAAGCAGATCGCGCCTGAAGGCCGGATCGCTCCAGGCCTTGGCGACGACGCGCGCGCCGTTGTGGGGACCGACCTTGGTCTCGTACGCCTCGATGATGGCATCGAGCGCGGCCGGATCGATGTAGCCCTTCTCGGTCAGCACCGTCTCCAGTGCGCGCACGCGCAGCTGCGTCTCGGACAGCTCCGAGCCGTGCTGGTGATCGTGGTCGTGATCGTGTTCGGCCATGGGGATACCTTCGGCACATGGGTCGTCATGGATGCAAGCGATGATCTAGTATCCTTCGGGCGGGAATTGAAGTCGAGGGCAGGGCACCTGCGCGGTGGCGGGCTTCATCGGCGGGCGATGGCATCGGAATGCTGGGCGCACTATGACCACCGCGGCGGAACTGTTCGACCTCAAGGGCTGCGTCGCACTGGTCACCGGCGCATCGACCGGGCTCGGCGTGCGTTTCGCCGAGGTACTGGCGCGCCAGGGTGCGGCAGTCGTCCTGGTCGCCCGTCGCAGGGAGAAGCTCGCCGCGGTCGCGGCGCGCATCGAACAGGGGGGTGGCCGTGCCCTCGCGATCGCGGCAGACGTGCTCAATCGCGGCGCGATGCTGCGCGCATTCGACGAGGCCGAAAAGGCGTTCGGCACCGTCACCATCCTGGTCAACAATGCCGGCGTGGCGCATGCCAACCGCGCCGTCGACCTGCCGCCGGACGAATGGCGGCGCATCCTCGGTACCAATCTCGACGCCGTGTTCTTCTGGGCGCAGGAAGCGGCGCGCCGCATGCTAGCGGCGAAAACGGGCGGGGCCATCGTCAACATCGCTTCCGTGCTCGGCTTCGGCGTCGCCAAAGGGACGGCGGCCTATGCGGTGGCGAAGGCTGGCGTCGTCCAGCTCACCAAGGCGCTCGCGCTCGAACTCACCTTCAAGGGAATCCGGGTCAACGCCATCGCGCCGGGCTGGATCGTGACCGATCTCAACCGCGATTTCCTGCTGAGCGAGCAGGGCGCGGCGATCAAGCGCGAGATTCCCGTGGGCCGTTTCGGCGAGGAACGCGATCTCGACGGCGCCCTGCTGCTGCTTGTCTCTGATGCCGGCCGCTTCATCGCGGGCACCACCCTCGTGGTCGACGGCGGCCAGATGGTGGCGCTCAGGGGGTAACTCTCGTGGCCCGGAGACTTGCGGCGCGCCGTTGCGAAGATCCGGGGCCCGGAGGCGACACGACATGGATCGGGGTGCGCCAGAGGTTTCGCTGCGGTCGGCCTCTTGATGTGACAGGATATGCGCCATGGACTTCACGCTCTCGCCCGAGATCGAAGATATCCGGCGGCGCACGCGTCGCTTCGTCGACGAGCACGTGCTGCCACTCGAAGCCGACATGGCAAACTACGACGAGCACGAGAACATCCGCCTCGACGTGCTTGCAAAGGTGCAGGCGCAGGCGAAAGCCGCGGGTTTGTGGGCGCCGCAGGCGCCCAAGGCGTTCGGCGGCATGGCGCTGCCGATCGTCGGCTGGGCGGCGATGTATGAGGAGGCGAACCGCTCGATCTTCGGACCGCTCGCGTTCAATTGCGCCGCGCCGGACGACGGCAATATGAATCTGCTCGCGCTGGTGGGAACGCCGGCGCAGAAGGACAGCTGGCTGAGGCCCATCGTCGACGGCAAAGTGCGTTCCTCCTTCGCCATGACCGAGCCCGCACCCGGCGGTGGCTCCGATCCCGCCATGATCCGCACCCGCGCGGAGAAGAAAGGCGACACCTGGGTGATCCACGGCCACAAGTGGTTCATCACCGGGGCGGGCGTCGCGCAGCATTTCATCCTGGTGGCGCGGACCTCGGACGATGCGCGTCGCGGGCTCACCGCTTTCCTCTATCACCGTGACCAGCCCGGCTGGCGCATTCTGCGTCGCATCCCGATCATGGGACCGGAGGAGCACGGCGGCCACTGCGAGTTGCTGTTCGAAGGGCTGGAAGTGCCTGCCGAGAACGTGCTGATGCAGGTCGGCGATGGACTGCGCGTTACCCAGATCAGGCTTGGCCCGGCGCGACTCACCCATTGCATGCGCTGGCTCGGGCTGGCCAAACGCTGCATGGAGATCGCCCAGGGCTACGTGGCGGATCGCGAAGGCTTCGGCATCCGGTTGGCCGATCGTGAAAGCGTGCAGATCAAGCTCGGCGAGGTCGCGCACCAGATCCAGATCGGCCGGCTTCTGGTCATGCACGCCGCCTGGAAGCTCGATCAGGGCGACCGCGCGCGCAAGGAAGTCTCCATGGCCAAAGTGCACGTCGCCGACGCGCTGCATCAGGCGGCGGACGTGGCAATCCAGCTCAACGGCGCGCGCGGCTATTCCAAGGATACGATCCTGGAATGGATCTACCGCTACGCCCGTCAGGCGCGCCTCGTGGACGGCGCCTCCGAGGTGCACAACATGGTGCTGGCGCGCTTCATGCGGGACGAGGGCCGCGACTTCTGGAGCTGGGGCGGCGGTAACCGGGTATGAGGCGGCCATGCCGCTTGCTTGGGCAGGCCGATTGGGCGTGCATTCCCTTTGGGCGATTTAGGACCAATAAATAGTCAAACAGACATTATCCAGACGAAATCATCTTAATCCAGACGAAATCATCTTAAATCGGCAGCATTCAGGTTCATCTTTGGGCTGCTTCAAGTAGTCGCGAAGTCGTGTTGCAACATAGCGGTAAAAGTTACTGGTGCTGGTCCTCGCATTCCTGTATCGGAGCGCGCCTTGAACCGGAGAACGTTCTTCGCGCGGTGGTTTGCACCGATGTCGCCGGCAGGAGCCGAGATCATCCATGAAAATCCGTGTTGGTTTCGAGATCACTTACGACTTCGTCGCACGCACGCCGATGATGCTGATGCTGAACGTGCATCCGTCACGCGCCGCCGACGTCATCAAGCCCGATCAGCTCCGCGTCTCACCCGCCGTGCCGTTCACGCGCTATCTCGACGCATTCGGCAATGTCTGCACCCGTCTGGTCGCGCCTCCGGGCCAACTGGAGATTTTCACCGACGCCCTGGTTGCGGATTCAGGACTGCCGGACCCGGTGGAGCCGGCGGCGCGCCAGCACGAAGTCGCCGAGCTGCCGCACGACGCCCTCGTGTTCCTGCTGGCCAGCCGATATTGCGAGACCGAGCGCCTGATGGAGGCCGCATGGTCGCGCTTCGGCCAGACGCCGCTGGGCTGGGCGCGGGTGCAGGCGATCTGCGATTTTGTCCATTCCCATGTGCGCTTCGGCTATCAGCACGCGCGCGCCACCAAGACCGCGACCGACGTCATCATCGAGCGCCGCGGCGTGTGCCGCGACTTTGCCCATCTCGCGATCACACTGTGCCGCTGCATGAACATCCCGGCACGCTATTGCACCGGTTATCTGGGCGACATCGGCGTTCCGCCGGAGCCCGATCCGATGGATTTCAGCGCCTGGTTCGAGGTCTATCTCGGCGGCCGCTGGTACGCGTTCGATGCCCGCCACAACATTCCGCGCATCGGCCGCATCGTCATGGCGCGCGGCCGTGATGCCGCTGACGTGGCATTCAGCACCACCTTCGGGCCGAACGTGCTCCGGCGCTTCGTCGTGCATACGGACGAGGCGCCAGCGGCCGAGATGGAGCAGGTCGAGCGCAAGGTGGCGTAAGCCATCCGCCGGCGGCGGCTATTGCGCGTCGAGCTCGGCGCCGGTCTGCAACGGCTTTTCCTCCATCAGCGCGATCGCGATGAACGCGATCGTCATGCTGGCCGCGGCGACGAAGAACACTCGCCCGAAAGCGGTCGCGGATATCCCCGCTTGCAATGTGCTCTCGACCGATTGGCCCGCGGCCGTGCCGGCCAGGACGATCGCCCCGAACACCGCGATCAGCATGGTGGCGTAGAGGTTGCGGCTGAAGTTCATCGTTCCCACCGAAATGCCGAGCTGGTGGCGAGCCACCATGTTCTGCATGGCGACCGCGGTGAGCGAAGGAAGCGGCCCGAACCCCGCCCCGATCAGGATCAGCGTGAGCTCGAATGACAGCGGGGTCATATCGTCCGCGCGCCATCCAAGCGACGTGACCGCCGCGATGGAGACGAGGAGTGCGGCCATGGGCAGCAGCTTGTAGTGGCGCACGCGGCCGAGCACCTGGCCGGCGAAGCCGGCGCAGGTGTTGAGCGCCACCATGAACGCCACCAGGCTGAGGCCGGCATTGGCCGGGGAAAGCCCCATCACCCGCTGCAGGTAGATCGGCAG
>Ga0310811_10015107_pt1 | contig 10091 bp, 16 predicted proteins | sample YCmetagenome_FD_207642 | JGI IMG/M metagenome (GOLD analysis project Ga0310811, IMG submission 207642) | Soil microbial communities from experimental microcosm in Duke University, North Carolina, United States - YC | ecosystem: Engineered > Artificial ecosystem > Soil microcosm > Unclassified ...
TCCGGAATCCTAGCCGTATTGCATTACGCGGGCGTAACGGTCAAGAATGCTGTGGCATGGTCGGCACGGGTACTGGCCTTTTGGGGTGCGGACGTCACCGTATCGCGCTGGGGGTTTTGGCTCTGGGTCGTGTTCACAATCGGCTTGGTGCTTATCGTCGCCTTGCGCCTCTACTTCTTCCTAACGGAGGAATCATCGGAAGCTCAACCAGCCCAACCGCAGAAGCGCAACGCGACACAACCTCATCAAGCGTATGTCACCGATGTGTTTTTCGAATTTCGGTGGCGCTGGAAAACCGCAGCATCGGGCCAGGTTTGGGACATGTCCATGTATTGCCCAAAATGCGACCAGCAGCTTTTGTCGTCGGACTTCGAACGGTACCGCTACGACGCACATCTTTGCAGATGCAGCCATTGCAACTACGTTAAGGATGTGTCTGGCAGTTCGCCACTCGACATGCACGATAAGATCAAGCTCGCGGCTGAACGCAAGATCCGCACTGGCGAGTGGGAAAAAGCGGTAAAGCCGGCAAAATCCACTGTACGTCAGTAAAGCGGATTTTGCCCCGTCGCCGCCGCGTCTCCCCATACTGACCTCAGCTCTCATGTTTAAACTTCTGCCCTATCAGCAGGACTTTCTCAAAGCGCTCAACCGCGCGGGCGTCGAGTATCTGGTGATCGGCGGCAAGGCTATGCAAGCGCATCGTTTTAACCGCGAGAGTTTTGATCTCGATGTTTGGGTGTCGAACGACATCGCGAATGCGCGGCGCCTCAATCCTATATTGACTGCACGGACAAAATTTCCTCCCGGGCATCGGGCTTCCGACCTCACTGTGCCCGGTCGGATGATCCAGATCCGCAATCAGCACGGGCAGCATATCGTCGATGTTCTAACCTCAATCGGAGAACTCGACTTTGCAGCAGCTTACGCCAACAAGATGCGGATTCTGGTGTACCGAATGTTCGTGCCTGTCGCCGCAATTGAAGACCTGATCCTCACGAAAGAAGTCTCTCAAGCCACGACCGAAGATCGAACGTTGGCGGAACGTGATGGCCGCGACATCGAACTAATGCGCGAGCGCCTCGCCGCGCGCAATGCGTAGAAACCGCCGAGCAGCCTGATGCCGTCAGGTACGCGCTCTGCCTACTTCCGACCGTCGTTCACGCGGTTCGCCTGAGCCTGCGCACTCTGCCGCCGGGCCACTTCGTCTTCAGCAAGCTTGTCGCGATATTTGTCGACAAGCGCCCCTAGTTTCTTATTCAGACCGTGAGCGGCGACTAGCTCCGCCTCAAGCTGCTCGGCCGACAGAGATGTGTAGTTTGCGTCTTCGCTCGGGATGGATGCCGCGAGATTATCTACCTCCACCTTGTCGGCCCCAATCATGCTTTCCCACGCGGCGCTCACCCCGGAGTTCAGACGCCCTCCCGCCGAGAGCACCGAGCGACGCGACCCGGTCGCGTCATCCATCAATCTCCGCACGGTCCCGAGCGATGCATGCGCGTCGCTTATCTGTTTTCGCACTTTGATCCGAAGATCCAAGGCCTTGATTTGGCTGCTTCTTCGATAACCCAGGTAGCCCACCACTGCACCAAATATGCCGGTTACCGCGCCAACTATGCCGGTTACCATGCCCACGTAGCCTGGCCACTCTGCCATCCCTGCCCCCTTGTAGGTCGCCCTGCGCGTAGACGGTCACGCTCTCGCAAACCTCGCCCGAGCGCCTACTGGACCGTCACGCGCCCGACGACCTGAGCACCTAGCGGAACTCCGCAATACCTTCGAGGCGATCGAACATCGTGTCGACGATCACAGGGAGCCGTTCCATGATGCGGTCGATGCGCTTCTGAACAGGTGCGGCCGCGTCAAGTTGCGCGATCGGCGCGAGATGCCCGCGAGCGTGTTCGAACGCGCGCAGATCCTCAACCAGGTTCGCCAGCTCGATAACCTCATTGTCCGTCAGGGTAATAGCGGTGTTCATGTCGACTCCCCTTCATGTAGTGGTGAGCCTAACAGTAACAACGCGAATCGCGTTTAGCAAGAAATTTCTCATATGTCAAGTTTGACCGTACATAATTCTCTGTTTGTACGGTGTGACCTGACATATGTTCGGCGTTGCCTGACAAGACTAATCGAACATCGCCATCGGTGATGGCGTACTTCGAAAGGCGCTTGAGATCTTCCAGCACCGCCGGCACTTCGCGCAGCACTTCGACGAGTGCCGGTGTCGCCTCGCGCAGCGCCTCCTTCGAGGACACCCTATGATTGCCTAGGCGTCGCCAACGGCTACATCACTTGGGCCGCAGGCGCACGTGATGCGCTCATCTGCGGGGAAACGGAATTGGCTGGACTGCCGTGCCTGGCTCCGCTAGACGGTGCCGGCATCGGATTTGTAGCCGGCGGGGGTACACGCAATCCTGGTGGTGTCGGCTCCCATAACGGCGGCCGAAAGAGGAGAAGTCGAAATGACAGATCTGGCCGCTGCGATACTGGCAGGGATCGGAGCATACATCGGTAGCGTCTATGCGCTATCAAAACGACATTCGGGACTGGCGGCACCAGACGCCACCGCGCAGGCTTACCGAGATGCAATCACGGCGCTCCTAAACCTTCAGCGCGCCTACTTAAAGATGGAAGGCGGCATGAAGCGGGACGAGCCGGTTGCGGATGACCTGAGAATCGGGGTCGATCGTGCCTATGAACATGTCGGCTATATTAAGACGAGCGCAGGTTTCTTGCTCTCGCAGGCGGACTTCGAAGCGATGCATGAGGCGAGGCGTTCCACTCTGATGACTCGCAACATTGGTTTGAGGCGTGTGACAAAGCGATCGACGTGTTGCGGCGGTCCGCTTTTGGACTGTTTCCATCTCGGTAGCTCGCCCGACCCCAATCGGACGTGACCGGTTGGCTATAGCTTGCGGGCTCTCACTACGTAGACATTCCTCTCCAATTAAATGCGTAAGAAACAGGCACCTAGCCACGGGGCTTTCGCGGGAATTGAGCGGCAAATATTGGAGGGATTGCGGCGTCAAGGCTTGAGGTCTTCGGGTATCGCCAAGGGCGGTGGCTGATCCGGGCGGACATGACAAAAGCTGCGAATTGCGGTCTGTGGCGCCTCTTTCGGACGGTACAGTTTCTCGCAAGCCTCCCAAGCTCTGTTGGCGGCTTCGAACGCCGAGTCGGCAGGATTAAGGTGCTTGATAGCCCATTCTTCGAATCGCATGGCAGTGGTCCTGAATTCTTTTTAGGTGTTTCGCCCCCGGTCTGATCGTTGGAACGATCAGTGACCGTACGCCAAGTCATAAACATCTTTTGCTTCAGCTTCCCATCGTACCTTGGCAGGGCCAGTCTTCCTTACCAGGCACGCGCTCAAGAGATAGGACCGTCCGTTATCGAAACCCGGTTGCACGTTCGGCATAGCGGAGGTTTCAGGGGCTATCCTGCACCGCATCGATTGACCCTTTTCGATAATCTCAAAGCCAGTGTGCGCGTTGAACAACCCTTCCCACGCATCCTTCGAGAACCGCCAGAAATCCCATGGCTCATCGTGGAGTGGGAAGCACGGATGTGACTGGATATAGGCCGTTCCGCCAACCTTCAACACCTTGTTCATCTCGAGCGCAACCATCCAGGGCATCAGCAGATGCTCGAATACAGAAATTGAGAAAATCGTATCGAACTGACCTGTGACATGCCGGCTAAGATGATGAGCGTCGCCGACGACATCGACATTCGGCCCCTCGGCGATGTCTATTCCCACATATTCCACATCGGGGTGAACGAGGAAACGATAGGTATTGCCGCTTCGCGCACGCGAACCAATCTCAAGCACTCTATCGCCGGGCTTCGACTCCGTCAGCATCCTTTGAGTCATTGTGTCGAAGCGGTGATTCTCCTGGCCTACGAACAGCGTGCCGGGCGACCTGACGATCTCCGTGTCGCCGAAGCGAAGAGCTAGATGCTCCAGGTTCAGCATGTCAGGTGACAGGAAAGCGCAGACCCTGAATCCCCAGTTCGCTGCTCGCTCGCCGTACGCGGCAATGACATCCGGCCGCGGATCAGGCAACGTCGTACAGGTGACGGGCGTGTCTTTGAACAGAACCTCTGGTGCACCCAACTCGGACCAACCATCGACAATCAGAATGCTGCGGAAAATCGAACACGTATCCAGATGGTAAAGCATTTGTTGTTGTAATCCTCTTTTGCACAACCCCCGTCTCAGTTCGCGGCGGCTACTAACATCTGCGAATCAGAAGACTGACGAACCGAGTTGCTATCTCTCTCAGGGGCGACACCATGATCCAGCGCTACCGACCTTTCGAAATCGGTTGGATCGCAACGGTTTTGTATCTTTCGGCCGTCGGTGGATTACCAGCGCCACTTTTTTCGAATCGGATGTGATTGTAACGAAAAACGGAAAAGTCGAATTCCAGAATTGATCGCGGTCAGTCGGTGATCGCGGCCAAATCGCGCATGAGGGCGTTCCAGTCAAGTCCGGGCGACGAAATCCCCGAATCAACGGAAGAATACATCGGATTTGCCGAAATTGTGCCGCAAATTTGTTGAACCTACCGGAGGTAGATTGGCCCGTCTTGCGCCGGTAGCGAAAGGCTGCGTGCGGCCATAAACCGTCACTGACATCACAGTGTATCCGTCAATCCAACGTCAGCTTCCATTTGTTACGGGTCGCTCAAGTTGAACGGGGGCATATACCTACTCTAGCCACACGACAATGGTTGAGCCGTTCACCCGCCTAACTCGGCGATACTTGACATGTTGCGGTCCCTTCGGTCTTCGATGGAACGGGTAAGATCTGGGCTCCACATTACGGGGATGTATGCGCAATGAGTATGTTTTCGAGTATGCAAAGGACCAAGTCACCGTTAAGTCGACTGACGGGAGCCAGTCGGCTACGTACATGACCCACGTTGGCTCGAAAGGCGGACACCACGTCGCGACAATTTTCGATGCGAATTTCATTGGACAGGAAGGCTGGATTCTGTGCAGAGCGCTCCCGGGTGGACGGGAAGAAGCCTATTTGATCCTAGAAGCGAACTACAGTCCGGGACTCAACTCGATTCCCCCCCCCATTGGAGCCTGAAACTTCGTAAAGGCACGTCGCTATCGCAAACGAAGCAGGAGCTACAGATTAAACAGGCGCCGGTCATTAATATCAACAATTCGCAAGGAATTCAGATTGGCGACCGCAATATCCAACACATCGCTAGCAGCCTCCAAGGTCTTATTGAAAAGATCGACCAGTCGAGTGCTTCGCCGCAAGAGAAGCACGAAGCAAAGGGGTTGGTCGCAAGACTTCTGGAGAACCCGACCGTCGCTAGCTTGCTCGGTGGCGCAATAAGCGGAGCTATTGGACTGCTCAAGTAGTTTGCATCTACTTCAACTCCCGAGTTCCGTCTCGCGGCTCGCAAGATACAGTTCACGCATTATCTCGACGCCGGTTACGGTAATTGCGTGGTCGCGCGCGAGACAGCCAGACGGCAGCCCGTACGGATTCGAAGCGGCCGAAACGGGTCGCCAACGGTCAGATGCGTGTGGTCGACCCACCGTTCCAGGCCGAGCGTGCCAGCTACGCCGCCACCCTGTCGGCGTTTTAAGCCAACCGGGGCTGGGTTTCAGCGGTGCCGTGCTCACCAGCCATATCGGCACCGACACCGCTGTTCGGATCAGTTGAACAGTTCGGTCAGCTCACTGCAGGCGAACACGTTTTCGTTCTCTTCAAAGGCCGCGCTCGGGCATGCGGCTTCGAGGCTGGTCGCTTGTGCAGCAAGTTTGCGAATAGGGTTTTGCATGTGGGTCGCCCGCAGTTGGTAGACGTTTTGGCTACAGCAAGTCCGCGCCCGCATCGGCCTCAAACCAGAAGCGGAAAAGTGGTACATCGTCGCCTTCGTCGAAGTACACCTTGACCTCACCACCGGAGATCGGACGTCGCCCATCGGCCATCCGCAGCCAAACACCGAGAGCCTCATCGCCAGTCGCATCAAACATCGCCTGCAGGCCGCTCACTTGCAGGAGCATGTCCGCGCCATAGCCGCCCGGCAGATACGGCCAATAGCCATCCAGCGGCGGCGCGATAGCCTTGCACCGTTCGTCGTGCACACGCGTGATCCAGATTCCGCTGTGCACGATTTCAGCCCGCTCGCGTGCGCTCTTTGGAACGCTTTCCTCGGCTCGCATCCGTGCGGCCGCTTTTGCGGCTTCGAGTGCTTCGAGTCGCTGAATGAAGTTCACAGCAGGTCCGCTCCCTCGTCTGGTTTCTTGCCGCCCTCAAGCGCCGCGAGGCGCCGGTTTAGCTCGTCCATTTCGTTCGTACGCAGCACGCCCGCCAATCCGCTGAGCACTGCTCCACCGTCTTCGGTCGACAACGCGCCGCGCGCGATCGCGTCGAGCACCGCGTTTGCACGATCGGTGAACGTTTCCGCGTGATACAACTCGGGGATAACCACCGCGTCACGCCCGGCCTTGGGCGCAGGGAACAGGCGGTCGAATACGATCTTCAGCGCGACAGGTTCGCCCGCCAGCGCGCTCTTTTTCAGCGCGTCGACGTATAGCTCAAGGTCGACTTCCAGCAGTTCGCGCACGCGCTTTGCCGACAGCGGTTTGCCGCCGGGGTTGCCGCTCTGACCGGGCAGGAATCGTCCTTTGTGCGCTTGCGTCATCACTGCACCGTCGGGTTAGGTGTTGCACAACGGAACACTTCGGGCAGCTTATGGCGCTCGCGCGCTGCAGCCAAAGCAAGCGCGACGAGCAGGTGCCACGGTCCGTGCATGGTCGGCACGAAGGTCCGCACAAGGTGTTCAGTCTGGTAGTCAGGATTCCGCATTACGCCACCGTGAAGCCCTTGACGTATGCCGTCGTGCCGCCAAGCGTCTGCAGATCTGGGACGAACGCGGCCAGGATGTTGCCCGCGGACATCGTACCGACCACTGCGTAGAGCACGCCGAGATACCGGCGCGTCTTGACCGCAGTAGGCAGCGAACCAGCGAAGACTTGCGCGCCCTTCGTGAGGCTCGCAACCGGAACGACCGGCGAGCGTAAATGCGTCAGCACGCCGAGAGTCAGCGCTGCGTCGTCTGCCGACACCAGTGATAGCTGCAGCGATGTCCCGCCTGCGAATGCGCCCGTCACCATCGCCGCAAACGGCAAGCGATCGCCGCTGCCGAAGAGCTGCGACACGGTGCCGGCGATTTCGTTGTCAATCACGTTGCTTGAATTCGCGGTGACGGTGATTGCCTGCGAGTCCGAAAGAATCAATTGCTGGTCAAAGATCATGTTTTGTCCTGATACGCCATCGGCGTTTGAGGCTTTGTGGGCCACGCTTACGCGCGGAGTATGTTGCGTACTTACATTTGCGCCGATACAGGTGCTTCGAAAAGCATCCCAACGGGGCGCAATCCAAGAGCGTTATAAAAGCTGGCCGTCTGTTCTGCGTGGACACCGGTCGAGATGCCCAGGCCGATGTCTGCCGCGCCGCGTTCGCGTGCCCACTGCACATAGCGGCGGATCATTCGTGCGGCTGACATGCCGCCACGGTGCTGCGGCGCGATGAACAGACCGAACTCCATTGCCATGCGCCCTTCGGCGCACCAGTGATCAGCAACCATGCACGCCATTACGCCCACGCGATCGCCCTTTGATTCAGCCACCAGCAGCAAGCCGTCGGGGCTTGCGATGAGCATGCGAAAAAGCGCATCGAGCTTCGCTGGCGAATACGTCAGCCGCGAAAAGCGCGGCGACTCTGCGGCCATCTGCCGCCCCAGCTCGACCAGCGCCGGCACGTCGTCGGGAGTGGCGTCGCGGATCACGGCTAAGAACCCAACAACGTGTTAGAGCCCAGGAGACCGCCGCCGAGATTGAGCGATGAAGTCGACACGCCGCCCGGGCCGGTCAGCAGGGTGGATGCTGGACCGCTGTTCACGCCAGCGCCCGCGGGTGTGCCGCCAGGGTTGAGTGTGGACGTGTCAGCAGGTGTGCCCTTCTGCGCCGTGCCGGCCGCTTTGGCCGCGTCGGCGGCAGCGCCGCGCTGGGCAGCGGCTTGCTGGTTAGCCTGCACGTGGCTGGCGACAGCGCCGGCCGCGCCCACGCCTGCCGAGATCAACGCGCCTATCGTGATTGGATCGCACATTTTTGGTCCTTAGAGTTGGCCGCGCATCTTTGCAGAGCGCGCGAGTTCGATAATTTTGAGTACGGCCTGGGGGTGGTCGCCGAGTCCGGTCGATGCGAGCATTGCTGCGACGCGCGGATCGCGGGCAACGAGTGCGCGCGCCTCGTCGACGGCCGACTTTGCGTCGTTGCCGTACTGGCGGTTCACGGCGTCGATAGCGGATGCGCGCAGTTCCGCACGGGCTTCCGGTGTCGCAGGCGCCGCGGTCATCTGCGCGGCCAGCGACAGAAACTCAGCGGCGTCGTTGCCGCTTGCGCCCACGTCCGCGAAGATCTCGCGCAACTCGGTGCTAGCGGCGCTGGCGACTTCCGGCGAAACCTCGCCCTGTACCTGCACAGTGGAGAACGAGCCTTGCGCGCTGAACATGCGGCGCTCGGGTGTATCGCGCAGTGCCTTGACGGACTCGGGCACTTCGGCCAGTGCCGGCGCCGCGTCTGCCTTCGCCCATACGCGATCTTCGATAGGCGTCTTGGCGCGCTCGGTTTCTGCCTTGTCGGCTGCGGCCCGTGCGCTGATCGCTGCACCACGGGCAAGCTGTGCCGCGCGTGCGGCTTCAGCAGCATCGCTGGACGTCGCTGCGGGCTTCGCCACGGGCTCGCTGGCTGCGGCTGATGTCTCGGTGGCCGCAGGCGTGGCGGGGGCGGGGGCGCTGGTGCCGCCGTATAAACGATCGGCGATACCTTGCGTGTCAATGTCGCTCATTGCGCACCCCAGCTGACCGGCACGCTGCCCGGCGGAAGACCCCATTCGACGGTTGTCGCGTCGCACGTGTAAAGCTCGTCGACCATTTCGCCGGTGAGGCGATCTTTAACCCTGATCAAAGTCTGTACAGGCGGGGCGTAAGCCGGGACGTACAGCACGGGATTGCCGTCGGCGTCGAAGATAGGCTGGCCATACGGGTCGTGGGCTTGCACCGCGTTCGGATCGGGCTCGGCCACAGCGGGCGGGATGATGCGGAGCTGCGTGTGCAACTCGATTAGCGCGGTGTCGATCATTTGCGTCGATGCCCGAACCGCTGCGACCATACCGTCGCGCTTGCCGTGCGCAAGGAAACTCGGGTTGTGGAATTCGAGCATGCCGGTCAGGTCGACGCCGATCTCGCCAACACCGGCATCCTTCAAGGCAATCACGAACGCCTGCCGCAAGTTCATGTGCACTGCATTCGGGGCGAGGCCCAAACGCAGGCCAAAGGCGTTCCGTTCGCGCTCGTCTTTGGGCTCGGCGCCGGCCGTCGCGAGGTAGATCGCCTGCAATGTGGCGTCGTTCTGCGCATCGAGATCCCTGAGCGCGACCGCCAGCGCCTTGACTGCAGTCTCGGCCGCCTTCGCAGCTTTCTCGCGCGATGCCGAGATCTCGATTGCCTTCTCGCGCGCTGCGATCCAGCCTGCACGCTTGGCGCTGAAATCTTCTTCGCGGTCTTCACGGCGCGCGGTTTCCAGCGCGCTTTCGATTGTCTCAACGATGCCCTGTTGTGTCTTTACTGCCTGGATCGCGGCGTCGAGCTTGGCTTCGTCGACTGCGCCGCGGCCGTAGTCCATCACCGCCTTGCTGCGCGCCGCGATCGCCGCGTTCATCGCGTGCTGTGCCTGCGCCAGCTTTGTTTTTAAGACTGTCTCTCGCCGTTGCATGAGAACTCCCGGTTGAATGATTCCAGGATATCCACGCGCGGGCGGGTTTACAACGCGAGTGACGCATTCCTTACACTTTCATAACGACCGGACGGCTTGTAGGTCGCCATGCGGCCTTCCCAATGCACGTGAAAGCGCAGCTCGACCGCAAGGCGCGGCGCGAACCGCCCGATCGAATCTGCGGCGCGATGCAATCGTTTCACGGCGGCCGAGCGCTCCAGGCCGAGAAGATCGGCGACAGGCAGCGGGTGGTGCGGCGCGAGATACAGAACTGCGAGCATCCG
>Ga0310811_10015108_pt1 | contig 10091 bp, 8 predicted proteins | sample YCmetagenome_FD_207642 | JGI IMG/M metagenome (GOLD analysis project Ga0310811, IMG submission 207642) | Soil microbial communities from experimental microcosm in Duke University, North Carolina, United States - YC | ecosystem: Engineered > Artificial ecosystem > Soil microcosm > Unclassified ...
GCGAGATCGATTTAGTCAGGAGCGATACCGTCCACGCGGAAACCGAACACCGTACTGAGCACGGGGTGAAACTGAATAGCCCTGAGTGGGGCGAGACCATCGAAAAGCTGGCGGCGCAGTTGGACGGGGCAAATGCTGTACGGCAGGCGGCTCGCTTGCCGAACCAAGAATTGGCAGCCGGAGCGGCCACCCTGCAACGGCACGATTCTCAAGTTGAGACTGAACACCCCGATGCCTGGTCGCGCATCAAGGTAGGTATTCTAAGCCGGTTGCAGGAAGACGATACGAGTTGCTACGCGACAGCCGTCCTTAGCAAGACCAGAGGCCGCTTAAAGCTAGCTACTGTAGCGTGGCTGAAGGAGCCATTAGAGTTTTGGCTGGCGAGAGCGGAAAGCCAGGTGCGGCAGGTCATGGCAGTGGCGAGTGCTAATTATACGCTTCCGTCGATATCAGATGTCGAAAGCGCCTGTGTTGATGACTGGGTAGCTACTCCAAGCTCGCTGGGTACCCGATCCCTTCACACCGCGGTTTGGACAGGTAGCGAAATGATCATCTGGGGCGGTGGATCAAATACCGGCGGCAGATATGATCCAAGCACCGATACTTGGACAGACACTAGCGTTTTCAACGCGCCGACGGGCCGATACCTTCACACGGCGGTCTGGACCGGCAGCGAAATGATTATCTGGGGTGGAGACGATGGTACGAACTTTTTCAATACTGGCGGAAGTTACAACCCAACTAATAACACTTGGACGGTCACCAGCACGACTAACGCGCCGTCTGGCCGATACAATCACACTGCGGTCTGGACTGGTAATGAAATGATCGTCTGGGGCGGGTATCCTTTTAATAACACCGGAGGTAAATACAATCCTACTACGAACAGCTGGACAACCACCAGCACTACCAATGCGCCATCCGCCCGATACCTTCACACGGCGGTCTGGACCGCCAGCGAAATGATCGTCTGGGGTGGACTTCAGAGCGTCGTTTTCAATAGCGGCGGCAGATACAACCCGATAACGGATACCTGGACAGCCACCAGCACAACAAATGCACCCACTGGTCGAGGCTCTCACACGGCAGTGTGGACTGGCACCGAAATGATCGTCTGGGGAGGCGGCGATGACAATGGTGTTGGTTTAGACACGGGCGGGACATACAATCCTGTAACGAATAGCTGGGCAGCCATCAGCACCACGAACGCGCCTGCTGGCCGATACCGTCACACAACTGTGTGGACTGACAATGAAATGATCGTCTGGGGCGGATACAATGGCTCCGGCTATTTTAACACGGGCGGAAGATATAATCCGGACACGGATAGCTGGACGGCCACCAGCACCACAAACGCACCCTCGGAGCGGGACACGCACACGGCAGTCTGGACAGGCAGTGAAATGATTGTTTGGGGCGGAGAACGCTATAATGCCCCGGTCGTCGGCAGTAGGTACAATCCCGGTTCCAACACGTGGGTGCCCGTTGGTGGTGGGCCATCAGAAAGGTCCAATCATACGGCGGTATGGACCGGCAACGAAATGATCATCTGGGGTGGTGATTCTCCCGCTGTTGGCCGTCAAAATACCGGCAGCAGATATAATCCCAGCTCCGATAACTGGACAGCAACTAGCGTCACCAACGCGCCCGATGCCCGAGTCTGGCACACTGCGGTCTGGACTGGCAGCGAAATGATCGTCTGGGGTGGAGCTGATCCTAGTAGCCACTACTTGAACACCGGAGGAAGGTACAATCCTATTGCTGACAGTTGGACAGCCACAAGCACGACCAACGCGCCTTCCGGGCGAGAAGGTCACACGGCAGTGTTGGCCGGCAGCGAAATGATCGTCTGGGGTGGAACCGATGCCACGAATGTTTTTAACACTGGCGGGAGATACAACGGAGACACTAATAGCTGGACAGCTACCAGCACCGCTAATGCCCCATCTGCGCGATATATCCACACCGCAGTGTGGACTGGCGGTGAAATGATCGTCTGGGGAGGAGGCGATCTGATGGGCTCGTTTTTCAACACCGGCGGCAGATATAATCCCGGCACCGATAGTTGGACGTCTACCGGAACTACCAACGTACCCTCTGGCCGCTACTATCACACTGCAGTATGGGCTGGCAGCGAAATGATCGTCTGGGGAGGGTACGCTGGTGGCGAGGGTTTGGACACTGGTGGAAGATATGATCCCGGCAGCGACACCTGGACAGCCACCCGCGCCTTTACGCCGGGGTTTGGCCGAGGCGAACATACGGCAGTATGGACTAGCAGCGAAATGATCGTCTGGGGAGGAACTGATTTTTGTTGCCACCTCTTGAACACTGGAGGCAGGTACAATCCTATTGCAGATAGTTGGGCAGCCACAAGCACGACTAGCGCGCCCTCTGGGCGAACCGGTCACACAGCGGTTTGGACAGGTAGCGAAATGATCGTCTGGGGCGGTGGATCAAATACCGGCGGCAGATACTGTGTGCAACCAGACCCGTCAGTAAGCCCAACACCGGCAGCTACCTCAACTGCAACAGCAACACCAACCACGACTGTCAACCCCACCCCAACGGTGAGACCTACCGTCACGCCAACTGTTACTCCCACGCCAACTACCAGCCCGATTCCAACCGCAACAGTTACGCCTTCAGAGAGTCCCACGGTTACACCCGAGCCAACGCCTAGTGCAAGACCCCACGCAACGCAGAGACCGCGCCCAATCCCAGCGCCGCGCCCATAGCTTGACCAACAGCCGCCATTCCTGCTAAGCCCATGCGGTGAAACGGCCCCTTTCTTGAATCGACCGTGCGCGGTTTTTATCTGATTTGCCAGTTAACGGCGCGTCCGCTTCGTTTCGAAACTCGCTTCACGCGCCCCGGTTTGCGACGCGCGCAATCATCGACAGGGCAAAGCTTCTCCGCTGGCTGCAACCCAATTCGTAGTTGGCTCCCGATGTGAAGAAACAACGGAGAATCTTTGCTCCTTTTCTTCCTTCGCTAGAACGCGGGCATCTATCGCGCTGCGGTGTGCTGAAGGTTACAAGCGAATTGGCTTGTTATGTTGAAACAAGGCCAGGTGTTGCTGGAAAAGTTTTGTGTTATCGGCCGAAATACCTTTCACCGCCAGCGCTTGCGAGGCGTACTGAATCGCTGAATTGAAATCGCCAGTCTCAGCATACGCTACTGCGAGAGTATCGATCATGCCCTCGTCCTTCCATATCATAATGCTGCACGCGGCCTTCGCGTCTTTCACCGCTTGTTGCCCATTACGAAACGACGCGTTCGGGCAGGTCGCGCGAAACCACGCGCGATCGCTCAGCACCCGGGCGAGCGTCACATTCCGGGGGTGCAGCGAGACAAGGTAATCGTATTCCTTTAGCGCTTCGGCGTAATTCCCCAGCCGAGCGTTGATATTGGCGCGCAATAGCGCAGCCTCCACCACACTTCGATCGTGTCGAAGGGCCTCGTTGCAATCTTTCAGGGCCAGGTCGTACTTGCCTTGGTGTGAGTAAATCTGCGCGCGCACGTAAAGGGCTGGCCAAAATGTCGGATCGCGCTCGATAACTGTGTCGACGTTTCGCTTTGCACCGGCTACGTCGCCTTTCTGGAGCATATCTTGTGCGTCGGTGACAAGTTTCATGTCAGCACGCATTCTGCCCGGCGTAGAAACAATGATCGGCACGCTTGCCTGCATAACTATTGCCGACATCAAGATTGCCGCAGAAAGCGCAAAGACCTGTGAGATTTTCATTTGGCTCAGCTAATTAATCGATCTGTAATCAGAAAGGCGACTGCGTAGCAAACAAAAATCGACACACCAGCCAATGAAGCCAAAGATGAAGGCGGCGCATAACGGCGTCATTTTGTGAAATAAGCTCTAGTTCTTGACCAAGGCAGTAGATGGCTGCTAAGCCCATGCGGTGAAACGGCTCGTTTGGATCGACATTTCGAAGGGCCTGGCGATTTTGTTCGTCGTCTATTTTCACTTTTTCACGACCTACTTCGAACATGGGGTTCTTCCGCCACCTGATTGGAGCACAGTCGTGGCAGGCGCACTGACACTCATCAGACTGGCCTGGCTCAAAGTATCAGGTCTCGGTTTCCATGCCGTTGGCGTATTCATAATCCTGAGCGGTTGGACGCTAATGCAATCCACCACGCGTCGGGCCGAAAAAGGACAAATTGCCTGGGGCTCGTGGTATTGGGCGCGATTCATTCGGCTGTACCCGATGTATTGGGTCGCGCACCTGGTTTATCTTGTCTCACCGTTCATCGCGCGACTGGAGCCGGTGGACGATCGCATAATCCTGAGCCTGCTCGGGCTGCGGTTCATCAATATCGAGATGAACTTTATGTACCTCAACGCGGCGTGGTGGTATTTCGCCATGCTGATCCAGTTTTATTTTATGTTTCCCCTGCTCTTCTGGCTGGCGAAGCGTGTTGGGCCAGGGTGGTTTCTCTTCATCGGATGCGCCGCGGGATTTTTCGCGCGCTACGTGTTGCTCGTGTTGTGGCCCCAGAACGGATTGTGGGTCCTCGGGGGGTTCGCGGTTTGTCGATTGCCTGAGTTTGCGCTGGGGATCTCGCTTGCGATGTGGTACGCGCAATCGCCCGCACGTCTTGATTGGTTCTTTCTTCGGGGCGCGGGATTTGTAGCCGGATTGATCCTTTATCCTGCGGCCCTGCAGCTCTACCACGGACTTGTCCCTTACATCTTTGTCGATTTTGCCACCGGCGCGTGTTGCATGCTGGAAATCGTCGGCATTGCCGGACTCATTGCGCTGTTCAATTCGCCTACCAAACTGTTTGGACTCGTTGGGCTGTATTCGTACGGTCTTTACCTGACGCATCAGCCGTACGTGATCTGGCTCGGACTCCGGATTCGCGAGGTGCCGATCTGGGGCTTCCTACTGATTTGCATCCCCACCCTCGCTGTTCTCAGTGCGTGGGGCATGCTCTTGGAAAAAGGAACAAACGCGCTGGTAAACAAGCTCGCATCGCTAAGAAAACCTGCGCACGGTTAGACCTTAATTGTCTCGCTCCGGCCCCAGCGTTTGCGTGCACGCGTTAAGCACAGCCCTTCGCGAGCGTGGCTTTCAATCTAAAACCAAACGCGTCGCGCAAAACGATTCAGATAAGACATGGCTCGCATTTCAGGTTTAGAGAAGAAAGACGCACCGTGGCATTTGCGGTGGTTTTACGGCGTGATGCGCAAAATGTTTGGGAAGGATTTTACCCCGGCAAAGATTCAGATGCGTTTGCCCGCGCTGGTCTGGGGCGGCATCGGCATGGAAGCGGCGCTCGGCCGTAAACGAATCGTCTCGCTGCGTTACATTCAACTGGGAAAAGTCCGAGCTGCGGCGCGGGTTGGTTGTCCCTTTTGAATAGACGTCAATTCTGCCGTGGGCAGAAAAGCAGGCGTAAGCGATGAGAAATTGCTGGCTGTGCTTGGCGACGATAGGACCGCATTCAATGACACGGAACGACTGGTCATTGAGCTGGCTGACGCGATGACTGATACGCCGGCAAATATATCTGACGATTTGTATACGCGTTTGCGAAAACAATTCTCCGAGGAACAACTGATGCAATTGGGCGCACAGATCGCGTTTGAGAATTATCGCGCACGATGGAATCGAATTTTCGACGTCGGAAGCGACAATCTCTACACGCCGCAGCCACGCAAAGCGCCGGATTGATTATCAGTCTAGACGCGCAATCGCGTCCCGCGATCGAGTTAAATGCTCCTGGCCAAATGCAGCTTCGCTTCGATTTCTTCAACGATCTCCTCTGGGGTCTGTCCCAGCGCAACCGTTAGCGCGTGCTCATCTATTTCTGGTTCCTCCAAATCATCGAATTGACTCTGCAACAAGTCCAGATTCATGAAATGACGGCGACGGCCGCGCAGTTGCTTTTCGACGAGTGGATAGTCACCGCGAAGAAACACAAATTTTACGTCATCGTTGACGCGTAGACGATTGCGGTAAGTACGTTTCAATGCCGAACAGGCCAGCACCGCATTTTCTCCGGCTGAAACCAACTGCTCGATTTGTTTGCGCAAGCAGTCCAGCCACGGCCATCGATCCTCATCGGTGAGCGGCCGGCCGCTCTGCATCTTTTCGATATTTGCCGCCGGATGAAAATCGTCGGCTTCAAGAAATTGCCAGCCCAGTTCTCGCGCTAGAAGCTTACCGACAGTTGTCTTGCCGGCGCCCGAGACTCCAAAAACGATAATTATCACGACGCATCAATTTGCAGGGCGTTTGTGTCAAACGCCAACGCCCGGCGTTGACAGGAACATCACCCCTTGACGACTGCTCTAGGAAACGCAGTGAATAATAGTGGACGCCACCGATACCGGCAGGCAAACAGGCCTTAACCTGCAGACGCTACGGCGTCTCAAGTTTTGGATCTGGTTTGAGGAATGGACAAAGCCGACAGAACTCCAAGTCACGTTAATCTGGGCCGGTATCATTGGGTTTTGTGGCGCAGTGTGCTCGATTGCGTATCGAATCGCGACAACGTTTGTTCACAAGATTCTAACGGGCAGCAGCGTGCCCGGGTTGGTTGAAAGTTTCACCGAGTTGCCGCTGTGGGGGCGACTGCTCGTTCCAGCGATGGGCGGACTGATCGCCGGCGCGATCATGCATTTCGGCTCGCGGTTCCATGGCCAGATCACAACGACCGATTACATGGAAGCGGTTGTACTCGGCGATGGCCGGATCTCGTCTCGACAGAGCCTGGTGAAATCGCTTTCCGCGCTTTTCACGATCGCTTCCGGCGGGTCCATCGGACGCGAAGGTCCTCTCGTCCAACTTTCCGCGATGGTCGCGTCGCTCGCCGGGCGTTTGCAGCGCTGGACAACGCCGAGATTGCGATTGCTCGTTGGTTGCGGGGCGGCCGCAGGAATTGCTTCAGCCTACAACGCTCCAATTTCCGGCGCCGTTTTTGTCGCCGAAATCGTGCTGGGTTCCATGGCCATGGAAATCTTCGGGCCGCTTGTATTCGCGTCGGTAATCGCAACGCTTACGGTGCGCTGGTTTCTCGGGCCCGGGCCGCTTTATCAAATTCCGCTCTTCCGGCTAAACGGAAATTGGGAGATCATTCCATATTTGTTGCTCGGGTTGGTCTCGGGTCTGTTTGCGCCGTGGTTCATCCGATTCCTGCGAGCGAGCGAAACATTGGCCGAGAGGATTACTGCGCCGGTTTACGTGAAGATGTGTATCGGCGGTCTAGTTGTCGGCGTACTAGCGGTGTTTTACCCGCAGGTCTGCGGAAATGGCTACAGCGTGGTTAATGAAATCCTGGCCGGCCAATGGCTTTGGCAAACCCTGGCACTCATCCTGGTGTTCAAAGTGCTGGCTACCGGAGCCACTTTTGGTTCCGGTGCAGTCGGCGGTGTGTTTACGCCCACACTTTTTGTGGGCGCGAGTCTTGGATTTCTGTTCGGCACAGCGACTCAACATGTGACCGGCTCGGCATCACTGAACCCAAGTGCCTTTGCTATCGTCGGCATGGGCGCGTTTCTGGCCGCAGCCACTCACGCTCCAATCATGGCCATCGTCATGATCTTTGAGCTCACACTTGATTATCAAATTATGCTGCCGCTGATGCTTGCATGTGTGGTCGGCTATTATACGTCAGTCAAGATCGAGAAGCGGTCGATCTATGCCGAAGCGTTGAAACGCAAAGGAGCAGGCGATTATGCGAAGCAACTCGCGGAATTGCATGTTCGCGACTTGATGAAACCAAATCCAGTAACGATATCCCCAACCACTGGTTTCTCGGAAGTCGGTGAAAAATTCATCGATTCCAGGTTCAATTATCTATACGTGACCGATCGCGGCAGATTCATTGGCGCTGTTTCGTTGCACGACATCAAAAGCTATCTGAACACGCCGGAACTGGCGAAGGTCGTCATTGCCGGTGATCTCTTACGCGATTCATTCCCGGTAATACGCGCGAGCGCGTCACTCATTGAAGCACTGGAGCGTTTCAGCCATCACGATGGCGAGCGCCTGCCCGTCGTGTCGCACGATCGAGAATTAGTCGGGTCGATTGCAAAGACCGACGTCATTCTTGCACTCGCCGGAAGCTCGGTGCGATCCGCAACCACTACCGGCGCACCCGTCTCTAGTTAGAGAAATATCCAGAATTGTTTCGGTGAATTTTCAGGTCGGCAGAGCAAAAGAAATGATTGTGTCTTTCGCGCGATGGTTGGACCAAAAAAGTTCGCCGTCGAAAGTGAGAGAACGAGATGCAAACGGGACAACAGCGATATCTTCAACGGCAGGCATTTCTTCTTTTGGATTCAATCGCGCAATTCGCCAATCTTCGTTCGGCTTTTCCTGCCCGCGCAAAACGTACAGCGAGCCATTGACGAAGGTGTGACCGCAGATCTCGCCGCCGACGCCAATCTTACGGATCACGTTGCCCTGTTCGTCGAACACAAGCACCCATTTGTTGTACCACTGGCTCATATACAGATTCTGTCCGTCAAAGCTGAGGTATGATCCGGTAAACTCAGGACACGCGAACAGCTTTGTAAATCCAGCCTCAGGTGAGTACCGATAGATATAACGATCATCGTCCGCGCCTTCGCCGATGTTGAAACGCAGTTCGCCGTTTAACACAACGGCAGCCCACGGAATGCCCGGGGCTTCTTGTTGTTTCAAGACGGCGCCACTCTCCGGATCGATCGCATAGATCCGGCATAGATCACGTGAACCCATCCACAACCTCTTATTCCGTCCGTCCCAAGCCAATGCCTGCGGTGTCTTCGCGGGCGAAGCAAGCCGGCGTTTTTCGATAACTTGCGTTTCTTTCATCACTCCTCCTTTTGAACGAAGGTTCATTTGATTTTGAAATCGCGCAACACCCGCGAAGGAGTTAAGAACGTCCGCGATAATCAAAGTTAACGCAGATCATCTTCCCATTAACCCCCGGCTTCAGCCGGGTGCAAAGCGGAGTGAAGCAAAAGCCGTTTCAACGGCTCTCGGCGAGAGGTAAACTGTTAAAACAGTTTATCGTCGTTATGCTCACATACACCGGGCTGAAGCCCGGTGTTAATGGGAAACAACCTCGCGCTTGAAACGTGCGGATTCGATCGGTTCGTCGGTCAAAATGCTTGATCGGCAATTCGAAGTTTGCCAAACTCGCCGGCGACAAGGCTTATGAAAATACCAAAGTTGTTAGGCTTTGCATTTGCGCCATTCGCGGTCTTCGCCTGCAGCGTGGCTAGCGCGTCCGCTGCTTCAGGGGTTATTACATTCCAGGAAAGCAGCCAACCGTCATCCCCCAATAGCGAGCAGCTAACTGGTCATTGGCGCAAAACGACGATCGGCTACACCGGCCCGATAGACGAACATCTCGTCCTTCATTCCAATGGGACTGTTGAGAGGTGGACAGTGACTGCATATGAGCGCAGAGAGCCCGTGACAGGCCATTGGACGACTGAGGGAAAGACACTGACGCTATCATTCGGTGGCGATGATCGCTCCAGTCCGTTCACGTTCTATAAGGGGCAACTCGTTTTTCCCAATATCCCGAATCGTCGTGGATTCTGGGACAAGATCGAGTAGGCCTATGCCGCGTTGTTCTTGGGCGACGACAGAACCGGCCATTACCTATCATGACAAGGAATGGGGTGTTGCTGTACATGACGATCGCGTCCTCTTCGAGTTTTTGATCCTCGAAGGCGCGCAGGCGGGATTGAGCTGGAACACCATCTTGAAAAAACGAGAGAACTATCGAAAAGCGTTAGATGGATTTCGCCCGGAAAAGATCGCCCGCTATAGCAAACGAGAAGTGAAACGATTGCTCGGAAACGATGGGATCGTGCGAAACCGATTAAAAATCGCGGCTACGATCGGGAATGCGAAAAGATTTCTCGAAGTGCGAAAAGAATTTGGAAGTTTTGATGCTTATCTATGGAGTTTTGTCGGCGGCCAACCAATCCAGAATCGCTGGCGCGCCATGACTGACGTACCCGCGCGCACTGCAGAATCCGATGCGATGAGCCGCGACCTATTGCGCCGTGGATTCAAATTCGTCGGTTCGACAATCTGTTACGCGTTCATGCAAGCGACAGGCAT
>Ga0310811_10015109_pt1 | contig 10091 bp, 9 predicted proteins | sample YCmetagenome_FD_207642 | JGI IMG/M metagenome (GOLD analysis project Ga0310811, IMG submission 207642) | Soil microbial communities from experimental microcosm in Duke University, North Carolina, United States - YC | ecosystem: Engineered > Artificial ecosystem > Soil microcosm > Unclassified ...
AGAACGCCGCGGGCGCGCGCACGAGGCGCAGGTAGGGGAGCAGCGCGTCGCGCGCGATGCGCTGCGCGTCGCCGCGCCGGCGCGCGATGCGCGGACGTGCCTCAGCGGACACGCGCGATGGCTCCGGCGACCGTGGGGGAACGCGCATCGTCGAACAGCTGGCGGAGCAGCAGCTCCTTCACGTCGGTCGCGGCGACCTCGCCGTCGGGGACGAGCGCCGGATCGCCCGAGATGAACACGGGCCCGTGCGCGGGGTCGTCGGTGATGCGGCCGTGCGAGCCCTTCACGAGCGACGCGTCGAGCGGGATGACGTCGAGCAGCGCACGAGAGCCGAGCAGCTTCCGCCGCGCCAGCACGCTCCCGACCTTGAGCACCGGGAAGCGGATGTCGGGATCCATGAACAGCTCGACCGGGTCGTAGCCCGGCTTGCGGTGGATGTCCACCGTCCGCGCGTAGTCCGGCGCGCGATCGTCGTCGAGCCAGAAGTAATAGGTGAACCAGCGATCGGCGCGCGAGATCGCGACGAGCTCGCCCGAGCGCGGGTGATCCAGCCCGTGCGCGCGCTTGCCTTCGGCGTCGAGCACGGTCTCCACGCCGTCGAGCCGCTCGAGGAGGGCCTTCACTTCGGCGATACGCTCGGGGCGGCGTACGTAGACGGAGGCGCCGGCGTCGAGCATGTCGCGCCCGAGCTCGGAGCGCGTCTCGATCAATCCCGCCTGGCGCAACGTCCTGTTGATGTGTACGGGTCCCCTGACGGGGGTGATGCCGTACTCGGAGAGCACGACGACGCGCGCGCCGTCCTTCTCGACGTGCTCGATCAGCTCACCGGCAATCGCGTCGATCGCGCGGAGATCGCTCGCGAGCTTCGGGTCGCCGGGGCCGAGCCGCTGGAGGTCGTAATCGAGATGCGGGAGGTAGACGAGCGTCAGCGAGGGATGGCGCGTGTCGTACACGTGCGTCGTGCAGTCGGCGATCCAGCGCGAGGTCGTGATGTCGGCGCGCGGGCCCCAGTAGTTGAACAGCGGGAAGACCCCGAGCGTCGCGTTCAGCTCGTCGCGCAGCGGCATCGGCTGCGTGTAGACGTCCGGGATCTTGCGCCCGTCGGCGGGATACATGGGGCGCGGCGTGACGGTGAAGTCGGCGCCGCTGTACATGTTGTACCACCAGAAGAGCTGCGCGCAGGTGAAGTCGGAGTCCGCGCGCCGCGCGACGTCCCAGATCTTCTCGCCGGCCACGAGGTGGTTCGACTGCTGCCAGAGGCGCACCTCGCTCGTGTCGCGGAAGTACCAGCCGTTGGCGACGGCGCCGTGCTCGCTCGGCAGAAGACCCGTCGTGAACGTCGCGTGCACCGAGCAGGTGACGGCCGGGAGCACGGTGCGCAATGGCCGAAGCCCACCTCGCGCGGCGAACGCCGCGAGGTGCGGCGTGTGCTCGCCGAGGAGATCCTCGGTGAGCCCGACGACGAGCAGGACGACCGTGCGTCTCACGCCGCGGCAATCCCCGCCGCGGGCGAGGCATCCGACTCGGAGCGCGGCATCGCCGGCGCCGCCGGCGTGGCCTCCGCGCCGCGGAGCTGGAACTTGGGCGACTGGCCGAGGAAGGCCGCGGGATTGTCGAAGATGATGTGGTCGATCAGCGCGTCGTCGTGACCTCGCCGACGCATGGCGAGCGCGAAGTGCGGCACGGCGTCGGGAAGGCTCGGGCCCCAGTCGCACGCCGACGCGACGCAGATGCGCTCCGTGCCGTAGCGCTCGAACATGTCGATCGCGCGCTCGGGGCTGACCTTCGTCTGCGGGTAGAGCGTGAGGCCCGTCCAGAAGCCGTTCTCGAGGATCATCGGCAGCGTGTGCTCCTCGGCGTGATCGATCATCACGCGCGAGGGCTCGATGCCGCCGTACTCGGTGAGGATGTCGACGATCGTGCGCGTCCCCTTGAACTTGTCCTCGAGGTGCGGCGTGTGGATGTGGATGAGCTGATCGTGCTCGAGCGCGAGCTCGACGTGATCGCGGAAGGTGGCGATCTCGTTGCGCGTGACGCGATTGAGCCCGATCTCGCCGATGCCGAGCACGGTGGGAAGCTCGAGGAACTTCGGGATCCGGGCGACGACCTCGCGTGCCAGCGCGCGGTCCTCGCCCTCCTTCGGGTTGAGGCAGAGCCACGCGTAATGGCGGATGCCGTACTGCGCGGCGCGCTTCGGCTCGAAGTCGGTGAGGTGGCGGAAGTAGTCCTCGAAGCCGTCGGGGGAGCTGCGGTCCCAGCCGGCCCAGAAGGCGGGCTCGGTGACGGCGACGCAGCCGGTGAGCGCCATGCGCACGTAGTCGTCGGTCGTGCGCGAGACCATGTGCGCGTGCAGGTCGATGTAGCGCATCAGGCCACCCCCAGCGTCCAGCGGTCGTACGCGCCGCGCGCGCTCTTCGTGTCGAGCGCGGGAAGGGGCTCGGTGGTGGGATCGCTGAGGAGGAGCTGGATCCGCTCCACCCGGGTGTCGGGGCCGTCGCTCGCGGACGGGTCGGCGAGGAGGGCGATCGCCTCCTGGAATGCCCGGACGCGGAAGTCGCGGTTCACGAGCGATGGATCGGTGCGGTCGAGCCGGTCGAGGTACGCCGCGATCTCGAGGAGGCGGGTCCGGTTCTCGATGAAGTATTCGTCGACGAGCTGCCGGCCCGTCTTCGGCGAAGGGATCACTCCGGGCTGCACGAGACGCCCTCCTGAAATGTGATGGCCGATGGGTGGCGGCCGCGGGGCCGGTCCACGCCTCTCAATCTACTCTACGCACCGGGGGGTCGATCGGCTGGGTGCGCTCGCGCGGCTGACAGCGCGACCTCCGCGGGGCATCTTCCGGCGCGGCTGTGCCGTCGCCGGTTCTCCATCCCCGTTCATCGTGCCTCCACTCCATCTCGGCTACTGCACCAACATTCACCCCGGCGAGAGCTGGCCGGAGGTGCGCGTGAACCTCGAGCGCTACCTCGTGCCGGTGCGCGCGCGCATCGCACCGGACAGGCCGTTCGGCGTCGGGCTGCGCCTCTCCGGCGAATCCGCACGCGAGCTCGCCGCGCCGGCCGTGCTCGACGAGCTGCGCGGCTTTCTGCGTGCGCACGACCTGTACGTCTTCACGGTGAACGGGTTCCCGTACGGGCCCTTTCACGGGCGACCGGTGAAGGAGCAGGTCTACCTGCCCGACTGGCTGGAGCCCGAGCGACTCGCCTACACCGACCGGCTGGCCGGCATCCTCGCCGCGCTGCTGCCAGACGGGCTCGAGGGAACGATCAGCACGGTGCCCGGCGCGTTCGCCCCACGCGTGACGGGCGAGGGGGATCGCGCGCGGATGGCGGACGCGATGCTCGCGCACGTCGCGCATCTGGTGCGGCTCCGCGCCGAGACGGGGAAGCACGTCGCGCTCGCGCTCGAGCCGGAGCCCTGCTGCTTCCTCGAGACGATCGGCGAAACGGTGGAGTTCTTCCAGCGCGATCTCCTCTCGCGGAGGGCGGTCGCCGGCGTGTCCGCGATCATCTCGGCGTGTGCCTCGACGCGTGCCACATGGCGGTGGAGTTCGAGGATCCGCGCGGCGTGCTCGACGCGCTCCGCGACGCGGGGATCCGCGTGGCGAAGATGCAGGTGACGGCGGGGCTTCGCGCGAAGGTGGACCCGGGCGACTCGGCGGCGCTCGACGCGCTGGCCGAGTATGCGGACGACGTCTACCTGCATCAGGTGGTGGAGCGCCGGCCGGACGGGACGCTGGAGCGCCATCTGGATCTTCCCGAGGCGCTCGCCGCGGCGCGCGGACGGACGGAGTCGCGCGAGTGGCGCGTGCACTTCCACGTGCCGGTCTTTCGCGAGCGCTACGGCGCGTTCGAGGGGACGCAGGGGTACGTCGACGAGCTGCTGCGGCTCGTGCTCGAGCGCGAGGTGTGCACGCACTTCGAGGTGGAGACGTACACCTGGGACGTCCTCCCCGAGGAGTTCCGGCGCGAGGGGATCGTCTCGGCGATCGCGCGGGAGATGGAGTGGGCGGGGGAGCGGATGGAGGGGCGGTGAAGGGTGAGCGGTGAACGATGAACGGTTTTTCGGTTCACGGTTTTTCGGTTGACGGCCGGCCCCGGGACGCTTCTCACACCACTTCTCCCGCCGTCGCCGTTCCTGCCGGCTGACGTCAACCGTCAACCGTCAACCGTCAACCGTCCACGCGCGCCCAGCGCGTCGAGCGCTACGCTCTCTTGACTCCGCGGCGCGCGTCCGCGGCGTCGCCGAGGCGGAGGGCGGGACGCGATGCCTCGGAGGCGACGGCGGCGTCTTCACGCGAGCGCCGGCGATAGGGGACGAGGTCCTGGCCGAGCACGACGAGCGTGCGCGTGGCGACCGTGCTGGCGAGCGGTTCGGGGATCGCCATCTGGCGGATGTAGGAGTCGATCGCCCGATCGAAGGTCATGTCCTCGGCCAACGTGTCGACGAACATCAGCGCGTTGTCGACGTGCGCCCTGATGATCGACTCCTCGGCGCGTGCCTGGGCGAGCCGGAGGCGCCGCTCGGCGCTCGGATCGATCTTCCGCGCGAAGATGCTCTCGGGAAACAGTCGCTTGAGCCAGTTCCACATGGGCGGGGGCGGTTGAGGCGAAGGAGCGTAGCGCAGGGAATATACCAGGAGGCGGGGGCGGGGGCGCCGCGTGGACGGTCGACGGTCGTCGGTTTGACCGTCGACGCCCGGCCCCTGGAGGCTCCTGCGTCCCGAGGTCGGCCGTCAACCGACAAAGGGCGTACCGATGAAGCGCCTCTGCGTGAGCGCGCCTCTGCGTGAGCGCGCCTCTGCGTGAACGCGCCTCTGCGTGAACGCGCCTCTGCGTGAACGCGCCCCTCACGAACTTCCGTACGCCCCGATAGACTCCGCGCGCCATGCGTTCCCCCCACCGCAACCTCACCGTCCAGGTCCTGTTCGCGATCGCGCTCGGGATCGTGCTGGGGCTGCTTGCCCCCGGCGTCGCGAAGCAGATGCGGCCGGTCGGGGACACGTTCATCAATCTCGTGAAGATGGTGATCGCCCCCGTGATCTTTCTGACCATCACGCTCGGGATCGCGAACATGCGCGACCTGCGGAAGGTGGGGCGGGTGGGCGGCAAGGCGCTGCTCTACTTCGAGGTCGTCTCGACGGCTGCCCTGGCGATCGGATTGATCATCGTGAACGTGACGAAGCCGGGGGCGGCGCTCGACGTGAGCGCGCTCGCGAAGGGCGACATCTCGCGCTACACCGCGGCGGGACAGCAGATGAGCTTCGTCGAGATCCTCACGCACATCGTGCCGCCGAGCGCGGTCGATGCGTTCGCGAAGGGCGACGTGCTGCAGATCGTCTTCTTCGCGGCGATGTTCGGCGCCGCGCTGGCCTCGATCGGGGAGCGCGGACGGGCGCTCGTGCCGGTGCTCGAGTCGCTGTCGCACGTGATCTTCCGGATCGTCGAGCTGGTGATGAAAGTCGCGCCGATCGGCGCGTTCGGCGCGATGGCGTACACGATCGGCACGTTCGGCCTCCAGGCGCTGCTCCCGCTCGGCCGGCTGATGCTCGACGTCTACCTCACGATGGCCATCTTCATCTTCGTCGTGCTGAACCTGATCCTGCGTGCCTGGGGGTTCTCGCTCTGGGACTACCTGAAGTGGATCCGCGAGGAGATCGTGCTGGTGCTCGGCACCTCGTCGTCGGAGGCGGCGCTGCCGCTGATGCTGGAGAAGATGGAGCGCTACGGCTGCGCGAAGTCCGTCGTGGGGCTCGTGATCCCGGCGGGGTACTCGTTCAACCTGGACGGGACGTCGATCTATCTCTCGATGGCCACGGTGTTCGTGGCGCAGGCGTTTCACGTCCAGCTGAGCCTCGCGCAGCAGCTCAGCGTGCTCGGCGTGCTGATGCTGACGTCGAAGGGCGCCGCGGGGGTGACGGGCTCCGGCTTCATCGTGCTCGCGAGCACGCTCTCGGCGATGCGCGTCGTGCCGGTGGAGGGGGTGGCGATCCTGCTCGGCGTCGACCGGTTCATGAGCGAGGCGCGCGCGATCACGAACCTGATCGGCAACGGGGCGGCGACGCTGGTCATTGCGCGCTCCGAGAACGCGTACGTGGCGCCTTCGACTACGACCGCGAGTCGTGAGTAGCGGCCAGCGAGTACCAGGCAGCGGGATACGACACGGCCTCGGGAGGCAGGCGCTTCCCGAGGCCGTATCTCGCTACCCGATACTCGCTACCCACTACATCCTACTTGCCGTTGCCGTTCGACAAGGTGCCATCCTCCTCACGACTCCTGACTCTCGTACATCTCCTTGAGGGAGTTGACGACGTTCGGGTCCGCGAGGGTAGTGGTGTCGCCGAGGGCGCGGCCTTCGGCGATGTCGCGGAGGAGGCGTCGCATGATCTTGCCGGAGCGGGTCTTCGGCAGGTCGGCGGAGAAGAGGATGTCGTCGGGGCGCGCGATGGCGCCGATCTTCTCGGCGACGAAGTTGCGGAGCTCCTCGCGGAGCTCGTGGTCGTGGCGGAACCCTTCGCGCAGCGTCACGAACGCGGCGATCGCCTGGCCCTTGAGCTCGTGCGTCTTGCCGACGACCGCCGCCTCGGCGACGGCGGGATGCTCGACGAGCGCGCTCTCGACCTCCATGGTGCCGATGCGGTGGCCGGCGACGTTGAGCACGTCGTCGACGCGGCCGAGGATCCAGTAGTTGCCGTCCTCGTCGCGTTTGGCGCCGTCGCCGGGGAAGTAGAGGTCGGGGCGGCCGGGCCACTTGGAGAAGTACGTCTGCACGTAGCGCTCGTCGTCGCCCCAGATGGTGCGGAGCATCGAGGGCCAGGGGCGGGTGAGCGCGAGCAGACCGCCGCCGACCTCGATCTCGTTCCCCTTCGCGTCGAGGAGGGCGGCGCTGTAACCGGGCAGCGGAACGGTGGCGCTGCCCGGCGTGGTCGCGGTGATGCCGGGGAGCGGCGAGATGACGATCGAGCCGGTCTCGGTCTGCCACCACGTGTCGACGACCGGGCAGCGGTTGCCGCCGATGTGCTCGCGGTACCACATCCAGGCCTCGGGGTTGATCGGCTCGCCGACGGACCCGAGGAGGCGCAGGCGCGAGAGGTCGTGCTTCGCCGGCCACTGATCGCCCCACTTCATGAACGCGCGGATCGCGGTGGGGGCGGTGTAGAGGATCGTCACGCCGAACCGCTCGCAGATCTCCCAGAAGCGATCCTTCTCCGGCCAGTCGGGGGCGCCCTCGTACATCACGCACGTGGTGCCGTTGGCGAGCGGGCCGTAGGTGAGATACGTGTGACCGGTGACCCAGCCGACGTCGGCGGTGCACCAGAAGACGTCGTCCTCCTTGAGGTCGAAGACGATGCGCGTGGAGGTCGCGGCGCCGACGAGATAGCCCGCCGTGGTGTGGACGATCCCCTTCGGCTTCCCGGTGGTGCCCGACGTGTAGAGCACGTAGAGGACGTCTTCCGCGTCCATCGCCTCGGGCTCGCACCACATCGGCGCGTTGCGCACGAGGCGGTGCCACCAGTGATCGCGTCCCTCCTTCATGTCGGCGAAGGCCTCGCCGCTCGTGGCGCCGGGCCGGCGCTGCACGACGACGACGTGCGTGATCGACGGCGTCTCCTCGAGGGCCTTGTCCGCGTTGCGCTTGAGCGGAACGATCTGGCCGCGCCGGTAGCCGCCGTCGGCGGTGATGAGGACCTTGCACTGCGAGTCGTTGATCCGGTCGCGCAGCGACTCGGGGGAGAAGCCGCCGAACACCACGGAGTGGATGGCGCCGATGCGCGCGCAGGCGAGCATCGCGATCACCGCTTCGGGGATCATGGGCAGATAGATCGCGACGCGGTCGCCCCGCTGCACGCCGAGGGACCGGAGCACGTTGCCGAACTGATTGACGGCGACGTAGAGGTCCCAGTAGGTGAGCGTCCGACGGTCGCCGGGCTCGCCCTCGAAGACGAGCGCCGCCTTGTTGCGGCGCGCCGTGCGGATGTGCCGGTCCACGCAGTTGACCGACGCGTTGAGCGTGCCGCCGGCGAACCACGTCGCATGCGGGGGATCCCACGCGAGGACCCGGTCGTACGGCCGGATCCACTCCAGGGTCTTCGCCTGCTCGGCCCAGTAGGCCTCGGGGTCGGCGGCGGCGCGCGCGTAGACGCCGGGATCGTTCGGGAGTGCGGCGGCGCGGAAGGCGTCGGAGGGCTCGAACTTCCGGTTCTCGTGAAGGAGGGCTTCGAGGTCGGACGACATGTGCGATCGGGAGGTGGAAGAGAAGGCCGGCTCCGAGCATACTGCCGCGCGTCCGCGCGCGAGGCAAGCGATGCCCGCCATTGACGCGCGTGCGTCGGGCTGTAGGCTACGCGTCGCCCACCACCCTCTGGAGGATGGATGTCCGAGTCCATCGCGAGCCCGCGCTCCGCCGGCGGCACCGTCAACGCGCTCGGGATCGCCGAGGTACGACGCGTGATCTTCGCGTCGTCGCTCGGCACGGTGTTCGAGTGGTACGACTTCTATCTGTACGGCTCGCTCGCGGCGATCATCAGCAAGCAGTTCTTCTCCGGGGTGAACCCCACGGCGGCGTTCATCTTCGCGCTGCTCGCGTTCGCGGCGGGATTCGCGGTGCGCCCGTTCGGCGCGCTGGTGTTCGGACGGCTCGGCGATCTCGTCGGCCGGAAGTACACCTTCCTGATCACGATCCTCATCATGGGCATGTCGACGTTCGTCGTCGGCGTGCTGCCGAGCTACGCGCGGATCGGGATCGCCGCGCCGGTCATCCTCATCCTCCTGCGGCTGCTGCAGGGGCTCGCCCTCGGCGGCGAGTACGGCGGCGCGGCGACGTACGTCGCCGAGCATGCGCCGCACGAGAAGCGCGGCGCGTACACGTCGTGGATCCAGACCACGGCGACGCTCGGGCTCTTTCTCTCGCTGCTCGTGATCCTCGGCTGCCGGCTGTGGCTCGGCACCGCGCGGTTCGAGGCCTGGGGATGGCGCATCCCGTTCCTCGTGTCGCTCGTCCTGCTCGCGGTCTCGGTGTGGATCCGCCTCCGGCTCAACGAGTCGCCGCTCTTCCAGGCGATGAAGGCCGAGGGGAAGACGTCGAAGGCGCCGCTGCGCGAGTCGTTCGCGCGGTGGGGGAACCTGAAGATCGTGCTGCTCGCGCTGTTCGGGCTCACGGCGGGGCAGGCCGTGGTGTGGTACACCGGACAGTTCTACACGCTGTTCTTCCTGACGCAGACGCTGAAGGTGGACGCGCAGACGGCGAACCTGCTCATCGCCGCGTCGCTCGCGCTCGCGACGCCGTTCTTCGTCGTGTTCGGCGCGCTGTCGGACCGGATCGGACGCAAGCCGATCATCATGGTGGGGCTCCTGCTGTCGGCGGCGACGTACTTCCCGCTGTTCCGTGCGCTGACGCACTACGCCAATCCGGCGCTCGCCGCGGCGCAGGAGCGGGCGCCCGTGACGGTCACCGCGAACGCGAACAGCTGCTCGGTGCAGTTCAATCCCGTGGGGACGTCGAAGTTCACGTCCCCATGCGACGTGGCGAAGGCGGCACTCGTGAAGCGCGGGGTCCCGTACACGAACGAGCAGCTCGTCGACGCGCGGGTACCGTCGCCCGTTCAGGGCGCCGCGAACGACCGCGCCGCGACCATCTCCGTCGGCTCGACGGTGATCCCCTCCTACGACGCGAAGGGACCCGATGCCGCGGCCGCGGCGAAGACGTTCGACGCGTCGCTCGGCGCCGCGCTGAAGACCGCGGGCTATCCGGCCGCGGCGGCGCCGGATCAGGTGAACAAGCCGATGGTGACGCTGATCCTCTGGATCCTCGTCCTGTACGTGACGATGGTGTACGGTCCGATCGCTGCGATGCTCGTGGAGCTGTTCCCGACACGGATCCGGTACACGTCCATGTCACTGCCGTATCACATCGGCAACGGCTGGTTCGGCGGCTTCCTCCCCCCGATCTCGTTCGCGATCGTCGCGTCGACCGGGAGCATCTACTCGGGGCTCTGGTATCCGATCGTCGTGGCGGTGATCACGCTGGTGATCGGCACGCTGTTCGTGCGGGAGACGAAGGACGTGCAACTGGCATCGGTAGTGTGAGGCCGT
>Ga0310811_10015110_pt1 | contig 10089 bp, 7 predicted proteins | sample YCmetagenome_FD_207642 | JGI IMG/M metagenome (GOLD analysis project Ga0310811, IMG submission 207642) | Soil microbial communities from experimental microcosm in Duke University, North Carolina, United States - YC | ecosystem: Engineered > Artificial ecosystem > Soil microcosm > Unclassified ...
TGAACGATGTGCAGCGGCGCTTCGGGTGTGCCGGCGTCGAGATAGGCATGCACGCGGATGCGCCCGTCCGGGAGGATAAGGCCATCGGTCAATGTCACGTGATGGACGGTGGGGCTGACCGGACCGCCATGAAAGGGTGTCAGGACGGATCCGCGATAATAGCTATAGGTGCCGACATTGTAGACCAGCACGCAAGCGACCAACGCGAGACAGAGCTTGCCAAAGGCCGCGTTGCCGATTGGCAGCGGCAGGCTGCCGCCCATCCAGCGGAACCAGGCGCGGTCCGCCAGAGAGGGATGTCGGCCGAGCAGGACATTATCGAGCGAATAGGCACTCGCACCGCCGAGCAGCAGGGTCGTGCCCATGGCAAGGTTGCAGGCGGCCATGGTCCACTCGTCGATGCAGGTGGCGCCCTGCCAGCCGAACATCGCCATGAGCAGGACCGAAAAGCCCATCGAGAGGAGTGCTGCGAGACGGGTTAAAAGACCACTCATCAGCATGACGCCGGCTATCAGCTCCGCCGCGCTGAACAGGATGACGCCGGCATAGAGCAGGTCGAAATGCTGCAGCAGGTAGGAGATCACATGCTCGGTGCCGAAGAGCGCGCCGGGCATGGCGGTTTGAAATTTATTCGCCATCCAGTTGTGGCCACCCCAGGCGTCCAGCTTGGAGGGCGCGTAGATGAAACGGCGGGAGCCACCGCCCCAGTAGATGAAGCCCTGGATCAGCCGTGTCGCGAGCATGGCCATGCCGGCCAGATGCCAGGAACGGCTGGCCTCGATCGCCCTGTCGGTGGCGAGGGCGGGCTGGTTCGCCACGCCAAAGGTCGTGCTTGTCATGATTGCATTGTCCACCGTATCTTACTTTGACTAGTCACTGTCGAGGACTTTCCCGGTATAGGGTTTGAAACCGAATCTCTCGAAGATCGTCAGAGCCTGCGGCGAGTGGATATAGGCAAGCCATAGCCGGGCGGCGGCGGGATGCGGCGCATCCTTCACCATGGCACCGGCATAGATCGCCGTCGTGTTCTGGGCGGGCGGAATCGCCACACGGGTGATCGGATGCCCAACTTGAGCCTGAAATATTGCCTCCGACAGCCAGGTGACGCCTGCATCCGCGCGGCCCTGCATCAAGAACAGCGCGGTCTGGCGGTGATGGATGCGGGTCAGGATTGTCGTCCCGTCGGCAACTTTGGCGTTGTAGACTGGCTTTTCCAGAGCATCGCCACCCGCCTTGCGGAGCGACGCCTCGATCTGCCGGCCGATCCCCTCGAAGGCAGGGTTCGGCATGGCGAGGCGAATGGACGCCGCGCCGAGATCCGCAAGGCCCTGCACATGGCCAGGATTGCCCGCGGGCACCATGATCGTGAGCGTATTGACGACATAGGGCAGGGCAGGTGCCGCGAGCAGACCGCTCGCGACATATTGCCGAACCTTTGCAAGACCCGCGAAATAGGCGTCCGCCTTCACGGTCCAGGTCATGTTGCCGGAGGTCACTGTACCGCCGGCCTCAATCTGCTTGATGAGCAGGCCCGGCGGAATTGTTTCCCAATAGATGCGACCTTTGTACTCCGGATGTTCCACCTCGAAATGCGCGATGAGGGGCGCCATGGCGAAGAAGTAATTGCCGCCGACATAAAGGACGAGCTTCGGGTTGTTCACGTCACCATGGAAATCCGCGAGGTCGTCCACCTGCGGCACGGTGAAGGCAAGGCCGCGCGTCGTTGCATCATTGTTGGCGCCGTTCTGCCAGGGCGGGAAGATGCTTTGGCCATTCGCAAGCGTGTCGGTGGGTGGCCGGGCGGTCGCAGCTGAACTCTGGGCAGAAGCGGGGACAGCCGCCGTAACGCTTGCAAGCAGGGTGGCAAGAACACCCGCGCCCAGCAGCGAGCGACGGAAGGATTTGCGTTTCATCCTCGATGATCCTGCCTTTTTCATTTGATATAGGCGAAGCCGCTCGCCTGCAGCTCGGGGATTGTCGCGACGATCCCAGGTGTCAGAACGACGCCTTCAGCGAGATGGTTGGTCAACTCTGCGGCGATTTCGGGATGGGTCTTGCGATCGGGGTTGATCCCTTTCGCGATGAGCTTGCCCGTCACCTCCCAGATTGCGTTGTGGCAGGCGAGGAAGACCACGCCGCGAGCCTGCAACGTCGGGATCGAATTGCCCGGAGCGCCGAACAGGCTGGACGGATCCTCGTGGTCGGCCAGGTCGTCAGAAGCATGATGCGCCTGAAGCAGGAGGTTGCTCTTGAAGGCGCCTGCGGTCAGCATGCCAAGACGGTATTTTGTCCACATGGCGTCATCGAACAACGCGAGATGAGCTGAGCCGTGGGTCGCGGAGACCGCGAGAAAGTCGGGATGGCGGAAAGAGAAACGCTGTGCGTTCATGGAGTTGCGCATGACGTTGAGCCACGGGCCGCCGATCTCGGTATTGTCCCAGACCTGCTTGTGCGGTCCTGGATAGGCGATGACCATATCCAGAGCTGCGGCATCCCATTGCTCGGGATGGTCGAGAATCATCGGGACAGTTTTGAAATCCCGATGGCGGGGCAGGTCAGCGAGTTGTTTTGCCAGCGCCTCGGGCGACGTCGGTTCCGCAGGGATTGCGGCCTCAGCCTGCGGCAGAGCTGCGAGAAGTGCGGCGCCGGTTGCGGCGGCACCGATCCCGAAAAGATGCCGCCGTCCTGACGGAGGCACGTCGAAGGTTTCCATTGTCTCATTCCCATTCATCCCTGCTGGCGGGTGTCCGGGCTGCGTGGGTCTCGGAGAAATCCGGCGGGAAGGACCCGCTTTGGTCTCCCCAGGGCGTGCGCCGCTCCGGAGCGCCCGTTTGGCCCGTCTTGGGCTTCACGGATGGTCAGGAAATCTTGGGGAAGTCGGTGCAATATGTATAATAGATTAGTTGGATAATAATGTCCGTCTAGACTGATTGATCGATGCGATGGAAAGGCGCCCGCCGCGTCCATACCGGGGCGGCATCCCTTTTTTTGAGTGAGCCCCGCACCCCGCAGTTGCGCGGCGGGCCGCCGTTAGTGCTTGAGCAGGCGCAGGAAATTGCGCAACCGGAAGCGCAGTTCCTCGGGTGCCTGCTGAGGATGGAGATCCTCTGCGGCGGCATCGCGCGCCAGCACCATCTGGCTGCGATGGGCAAGTTCCTCGAGCGCCAGCGCGAGATCGGACGCTGTCGCGATGGCGCTCGCGATCGCAGACTTGTCCAGACGGAAGACCTTGACGGGGGTCAGTGCTGTCGCGGTGGCGGCATAGGGCGTGTCGGTAATGAGGCCGATTGCACCGAGACTCTCACCCGGGCCCATGCGCCGGATGACGTGCGGCCCTGTGGGACGCCGCCGCGTGATTTCGACAACCCCGCTTGCAATCAGGAAAAGATACTCGGCGGGGGCGCCTTCGGCGAAGAGGATTTGCCCGGCATCCATCCAGCTTTCGTGGAAATGGGATGCTAGCAGGTCGCGCTCCTGCTCGCGCAGAACCCCGAAAAGATCGGATTGTGCGAGAATGTCGGCGGGGCCGAGCGGCGGCGGAGACGTCAGCCGCTTATCCGCCGTGGCGAGCGCGAAGCTGACGCCGGCATAGCGCAGATGGCGGTGGATCTGGCTCAGCATTTCGCTCCGTGCGGTGCTCAGCATATCGCTAGAGGCGACCGAATAGGTGACGCTGTAGCGCAGACCATCGGGGAAGATGCCGGTGCAGGAGACGCTGGGCGCAGGCGTGGCAAGGGTAAGCAGGACGCTGTGCGCGGCGGTCGCGAGGATTTCCATGCAGTGTTCCGGCGGAATGCTCGGGTCGAGGGTGATTTCGACGGAATCGGAACGCGTCGGCACAGGCAGGCTGCGGTTGACCAGCCGCGCCTTGGCCATCACGCTATTGGGTATGACGGCGATATTTCCATGACCGGTGACGATATGGGTGGAGCGCCAGGTGACCTGCGTCACATGTCCTTCGATACCACCTTCAACCCAGAGAAGATCTCCTGCCTGGTAGGGCCGCTCGATGCCGACGGCGATGCCGGAAAAGACATCGGCCAGCGTATTCTGCAAGGCGAGACCAAGCACGATGGCAATGACGCCGGAGGTGGCCAAGAGACCGGCGATGGGCACGCCGAGGACGAAATTCACGATCGCGAGTAGGGTCGCGATTGCAATCGCCCCGGCGAGGAGGTCTGACATGATCTGCGTTTCGCGCGGCCGGTGTTCGAGCACCACTAGAAGCCGCACGAGGCTAACCGCGACGGCCGCGGCGAGCAGCCACCAGCCGGCTTCGATGATATGTTCCCAGAACGTCGTGCCGTTATAGATTTCGCTGAACTGGGGGTGAAGTGGCGAGCCCAGCAGATATTGGACGAGGATCGTCAAAATGGTGAAAACAGAAAAGCGCCAGAGAAGATGAAGCCAAAGCGGCCACTTTGGCCGCAACCGGGCCACGACGGCCGTTGCCACCAAGACAAGCGTCGCCAATAGAAGCGCGGAGAGCCGGGCACCAAATGCATGTGCTATATCGGCGTTCACGATCTGCCTGCCTTGACTAGGCCCCAAGCGCGGGACGGTTAAAAAGAACCTGGTGACCGAAAGCCAAGGAACGAGGGGAGCCGTCGGGCATGGTAAATGTCGTCGATGAACCTTGGCAATCTTGCGGCGCCGCCGGCCAAGGTTTCGTAATCAGTGAAACAGATTTCCTCTGTCCTCAAGGTCTTCATAAAGCTTTCCGCCTGAGCGTTATGAAGGCAGACCTCGTCAAAGTACCATCTGTCAGCGAAGCGGGGCCGGACAACGATTGTTCGCGACACTTGCGCCAGACTTCGAGCACCTCCGCCGGGTGCTCTCATAGGAAACAAAGATGCCGCGCTCGGTGCGGAGCCGTTCGGCATCTCGAAAGCTCAGCGGAATACATGGGAGAGCCAGATCGCGTGGCTGATCAGCGCGGCCGGAACACGATGGCGGCAATGCAGGTCTCTGGCGGCTTCATCATTTCGCATCCTTGCTCTCGATCGAGGCGGGACGGCCATATTTTTGAAGAGCAGGGCCCGCGTCACGGATTCCCGGAGATAGCTCGCTCAGGGCGGTGCGGCGCCTAACCCACCGGTCGTGAAGGCGAGTGTCGCCGCCGCGGATAGCACCGCGCTATACGAATCGGTTGCAGCATTCTGCGCCTGGAGAAGCTGCGTCTCCGCTGTCGTCGCATCTGTAACCGATCCCACCCCCTTCTGGTAGGCGGCGAAGGCGGCGTCGTAGCTCGTCTGCGCGGCGGTGGCCAAAGCCTTCGAGGCGCTATAGGCGGCAAGGCTTGTCCGCAGCGCATTCTCGGCGCCGACGACCTGGCGGACGGTCTCGTCCCGCGCCTTGGCGAGCGCCGCATCGGCGGAATCGGCGCTGGCCTCGGCTTGGCCCAGGATCGCGGCCCGGCTGCCGCCGTCATAGAGCGGGACGGTCAGACCCGCGAGGATGGTACCGTTGAACTGGCTGCCGGAGATATTTCCGGTCGGCGCCAGTTGTCCGATCGCCGGGAGCGACGTCACGCTCAGCCCACCCGAATTGTAGGCGCCTGTCGCCGAGAGAAAAACTTTGGGCATGAATTCCGCCTGGGCGGCCCGGACATTGGCGAGGCTCGCCTGCTGCGCGGCATAGGCACTCAGCATGTCCGGCCGCCGCGCCAGCGCCTCGGCCACGATCGCCTGCACCGGCGCGTCGAGCGCGGGCGAGAGGTGCCGTGGCGCTACATCGGCAATGGTCATTCTCACCATGGGCGAAATGCCCATGGCAGTCAGCAGGGAGAGATAGGCATCATCGACCCCGCCCGTCGCCTGCACCAGCGCGAGCTTCGCCTGCGCCGTGGCCTGGGCGGCCTGGGCAACCTCGACGACCGTGCCGACGCCTTGCCCGTAACGCGCTTCCGCAGAGGCTTGGACAGCCTTTGCGTTCTTCAGCGACTGCGCTGCCGAGCGGGCGCGGGCACGCGCCGCGGTATTGGCGTAGAAGGCGAGGCTGACATTGTAGATCACCCGCTGATGCGCCTGGGTGAAGACGATGTTGGAAATCGCTGAAACCTGTTTCGCGGCCTCGATGGTCGCCGATCGTTCGCCGAAATCGAACATCAGCCAGCGCAGCGATATCGCCGAGATCACACCGTGCGCATTGCTGTTGCCGCTGGTGTCCAGGCCCAGCGCGGAATTGTTTCCGTGCCCGTCCTGATAGGCCCCGACGGCGCTGGCGGTGATATCGGGCAGATAGCTGCTCTCCGCGATACCGGCGGCCAGCGCAGCCTTGCGTGCCTCGTCCCAGGCGATCCGGGTGTCCGGATTGTGGGACTCCGCGATATCGATCAGGTCGGGCAGCGCATAAGCGCGGTGCGGGTTGACGGCTGGCGCTGGCGGGATCACGGCGAGCGCCCGGTTAGGAGGCAGGACATAGCCGCCGCCCGCACCGGCGGTGCTCGCCTCGGGCCCGGGCTTGATCGCACCCGTGGCATCGGTCGGCGGCTTCCAGGGCGCATCGGGGCGGTCCGGCGCCATGTCCAGAGCCGAGGTCGCGCAGCCCGCCACCGCCAGTGCGAGTGCCGTAAGCAGGATGAGCCTCGAGGTCTTAGACGGCCGCACGGAGCACCGCTTTGTCATCCTCTGCCACGGAAGCCGCCAGGTCTTCGAAACGTCTCAAACGGGGCTCCATCCAGCTGTTCAGTTCGGCGAGCGGCGTCGTGCCGCCAGCCTCCGATGCCGTGGCGGGACCGGCTTGGCCATCCTCCGGCCGCGTCACGCCGTCCACGTCATCGGCGAGCCTGCCAAGGCGGCCCGCGAGATCCTGGGAAAGCGCCGGGTCTCGGCTCGCGCTCAGCATCAGGGCGCCGGTCAGCGCCGCCATCCCCTCGGCCGCGTCCCGGCGGCGGCCCAGCCAGTCCCGCCCGGGACGGATCGACATCGGCTCATAGGAGGACAGATCAAGGTCCCGCTCCAGCGCGCCGAGCGCCGTTTCCGCTTGCGAGGCGGCCAGAGAGGCGGCTGCGCCTTTCGCGGACGCGATGGCGCCGAGCTTGCGGAGCAAAGCCGCGATCGCGGGATCGATCCGCTTGGTGACGCTGACCGGCCACACGGTCGTAAAGATCAGATAGACAACGAGATTACCGAGCAGGATGCCGATGACGCGATCCCGCGCCGTCACCATGTCGAAGGACGGACCGGCCCCCTGGATGACACAGAGGAAGAAGGCGAAGGCGATCTGGAACCCGGCATAGGCGATGCGCGCATTGCCGACGGCTACCCAGGCCGCGGCAAGGCTGGCCACAAACACCGTCACCATCAGCGCGCCGATCGAGGTCAGATCGGGGATGAGATAGACCATCGCACCGATGCCGGCGGCAGCCCCGAGCATGCATCCGAGGACGCGCAGGGTGAGTTTCTCGACCGTTTCCGCGGCTGTACCAAGCGCCACGATATAGCACGTGATCAGGCAGGTGTGGATGGTCGGCCAATCCAGCAGCGAATAGAAGACGTAGCAGAACATTGCCGCCGCCGTCGTCTTCAGGGCGAGGTGGACATGGATGGGATTGGTGAATGCATCCGGAACCAGCAGGCCGCCACGCGGCTTTTTTGCTGCGGGCGCTGGACCCGGGGGCGGGGGAGGCGGCACGGCGAATTGCGTGAGGCTTGCGTCCATCTCGGCCATCCAGGCGGCGCCGACAGCCGTGTCCGGACTAGTGGGCGGGGGTGTCAGGGCGATTTCGACCGGATATGAACCGGATGCGAGAATGGTGGCCATGGCATCGAGCGTATCCGCGACCTCTCCACGGGCTTCCCCGTTCGGGGCGCTCGCGGGCATGCGGTCCGCGAGGTCGGTCAGAAGCAGAATTCGCATCGTCGACGCTGCCGCCTGCTGGAGCGCCGCGAGATCCCCGGCGGGCGAGGTCCGCTCCATGCCGGCGAGCTTCAGCCAGGTCAGAATCTCGGTGAGACCGCCACGAAGTGCCGCCTGCATGCCGCGCCGGACCCTCTCGTTCGGGCTTCGCAGCATGCCGGCGGCTAAGCGCAAGCGGTGCGCGAGGGCGCGCTCGGCAAGCCGCCGCGGCGCGGGCCCGATCAGCAGATTGACGACGATGGAAACGCCCGCCGGAATGCCGACGAAGAGCCAAGCATAGAGCAGCACGCGCGTCGCTATCTCGCCGATCTGGATTGTGCCGAGCAAATCGAGCGCGTAGGCCGCGATAAGCGCCACGATCGGCGTGATCGCGCGGAGCTTGCTGCTGGAGGCGAGGAACATCAGACCGAAGGAGATCAGCGCCATGGCCGCGACCCGCCACATCGGCTGATCTGCGACCAGGATCGTGACCGGCAGGACGAAGAGAAGTGTGACCGTCAGCACCGTGAGCATCACCAGGCTCAGAATGATGCTCGTCACGCGATCGGCCTTGATGAGAAAGAACGCCACATAGACGGTCAGAGCCGCATCCGGCGTCTGGTAGATCTCCGTCACGAGGGCCGTCAGGGCGCAGATGAGTGCCAGCCGCCCCGCGACTTCCAGCCGGCCGGGGAAGGGCGCCAGCAGATGCACCAGGCGCGTCGCCCGCCCTCTGATGCGCTCAGTGGCAGGCAGGGCCATGGCGGATCTCGATGACGGCGCTGGCGCCCAGCCGGGTGAGGAGCGGCGGGGGATCCTTAAGCGCAATGCGGACGGGAAAGCGCTGCGCAACCCGGACCCAGTTCAGGGAACGTTCGACATAAGGCACTGAAAACGGCAGTGACACGCGCTCCTGGTCGAGCACGCCCCATCCGATCCCCTGGACCACGCCGGCGATCGGATGGTTGCGGTCGATCATCGAATAGACGGTCGCGCAGTCGCCGACCGCGACGGAGTGGAGTTGCGTCTCCCGGAAATTTCCGACCGCGAACCATTCGTCACTGTTGATCAAGGTGAAGAGTGCCTGGCCCGGCACCACCATCTCGCCGGAGGATTTGGTCAGCCCGACGACCAGCCCGTCATGCGGCGCTCGCACGACTGTGTCGGCGAGTTGCCGTTTTGCGATGGCGAGGGCGGCGCGGCGGGCGGCAACCACGGCCTCCGTCGCCGCAACCGTGTCGATCGCGGTGACCGCGGCGGCGGCCTGCTCCCGCGCCTGCTGCAGGGAGGTGGCGGCGTCCCGCTCTGCGGTCTGTGCCTGGTCGAGTTGCTCGGCCGGCACATAGCCCCGGGCGGCGAGCGGGGTCAGCCGCTTCACGGTCCGGGTCGCGAGGTCGAGGTTGGTCGTGGCGCGGTTGACCTGAGCCGCGGCAACGGTGGCTGCCGATTGCTGGGTTGCCACGGTGCGCCGCTGCGTGCCGAGCTGCGCCTCCGCCAAGGCGAGGTCCGCGCGCGTCTGGTCGACCGCGAGCTGGTAGGGGAGGGGATCGATCCGGAACAGGATATCGCCCTTGCGGACACGCATGTTCTCGGCGACGGGAATGTCGATGATCCGGCCCGGGACTTCGGCTGCCACGTGAACGGTGTCGGCATCGATCGTCGCATCGTCGGTGGACGGGAACAGAACGCTGTGATGCCAGGCGAACCAGCCGATGGCGACGGCGATGAGGATAATGAGCAGGGAGATCAGCCTGAACCCGAGGCGACCGGGTTTTGCGGGTGCTGTCTTCATGGTCATGATCCGAACCAGAGCAGCCAAGCCAGCACGCCGGCAATCACGCCGATCGAGGAGCAGACGGCAAGCTGGTACGGCAGAACGGCGGAACAGCCGGTGCTGACAAAAATCGCGCGCGCGCCGATCGCGACCATTATTCCGATTCCGGCACAGAACATCCAGGCCGGAAAAAACGCACCAAACAAGGTAAAAGACGGCGCCCCTCGTTCCACGTCGCAGCCGCTCAGCGGCAGGGCCGCCAACGATCCCCTGACGGCCCTTGGGAACCTACCGGAAAGCCAAATATTCAACCTGCACCTTCTTGCAACGTCCCTTGGTCAATGTGGTCGCCGTCGATATTCCAGCCATCAATGGTTGTGTTGCAAAATTCCTGCATAGCCACTTTTTATCTGACAGGGTGGGGTTTATGCCGCCATTTGGAATAGCTTACAAACGAAATCGGCCTGAGTTTTCAG
>Ga0310811_10015111_pt1 | contig 10089 bp, 6 predicted proteins | sample YCmetagenome_FD_207642 | JGI IMG/M metagenome (GOLD analysis project Ga0310811, IMG submission 207642) | Soil microbial communities from experimental microcosm in Duke University, North Carolina, United States - YC | ecosystem: Engineered > Artificial ecosystem > Soil microcosm > Unclassified ...
GAATCGTGAACATCTCAACAACACGGTTCCGGCCTTTCTTCATCTCGTTCTCCGCCTCGAGCAACACGTGAATGTAGTACAAATCACGAGCGGCCTGAACACGCGAGAAACGAAGCCGACAAAGCTCATTGAAAGCATCCTCGTAGCGACCCTTGGAGATCAACCAACGAGGTGACTCTGGTGCAAATAAGACTTGCACACAGACAATAAGACCGGGAATACCAGCAGAAGCTAACATGAGGCGCCAGTTCAGACCAGTCACACCGGGGGTGTCTGGAATGAAGTAGAATGCTAAGTCGATAAGGTCTCCTAGAGCGAGGCCGAAAGCAGTCCACATCTGCCACATCATGACGAGAGCACCACGAATCGGTGCAGGCGAACATTCAGCGGTATACACTGGGACAGTGGCAGATTTGGGACCAATACCAAAACCAAGGAAGAACCGTGCGATGAAAAGGTGCCACCAGGTGTTTGTCAAACCAGACCAGATACATGTCAAGAATGAGATCATGCAAGTGAGGAAAATGGTCTTTTTACGCCCAAGATAGTGGTTGAGCGGATGCGTCAGCCAACAAGAAATGGTGGAACAGCATCTGTGAAGTGAGTGATGAGGCCTCAGGAACGATATTCTGCAATAAGAACAAAGCACGCACAAGAAGGGCGCAGAGTTGATGAGACCGACCAACCATGAATCGCGTTCTGCACACACAATTTATGGGTGATGATAATTGGAATAATGGAAGAGCTTTTACGTACTACTGGTAGGATCACCAATGCCGAACTGCGTAGGATAGATGATTTGAGCGCCATTGATAACACCCTCGTCCATTCCCTGAACAGCCGCTGCAAGTGATGACATTACAACCATCTATTAAACGGTGTGAGCTATGAAAAACAATCAAGAGGGCGACACCGACATAATACAGCATGGGCGTTTGTCGCCATTTGTGCGTGACCTCTTCCGTCAAAATTCGTTTGTCTTCATCTGAAAATATGTCTAGGCGATTATGACCTGCGTACGAGTCAGCTAATAATGACGTTTCTCAAATTGACATACATGTGGAATCCTGGGCAACAAGCGCCCCTTTCTTAAGTTCAGGCAGCAGATGGGTGAGCCCTCTCTCCTGGGCAAAAACCTCGACATCTGCCATAAGACGATCATGAGGTATGCCATGTAAGGGGTTTGACAACTTGGCATCGGCGTTACTGACAGAAAAGCATCAGCCTATGCATTTGACACGGGCCATCTCATATATATACGCACGCGATTGCTCTTGTCTCCGCGTCCATATGTGATGATGTATGGTGGTGAGCATGATGCGGGCGCTCTTCCACGGTAGATTTTTCGTTCAACGGCAAGGACGTCGACATATTAATTGTAGACGCGTAGTATAGAAAGAGGTGGAAAAAACCCTTACTCCTATGGGTTATTATACAAACTTGGGATTATATAGAGGTGCGTTTAATAGCCCAAAAGAGCAAAGCTATACAAAAACATCATCCGCAGTTGTTCAATGAACTAAGTGGAGCGAAAGCTCACCCCACTTTCTAGCGTATTTTTATCCGGCATGTGACCGCTGTATACTTTACCATCCGATACTGAAAGAATCCCGAACGGCTGCTAAAACCTGCTACACAATAAACGGTTGCAGATGCTGTGTGGGGCATCACACCGAAAGAGACGGATTAGTCTAGTGAACAGCGGGATGGACCAATCTTGTCGAATCGAGGGCACTTGCGCAGGACGTCGAAGTTCAGATGAGAGTTAGTAGCGAGAGAGAATCGACTGAGAGTGGGTGCAGAGACGAAGTCCAAAGGTGTGGTTTTGACGACGATAGTCGGTGGTGAAGGTCTGGAAAAGCCAGACCGCGGTATGGAGCGTGATCTAGAAAGTTTTGGTCCGACGGCTCTGGAAGTTGAAAGCCGGACGTGATTTAGCCAAACCTTCTGAGCGTGTAGAAATCAGTCTCGAAGTGCGGGTTGATGGAACCGCGAAGGGGAGAAACCCGAGATCAGACCACAACGACGAGTGCGGCTCGAACTACGTGTACAGTTCCTCTTCGAGAAACCCGAACCCCGCACAACACGAGACGGATGAGACAATGAAGCATGATATATTCGCAAGGAGAGGGATAAGTACATGAGGTGAGTGAAAAGCAGGTGGAATTATACGCGAGATAAAGCATGGGTGCGTTGAAAATCGTGCATGACGGATTGTGAGCGAGTGTTAGCAATTGGTGAATTGATAGCCGTGAAAATGAATAAAGGTAAAATTGATTCGATTCGGCGCCAGTAGTCGAGGAATGCGCGTGGCTTCTAGCGTCTCTGCGTTGCCACTATGTCTGGGTGGACTCCTTCTAGAAGCAGTTTCGTGGCGCCACCAATACGAAAAGCATAGCCTGACATGGTGGGGTCACCAGCAGCAACCCAGATATCATTGCAGCGGGAGAGGAACCATATCTTTGTTAGTGAAGCCCACGAACCGTATCGGCTGTTCCAAAAGAAGAAAAAGGTGCGTATCTTTCGAGATGGAGGACTGCGAGGGGCATCATGCAGTGGGGTTACTGCATTCGGTGACGCTGATGAGTCAGCACCTGATATCAAAAGCCACTGATCGTTACGATACACTTTGCGCGCATCCAAGTTGTTGCACAACTTGCAACTTTACCTCAGCGTTCTTCAATCACTCCCTCAGAAGGTATTTCACGATAACATACCTTAGGGAGTGATTGATGGTAAATTAGTTCATAGTACTCACATATAGTACCGGCCCGTACCTAAACTCTACTCTATAGGTACTCACTAACATCAGCGTTGTTCAATCACTCACCGAGACAGTGAGACTCTATTCTAGCTTCGTACAGGATAGCCGGATAGCATCTTTACAGTCATACAAAGTTGATGATCGCCATCCATGACATGGAGCTTCGTCAGAAAGGGAAAAGCTGCTCAGTGCTAAGGACCTCGTTATCGAGTCTCATGTATGTCCGACTTCTCCAATTTTTCTATGGAAAGATTCATACTGTGTAAGGCTCAAAATAGGAACCCAATGGATAAATGAGTTCTACTGGTCAGCACGTGGAGAATCAGCTGAAGACTGGCTGGATGAGCCACAATCCAGACGTGCCAAGTTGTCGTGGCCACTGGTGAAAGTTGTCTTCCCCAGCCTCAAGACTGTGCGTGATAGTGTCCTCGGTGAACAGGTCAGTCGTGTGTCTTCAGCGACTACTCTTGGACATCTCTCAAAATGATTATTTACAGGGAGGTGGGACCATTCTTTGTCGCAAGAACCAGTAGGAAGCATCAAAATCAAAATTTCCCCGAGAGTTACTTCATGACTCGAATAGTACTGGGGGACGAATACTGATGCACACCAACACAACTACACCTGTGAATCTCTAACCCATTCAACTCTTCATATCACTATCGCGCAGTCAGTCCATGCTTTCTTTCACGAAGCTTTGCTGATGACCCGTCGTTCGCTAGGTGGCCAACTATGAGTTGGGGATTATCTTCCCTCTACGATGCAAATAACGCGGAGAGGGCGTCGTGCTCCAAGCGTCCGGCGAGGAAGTATGTGAGTGAACAGGATAGACCTTGGGTGAGTGTAATCATTGTATGTGAGGCTGTGAGGCACGTAGACTTGTAACGTGTTTGTCTCGAAAATACAAGAAGAGTCGCAGTTACTGCAGCAGCGCCAACAGACATGATCCCATGTATGGCCGACATCACTGTTACCAGGAAACCTTTTACTGTTATTCCATTCTAATCTCAGATCGGGCTCTCACAGTCAGATTAAAGCATCTTTCCACAGTACACGACTTGCGAAAATGAATGATGGATTGGTCATTGATTTTTAGAAAAGAGAATGACCCTTTCACTGATATGACAAAATGCCCATAGCGTATTTCTGCGCGTAGCATTTGAGACTTTGCACGACAAAAAAAAGTAGTTATACAACACAAAGTTCGAGTCTCATGCCTATGATTTAATAAAAGTGGGCGGTCGATCTATTTCTGCAAAGTTCGAAACAACAGCTTCAAGAAGCTTGTATATTAAAATATCAAATAGCAATACATGTGCAAGTGATATCGGCAACGATAGATAACATGAGAATAAATCGAATACATCAATCTGAGATAAAGATCAAATGAAGCGTCACATCACAGCTCAATTCATCAAGCATTTGGCTTCTCCAGATCCTCCTTCACCTCCTTCCTCGCCTTTTCATCGCCTCCGGTGCTCGATACGTCGCTCTCGGTCTCAAATTCATAGAGCACTTCAGGGGTAGGGTTTTGGAACAATACGAATTTCTTGAAACCGTACGGTATTTGCCGCAAGCCGTACGCAGCGTGCGTACTAAGGGGAACAGCGAAAATTTGGTCGAGTTCCTCCAGGGTCCTGCCTTTCGTCTCACGCACGAATAGCAAGATGAGCACCCAGAGAATACAACACCATGCTGCGTACCAGCCAAAGGCTCCTTGTGGTTTGAAGGCCAGGACGAGTGAGGGCCAAGTGATCGACAGAATGAAGTTCCAGAACCAAGTGGTCGCAGTGGCAAACGACATGCCAATATCACGGATATAGAGAGGGAATGCCTCTGCGGAGTACGTGAATGGCACTGGACCTTCGCCTGGGGAATAGAAGATCGCAAAGAGGTCTGAAAGAGCGGATATCAGTGGCAGTAGCAGTATTTAGTACCAAAATGATGACGTACATATTCCGATACTAACGCCAGCTACACGCCCTGTTTCCGAGGTACTCCAGAAGGAGAAGCCCGTAATTAGAAGACAGATGGCCATGCAGGGAAACGTGAACAAAAGCAAGTTCCTCCGCCCGAAAGTGTCGATCTAGTGTTTCAACTTTCAATATTTACGGAATTCCCAACTATGGAAGGAACCACTTACAGTGAAAACAGCAGGAAGGGCGAACAACCAGTTAAGTGCACCAAATCCAAGGGAGGAAGCCAGTGCCGAAACCTGCGAGAATCCAGACTCCACGAAAATGGTAGAGGAGTAGTAAGCTGCCACCACGTTAATAATCATTTCAAATCATGAACACGAATCTCATACCGATGACATTGACGCCGCAAAACTGCTGACCGAACATGACAACCCAACTAGCAAGGGCAGCATGCCTGTTACGCGGAATCGTGAACATCTCAACCACACGGTTGCGACCCTTCTTCATCTCGTTCTCCGCCTCAAGCAATACGTGAATGTAGTACAAATCGCGAGCAGCCTGAACACGCGAGAAACGAAGTCGACAAAGCTCATTGAAAGCATCCTCGTAGCGGCCCTTCGAGATCAACCAACGAGGCGACTCTGGTGCAAATAAGACTTGCATACAGACAATAAGACCAGGGATACCAGCAGAACCTAGCATGAGACGCCAGTTCAGACCAGTCACACCTGGGGTGTCCGGAATGAAGTAGAATGTTAAATCGATAAGGTCTCCTAAAGCAATGCCGAAAGCAGTCCACATCTGCCACATCATGACGAGAGCACCACGAATCGGTGCAGGTGAACATTCGGCAGTATACACAGGAACAGTAGCAGATTTGGGACCAATACCAAAACCAAGGAAGAACCGTGCGATGAAAAGATGCCACCAGGTATTTGTCAATCCAGACCAGATACATGTCAAGAATGAGATCATGCAAGTGATGAAAATGGTCTTTTTACGCCCAAGATAGTGGTTGAGCGGATGCGTCATCCAACAAGAAATGGTGGCACAACATCTGTGAAGTGATGAGGAACGATATTCTGCAATAAGAACAAAGCACGCACAAGTATGGTGCAGAGTTGATGAGACCGACCAACCATGAATCGCGTTCTGCACATACAAATTATAGATAATGATCATGGGAATGATGGAAGAGCTTTTACGCACTACTGGTAGAATCACCAATACCGAACTGTTTAGGATAAATGATTTGAGCGCCATTGATAACAGCCTCGTCCATTCCCTGAACAGCTGCTGCAAGTGATGACATTACGACCATCTATTTAATGGTGTAAGCGATGAAAAGCAGTCAAGAAGGCGACACCGACATAATACAGCGTAGGCGTTTGTCGCCACTTGTGCGTGACCTCGTCCGTTAAAATCCGTTTGTCATCATCCGAAAATATTTCTAGACGATCATGACCTGCGCACAAGTCAGCTAGGGGAAACGTTTCTCAAATGAACATACACGTGGGATCCTGGGCAACAAGCGCCCCTTTCTTAAGTTCAGGCAGCAGATGAGTGAGCCCTCTCTCCTGGGCAAAAATCTCAACATCTGCCATAAGACGATCATGAGGTATGCCGCGTAAGGGGTTTGACAACTTGGCATCGGCGTTACTGACAGAAAAGCGTCAGGCTGGGCATTTGACACAGGGGCGATCTCATATATATACGCACGCGATTGCTCTTGTCTCCGCATCCATATGTGACGATGTATGGTGGTGAGCGTGATATGGGCGCTCTTCCACTGCGGATTTTTCGTTCAACGGCGGGGACGTCGACATCTCGGTCGTAGGCGCGCAGGACGGAGAAAGGCGGAAAACAAGCTTACTCCTATCGGATTATATACAAACTTGGGATTATATAGCGGCGCGCTTAGTAGCCTAAAAGAGCAAAGCTATACAAAACCATGCCGTCAGTTGTCCAACGCATCCGAAGTGGAGCAAAAGCCCACCCCACTTTCTGATGTATTTTTATCCGGCATGTGACGGTTGTATGCTTTGCCAACAATATTCGCGTGGCCCCTTAGGAAGACCCCGAATGGCTGCGTGATCCTGCCACCCAAGACATGATTGCTGACTTAGAACAAAGAAATTGGAGTCTGATCGTCTCTCACGATCAGAACGCAACGTAACTTAACGAAACTAAACCTACCAATCATGCCATGCATGGCCCAGGTCGGGGCCTATATCACCTTCTGATGGCCCAATGCGAAATTTCGATTTAGACCGGAGATGACCAGGCCAAAAGTCCTAGCTAGTGTTGGATTCTCTACAGCACGTCGATGAGCATTCCAAAATCCGGTGACGGTAATTTAAAATTCTAGCCAGTTCGCGGAGTTTGCCATTGGTCACTTCTGCTGACCACAGCAAGGTCGGTTAATAGGTCGGGATTACCTAGTTCCACGGATTACAGATCAAATTGCATGGTGGTATCGATGGAACTTTCCGAATCGGTGCAAGTTCACTTCCAACCATGCCCACAGTAATCAACCTTTCTTCTTCAGAGGCTGATCGCATCACCCATGTTGCTCACTTTCCGCTTCTTTGAAGCACACCATCAGAACTTGGCATCTTATTCAGTTGCTTCTTAAATGATTGGCCGTATCTGGGGTACGTCACGTTGCATCCACAAGTGTCTACAGCATATCCTACTCCAAAATGTACATGGCAACATTCCGTTAGCATGTACAACTCAAGGCGGCAATCCACGGTTCGGATCTCAATACTGACGATATTTGAATAATAGATAGTACAACATCCCCGTTGATATCTTCTCACAGGCTACTTGGTGGAATGGGCATATACACCGGAGCAGTAAGCGCTTTCACTGCCTCCTCCGAGTGGGGCGGATACCGAATTGCCAGGTATGGCTCAGCCCTACCCAAATTAAGATAAGCCTTCAGAAGGATAAAAGGGTATCCGGAAGCGGAACTCACTCCTTCGGCATGTCGATAGAGCTACGGAGCTGCGTGAACGTATCGTACGTATGTTTCATAACCTGGTTTCCGTCTGTAACGGGGTTCAGTGTAAGGAACATTCTCTGCGCTCCCAGGTGGAGTAAAAACTCACAGCCCGACTCTCCCACTCCGGCAAATGGCAGTTCAGGCACTGGCAGATAGTAGGTAAGCGTCAATGCATGCATGACGTCAATACTGCTAATAACGTACCGGCAAGGTGTTGGAAGGTGTCATTGAACACAATACCACCGCTCTGCGTTTCCGAGACAACTTTATTTGATGTGTTTTAGCATGGAACCATCATTGGCCAAGTAAAACATACGCTTCTGCTTCACGCTCTCCTTGTCACTAAAACCATATAGAACTAGCGGATGAGGCCTTTGTGAAACAAGTCAGCTGACGAGTTGGATTACGGGACGAGAGCTTACCGTGCATTAACGAAGTCGACCGCCTGATTGAGAGAATCCACGGGTACGATAGGCAATACCGGACCAAAGATTTCTCTATAAATACCATGTTATCAAAATCATATTTCCAACACAACACAATACTGACTCTTCCAACAAGGAGTCGCCGTCCGCAACATCCTTCACAATGGTAGGTTCAAGCCTCCTCCTCGCCGCATCAACGCGACCCTGAAGAACGACCTCACCATTTGTACGGGAAAGAAGTGAAGTGATGCGTTTATGATGCAAATCCGATATGATACTTCCAAACAATGGCGAATCTAGCGCACCCTTGGGGAAAAATGCATTATAGTGCTTCCGGAATGCCTCGACTAGCTCATCTTGCTTATCCCGCTGTACGAGGACATAGTCAGGTGCAACGCAAATCTGTCAAAAGTTCCCTTTTAGCTCGCCACATCGGGGAGTAACCCCAGACTGATTAATATCAACTCGCCTGTCCTGCATTATTACACTTGCCCCATAAAATCCTCTTGGCGGCAAGATCGATATCGTATGCCGAGTCGATAATGACAGGGCTCTTGCCACCTAATTCCAACGTCAGTGGCGTCAGGTGCTTGGCCGCAGCACTGGCGATGATCCTGGCAACCCTGCCATTCCCAGTGTAGAAAATGTGGTCCCATTGGAGTTCGAGAAGCTTTGATGTTTCAGGCACAGCACCATTAACGACACGGCACACATTTGGGTCGAGGTACTTTGGCACAATTTCCTCCAGGAGCTGCGAGAAGGTCGGGACAAGTTCAGAGGGCTTTAGTACGGCGGTGCAGCCTGCTGCGATTGCTCCGATGAGAGGTTGGAAAGTGAGGATCATAGGGTAGTTCCATGGTCTGTTCAAGCACGATGTCAGGAAGCGGAATCGAGACAGTATCTTCCATCTCACGAGATTATCAAAACAGTGCCCCTCGGAGCCTTGTAGACCCTAGCACGCGTATAATTATCAGTGCCATTGATCCATCAAGCGATCACTCACGTTGGCTTCCACGGCTTCTGCCAATCAGCCACATCAGGATATTCAGTCTTGGCCCACTCCGGGAGCTGCTCTGCACTCTTCACAGTTCTTTCGATGATGCAGCCTATTTCAGTCATGAGGACCTCTGTCTTTGGCTTTCCAAAGTCCTTCTTTAGGGCGTCACAAATGAGCTCCCGTTCATTCTGCGCCATGCGTGCGAGTTGGTATAGTTGATGCTGGCGCCACGCAATGGGGCGGGTCACTCCGCTACGGAATGTCGTTCGAAGAGCATCTCTGATCTTTGCCGCTGACTGAGATCATGAAACGAGTGCTAAACAGACTGTACTCACCTTTGGGATTATATTGACGGGGGTCGCCATCTTTCGCTACTCAGTCGTGGATCAATCGCTCGATTTACAATCGACTTTGAGCTATCGCAACGGGAGATACGCTGGCAGCCTGGAGACCGGACATTTCGTTCACACAAACAGCGGCCGCCCGACAGCGCCGTGTGCGCATTTGAAATCAGTGACATAAATGGTTTTGCAATGCATTTCCCGCCCATCAACCAAGTTATGTGAAATGCAAACTAGGCCAGGCAGGTGCATTCATGCACACTTGCAAGAAGGAAGTCCACGTACTACCTTAGCTAATCAATAATCGATACGTAATCCTATTGTTACACAGTTGTACTGTACATACAGATACTACATAACCAAGTAGTACATACAAGAGACAGTCTGCGTCAACTCAACCAATTTCAAGATTAAAATTACAGCTCCTCGTCAATAGTGACCCAGCTATCTCTCTTCGAAGATCTTACTTCCCATGTTAGCCACGCCAAACTCGGCTGATACAGAACGGAGCTCACGTAGGCGAGATGTCTAGGATATCAGACTCGGTTTCCAGTTCCAACTTCACGGTTTTCACCTCGAAGCTTCTGAATTCGAGCTTAAGCGTGCTATGCTGCCCCGTTGTGGAGACTAGACCAA
>Ga0310811_10015112_pt1 | contig 10089 bp, 7 predicted proteins | sample YCmetagenome_FD_207642 | JGI IMG/M metagenome (GOLD analysis project Ga0310811, IMG submission 207642) | Soil microbial communities from experimental microcosm in Duke University, North Carolina, United States - YC | ecosystem: Engineered > Artificial ecosystem > Soil microcosm > Unclassified ...
CGCGATGCTCCTGCAGCAGGCTTTCGAGGCGCGAGATCTCGACCCGCAGGCGGTCGTTCTCGCGCAGCGTGTCCTCGTAGTCGTCCGACGCCTCCGTCAGGAATGCCACGACTTCGGTCTTGTCGTAACCCCGCATGGCGGGGCGGAAGCGCTGCTGGCGCATGTCGAGCGGGCTCACGCGCATCGCGCGCTCGGCCTGCGGCGCAGCGGCAGGATTCTCGACGGTCGGCGGCTGCTCGGGACTCTGGCTCATGCGTACCTCACTTTGTTGGCGCTCATTCCCGCCGCTTGGCGGGCGTTACATCAGTGGCTTGCGTCGTCCGAATATCGCCGTTCCCACGCGAACGTCGGTCGCCCCTTCCTCGATGGCGACCTCGAAATCGTGGCTCATGCCCATCGACAGACGGCCGAGCAGCGACGCGTCGATGCCGCTGCGGACGACCCTGTCGCGAAGTTCCCGAAGCCGCCGGAAATACGGGCGCGTCGCTTCCGCGTCTTCGGACCAGGGCGGCAGCAGCATCAGGCCGACCACCCGTGCCGCCCGGCAGCGTGCCGCCGCCTGCGCCATGTCGTCGATGGCTGATTCGGGTGCGCCGAACTTCGTGGTTTCTCCAGCGAGATCGATTTGCAGGAACAACTCCGGACGTGCGCCTGCGGCCGCCGCCGCGGCGTCGACGCGCTCGAGGAGTTCCACCGAATCGATCGAGTGAATGGCGGCGAATGCGTCAGCCGCGCGTCTGGCTTTGTTCGACTGCAGGTGACCGATGAGATGCCATCTGACGTCGAGATCGTTGCCCTGCTCCTGCTTCTGCAGCGCTTCCTGCACTTTGTTCTCGCCGAAGTCCCGATGCCCCGCGTCGTAGGCGGCGCGGACGGCATCGATGCCGAACGTCTTCGAAACCGCAATCAGCCGGACCTCGTCGGACGACCGGCCGCAGGCGCGGGCGGCCGCCGCTATTCGATCGCGAACGGCCGCCAGATTCGACCGGACGTGATCCACCCGCGCTACTTGATCGACGCGAGGATGTTCTTGGCCGTCTCGGCGTACTGGCCGGTCGGCGCCAGCTTCAGATACGTCTCGAAGTGCGCTTTGGCGTCGGCGGTCTTGCCCGCATTGACCATCGCCATTCCGAGCCAGTAGTGGGCTTCGGCCAGATTCGGATCGAGCTTGACTGCCTGCTCGAACTGCGTCTGGGCCTCCGGGATCTTGCCCGCGTTCCAGAGGATGACGCCCTGGTTGAACACCGCGGAGGCGCTGCCGCCTCCGGTGCCGGCCGCACCGGCCGCCGCCCCGCTGAGTTCAGCGGCCTTCTTGCTGGCTTCGAGCGCCTGCTCCGGCTTCTTCTCGGCGTTGTACACCGTCGCGAGCCCGGCGTACGGATCGGCGAAGTCGGGTTTGATCTCGATGGCTTTCTTGTAGGACTGCTCCGCCTCGTCGAATTTCTTCTGGCGCACCTGAACGGTGCCGATGTTCGAGTAGCACTCGGCGCAATTGGGCGCCGACGCAATCACTTCCTGAAACTTCGCGATTGCCTCGTCGTCCTTGCCCTGGTTCACCAGATCGACGCCTTCCTTGAATGCGGCGGTCATCGCCTCGAGTTTTGCCTTCTGCTTCGCGGCCTCCTCCTTCGACATCTGGCCGCTGCCCTGGCTCGGTGCCAGCGTGAAATCCAGAACACCCATGTCGAGGTGGACCTGGGTTTCTTTCGAGGTCGTCAGATCACCTTTGGACACGGTGATCTTGTAGCGGCCGGGCTGCAGGCCGACCTGGAGGTATTCCCCCTTCTTGTTCGTTTTCGTCTCGAGGGATTTGCCTGAGATTTCGATGTCCTGGATGCTGACTTTGGCGCCCTCGACGGGATTTCCCTGAGTGTCGACGACCTTGCCGCGAATCGAGCCGCTTTGCGCGGCGGCGGGCGCCGCCGCGAAGGCCACGCCGAGTGCCAGGACCGCAGTCATGAGAGAGCGGCGTATCTGGACGCCCATCATGGAAACTCCTCCGTGATCGGAAATGGGGACTGTCCCCATTTTTCGCGAAAAATGGGGACAGTCCCCATTTCCGAAGTGTGGTGAAAAATGCCGAGAGCAGTTTACACCGAACGGATTAGGCGCGGCGGCTCAGGTTCGTGATGAGGTACTCGCGCACGGAGCCGCGTCCGGACGGACGCGAATTGATGGCGCGCCGCGCCGCGACGGTCGTGGCGCGGAGTCCTGCGCCCCGGACGCAGACGCTGCGCGCATACAGCTGACGGATTTCCGGCGCCGCCGAGTTGCTCAGCAGCACCAGCGCGCCTCTTCCCGCCACGTCGACGACGAGCCTCTGTAGCGCTGTCTGCTCCGCGGCGCCGAACCCCTTCGCCGTATACGACGTGAACCGCGCTGTCGCGCTGACGGGCGCGTACGGCGGATCGAGATAGATGAAGTCTCCGTCGCGCGCATCGGCCAGCGCCCGATCATAAGGAACCGCCTCGACCGACACACCCGGCCGCCTGAGAGTCCGGCTCCACGCCCGGAGATTCTCCGAATCGCAGATACGCGGATTGGTCTGCCGTCCGGCAGGCACGTTGAACTCGCCTCGCGCATTCACGCGGAACAACCCGTTGAAACCGGTCCGGTTCAGGAAAATCAGCATTGCGGCCAACGCCGCGGAATAGGAAGATGCCGCCGCCGCGGAGGCGTGCACGCGCCGTCGCTCGGGATTGAACCTCGAATCCCTGACAGCGTAATACGCGCGCGTCCCACACTTTCGGTATCGTGCTGCAAGCCGCTCCAGCTCTTCGATCACGGCCTCGACGTCGTCGCGCACGGCACGGTAGCAGCCGATGACGTCCGTGTTGATGTCGGACAGCCGGACCTCACGGCCCTCCAGCGCGCCCGAGTTGTGCAAATCCAGGAAGACTGCGCCGCTTCCCAGAAATGGCTCGAGATACCGCGAGAACGTCTTCGGGTAGTACGGACGAAGCCGCGGCAGGAGCTGGCGCTTGCCGCCGGCCCATTTCAGGATCGGCCTGACGGGGATGGCGTCAGGCATCGGCGAAAAACCGATCGAGGGCGTTCACATCGTGTGTTATCGGCGCGGGCGGCAAGGACTGCAGGAAGCGGCGCCCGTATCCCATCGTCCGCAGCCTTGGATCGAGCACCGCCAGCACCCCGCGGTCCTGACGATGGCGGATCAGGCGGCCCAGGCCCTGAAGGAGTACCAGGATCGCGAGCGGGATCTGGTAGTCGGCGAACGCATTGCCGCCGGCGGCATTGATTGCTTCTATACGGGCCGCCGTCACAGGGTCGCCGGGGGAAGCAAACGGCAGCTTGTCGATGATCACGCAGCTCAGGGCCTCTCCGACGACGTCGACGCCCTGCCAGAAGCTCGAGGTGGCAAACAGCACGGCGTTCGGGGTGGCCTTGAACTCCCGGAGGAGCGCTGACCGGGGGGCGCTGCCCTGGAGGAGGACCGGGTATTCGAGCTGGATCGACGCGAGCTGGTGGACCCGCCGGAGGTTCGCGTAGCTCGTGAAGAGCACGAACGCCCGTCCGCGGGTGCGTTTCAGAATCTCGATCACCTCGGCCGCCGCCGCCTCGACGAATGCGGGCGATCGCGGATCCGGCATCCGGCGCGGCAGATACAGAATCGTCTGCGTCGAGAAATCGAACTCCGACGGCAGCCGGATCTCCGAGGCGTCATCGATTCCGAGCCGGCCTCGAACGTAGTCGAAAGACGCGTCGACGCTCAACGTCGCGGACGTCAGCACGGTGGCGTGCATCCGCTCGAGCAGCAGCTCCCGGATGATGTCGGAGACGTCGATGGGCGACGCCCGCAGAAAGACACCGCTTCGGCCGCGGATCTCCAGGAAGTACACATAGGCGGCGTCGTCGGCGGCAGTGAGGAACGTGAGGTCCTTTCGAAGTTCCGCTGCGCGTCGGCCGAGCGCGAGCACATCCTCGGGAATGTCCTTCGTCAGCACGATCGTCGCTTCGAGCGCCTCGAGAGCCGCCGCGAGCGCCGCGGTCTCCTCGTCGGCCGCCTGCAGATGGCGGCGGCGGACGCGCACACGATTGTCGTTGACAGATGATGGTCCCGCGTCGAAACGCAGCATCTGCAGCGTTGCGAAGAACGTGCGCGCCGCGATGCGCACGCGTTCGGCGTCTGTCTGGAAGGCGTCGGCCTTCGAGGGATCGGGAATCTGCTTTGCCCGAACCGCGCGCTCTGCGTCGCCGACGAAATCCTCGACGCGATACGTACTGAGCGCGATCCCGAAATACTGCGTTGCGACGTCCTCGAGCTGGTGCGCTTCGTCGACGATGGCGTATCGACACGCCGGAATGACCTCGCCGTTTGCGTTCTGCCGCACCGCCGCATCCGCGCAGAGCAGGTGGTGGTTCACGATGACCACGTCGGCTTCGGCGGCGCGCTGCCGCATCTTCGTCACGAAGCAGTCATCGAAGCGCGGACAGTCCTTTCCTATGCAGTTCTCGGCCGTCGCCGCAATGTCGGGCCAGAACGACAGATCCTCCGGCAGGTCCTCCATTTCGGCGCGATCGCCGGTCTGCGTTTCGTGCGCCCACTCTTCTATGGTGTCGAGCGCGAATTTCTCGTCGACGGTCCGGAATGCGTGGCCTTCCCGGATCGCATCGAACCGGTGCAGGCACAGATAGTTATTGCGCCCCTTCATGTAGGTTGCGCTGAACTTGACGTCCAGCGTTTCCCGCAGGAGCGGCAGGTCCTTGAAATAGATCTGTTCCTGGAGATTCTTCGTGCCCGTCGACACGAGCACGCGCTGACGGCTCAGGATCGCCGGAACGAGATAAGCGAGCGTCTTGCCGGTGCCCGTGCCCGCTTCGGCGAGCAGCACGCCGCCCGACGAAATCGTGTCGGCAACCGCGGCCGCCATCTGGCGCTGCGCGGGGCGCGATTCGAAGCCGCCCAGCGCTTCGGAAAGCGGCCCGCCCGGGGCGAAGATCCGATCGACGGCTTCGATCAGGCGTCGCCGTTCGGCGCCGGTGTTCAGTCCTCCGGGTACAGCGGGAACTTGCGGCACAGGGTTTCCACTTCCGCCTTCACGCGGGACAGGACGGCATCGTCGTCCGGCGAGGCGAGCGCACGCGTGATGAATTCAGCGATGAGATCCATCTCGGGCTCGCACATGCCGCGGCTCGTCACCGCCGGCGTCCCGACGCGGATGCCGCTGGCGACCATCGGCGGATTTTTATCGAACGGAATGGCGTTCTTGTTGACCGTGATGGCGGCTTTGCCGAGCGCGGCCTCGGCGGCCTTGCCGGTGATGCCGCGGGAGAACACGTCGACGAGCATCAGATGGTTGTCGGTGCCGCCGCTGACGAGACGGAATCCTGCCGTCGACAGCGCCGACGCGAGCCGCTGCGCATTCGCGACGATCTGCTTCTGGTAGTCGACGAACGACGGCGCCATCGCTTCCTTGAAGCAGACCGCCTTGGCCGCGATCACGTGCATGAGCGGACCGCCCTGGATGCCGGGAAAGGTCGTCCTGTCGAGATCCTTGGCGTACTGCGCCCTGGAGAGCACGGCTCCGCCCCGCGGTCCGCGCAAGGTTTTGTGCGTCGTGGTAGTGACGAAATCCGAGTGGGGGACCGGACTGGGATGGACCTTCGCCGCGACGAGTCCCGCGATGTGCGCCATGTCGGTCACAACCGGCGCGCCGATGTCGCGCCCGACCTTGCCGATCCGCTCGAAGTCTATGACGCGAGGATACGCGCTCGCGCCAACCATGATCATCTTCGGCGTGTGCTCGTGCGCCAGCCGCTCCAGTTCGTCGTAGTCGATCCGCTGATCGTCCTCGCGCACGCCATACGGGACGATCGTATACAGCTTTCCGGAGAAGTTCAGGGGATGGCCGTGCGTGAGATGTCCTCCATGCGCCAGATTCATCCCGAGCACGGTGTCGCCGGGCTTCAGCAGCGTGAAGTACACGGCCATGTTCGCCTGCGCGCCGGAGTGCGGCTGCACGTTCGCGTGCTCCGCGCCGAAGAGTTGTTTGGCGCGATCGATCGCCAGCGACTCCGCAACGTCGACGAACTCGCAGCCGCCATAGTACCGCTTGCCCGGATACCCTTCGGCGTACTTGTTGGTCATCACCGAGCCCATCGCTTCCAGCACGGCGCGACTGACGAAGTTTTCCGAAGCAATCAGCTCGAGCCCGGAGTTCTGCCGATGCCGTTCGGCGGCGATGGCGCCGGCAATGTCCGGATCCGTCTCCGCGAGCGTTCTCCAGCGTGGATTGGTCATTGGTCTTGTTCGATTTGCGTGATTTGATCGACACGCCGCTGATGGCGGCCGCCCTCGAACGGCGTGGCAAGCCAGAGCGTGAGGATTTCATCGGCCAGGCCGTCGGCGACGATGCGGCCGCCGATCGCCATCACGTTGGCGTCGTTATGCGCGCGGGACATCCGCGCGGTATAGAGATCGTTGCAGAGCGCTGCGCGGACGCCGTTCACCTTGTTGGCCGAAATCTGCTCGCCCTGGCCGCTGCCGCCGATCACGATGCCGCGGTCGGCGTGCCCGGTTGCGACGAGGTGGGCGACTTCGGCACAGATCGGCGGGTAATCAACCGGCGCCGTGCCGTGGGTGCCGCGATCGTTGACATCGTGGCCCAGCCGCATGAGCGTGTCGATCAGGTGCTGCTTCAGCGCGAAGCCCGCATGGTCGGCGCCGATCACGATGCGCATAGATGTGGAATTATAAGCTGCGACGCGCGTATGCCGGTGGTGACGATCAGCCGCAAAGGCGAGGAGCGGGTGCAGGCGGGCCATCCGTGGGTGTACCGCAGCGACGTACAGCAGGTCGATGGCGCGGTCGCCGGCGACATCGTGCGTGTGGAGGGCCCACGCGGACGGCCACTCGGGTTTGCCTTTTTCAGCACGCGATCCGAGATCGCCGTGCGAATGGTCGCTGGTCCGGGCGAAGAGCCGTCAGCGGATTTCTGGCGAACACGCATCACGGCGGCGGCTGCCTACCGCGAATCGCTGCGGTTCGACGCAACCGCCTATCGCGTCGTGTATGGAGAGGCCGACCGTCTCCCGTCCCTCATCGTCGACCGGTACGGCGACCATCTCGTCGTCCAGGCGCTGTCACAGGCGGTCGATCGTGCGCTGCCCGCGATCACACACGCGCTCGTCGACGTGCTGCAGCCGGCGGGCATCCTGGCTCGCAACGACCCGCGCGTCCGGCTGCTCGAGGGGCTCGAACAGCGCGTCGAGGCACTGTACGGGACGGTGCCGGAGGCCATCGACGTTCGTGAAGGAGCCGTGGAGTACCGCGTCGATCCCTGGCGCGGGCAGAAAACGGGCCTCTTCCTGGATCAGCGGGAGAACCGTGAGGCCGCCCTGCGGTACGCGAGAGGGCGCGCGCTCGACGCCTTCAGCTACAACGGCGGGTTCGCGCTGGCTATTGCACCGCGCTGCGAACACGTAACCGCCATCGACATCTCGGCTGACGCCGTGGCGCGGATCCGCACCAACGCCGCGCACAACGGGCGTGCGAATGTCGAAGCGCGCGAGATGAATGTTTTCGACGAAATGCGCGAGCTGCAACGCACCGGAGCGCAGTTCGACACGATCGTGCTCGACCCGCCGGCCTTTGCAAAGAACAAGGCCGCCGTCCGCAAGGCGCTGTCGGGCTACAAGGAAATCAACCTGAGAGCGATCAAGCTGCTCCGCCCCGGCGGCGTTCTCGTCACGTGCAGCTGCTCGTACAACGTGAGCGAGTCGATGTTTGTCGATATCGTGTCGGACGCCGCGGCGGATGCGCGGGCGGAGGTCACGCTGGTCGAAAAGCGGACGCAGGGTCGCGATCACCCGATCCTCTTGAATGTGCCGGAGACTTACTACCTGAAGTGCTTGATCCTGCGAAAAGTCGCGTAGCATCGAGCATCGAGCATCGAGCATCGAGCCTCGAGGATCGATCATCGATCATCGCCCCCCTACGAGTGCGCGAGTGCGCGCGAGGGATTGATTCGAACCGCCCTGCGGGCGGGAACGTACGCGGCCGCGAACGCGATGACGACGAGCAGCGTCGCGACGGACACATAGGTTGTCGCGTCTGTGGCACTGATGCCGTAAAGCGTCGCCCGCAGGATTCTCGTCAGTGCGATGGCGGCAACGACTCCGCTGCCGACACCTGACAGCGCGATTCTCATGCCGTCGCCGACCACGAGCATCAGCACGTGTCGTGGCTCGGCGCCGAGCGCGATCCGGACGCCGATTTCCCGCGTGCGCCGGGAGACGAGATATGCGACCGCGCCATAGAGTCCGACGATTGCGAGCGCGACGGCGAGCAGGCCGCAGGCGCTGACGAGCGATGCGCTCAGCCGTTCAGCTGCAGCAGACTCGCGGATATGGTCCTCGAGCGTGATCATCCGGAAGACGGGCACATCGGCGCTGACCGCTCGAATGGCTTTGCGCACACCGTCCGCGGCATTCTGTGGAGGTCCGCTGACGTGCGCAACGAGCGTCATGCCTGGTGAGTACTCCTGCGCGAGCGGATAGTACACCGTCGGGGGCTCCTTTGCGGTGACCGTGCGGAACCGCCCGGTTCGGACGACCCCGACGATTTCGAGCAGTCGGCCGCTGCTGTCCGTGACGTGGCGTCCCACGGCGCGTCCCTGAAAGAACTGCGATGCCAAGGCCTCGTTGACGATCGCCGTGCGGGACAGTGACTCTCGATCCTCCTTCGAAAAATCTCGGCCGTCCACGAAGGGAATCCCCATCGTTTGGAAATAGTCGGGTGCCGCGACGTTCGCCTGGAGTTCGAGGTCCTCACCCTTGCGCGGCACGTATCCTTCCGGTTGGAACCCGCGGCGGCTCCCGCCTGAGAGAGGAAGCGAACGCACCCACGAGGCATCCTTCACGCCCGGCAATGTGCGCACATTCTCGAGGACGGCATCGAAGAAGCGCTCCCCGGCTTCTTCGCCAATCGTCGGCGGGACCTCGACGTTCGCGACCAGGGCGTTACGCGTCGTAAAGCCCGGATCCATATGTAACTGATTCTGCACGCTCTCGACGAGCAGTGCGGCCGTGATGAGCAGGACGCAGGCGATGCCCACCTGAGCACCGACCAGCACTTTCCGAATGCGCGAAGCGGACCGTTCCGTGATATCTCCCGCGGCGCCGCGCAGCGATTGCGCGAGCGGCGGCCGCACCGCGCGAATGGCCGGTCCTATTCCAACCAGGACTGCGGAAATCGTGGCAAGGGCGAGGGCGAAAATGACGACCCGATCGCCTGGAGTGACATCGAGTGCCTGCGCGACTTCGGCGGGGAAGAACGACGGCAGCACGTCCGCGGTCCATGCCGCAAAGAGCAGCCCGAGGATGGCCGCGCCGACAGCGAGCACCAGCGTCTCGGTCAGCAGCAGCCGCAGAAGCCTGCGCGATCCCGCGCCGAGCGCGCGCCGCACGGCGATCTCGCGCGACCTCGCCGTCGTGCGCGACAGCAGCAGATTCGCGACGTTCGCGCACGCCAGGAGCAGTACCAGGCCCACGCCGCCCATCAACACCGCGGAGAGGGCCAGGACCGCGCCGCGCGCCGACGGATCGATTCGGGTCGTGGTCATCACCCGCATCGGTCGCGGCTCGCGCGGCTGCGCCAGCGTGCCCATGTTCGTTTCCGGGTACTCGCGTGCAAGGCGGGCTGCCGCGATGTCGAGCTGAGCCTGCGCCCCTCCGAGGTTGCTCCCGTCAGCGAGCCGCCCGACGACGGTCAGCGCGCGTGTGCCTCGTTCTGCAGGACTGTCAGGAGGTGGGATCAGCGGCATCCACACGTCGATCGGCCGGCCCGCGTCGATGCCCGCGAATCGCATTGGCGCGACGCCGACGATCGTTGCTGGTTTGCCGTTGAGCATCACCGGACGGCCGACAGCCGACGGATCCGCGTCGAAGATCCGCGTCCAAAGCGCATCGCTGATGACGGCCACTGGCGCGGCGGACGGCTCGGTGTCGGAATTTGTAATCGGGCGGCCGCTGCGCACTCGCAGCCCGAGAAGGGCGAAGTAATTGCCGGTGACGCGCGCGACCATCACGCGTTCGACGTCCTCACCGAAGCGCAACGCCGCGGCGCCGCTG
>Ga0310811_10015113_pt1 | contig 10089 bp, 9 predicted proteins | sample YCmetagenome_FD_207642 | JGI IMG/M metagenome (GOLD analysis project Ga0310811, IMG submission 207642) | Soil microbial communities from experimental microcosm in Duke University, North Carolina, United States - YC | ecosystem: Engineered > Artificial ecosystem > Soil microcosm > Unclassified ...
GCGCGTCCACCAGCCAATCGGGCCTTCGGTCGCGATATGGATCGCTTCGGGTGCTGCTGCTTCAATACGCCGCGCGATCTCGCCGCGGTTCGGCAGCGCGATGCGCAGACCCGGATAGGTCGGCAGTGGCGCGGACGGAAAGCCGTCGGGCGTCAGGAATTCGACCTCGGCGCCGAGCGAGGAGGCTGCACGCGCCAGCGAGGTGAGCGTGCGGACCACGCCGTTAACTTGCGGCCGCCAGGCATCTGTTGCGATTAAGATCCGCATCACGGGACCCTGAAACGTTGTGACGATTCTCTGGGTTCGGAAAATCGGACACGGATATTTCAGGCGTGTGACATCATGAAACTGTTGCAGATTCTTTTTGCGGCTAACTAACCCTCCGCAGTCGCGAAACCGTCATGAAACAATTCCCTAACGCGACGAAACCGTTTTACGGATAACGAGCAAACGTCCCGAAACCTTTGGCCTGTACTTGCTGTGGTCAAGCAAATGCTGAACCGGCACCAAGCCGGTCAGGGCGAAACAGGGGACGACAAATGCTCAATCTCAACGCATTCACCCGCGCCGCTGCCTTCGGCGCCTTCGTAATTTGGGCCATCGCATTCTCGGGCTCGGCCTCCGCGGCCCCTCAGACCCCGCCCTTCCCGTTCCTCTTCCTGCCGCCGATGCAGCAGCAATACGCGCCGCCGCCGGCCGTTGAGGCCGCGCCTTCGGACGACGAGAGCGCCACTTTCGAATTGCCGGCCCGCCTGCGCCGCCAGGTCGTGAGCTACGCCACCCACGAAGCACCCGGCACCATCATCATCGATACGCCCCACACCTATCTCTATCTTGTGCTCGGCAATGGCCAGGCGATGCGCTACGGCATCGGCGTTGGCCGCGCCGGTTTCACCTGGTCCGGCACGCAAGCCGTGACCAAGAAGGCCGAGTGGCCGGATTGGACCCCGCCGCCAGAGATGATCGCCCGTCAGCCCTATCTGCCGCGCCACATGGCCGGCGGCCCCGGCAATCCACTCGGCGCCCGCGCCATGTATCTCGGCGGTACCGAATATCGCATTCACGGAACCAATGCGCCGGAGACAATCGGCACGCATGTCTCCTCGGGCTGCATCCGTCTGACCAATGAGGACGTCACTGACCTCTACTCCCGCGTCAATGTCGGCACCAAGGTGATCGTGCTGCCGATGACCGAACGCCGCGCCGACCTCTCCACCGCGGTCCGCTGAGATTAACTTATCGTAAGCCCAGAAAAGGCCCCGGCATTGCCGGGGCTTTTTTGTATAGGAACCTCCGCGACTCATGATTGGCACATGATCCCCGCGCAAACGCTTCACGTTTGTCGAAGGGAAAACCGGCTTCCACCCCACTATCCAAGTGCGGGGCAGACTTTTTCCGGATCATGCGCTAGCTGGCGTTGACTTGCAGCGCCTTGTAAACTCTACCTGAATTCCAGTCCGGGGGGACGATGCAACTGCCGTTTGGGCTCAAACTGAACCCTAAAATGATCCTGATCGCGATTGCCGTGGTCGTGGTCTCGTTCTTCGTCAGTCTGAAGGCTCTCGACTGGCTCTCGCCGGGCACGCCGCTGCCGAAAGCAGCGCAGGTCGCACTTCAGCCGCTGCCGCCTGCTACGCGCTCGTCCTACGTGATGGCGCCGGTCTCGATCACGCTGGCGGCGCTGCGCGATGCCGCCGATCGCGCCGCGCCGCGGACCTTCAACGGCAAGGCCGACAATCCGGTCGCGCAGGTGCTCCAGAACGCCGACATCGGCTGGACCGCTTCGCGTGGGCCCATCGCGGCCAGCGGCGCGCAGGATGTGCTGTCGCTGTCGACGCCGCTGAACGGCAAGATCAACGTCACCGGCTCGCTGTCGTCGAAAGCGACCGGCGCGGTGGGCGATGCGATCGGCGGCTTGCTCGGCGCCGATGCCGCCAAGCGGATCGGCAGCATCAACATCAAGCAACTCAACGCCAGCGCCGAGCTGAAAGGCACCGTCACCATCACCTCGCGCCCGAGACTCGCCGCCGCCTGGCGGGTCGAGCCCAATCTTTCGGCGCAGGTATCCATGGGCGACACCAGCCTCGTGGTCGCTGGCGCCCGCGTCAACGTGCCGAATGAGATCAAGCCTGTCATTGACAAGACCGTCGGCGAGCAGCTCAACGAGGTCGGCCAGCGCATCCGCACCGATCCCACGATGGAGCGTGCGGCGCGTGCCGAGTGGGCCAAGGCCTGCCGCTCGGTGCCATTGCAGGGCACGGGACAAACCGCCTCGATGCCGCCGCTGTGGCTCGAGTTCAAGCCGACCCGCGCGCTCGCCGCTCAGCCGAAGGTCGACGGCTCCGCCGTGTCGGCGACGATTGGCATCGAGGCCGATACCCGCGTCACGTCGACCGAGACGCACCCCGATTGCCCGTTCCCGGACAAGATCACCATCGTGCCGCCGACGTCGGGCGGCGTCAGCATCGCCGTGCCGATCGACCTGCCCTTCACCGAGCTCAACACGATCCTGCAATCGCAGATCGCCGGCAAGACCTATCCGGAGGATGGATCGGGTCCGGTCGCGGTCACCGTCAAGCAAGCCACCATCGCGCCGGCCGGCGATCGCCTGCTGATCTCGCTTCTGGTGCACGCCAAGGAGAAGGCAAGCTGGTTTGGCTTTGGTGCCGACGCGACATTGCGCATCTGGGGCCGGCCCGTGCTCGACCCGGCACAGCAGACGCTGCGGCTGACCGACATCCAGCTTACGGTGGAATCGGAGGCGGCGTTCGGGCTGCTTGGGACGGCGGCGCGCGCGGCGGTGCCGAGCCTTCAGGAGGCGCTGCTGCACAAGGCGAGCGTCGACTTGAAGCCGTTTGCGAGCAATGCGAAAGCGAAGATTGGCGAGGCCATCGCGCAATTGCAGAAGAACGATGACGGCGTGAAGGTCGATGCCAACATCAACGACATCAGCATGTCGGCAATTGCCTTCGACTCCAAGACGCTACGGGTGATCATCGCCGCCGAAGGCGCGATCCGCGCCACCATCACCAAGGTGCCGGGATTCTAGGACGCGGACTCATAAAGACGCAGCCATAGCCTGATTGCCGCGAGTTGAACGAAGGCAAGGTAGTTGGCAGCGAGCCTGTCGTAGCGCGTCGCCAACCGACGACAATGTTTGATCCTGTTGAAGAACCGCTCGACTTGGTTGCGAGCGCGATAGAGATAGGGGCTGAAGCAGATCGGATCGCTCCGATTCCTTCTCGGCGGGATGTTGGCCCACGCGCCCTTCTTCATGGCGAGCTCTCTGATCCAGTCCGCGTCATAGCCGCGGTCGGCCAGCAGCATTGACCCAGATTTGAGGCGAGACAGCAGCTTTCCCGCAAGTCGAACGTCGTGTGCCTCGCCGGGGCTCAATGCCAGCCGTACCGGCAGACCATTGCTATCGACCAAAGCATGAATTTGCTCGTCAAGCCGCCGCGCGACCTCCCCATCGATTGGCGCGTGTTTCGTGTGATTCAGGCTCCATGCTGATGCACGCGGACAATGGAGGTGTCGATCATCTGGACAGCGGCATCGTGGGCTACGGCAAGTGCGTCGATGATGCGACCTCAGACACCAGCCCGTCGCCAGCGGACGAAACGGTTGTAGCAGGTCGTGTGCGGGCCAAAATGATCCGGCAAATCGCGCCAAGCTAATCGCGCTACTACCTCCGTCCGGGGGACGCTGATTCGACCGCTATAGCTGATACCCGGCCTCCGGAGAGTGATCCAACACGCCCATCGTGACCGTCCATCGGGGGTGCGCCCTCGATGCCGAACGTTGTGGCGAGTTCTCTAACGCCAACTGCGGTTACGACGAGCGCTCGGCTATCCCTGACGTGCTCGACCCAATCATGCTCGAGAGCGTGATCAAGAATGGCGGCGCCGACCGCCCCGGCCAGATGCGGCCGGCGCTCGCTCCAGTCGAGACAGGGGCGACAGAACACCCGGCGCTTGGAGGCGAGGCGAAGATCGACGCCCAACTCATTGAAGAATGACCGGCCGGCATCGGTGAGTTGCCCGCCATCCTCGTCGAGCAGAATAAACGACTGTTGGACCAGCCGGTCGGCGATTGCGACGGCGATGCGGCCGGCCATGTGGTCATAGCACGTGCGCGCGTGCCGGAGCGTTTCTCCACCGCGCCAGAGATTGCGCTGCCGGGCGGGGCCGTCCTGCGCCACGACCATGAGACCTTCCAGCACGCGCGCGACGTGCGGAGAGGCCAGGCGGAAATATCGTCGTCGGCCCCGCCTTGCGAGCGCGAGCAATCCCGCGTCGCTGAGTTTCGCAAGATGGCCACTCGCTGTCTGCGGCGCCACACCAGACACATAGGCGAGCTCCGAGGCGGTCAACGTTCGGCCATCCATCAGCGCGCTCAGCATGTTGGCGCGCGCCGGGTCGCCGATGAGTGCTGCGACTTGGGCGATTTTGGGTCCGGTGTCCATGCCCTTCCCATACGCCGATAAGGACGCAGTGCCAAGCACGAATACTTCGGTCAAGACCGTAGTGTTTCCGCGAGACTGGTTCGATCACGAGACATAGGTTGCCTCGACGCCAATAGGCCCGGTGAAGGAAGTGCCGCGATGAGGCGAAAGATCATCCCGCGGCTCCGAATATTCGGTTGGTATCGAATGACCACCGCAAAGCGGGCTGATCTGAGCGGTCAAATTCTCACAGACAACTGAGTGTGATCATGCAAACAACTTCGCTCAACACAACGCAGCCGGAACTGGCCCGCTCCGCCAACATATCATCCCGTTCGCCTCTCGCCACGGCGCTGGCGCTTGCTGCCACGAGCCTCGGCCTTGGTGTGGTGCAGCTCGACATTACCATCGTCAATACTGCGCTAAGCAGCATCAGCACCTCGCTCGGCGGTAGCGTCTCCGAGCTGCAATGGGTGGTGACCGCCTATACCATCGCATTCGCCGCCTTCATTCTGACCGCTGGCGCGCTCGGCGATCGCCTCGGCGCCAAATTGATTTTCATCGCGGGCTTTGCGCTCTTCACGTTGGCTTCGCTCGCCTGCGCCCTGGCGCCGTCGGCGATATTCCTGATCGCCGCGCGATCCGTACAGGGTCTCGCGGCGGCTATCCTGGTGCCGAACTCCCTGGCGCTCCTCAACCACGCGTATATCGATCCGAAGGCGCGCGGCCGCGCGGTCGGATTCTGGGCCGCAGGTGCGAGCGTCGCGCTGACGGCCGGTCCGTTCGTCGGCGGCGCGCTGATCGCGCTGGTCGGCTGGCGCGCGATTTTTCTCGTCAACTTGCCGATCGGCGTCGCCGGCCTCTGGCTCACTTGGCGTTATGCTGAGGAGACGCCGCGGCTCGCGCAGCGCGGGATCGACCTGCCGGGACAGATCGCGGCGATTACAACCCTCGCCACGCTGGCCGGTGCCTTGATCGGAGGCGGCACGCTCGGCTGGAGCCATCCGCTGGTGATTGCGGCCTTCGCGGCCGCGGCGTTGATCGGACTTCTGTTCGTATGGCGCGAGGCATATGCGCAGCAGCCGATGCTGCCGCTGGCGCTGTTCCGCCATCCCATGTTCGCGCTGACCGCGCTGGTCGGGCTCCTCTTCAACATCGCCTTCTACGGTCTGATCTTCGTGCTCAGTCTCTACTTCCAGAAAGTCAACGGCTGGTCGCCGTTCGCAACAGGCCTGGCCTTCGTACCAATGATGGGCATGGTGCTGCCCGCCAACCTCGTCGCCGCGTCGGTCAGCGAGCGCCTCGGCGCGCCGCAAACCATTGCGCTGGCTTGTATGATCACCGCCGCGGGCTGCGTTGCGCTGTTCCCCATGGCCTTCGGCACAAGCTACGGGGCGATCGGCGCTCAACTCATGGTCCTCGGCGGCGGGCTCGGCCTGCTCGTGCCGCCTTTGACCTCGACATTGCTCGGCAGTGTCGAGAAGTCGCGATCCGGCATCGCCGCGGGCGTGCTGAACGCGACGCGGCAGACCGGCAGCGTGCTTGGTGTTGCCCTGTTCGGTTCGCTGGTCGGAAGGAACAACGCGTTCATTGCGGGCGCGCATGCCTCGCTGGCGATATCGGCCGCGGCGTTGCTCACAGGTGCAGTCGCGATCTGGTTTGGCCGAGCAAAGGAGGGACGATGAAGGGGAGGGTCAGGCCGACCTCGTGCGGTGCCCGGACGCCGAAGACCATGAATAGCACTCGAGTAGGGCTGCCTCTTGCGCGACGAGGCCGGCCAAAGAAGGCGGACCTTTGTCCAACTAAATTCTTCTGCTTTTGGCCCATCGCGACATTTGCCGCGGTTGCGCAAAGGAGGTCGGTATCGGAGCGAAGCGGACTTCGCCGCCGGTTTATGAGTACACCGCCTAGGCTCTTCTAGGCTCTCCGCCGACCCCAAAGCGTAGGGTGGGTTAGGTTAGCGAAGCGTAACCCACCGCTTTTCTCTCCGCGACACCATGGTGGGTTACGCCTTCGGCTAACCCACCTACAATCGTTTCGAAAATACCATCCGGTATTTGGGCAAGATTTATCCAAATCGCCCGCTCACCCACCCCTTTGCTGCGACCGCCAAATGTGGCTAGAACGGCAGTACAACCAACGCCTTCAACAAGAAACAGGGAGAAGAAAATGAAGTCATTTGCCACCGCACTGGCCACGAGCCTGGCGCTGGCCGCGCTCGGCGGCGCGGCGCACGCGCAGGGGATCTCGGACGATGTCGTGAAGATCGGCGTGCTCACGGACATGTCGAGCCTCTATGCCGACGCGACCGGCAAGGGCTCGGTCGCCGCGGTGCAGATGGCGGTCGAGGATTACGGCGCCAAGGTCAAGGGCAAGCCGGTCGAGGTGATCTACGCCGACCATCAGAACAAGCCCGACGTCGGCGTCAGCATCGCCCGCAACTGGTATGACAACGACAAGGTCGATGCGATCTTCGACGTGCCGACCTCGTCTGTCGCACTGCCGGTTTCGGCGCTGACGCGCGAGAAGAACAGGATCAACATCAATTCCGGCGGCGGCTCGTCCGATATCACGGGCGTCGCCTGCTCGCCCAACACCGTGCACTATACCTACGATACCTATGCGCTCTCCAATGTTGCCGGCAAGGCGATGGTCAAGCGCGGCGAGGACACCTGGTTCTTCATCACCGCCGACTACGCATTCGGCCAGGCGCTGGAGCGTGACGCCGCCAACGTCGTCAAGGAAAACGGCGGCAAGGTCTTGGGCGACGTCCGTCATCCCCTCAACAATTCCGACTTCTCCTCCTTCCTGCTGCAAGCCCAGGCCTCCAAGGCCAAGGTCGTTGCGCTCGCGAATGCCGGCGGCGACACCACCAACGCCCTGAAGCAGGCGGCCGAGTTCGGCATCACGCCAAAACAGAAGATGATCGCCCTGTTGCAGCAGATCACCGACACGCATTCGCTCGGCATCAAGGCAACCCAGGGCCTGATCGTGACCGACGGCTTCTACTGGGACATGAATGACGAGACCCGCGCCTTCTCCAAGCGCTTCTACGATCGTGTCGGTCACATGCCGACCATGATCCAGGCCGGCCTCTATTCGGCGACCATGCATTACCTGAAGGCGATCGAGGCTGTTGGCACCGACGAGGCGCCGAAGGTGATGGCGCAGATGCGCGCCACCCCGATCAATGACTTCTTCGCCAAGGGTGGCAAGATCCGCATCGACGGCCGCATGGTGCATGACATGTACCTGTTCCAGGTCAAGAAGCCGGAAGAATCGAAGGGCGAGTGGGACCTCTACAAGCTGGTCGCGACCGTGCCCGGCGACGAGGCCTTCCGTCCGCTCGACAAGGGCGGCTGCCCGCTTGTGAAGGCAGCGAATTGACGGTCATCCTCCCTCGCCCCGCTCTCGTGTCCGCCGAAGCCCGCCTTCGGGCGAAGGCGGATGCGGGGCGAGGGTTGGGGTGAGGGGCTGCTTCCGCAAATATGGTGAGAGTAGAACTCGCGGAGGGCGCCTCGCCCGGATCGCTTTGCCATGCGATCCGGCCTCTCCCCGCAGGCGGGGCGAGGCAAAGCAACCGGACAAGTCATGGCAAACAAAAACGCGCCCGGTTTTCGGGCGCGTTTCGCGTTGGCACGCTCAAGTGCCTTCGAACTTGAATGATACGTTGAGCTTGGCGCGATAGGCTTCGATCTTGCCCTTGGCATCCAGTTGCAGGTCGAGCTCGACGACCTCGGCTACGCGCAGGTCGCGGAGCGTCTTTGCGGCTTGCTCGACCGCGCCGGCGGCGGCCTTCTCCCAGGATTCCGTGCTGGTACCGATCAGCTCGATGACCTTGTAGACGCTCTCACTCATGACGTCCTCCCGTTGGGTATGAAGCCGGCAGGCAGCAGGATGCCCCTGCCTGCCGCAAGGCTAACATTCCCGCAGCGGTGCTGAAAGGCTGCAACGCAGCAGGCCCCCTCGCGGAAACCGAAAACAAAAAACGCGCCCGGTTTCCCGGACGCGTTGCGTTCACGCCACTGGCGAGACGATCTTAGTCTGTCGAATACTTGAACTCCGGCATGTTCTTCAGCTGATCCTTGGTCGCGTCGAACACGGCGTGGTCGGGATACCAGGGATTGGGCTTCGAGTTCGCGGCCGCCGGCGAGCCGGCGGTCGATCCGGTAGTGGTCGTCGACTTGGCGCCGCCGCCGGCCGGATTGGCGCCGCCGCCGGCGGGCGCGTTCGAGCTCGTGGCGGTAGAGGCGACCGGCTCAGTCGAGAACTTCATCTTGTCAAAGGGCACGGCGACGAGCCGCGCGCCCATGCCAAGGAAGCCGCCGACGCTGATCACCGCGGCCTTGATGCTTCCGCTCTTGTCCATCAACAGATCGTTGATCGAGCCGACGTTCTCGTTCTGGGAGTTGTAGACGTTGAGACCGACCACTTTCGAAGCGCGCCAGTCGCCCTTGAAGGACGCGTCGGTCGTGTTGGCTTGTGCAGTGGCTTGCGGCGCGGCGGCCTTGTCGGAAGTCGCCGTCGAATTTTCCGCCGCGAACGCGGCGCTCGCTAGCAGCATCGAACCGGCAACGCCGGCCATCAGATATTTCGTTAACATATGGGTTCCTCCTGGTCAGAAACTGATGCGGAGGAAACCGGCTTGCGCGCGCGCCGTTCCAGTTCGGATGAACAATTTGCAATTGCGCAACGCAAAGGGGAACCGGGGTTTGCGACATCATGTCGATGGAACGCGACAACCATCCTTCGCGGGGACCGAAGGATGGTTGCGCCGGGTCAGAGTCTGTTCGCGTCGCGGAGAGATCAGCTCTGATAGTCGATCAGCAGCGCGGAGATCGAGTTGCCGTTGCTGCTCGAGCTGCTGGTGCCGCTCGAATTGTAGGAGGACGAAGACGAGGGCGACAGCGAGCTCTGCAGCGATTGCAGGAACTGCTGCAACAGGTCGGCGACCGAGCTAGCGCTGGACGAACTATTGCTGCTGCTCGACGACGAGGACGAGGAAGAGCCGCCAGAAGGCGGCGGGCCCGGAGGCGGGCCGCCAGCGCCGCCGGGACCTCCCGGGCCGCCACCACCATCCGGGCGCCGCTGCCGCCCGGACCGTTGGCGAAGGCGTTGGCGAACACGTTCTGCAATTCGCTCGCCTGGTCGCTGGTGAGCTTGCCGGACGACACTTCGCTCTGGATGAGATCGTCGATCTTCGACTTCATGTCGCCGGGCGAGGACTGCGTGCCGCTCGACCGGCTGCTGGAGCGATCCGACTGCAGCGAGGAGTCGATATCGGTCAGCGCGGAGGAAAGCGCCGACTGGTCGGATGAGCTGATGGTGCCGGAAGAGACTTCAGACTGCAGCTCTTTCTGCAGCATTTGCAGCGGCGGGGACTGGTAGGAGCTAGAGAAGAGCGCTGAAATTGTCATGATGGCTTCCTTCGATCGATTCCCTTGGTTGGTGAACTCGACGAGGACGCTATGGTTAATGGCCTTAACGGCTCCTTTGCGCGGATTACCCGCTATTACAACGGGACCATCGGAAACATTCAGAAACAAAAATCCTTCGCCACACGGGGCGAATCACCGACACATGGCCCAGGCATCACCCCACATCCTCGTGGTCGATGACGATCGCGAAACGCGCAATCTGATCGC
>Ga0310811_10015115_pt1 | contig 10088 bp, 3 predicted proteins | sample YCmetagenome_FD_207642 | JGI IMG/M metagenome (GOLD analysis project Ga0310811, IMG submission 207642) | Soil microbial communities from experimental microcosm in Duke University, North Carolina, United States - YC | ecosystem: Engineered > Artificial ecosystem > Soil microcosm > Unclassified ...
ACTCGAGGCTCGTCCGGTCGCCCATGTGCGTCAGATTCCACGCCTCGCGCGAGGTCAGCTCGTTGCCGCCGATCGCGAGCACGATGACGTCGGCGTTCTTCGCGACGTCCACCGCCTCCGCAATCTGCCGACGATCTTCCTCGGGATCGCTGGCGTAGACGACGTCGTCCGTCCACTTCCCGGGCTTCGTGATCTTGCAGCCTTCGCTGTACACCACGTTGGCCGTGTCGCCAACTCGCGCACGAATCCCTTCGAGCACGCTGACGTCGTGCTTCGGAACGCCGCTGTAGCCGCCCAGCAGGCTGCGGTTCGCGTTCGGGCCGATCACCGCGATCGTCTTGAACGCGTCCACCGACAGCGGAAGCACGTTGCCGCGGTTCTCGAGCAGCGTGATCGTTTCGCGAGCGGCGTCGAGGGCGAGCGCCCTGTTCGCAACCGAGCCGACGATTCGGTCCGCTTCGTCGGGATCGACGTACGGATCATCGAACAGCCCCATCTCGAACTTCCACCGGAGCATCGGCGCAACGAGATCGTCGAGCTCGGACTCGGCGATCGCGCCGGAGCGCACCAGATCCGTCAGATACAGGTAGCAGTCCGGCTCGGGGAATTCGATGTTCACGCCGGCGCGCACCGCGAGCTTGCACGCTTCTCGCTTGTTCGCGGCGACGTGGTGTCCGTGCGTGTCCGGACGGTCGCTGAGCTCCCAGATCGCGTAGTAGTCGGACACGACGAACCCGTCGAACTGCCACTCGTCGCGCAACACGTCGCGGAGCAGCCACCGGTTTGCGTGCGACGGCACGCCGTCGATCTCGTTGTACGAGGCCATGACGCTGACGGCGCCGGCCGTCTGAATCGTGTCCTTGAACGGCTGCAGGAATGTTTCGCGCAGCAGTCGCTCGGAGACGTTCACCGGCGCGCAGTTCATGCCGGATTCGGGCTGCCCGTGCGCCGCGAAGTGCTTCATCGTCGCGAGCACGCGTTTCTTGCTCCTGAAGTCGCGCGCGCCTTGAAACCCGCGCACGGCCGCGATGCCCATCCGCGACACGAGATACGGATCTTCGCCGAACGTCTCCTCCACGCGGCCCCACCGAGGATCGCGTGCCACGTCGACCACCGGCGTGAGCGCGTGATGCGTACCACGCGATCGCGCCTCCTCGGCGGTCATCGTGAACAGCGACTCGACCAGCCCGGGATTGAACGTCGCCGCGAGGCCGATGGGTTGCGAGAAGCTCGTGCCTTCGGGCGCCGCCTGGCCGTGCAGACATTCCTCGTGAAACATCACGGGAATGCCGAGCCGGCTCTCTTCGATGAAGAATCTCTGAATGGCGTTCGTGAGCTCGGCTTGCGCGCGAGCGCCTTTGCCGCCGCCGGTATCGCTCGGCCGACCGATCTGGCCGATGCCGTTGCCATGCGAGAACGAACGCCGCGCTTTCTCGATGTCAAAGTTTCCTTGCGCGTCGACGAGCGTGTCGGCCTTCTGCTGCCAGACACACATCATCTGCGCGGCCTTCTCGTCGAGCGTCATGCGCGCGAGGAGGTCGGCCGTGCGCTGGCCTGCCGGCAGCGCCGGATCTCGGTAGGGATGCATCTCGGCGCGGACGGCAGCGGCCACTGAATCGCGGTGCCGGTCATCGAGACCGGCACCGCCGTTCATCACGGATGAAATCAGTACCCCGGGTTCTGCGGGAACGCCTTCGCGCCGCCGTCAGTGCGATCGATCTGCGTCTGCGGAATTGGACGCAGCGTGAAGTACGCTTGTACCGCGGACGCCGTGCTGTTGTACGCCTTGACGCGCCGCATGAAGACAGCCGAGCCCTGGCGCGTGAGCGTGAAGAACCGCCGCTCCTCACCCGCGAGCTCGCGCTCGCGCTCGTCGAGGAGATAGTCGATCGGGCTCGCGTTGAACGCCGTCACATCCACGTCGTTGTTCTGCCCTGCAACCGCGGCGCGACGACGGATCACGTTGAGATCGGCGATTGCGGCAGCCGGCTGTCCGTTGCGGATATTGGCTTCGGCGCGCAGCAGATAGACGTCAGCCAAACGCCACAGCTGCCGGTCACGGTGTCCCGGGAATACGTTCGCATCAGTACGCGTCTGGTCGAGCCACTTCTTGAGCGTGGGGAAGAGACCGTTGGTTTGTTGCGGGAGGCCGTACTTGCCGAACCGCGCCGACGGCTTCGTCTCGTTTTGGTTCGCCAGCGTGAGCAGGATCGCCGTGTCTCCCGGCGTCCGCAGCCAGACCGTTTGGAAGGAACCATCAAGTCGGCTGTCCGTCGCGCGGTTGAACAGCGTCAGCAGGTGCATCGTGGGCCGCGTGCGGCGATACGGACGCCCGTAGGCCGGCGTCCGCGCGAGCCCTGGGTTGGTGTACGCCGAATTGTCGTACCACATCACCCAGTAGAGATGCAGGTTGTTGCCGAAGGCGTCGGTCCCGTTGTCTCCGGTGAACGTCACGGAGAAAATGAGCTCGTTGTTCGTCTTTTGCGACGCGGCGTAATCACATGCACCACCGGTGGTCGTCGGCAAGCAGAAGAGCGACGTAAAGTCGGGGTTCATCGTGTACTTGCCCGACGAGATGACATCCGTCGTCATCTGGACTGCCTTGTCGAAGTCACCCGCCGCCGCGCGAGTCAGGTAGACCTCGGCCAACAGTGTTTCTGCCGCGCCCTTCGTGGCGCGGAAATAGTCGGTCTGTCCACCCTTGAGCGGCAGATTCGCGACCGCGAATTCGAGATCCGGAATGATCACCACCGAGTAGACCGAATCGACCGGGGAGCGATGAGCTTCGATCGAGACGCCCTGCGTCGGATCCAGGTTGATCTGCAGTGCGCCGTACGTGCGAACCAGATCGAAATAGTACAGCGCGCGGAGGAACCGGTTCTCGGCGAGACGTGTGTTCTTCAGCGTCGGCGTCAGCGTCGTGGACGCCGAGATCGAGGCAATCGCAGTGTTGGCAGTGTTGATGGACGAGTAGGCACTTTGCCACATGCCCTGGACCGTTCCGGTTCCTTCCGTCGACGTGAACTGCGCCGTGTAGTCGTTGAAGAAGCCGGCGCCGCTCGCATCGAACTGCTCGCCCTTCTCCCAGGAGTCCGTGCCGACCATGAAGAGTCGGACCTCGTTTTCACCGCCGTAGATACCACGGAGTCCCGCGTACGTGCCGAGCGTCGCAGCCTCGGCGCCTGCCTGCGTGTTGAAGTAGCCCGAGGTCACACCCGTGACCGGGTATTCCTTGAGGTCCGTGCAGCTGGCCACCAATAGCGCGGCGGCGAGCGCGAGGGCCGATCGTGTATGGGTCATTGGCTATGCCGTTTGCGTAGGGTGGCGAACTAGAACCGGACGTCGACGCCGAACAGGAGGGACCGGGAAGCCGGACCGCCCTGATCGATCTGCGATGCGCCGCTGTTCGGATTGCCGACGCTGAAGCCTGCTTCAGGATCCCATCCCTTGTACGACGTGAAGATGAACGGATCCTGCGCGCGGACATACAACCGCGCGCCCTTCGAGGCGAACCGATTCGCCAGCCTCGGGCTCAAGGCGTATCCCAGAGTGATGTCGCGGATGCGGACGAACGATCCGTTCTTGTAGTTGCGAGCACTCGCGAAGTTGCCCAACCCGTCGACACTCGGCCGCGGGTCGGTCCCCGACTGATTCTCCGGCGTCCAGTAGTTCGTCTCGATGTTGTTGAAGCGGCCGCCGAGACCGTCGTACGCCGCGGTGAACCGGCCGATGAACGTGCGGTCGTCCGCATTCAGCTTGCCGTCGTTGTTCATATCCGCGACACGGACGCTGCCCACTTTGCACCCACACATCGTCCGCGCGAGCGCCGAGTCGGCGACCTGCCACAACCCGACGTACTTGTAGTCGTAGTTGACGTTGATCGGCTGACCGACCCAGCGGAGGTTGCCCACGTCGGCGGTCAGGCCGCTCGAGAGCGATACGATCCGGTTCTTGTTGGTGGACCAGCTGAGATCCGTCGTCCAGCCGAATCCGCGATAGTTCCGCAGGTTCTGCGTGGTGATCCCGACCTCGACGCCCGTGTTTGCCGTAGCGCCGACGTTCTCCAGCACGCTCGAATAGCCTGACGTATACGGGAGCGCCCGTGACAGCAGCAGGTTGCTCGTGTTCTCGCGGTAGATATCGAGGCTGCCGGAGATACGCTGGTCGAAGATGCCGTAGTCGAGACCAGCGTTGAACTTGTCAGTCGTTTCCCACTTGAGGCTCGGATTGGGAATCGAGCCCGGGCCAAAGGCAGTCAGGTAGCTCGTGCCGCTGGCGTACCAGGTGCGGCTCAGAAGACCAAGCGTCTGGTACGCACCGATCGCGCTGTTGCCAACGCGGCCGTAGCTCAAACGGAGCTTGAGGTCGGAGACGCCAGGATAGCGCTTCATGAACGACTCATCGCCGATCTGCCAGCCGAGCGCCACGGCGGGGAAGAACGCGTACTTGTGACCCTCGGCGAGCACGCTGGAGCCGTCATACCGGCCGATGACCGCGAGGCTGTAGCGATCGCGGAGCGTGTAGTTCACGCGGCCCATGCCCGACTTGAGCGCGGTGCGCGTGTAGATGCCGTTGAGCGTCGGCGTCGAGCCCGTGCCGAGGTTGTACCACAGCTGGCTGTCGAAGGGCAACTGCGTCGCAGCAGCGCTGTCGAACACCGTCTTGAAGTTCGCGACCTCGTAGAGTGCGGTCGCCTGCACATGCTGTTCGCCGAAGCTGCGGTCGAAGTCCAGGAAGTTCGACAGCGTGTAGTTGCTGTTCTGGGTGTTCCGGACGGTTGCGTCCGGAGCGCCCGTGCCGCGCTTCTGCCGCGTGTAAATACCAATGAGCTCGCCGTCGGACTGCGTCGTGAACTGCGGGCCGAATGCCACGTTGAATTTCAATCCCTGTGACAGATCGAACGCGCCGGTGAGCGTTCCGAGTACGTTCGTCCGATCGATGCCGCGCTGGTACGCCTTGGCGGCCATGACGGGATTCACGAGCAGGCCGTCTTCCGTCGGCAGGAACACTTGCCGGCCCGTCGAATCGACATTGCGGCCGAGCGCCGGATTGAAGAGAGCTTCATCCCACATGACCGAGCCACGGCCGACGTCGCGATGGTTTTGCGCGCCCTGGATGCCCAGCTGCAAACTCAGGCGGCCCTGATTGTGGCTCAGATTGAAGGAGCCAGTTCGTGACGTGTAGCCCTGGACGATGTTGATCGCGTTTTGGCCAAGGTAGCCGAACCCCGCGCGGAAGCGAGTCGTCGCATTGCCGCCGGAGACCCCAAGCTGCGTGTTCTGCAAATTGCCGTCACGCAGCATCAGGTCCTGCCAGTTCGTGTTCACACCGGCGGCGAGGTTGGCGCGCATCGTCGGATCGAGCGCCACCGCGTCGCAAGGGGTCGGATTCGAGACGTAGTTCGCACAAGCCGTCGCGTACGAGGCCGTGTTGGAATTGCGGTACGACTCGCGGCGGTAGTTCGCGAACTCCTGGCCGTTCATCATGTTGACTTCCTGGCGGATCCGCGACGTGCCGTACGTCGTATTGACCGTGAAGTCGGTGATGCCCGAGACTTCGCCGCGCTTCGTCGTGATCATGACCACGCCGTTGGCGCCGCGGCTTCCGTAGACTGCCGCAGCCGAAGCGTCCTTGAGCACGTCGATGCTTTCGATGCTGTTCGCGTCGATGTCGCGCAGGTCGCCCGTGATCGGCACGCCGTCCACCACGTACAGCGGCGTGTTGCCCGCGGTGATGGAGCGCGTTCCGCGAATGCGAATGTTCTGCGTGGCGCCGGGGTCGAAGCTCGTCGCCGTGACGTCCACGCCCGGGATTCGACCCTTGATAGCGTCGAGCGCATTGCCGCCGACGACCTGCTGCATCACGTCAGCCTTGACCGTGGAGACGGAGCCGTTCACTTCGCGACGGCTCTGTGTGCCGTAGCCGACCGTGACGACACCCTCGAGCTGCACCGCGCTCACTGACATCTGGAGAGAGACGGTGGACGTTTGGCCGGACGTGACGCTCACAGTTGCGGTCGCCGGCGTGTAGCCGAGTCGAGTCGCGCGCACGACCTGCTGTCCCGCTGGCACATTGGCGATCGTGAAGCGGCCGGCCGAGTCAGACAGCGCATTACGAGTGGTGCCAACGACTGTGACCTGAATCCCGGGCAAGTACTGCCCCTCTCCCGCCATGACCCGGCCGACGATCCGCCCGACTTGTTGTGCCTGGGCGGCTGTGCCGACCGTGAACAGCGCGAGGATCGCTAGGAAAGTCCTGCGTCCCATCAGTAATTCCTCCGGAGAGCGGTGAGGTTCGTACGGCGCTGCGACAAACGGCAATTGCAATTCAGTCGGGCAAACTCAGCCCGATGAGGGGGCACTCTCAGCTCGCACTCCGACGGGATCAGACGCGAATCGCCCAATCGCCAGCGGGGCGAACATTCCTGCGGACCCAACCGCCATTGCGTCGATGGAGCCGAAAGTCATAAGATGACACGATGGCCACACGATTCTACTGCTGAGTTGAAGGCTGTCAATACCGAAGTGGATCGCCACCGTTACGTGTCAGCCGATGCACTGTGACTCCGCCATCCCTCCAAAAGGCGCTTGGGAAGCGAGAGCCCGGAGGGGAAATGGCAGGAGACACGGTCAATCGATCGTCCGGTGATTGTTCGTTTGGAGGACTTATCCGCTGATCAACTCCTCCCACACCGCGCCAAGTCACCTTATGAATTCCACTATCCGCGCTGCCGGGTTGCTGCTCGTCGCCGCCGTACCCACGAGCGCGGTTCGAGATGCGTCGGCGCTGGCAACGGCGACCTCGATCGCGACACCAGCGCCGGACTCTCTGCGTTTGCCGCCCCTGTTCGCAGACGGAATGATCCTGCAGCGCGACAAACCCGTCGTCGTGTGGGGGTGGGCGAAACCCGGTGAGCGAATCACCGTTCGCGTCTCCGCTCAGACCGGGCGAGCGAACACCTCGGCCGATGGTGCATGGAAGGTCACGCTGCCGCCGCACGTGGCCGGCGGGCCGTTCACCCTCAGCGTTCAAGCGGGCAGCATTCGGCGCGACATCCACGATGTGCTTTTCGGAGACGTCTGGCTGGCGTCCGGGCAATCGAACATGGAATTCGAAGTCGCCCAGGCGAACGACGCGAGCGCCGAGATCGCGAACGCGCGCGACTCGGCCATTCGACAATTCAAAATTCCGATCTCATGGTCGAATGAACCGGAGCGCGAGCTGAGCGGCGGCACGTGGACCGCCGCGGATCCGGCGCACGCGGGGCGCTTTACTGCCGTCGGCTACTTCTTCGCGCGTGAGCTGCGAAAGTCGGTGCCCGTGCCCATCGGGATCATCAATTCCAGTTGGGGCGGCAGCGCGATCGAAACGTGGTTGAGCCGCCGCGCGAATGCGCTCACCGATAGTGCCTGGGCCCAGTATCTCCGCAATGACGAAAGAACCCAGACCGCGATTCGCGAGAACCTGCGAGCCAAGCTCGGCGAGCTCCCGGAACATGATGCGGGCCTCACCGCGTCGGGAGCGCCCTGGGCCGCGCCGGACCTGAATGACAATGCTTGGGCGGCGATGCCGGTGCCGTCGTACTGGGAAGCGCACGGCTACGCGGCGATGGACGGCATCGCGTGGTATCGGCTTGCCCTCGACGTCGACTCCACACACGCGGCGAACGGCGCGACCCTCGAGATGGCCGCGATCGACGACGACGACATCACGTGGCTCAACGGAATCGAGATCGGACGCACGAACGGATACAACGTGCGGCGCACGTATCACATTCCCCGCGGAACGCTGCACGCCGGACGCAACCTCCTCGCGGTGCGCGTGAGCGACGGCGGTGGCGGCGGCGGCATCAATGGCGCCGTGTCCCTTCGCTTCGCCGACAGCACGACGCGATCGCTGGCGGGCCAATGGAAGTTCAAGGTCGGCGCGGTGGCGTTTGGCAGCGATGGCCAACGGCTGAACAAGATCCCGACGATCGCGTACAACCGGATGATCCATCCCATTCTGCCGTTCGCGATCAAGGGCGTGCTCTGGTATCAGGGTGAGTCGAACGCGAACAACGTGCAGCAGGCCAAGGCATATCGCGGGCAGCTTCAGTCGCTCATTGCGAGTTGGCGCGCGGAATTCGCATCGGGTCGCAACAACGCGTTGCCGTTCTTCTGGATTCAACTCCCGAACTACAATCCCGCCGACAGCGTTCCGCCGATGGAAGAGGGATGGTCGACGATTCGCGAGTCGATGCAATCGGCGCTCGCGTTGCCGAACACGGGACAGGTGGTGACCATCGACCTCGGCGGCGCGACCGAGCTGCATCCGCGCAACAAGCAAGACGTTGGCGCGCGCCTGGCACGCATCGTTCGAAAAGTGGCATACGGCCAGAACGTGATCGCATCCGGGCCGACGTATCGCTCGCACACGATGCATGGCGACACCGCGGTCGTGACGTTCGAGAACATCGCGTCGGGTCTGCGCGTGCGCGGCGAGTCGCTGGGCGGATTCGCGATCGCCGGCGCGGATCGCCGCTGGGTGTGGGCGAACGCGAAGATCGTCGGATCGCGCGTGCTCGTGTGGAGCGCAGCGGTCAAGCAACCAGTCGCGGTTCGCTACGCGTGGGCCGACAACCCGGAACACGCGAATCTCTACAACAGCGAGGGGTTGCCCGCGGCGCCGTTCAGGAGCGACAACTGGTAATGGAATGCCCGCGCGCGCAGCACGTCACGAACCTCCGCCACGCTACTCGGAGATCCACCGGATGCGATTTTCTTCCATCGCGCTGATCGTCATAGCCGGCACGCTCGGCGCGCAACAGCGCGACGCCGGGATGCCGCAACTGCAGAAACAGGGAACGGCGACACAGCTCGTCGTCGATGGCAAGCCGTTTCTGATCCTCGGCGGTGAGCTCGGCAACTCGACCGCGTCTGACATGGAGCGGATGCGGCCGATGTGGGCCAGGCTGCGCGCCATGAATCTCAATACCGTCGTTGCGCCGGTTTACTGGGAGTTGCTCGAGCCGCGCGAGGGGCAGTTCGACTTCACACAGGTCGACTCGCTCGTCGCGCAAGCGCGCGCGAACGACATGCGGCTCGTGTTGCTCTGGTTCGGCAGCTGGAAGAACAGCATGTCTTCGTACGTGCCGGAATACGTGAAGACGAATCAAGCGCGATTTCCTCGCACCGAGGCAACGCGCGGCCAGGGCCAGGAGATTCTGTCGCCGTTTCACGCGGCCAACTGGGAGGTGGACGCGCGCGCGTTCGCCGCGCTCATGCGACATCTCCGCTCGTACGACGGCACACGACACACCGTGTTGATGGTGCAGGTCGAGAACGAGACGGGCATGATTCCCGAAGCGCGCGATCACAGCCCCACGGCGGATTCGCTCTACACGCGAGCCGTGCCGCGCGAGCTGCTCGACTACTTGCAACGACATCGGAGCGCGCTCGCGTCCGAGCTGCGCGCGCGGTGGGATTCCGCCGGCGGCCGCTCGAGCGGAACATGGGAGGAGGTCTTCGGGCGCGGCGTGTACACGGAAGAGCTGTTCATGGCTTGGTACTTCGCGCGGTATCACGAGCACGTCGCCGCGGCGGGTAAACGCGAATATCCGCTGCCGATGTACGCCAACGCCGCGCTCATTCGCCCGGGGTATTTGCCCGGACGGTACGTGAGCGCGGGTCCGCTTCCACACCTGATCGATGTTTGGCGCGCCGCGTCGCCGTCGACCGACTTCATCTCGCCCGACATCTACTTCCCGAACGTCTCCGAGTGGACGGAGAAGTACACGCGGTCAGCGAATCCGCTGTTCATTCCCGAGGCTCGACTCACGACGCAGTCCGCTGTCGACGCGTTCTACGTATTCGGAAAACACGACGCGATCGGGTTCAGTCCCTTCTCGATCGAAGGCGCATCGGCCGAACAGGGAGCCGGTGCAGCACTCGCTCGATCATTCGGGCTGCTGAAACAGCTTTCGCCGCTGATCGCCCAGCATCAAGGACGCGGCACGATGGCGGGTGTGATGCCTCCCGCGTCATTCGACGGTGCGATCGACGAAGCGTCGCAGACGGTGTCGCTGGCCGGTGCCGAGTATACTCTCA
>Ga0310811_10015118_pt1 | contig 10086 bp, 10 predicted proteins | sample YCmetagenome_FD_207642 | JGI IMG/M metagenome (GOLD analysis project Ga0310811, IMG submission 207642) | Soil microbial communities from experimental microcosm in Duke University, North Carolina, United States - YC | ecosystem: Engineered > Artificial ecosystem > Soil microcosm > Unclassified ...
TCGCTTCAGCGTTCCAGACCATGTCGGAAATTCTCGGGCCTCTGCACGATGCCGCCATCTCAGCAGGCCCCCTCCCGGTGGACATCCACAATTATCGGGCCAGCTCTTGTTGCAAAAGTCAAGAATTCTGCGTAGGATCTATGGCCCTGGTAAAGTGACGGATTTGCGTTGCAGAATTCCGGTTCTGAATGTCAGACGCCAAGCCGTACCGCTGCGTCGACGACGAAACTCAAGCAGCGTCTGACCACATCGGGATCTTGGGTGCATGCTTTCATCCACTCGACGGTCATCGAGCCATCGATCATCTGGTGCACAATCGGTACATAGGCCTTGAAAAAAATGTAGTCCGTCAGAGGCAAGCCGAGGCTAACAAGCTCAAGAGATTCGCTTAGAGTCCCAATTGCATCATCAGCTCTTTCTGCGAATCTCCTGATCGAATGCCCGAGCAGGCGCTCAAGATCATTGAGGACGAAGCCTCTAAAGGAACTTCGGGCTACCAGCGCAGGCAGCGTTGCCGGTGTATGGGGTGGTAGAGACTGGGCCTGATCTCGATCACGAGCGCGCCGCACAAGAATGAAGGCGACTGCCGCGAAGCCCAAAGCACCCTGATGATCGTTCGCCTCCAGTGCAGCGTAAGCCTTCTCTAGGTTTTGCCGCACTGCGTCGTCGGAAACAAGATGAACCAGACTCACCCGGTTAAAGTCGATTCCAAAGAGCATCGGCGTGGCGTCGTAGAAAAAATTTGTGACAGCAGCGCGGAAGCCTTCGATTTCAACTTCGGCTGGAAGAACGCCTTGATGCTTGAGAACACGCCGCGCGGCATTGAGGCGTCGCATGGTCTCCCGTTGCGACACCTGGATACCCTTGGCGCCGAGCAAAGACCAATACTGCATAAAATCAGCTTTGTTCTCTCCGGCTTCATATCGCTCGCACGCGAGCTGCAGGAAGGACTCTGCCGCATCATGAAAAGGAAGGATCGACAAGGCGGCCGTTGGGGCTGCGCCGTGAGACTGCGTCACCCCCAGGCCGTAGAGATGTCGCACCAACGAAAGCCGCCGGAGTTCCTCGGCCGAGGGAGTAACGGACATCGATCGCGATCCTTCCATGGGTTAGGACGCTCTAACCGGCATGACCTATCCACGTAACGGGGCCGATTTCTAGGCATATATATGATAATGTCCTTTATCAGATATAGAGAACATGGCAGAATCGGTGCGGAACCGATTCTGAGCGCCCATGACCCGCCATCCCAGTTCGCAGTCCACTCCTTCGTCAGCTCCCGTGAATCTCAGACAGCCACGATCCGAGGTAGAACGGCGAATTAAGGAGCGGATTGAGCTCGGGCGCCAGTTGCAGGCTCGCCCGATTTACAATCCCGACGAATATTATCGAGAAGCCGCCAAATGGTCTGAATATAACGAAGAGCTTCTGAAGATCGTATTTACGACAGAAAGCGTATACGAAAAATATGTGAGCGGTTACGTAGGATTGCTTCCGGACAATGAGGCGCAGGCGCTCCATTTTAGGCGGATGACGGTCGATGATGACATTGCCAAATTAGAATCCATCGTAGAAAGGCTGGAGCTGTATCCGGAGCCGTCAGTGCCTGCGGTGGGAGAAGTGCGTCCACCACATGCCCCTGTTTCCTCTAAGGTGTTTGTGGTCCATGGCCATGACGAAGGACCACGGGAGGCTGTCGCCCGTTTCCTGGAACGGCTTGGAGTTCAGCCGATCATTCTTCATGAGCAGGCAAATCAGGGCCGGACGGTGATGGAGAAAATCGAAGCGCATGGCGACGTTAGCTTTGCGGTTGTTCTGCTCACCCCGGATGACGAGGGTTGCGTCAAAGGCGGTTCGCCTCTGCCGCGCGCGCGTCAAAATGTGGTGCTAGAATTAGGGTACTTCATTGCTCGCCTGGGTCGGAAGCATGTATGCGCGCTCAAGCGCGGCGATCTGGAATTGCCTTCGGATTTTGCTGGTGTGGTGTACGAACCGTTTGATGCTGCAGGCGCCTGGAAAGCAGCCCTCGGTCGAGAACTGCAGGAAGCTGGGTTTGTGATCGATTGGAATGTGGTCATGCGGCCATGACCCAGCTTACGCTGTCCACTAACCGCATCAGCCTGCCGGTGCTGATTATGACGGCCGGTGATCGCGCAAGCACACGCTTCCTGGAGTTTTTCGGCGCCAATATACGGAACCCTCACACCAGGCGGGCTTATACACGGGCCGTGGCAGATTTTTGCGCCTGGTGCGCGGGTGTTGGCGTGGGATCGATTACCCAGGTGCAGCCGCTGCATGTGGCGGGGTGGGTCGAGTTGCAGACGCGCGAGTATGCTGCTCCGACTGCGAAACAGCGCCTGGCCGCCGTGCGTCATTTGTTCGACTGGCTGGTGACCGGGCAGATCGTCCCGGTGAACCCGGCGGCCTCGGCGCGCGGTCCCCGCCATGTCGTGAAAACGGGCAAGACACCGGTACTGGCGCCGGACGAGGCCAGGGCGTTGCTGGAAAGCATCGATGTTTCGACGCCGGCCGGCTTGCGCGACCGGGCGCTGATTGGGTTGATGGTCTATTCGTTCGCGCGGATCGGCGCCGCACTGGATATGAAAGTCGAGGACGTGTTTACCCAGCAGCGGCGGTTGTGGGTTCGTCTGCGCGAAAAAGGTGGCAAGGGGCATGAAATGCCATGCCATCACAGCCTGGATGCCTGGCTACACGCTTATATCCAAGGGGGCGGATTGAGCGAAGATCCCAAGGGACCGCTCTTTCGGACGATCGGCCGTGGCACAGGGCGGTTGACCAGCACCTCCCTGCCCCAGGCAAATGCCTACGCCATGATCCGCCGGCGCGCGGTGGCCGCCGGACTCCAGACCAAGGTGGGCAACCATAGTTTTAGGGCTACTGGGATCACGGCGTATCTGACAAATGGCGGTACGTTGGAAAACGCTGCCGCCATGGCCAATCACGCCAGCACAAGAACTACGCAGCTCTATGATCGTCGTCGTAACGACCTTATCCTCGAGGAGGTCGAAAGGATCAGGATCTAGAATCCCTATTGTCGTCTGATCTTTGATTTATTGCGAACATTAGGGCGCTGATTTCTTCTAGCTGGAACTTCAGATCTCTCCTTTCCGATATTTAGGGCGTCTCGATAAGAGGGATGAACTTCCCACAAAAGGTCATCATCAGGATTTCTTGTGTCTGTCAAAAGAACAGGACGCTCCTCAAAGCGGACGAAATCGGCATTCCCAGAGTCACCTTTGTGCTCTTTTCGGCCTACAATGAAGCCAATTTTATAGAGAAAATGCGCCAATTGCATCGGATATGTGTAAGGAAATCCATCCAATTCGGGAATATTATTTGCTCCAATTTTATTAACATAATTAACTACAAGTTGCCTCAAAAGCTCATTGGTCGTGTATCGTGAAGGGCTGTTGGAAAAGGTTTCTATTAATTTTTCTAATTCGATGTATTGATGAGAGTGTTCTTTATAAATATCATTAAGCCGAAAGCGGCTGTAAACTTTCAAAACGTTCCGTATTTCGTAAAGACCAATAACGGCCCTGTTTCCTTTGGCGGCCTCAATACCGGAAAGGCGGCAGAGCTGGGACATCCATCTCGGGCGGCCTGCCGACAAAATATAAATTGGCCGAAATGGGGGAACTGACCTCCCGCTCCAGTTGATTTTGCGCGTAAATGCGAATTCAAGAACCCTATCAGCATCGGCCCGGTAGTTGAGCTCGGACAGATGAGAAAGTGAATTTCGTTCGTGATAAGAATAGATCTTCTTGCTTAAGATGACTTTTAAGTCGGAGGGAGACCAAGAGATATCCGTGACGTATTGTTCGCACTTGTCGAGATCCTCATTCTTTCTGAGAGAACTCCAAACATCTGTACGGACAGATGCACGAATATAAAGGCCCTTCACGTCTCGTGCCAATGCTCGACAGGCAGAGAAGAAAGTTGACGTTATGGCATGAAGGTCTGGAGAATCGATATAAGTTGAATCGATGTCGTCTACGAGGAGCCAAACGTTCCTTTCGCTATGTGTTTCAAGGGCTCGTTTCAAAAGTTGCTCATGGTTGTTATATTCTTTGAGTTGTATCTCAATAGGGATCTTTGAGCTTTTTATCCTTTGGATGAGAGAGCCAATAATATTCCTTTCTTTAAAACCGGCGATCTCAGAGCTCTCCACAAGGGCCATATCAGTTTCACTAAAAGCAAACCCAAGTTGAGTACCTAGTTCATAGTTGATTCGCGCGCAGATTACGCGCGTCCAAAATGTCTGAAGCGCTAGGAACCCCTTGCTGCTATCAGGGGTCGCGATTGCAAGGAGATTGGCTCCGGTGACTTTGATTATAATAGGATTATCTGGGTCGCTCTTGAGGTCAAAAGCGAGCTTGGAAAGAAGTGCGGACTTCCCCATCCCTTTTCGTGAGCGGGCCACTCGGAACGTATTGTTCCTGGATAGAAAAGATTTAAAGGCAAATTGGTCAACAAAATAAGAGTTTAAGACGTCGGGAAGTTCATCTTCGCCCGCATCGTTTCCGAAAAGAGCTCCATCGGTAAAATCAAGTACAGAGACCACGTCTTCAGCCATAGGTTCCCTCAATCGAAGCGAAACGGTGTTAGGATTGCTAAAAAGCTAGTGCATTTTTTCTAATGGGGATAGTGACTGTGCAGTACTGTGCAACGAGCCTATTTTTCCGCTTTTTTAATTATGGCACGGTTCTGTTCGTATTCGGGGCGAGAGGGTTGGACTCTAGAGCCGGTGGCGAGTCCGAAAGCCGTCTCCTTGGCCTCGGTTGCTCAGGTTCGGAGCCCCGTAGCGCGTCAGGGAACAATCGGGACTTGCGAGGCGTCAGTGTGACGCTTTGAGTGTCAACTCAATGGATCATTTACTCACATGAGTAGAAAGAAGGCTGTCCAACAGCCCCCGGCAAATCTCCGCGATGGTTTTGCCGGACTGAGCGGCCAGCACTTTCAATTGGACTGCCTTCTCTCGATCGATGTCAAAATTGATGCGCACCATAGGGGGCTTACCCCCAAGATCGGCGAGTCTCGCCGCCTTTTTGGCATCGCTGGGGCGCCCTGCCCGCAAATTTAGATTACCCATTTGCACCTCGACTTAATTGATTATCCACTTATCTACTCAGATACTTAAATGAGTTTTTGGTTAATTTCCTCGAGGAGCGCCCTCACCTCGCGCGACGCGTCGCCGTATGGATCGGCGTCCAGCACCGTGCTTCCGGCAGCGGCAGTTCCGGGGAAGCCTACGCGCTGGGTGATGCGCGATTCCAGAACCGGCAGACCATAATCCAGCAGCGCGACGGTTATCTCCTCGCCGATCTTGGTGCCCTTGATCGCGCGCGAGACGACGAAGGCCGCCTGCAGCTTGCCCTCCATCACCTCAATCCGGGCCTTGACCAGATCGACCAGCTCGGCGGTTGCCCAGATATCATAGGGCGACGGCTGCACGGGGATCAGGATGAACGTCGCCGCCTTGATTGCTGATACGGCTAGGTCAACGACCTGGGGCGCACCGTCGATGATCACATAGTCCTTCTTGGCAATGCTCTTGAGGTCACGGTCGATGGTAGGCCGGTCGATTCCAACGACAGGCACCGGATGGTCGTCTCGCACGGCGGCCCAATCGCGGGCGCTGCCTTGGGGGTCGCTATCGATCAGCAGCACGGAATGACCGGCGATCTGGATGGCGCGCGCCAAATGCGTGGCGATCGTGGTTTTACCCGAGCCGCCCTTCTGGTTCAGAACTGCGATAACGTGCATGCGAATCCCCATTTTTTGTGTGTATATTTGAGTTAATGCTTATTTGTATATCTATGCAATAACTCATGTAAGTTTTTACTCATTTACTTATAAGAGTAGCTGCTCAATTGAGCCGGTACTCAAAAGAATAACAAGTAAAACAAAGGCTTTGCACAGATATTTTTTTGTCGCATGGATGTTGAGGGGAGCGATTCGCGCCCCGTGAATTTCAACCATCTGGACGGAGAGATACGCCAGAAATAGCAAAACCCGCCTGAGAGGCGGGCCGTGCATACCGGCAAAGGCCGGGAAAAGACGATGTCTGGTAAACTCGTTTTCTCCCACCTTTCCGTCTTTTGCAAGAGGATTCTTGCGACGGGCGGACTCGTGCCGATTTCCGGCCGCTTCGGGCGCGTTTGGCTACGCAACGCGACGGAGTTTTTATGACGATTGCCGTATTGCCCCTGCGCCCGCGGCGCCGGCGGGAGAAGGTGTTTGGCGCGGGGCGGGGGATCCCTCTCGACCGCAACGCCAAGGCGCGGATCATGCTCTATGCGCGCGCCTGGTCGGCCCGGCACCGCCGGCCCGGCCAGCATCGCGGCCCGCTGACCCGCGCCACGCTGGAGGTGCTGAACGCGCTGCTGTGGGGCTTCCACAACAGTCGGGATGGGCGCTGCTTTCCGAGCTACGAGACGATCGCGCTGCGCGCCCAATGCTGCCGGGACACGGTGTACGAGGCGATCAAGGCGCTCGAGGCGGCCGAGATCCTGACCTGGGTGAACCGGCTGATCCGGGTGCAATACCGTGAGCGCGATTTGTTCGGGCGGATGACGCTGCGCTCGCGCCTGGTCCGCACCAGCAACGCCTACGTGTTCCGGGATCCGTTGCCGTGCGCACCGGCCGGCGTTCCGGGGCAGAAAGGGGCGGGGTCCTTGGGGAATTCTTCCAAGTCGGAAAATCCCCTTAGAACCCTGAATCAAGATTTCTTTCTCTCTTTTGGAGAGGCCAAACCGCCACAATCCGGGACTGAGGATCCCTTGGAACAGGCGCTCACGCGCCTGAAACAAGCGATGGAAGGAAAATAGCCGCGCCAGGCTAACGCCTGACGCGATCTTTTTCTGAAATGTTGATCCACCCGTCCGGGAAACCCCGCCAGACCGTACCTTGTCACGTCTGCGACGGATCCGTCATGGGTAGCGCCAGACGGCCCTACGGGCCGCGCTACGCGGCTCCCGCGCTGCGCTCGCTCTGGCGCACCAGCGACACGGGCAAACCACGGACGGAAATGGTTTTGAGGAAAAGCGGTTGATTGGTCGTTCTCAGTCAAACACCAGCGTCAGAGAACGTTTCAATTTTTAGACGACCTCACGGGCCCCTTTGCGCCGCTGACTTGGGGCGACGACAGAACCCAAAACGGCACAAAGGATCTTTCCGAACATCATCTGATCTCCCGGTGAAAACTCAACGCCATGATCAATGGGAACTCTACCACGTCCCAAGGGGACGCGGGCGCCCGATGCGAGACCTGGACGTCACAATGGTCCGAGGTGTGCCCGTTCGTCAGATCAGCGGAAACGCCGCAACATCGTCGAGCCACGGATTAAACACCGCCGCACCCGCATGCTGCACATCCTTGGCATTGCGTGTGACCAGATAGAGCTGGGCCTCGATGGCTGTGGCGGCGAGGAGTGTATCGATGACGGAGGGCGGATGCTTGGTATCCCGCTTGATCCGGCCCGCCAGAGCGCCCCAGCGGCGCACCACCGCATCCGTCAGCGGTAAGACGCGCCGGGCGAACCTGGCCTCGATGGCGTCTCGCGTGGCCGCAAAGCGTAGCCGATCGGGATCCTCGTCGGCGAGCTGGCTGATGCCCTTGTCGTATTCCGCCAGTGTCAGCACGCTGAGGAACATGCGGTTTTCATCCTGAGCGTTGGCCCAGGCCTTGACGCTGGGTGCCCCATTCGGGGCGGCCAGGGAGGCGATGACATTGGTGTCGAGCAACCAGCCTCTCAAAGCTCGACCTCGCGGCCAGCATCATGTTCGCGGGTCAGATCGAGGGCCGCCATGGGGAGGCTCTCCAGGAAGGCGACCAAGGATTGGGAGGGCTTTGGTGCGGCCAGGCGGTCATACTCGTCGGCATCGAGCACGACGACGGCCCGGCGCCCGCGCACCGTCACGGCCTGGGGACCTTCGACATGAGCCTGCCGCACCAGCTCGCTAAAGCGCGCCTTGGCGTCTTCCAGCTTCCATCGCGTCGGCCCTTTCGTATTCTTCATGGGTTCTGGCATGGCACTCTCCTGACTAGATAGTCAGATATAGGTTATTTCGTCTCGGCGAGCCAGAGGCTAGGCGCTTTGGAACTGTTCCAAAATCGCCAGGTGCTGCGCATATGGCGCGGTGACGGCCCGGCGCATAGCGGAAGCGCCCGCCGCTCTTCTGCGGGACTACGCTGCAATGGATTTCGTTGCGGGCCGGTCAGCCTTTGTCTGGCGGGTTCTTCGGTTGCGGTGCGGTGCGGCGCTGGGCGCGGGCGATGACTTGCTTTGCGTTGGCGAGGTATCCGGCGTGGCCGGAAGCTTCCGCGTCGGCCAAAAGTTCGGCCTGGGATTCCGGAGTGGTGAAATATTTGGCCGCATCGAACCGTTTCAGTTTGCCCATAGGTGAGCCTCCTCGTTTGGTTATTTGCCCGCTGTGGTTGATGAAAGTGAGCTACTTCTGATAGAAGAAATCCCAGAAAGGCGCACTTATACAAACTTTCGTTTGTTGGCGTGCGAGGGGGCACGCCCCCTGCACCCCTTCGGGCGGTCCAGCTGGTCCGTCCGAGCCAAGGGCGAGCCCTTAGCGATCCCTGGGAAGGCGTAGGCAGAAGAGATGACCGACTATCGCCTGTCCGCACAGATGATCAGTCGCTCGGACGGCCGCAACGCCGTGGCCGCCGCGGCCTATCGGGCCGGCGTCGCGCTGGCGAACGAGCGGAACGGCCAGAGCTACGACTACACCCGCAAGGGCGGGGTGTTGCACACGGAGATCATCGCGCCGGCGCACGCGCCTGGTTGGGTGCATGATCGCGCGCAATTATGGAACGAAGTCGAGAAGTCGGAGACCCGGATAAACTCGCAAGTCGCGCGTGAAATTCAGTTGTCATTGCCGCATGAATTGACGGATGCGCAGCGCAAGGAACTGGTCGCGGAATTCGTCCGAGACAATTTTGTCGCGCAGGGAATGGTCGCCGATATCGCCATTCATGCGCCGTCGCGTCACGGCGACGAACGCAATGTCCATGCCCATGTGCTGCTCACGACACGCGCCGTGACGCCGGAAGGCTTTGCCGAAAAACGCCGGGAGTGGAACGCCAAAGAGCATTTATATGCGTGGCGCGAGAACTGGGCGGCGATTCAGAACCGGCATTTAACGCGAGCTTTTGGGGAAAAAGCGCCCAAAATAACGCATCAAAGCTACGCCGAGCAGGGGCTTGATAAGGTTCCCGGCCATCATTTGGGGCCGAGTGCCACCGCGATGGAACGGCGCCGTGAACGCTCAGCGCGTGGTGATTTAAACCGCGCCAGCCGTGTCACAAACGAGCGCATGAAGGAAATCCGCGTGCGCCAGGACGCGCTGCAACGGGAATTTAGCCCGCCCGTGAACCGCTCCGTGGCCGAAGTATCGGTGGACCTTGTCGGTGTTCGCCAACACCTCGAGGCACAGCTCGAGGGACATCAGCAGGTTCTCGCGCGCACACTGCAGGAGCAGAAAGGGTTGCGCGTCACGATCAACTCCATTGAGCGCGGCGTGTTGGCGCCGTTCGACCAAGAGGTGAAGCAGGCGATGCGTGACTTGGATTTGTCGCGACAGCGCGCCGGCATCGACGCGTCGCCGCGCGTTATTATGAACTGGTTTAAGGACCCGGCCGGGCATTTATGGCAAGCGGCGAAGCGATCGATGGATGTGGAGGCAGCGGCCGGAAGGCTGGCGGCGGCGCAGAAAAAGCGTCACCGCGCGCAAGCCTGGCTGAAATCTGAGCCGGGCATGAAGTACACGCTCGACTGCTATACCCGTGACCAGCCTCGTTTGCGCGAGCTGCGGACGGACGAGCGCAAAGCCCGGCGCAACGTCGCGCAGGTGTCCCGTCACCTTAAAATCACCAAAGATTTGGAGAAAACAGTCACGGCCTTGCGGCAAACCGGCTTGGCCGCAACCGTCTCCGTGCCGCAGAAATCGCTCGATGTCCGGAGCTTTTTAAGGTTCCTGCAGATTGGATTGAACGACAGGGTCCGGATGCTTGCCCCGCAACAGCAGCGAACGCTGGCACAGACGATTGAG
>Ga0310811_10015120_pt1 | contig 10086 bp, 8 predicted proteins | sample YCmetagenome_FD_207642 | JGI IMG/M metagenome (GOLD analysis project Ga0310811, IMG submission 207642) | Soil microbial communities from experimental microcosm in Duke University, North Carolina, United States - YC | ecosystem: Engineered > Artificial ecosystem > Soil microcosm > Unclassified ...
CGCCTCGCCGCCCTCAAGTCCACGCGACTGCATCTTCGCACGCACAACGCAAACCATCTCCGCGGATCTCGAGACCAAAATCACTCCCTGCCAGTTCGGAGGAGATCCGGATTGCCAGAACTGCGGATGCATCGCCTCCATGGGACTCGCCGCCGTCGGTCATCATCGTGTCGTGGGGGGCCTCACCGCAGGTCATCTTTTCTATGCCTCCGATCGGGTCGGCTCAGCCTTGAACCGAATTCGCAACGCCGTCCATCCTGGGCCGACAGCCCAGGACGCCGACCCCTTTCCCATCCTCAGGAGTTGATTCCCCAAACACTACTCCGGCTTATCTTCCGGAACCAGCATCTGCAGCGTCAGCGGCTTCTCCAGCATGCAGTCCAGCTTGCCGATCGATCCCATCGCCTTCTCGATCACACTCGTCAAGCAGGGCTCCGTCGTTACCACAAACGGCAATCTGTGCTTCGGATGTCCCGGCCTCTGAAGCAGCGAATCGATATTCGCTCCTACCTTCGCCAGCGCTCCCGCAATCGACGAGACAATCCCGGGCTTATCATCCACCACAAACCGAAGGTAGTGCGGCGCAAGAAACTCTCCCGTCACCTGCCGCTTGCGTACCGGCAACTCCACAGCCTTCGCGCCTTGAGAAACAGCCAGCAGGTCCGAGACCACAGCCACCGCCGTAGGCTCGCCGCCTGCGCCGTGACCCGAAAACACCACATCGCCACCGAAGTTCCCGCTCGTCACCACCATGTTCTGCGTCCCATGCGACCACGCCATCGGCGAACTCAACGGAATCAGCATCGGAGCCACCCGCGCATGCACCACCGTTCCATCTACCTGTGCCCGTGATACTTGGCGGATCGTGCAGTTCAGCTCTTTCGCATACACAAAATCAATCGCCTCCACCGTCGAGATCGTCTGTGTCGCCACCTCATCCGGATTCAGCTCCGCATGGAGTGCAATCCGCGAAAGAATGCACAGCTTCGCCCTTGCATCGAACCCATCCACATCCGCCGAAGGATTCGCCTCCGCATATCCAAGCTCCTGCGCATCCTTGAGAACCGTCGCATAATCGGCGCCCGTCTCCATACGGCTCAGAATGTAGTTGCACGTTCCGTTCACAATGCCGCTCAGTCGCGTCACACGGTCACCGCTTAGTCCCTGCAGAATCCCCGGAATCACAGGAACTCCGCCCGCCACCGCCGCGCCATACACAAGCTGCACACCGTGCTGTGCCGCCAGCTTCTGCAAACTCACCCCGCGATATGCAATCAACTGCTTGTTCGCCGTCACGACATGCTTGCCCGCTGAAAGCGCCTTGCGCAGCCAACCCTCCACGGGATTCAGGCCACCCATCAGCTCAATCACCACGTCGACGTTCGACTTCAACACATCGTCGATGTTTTCGGTCCACTTCGCCGTTGCAGGAACAAACTTCGCCGCGGCCGACTCCCGCTTACGCGCCACGCTGCGGTTATACACATGCGTCAGCTCAATGCCGGCAAACTTCCTGTCGGCCAGCACCTTCGCCACTGAGCTGCCGACCGTTCCAAATCCCAGCAGCGCAACCTTCACCACACCATCGTTCTTTCGAGCCGCAACCTTCGTCTGCTTCTTCCGCTTCGTCGTCATTGTCCTCGCCCGTCTCTCGTTCTCAATATTCCACGCGCGACATCAAACTCCGCCACGCATCAAAGCTCTCATTGCCCAGCTCCGCCAGCAGCTGCTCTCCAGGAACCTGTCGCTCCGAAACCGGCTTCCTGATCTCCTCGTACAGAAACGCATCGTCGAACCCGGCTGCCGCCGCGTCCTCCGCCGTGCCACTGTAGAAGATCGCGTCCATCCGTGCCCATTGGATTGCAGCCAGACACATCGGGCACGGCTCGCAACTCGTATACATCACACATCCGGGCAACGCGAAATCTTCCAATACCCGGCAAGCCTCACGGATCGCCGTGACCTCGGCATGCGCCGTCGGATCGTTGGTCGCCGTCACCTGGTTCACTCCGGTCGCAATCACCTTGCCGGCACGCACAACCACCGCGCCAAACGGGCCACCATGCCCCAAGATCACATTCTGCGTCGCAAGCTCAATCGCCTGCCTCATGAACTCTGGATTGCCCCGCATTCGGTCCCGTGTCCTCGCCGCGCACGCCAACGCAGCAGCGAGCACAACTGCCTGAAATCAATACTCATGATTATTTCATACGCCCCCCTTATCTTCTTGAAACACAAACCTCGCCTTCCCTCTCTTCCAACCGCCTTCACTCGGCATCACAAAACTCGTTGTTCTTTGGACATTCCAAAGGAACCCGTGCTATCTTCTGTGGCATATCCAAAGGAGTCGCTTCTCGTATGGCCAAAGCCGAAGAAAAATCCGAGGTCCTTCAAGGCACCCTCGACCTCATGATCCTTAAAACCCTCTATGCGCTCGGCCCTCTGCACGGCTTCGGAATCGCTCGCCGCATCGAGCAGATCAGTGAAGACGTCCTTGCCCTCAATGAAGGCACCGTCTACACCTCTCTGCTGCGTCTGCAGCAACAGGGATGGATTCGCTCCGAATGGGGCAGCTCCGAGAATAACCGCCGCGCCCGCTTCTACTCCATCACAGCGCGCGGCGAAAAACAGCTTCTCCGTGAAACCGAAAACTGGGAGCGCATCGCTGCCGTCATCGGCAGAGTCCTCGCTCTCGAAAGGCAGTCCTGATCAATGTCTGCCTTCTTCGATAAGCTTCGTTCTCTTTTCACGCGCAACCCCTCGCGCAACGAGATCAGCGAAGAGTTCGACACCCACCTCGATCTCCTCGCACAGCGATTCGAACAGCAGGGCATGTCTCCCTCCCAAGCCCGCACCGCGGCACGTCGGCAGTTCGGCAACACGGCCCTTCATCAGCAGCACCTCACTGAGATGCGCAGCTTCACCTCTCTCAGCAATCTCGTCCGCGATCTCCATTTCGCCTTTCGCCGCCTCAAAAAATCCCCCGGCTTCACCCTCACCGCCGTCCTCACCCTCGCCCTTGGCATCGGTGCGTCAACGGCCATCTTCAGCATCGTCGACGGTGTTCTCCTCAAACCCCTGGCTTACCGCAACAGCGGCCAGTTGGTCGTTGTTTGGGAGCGTGTTCGCGTCCTTGAAAAAATTGCGCCTTACCTCGGCCCTAATCCACGTCACGAACAGCTATGGCGCAATCAGCCGAACGACTTCAGCAACCTCGCTGTCGTCCAGACCGGAGCCGTCGGGGTAAGCCTCAACAACGCGGACCATCCTCGCTTCGTGGGTCAGGTCAACGCACAACCCTCTCTACTCGAAACCCTTGGCATTCAGCCCGCACTCGGTCGCAATTTTCTCTCGCAGGAAGCAGAGCAGAAATCTCCCAACACTGCCATCATCAGCTGGAACCTCTGGCAGTCTCTCTTTCACGGCGACTCCAACGCGATCGGCAAAACCATCCTGTTAGGCACCGTTCCCAACACCATCATCGGCGTCCTTCCGAAAGACTTCTATTTCCCCAAGCCGAACGAGCTCACCTTCCTTCCGCACGCCGCCGATCTTCCTGCAATCGATGTCATCACTCCGCTTCCCTCGAACTTCTCCAATCTCAGTTGGGATGGCGACTACGGCGACTACATCGTCCTCGGTCGGCTTAAACCCGGCGCTACCATCGAGCACGCCCAGTCACAGCTCGACACGTTCTCGAAAGAAGTTCTTCGCCAGATGCCTCCCGGCGAGCAGCAGCCCGGCTCAATCTCCACCTACATTCAGCCAATGAAGGACGTCATCGTCGGCAAATCAACACGTAGCCTATGGCTTCTCTTCGCTGCCGTGCTCAGTGTTCTACTCATCGCCTGCGTCAACCTCGCCAATGCACAGCTCGCCCGTGCCATCGCGGGCGAGCGCGAATCGGCCGTCCGCTCGGCTCTCGGTGCCTCCGCATGGAGTCTCCTGCAGACCTCACTCGCCGAAGTCGCTCTCCTTTCCATCGCAGGCGGAGCCATCGGAGTTGCCCTCGCCTGTTTTGCGGTCCGTGCCGTCCCGGCCTACACGCACCTTGCTCTCGCCCGCACCGAATCGCTCTACGTCAACCCGTGCGTCCTCTCCTTCTCGCTCTTGATTACCCTCGGTTCCACTCTGCTCTTCGGACTTCTTCCCTCTCTGCGCATGCTGCGCATTCGGCCCCAGCAAGCCTTGCAGAACAACGGACGCAGCTTCGGTTCGCTCAGTGGTACCAAACTGCGTCCCTGGCTCATTGGATTGCAGATCTTTGCCTGCTGCACCTTGCTGCTCGTCGCTGGACTCTTCACAAGAAGCCTCGTCAAGCTCCTCACCACCGACAAAGGATTCTCCTCACAACACATCGTCATCGCAGAGGTCGATCTCGGTTACACCGCCTTTCCTTCCTCCAAACGCCTCGCCTTCGAGAACGCTGTGCTCGAACGCCTTCGCTCACTCCCCGGCGTCAATGCTGCGGCCCTGATTAACGCCCCGCTCTTAAATGGCGAAAGCAACATCGATCCCGTCGGACAGGCTCACGGACCCTGGTTCCTCGCTAACTATCGCCGCATCAGCTCGGGATACTTCACCCTTCTTGGACAGCGCATTCTCGAAGGCCGAGACTTTGAAGATCGTGACCGCACCGCAAGCAATGTGCTCATCTCCGAGACCACCGCAAAGACCGTCTTCCCAAATCAAGTCGCCCTCGGACGGCAGATCAAACACGACAACAAGCTCTATACCGTCATCGGTATCGTCTCCGATGCTCACAACACCTCTCTCCGCGCCAACCCCGTCAACATGGTCTATATCGACTACCGGGAGCAACCTCCCTCCGGCAATTTCTTCCTCGTCCGCGGCTCGCAGGACACAGCCCTTCTCGCCGACGCCGTCCGCAAAGCCATCTGGAGCTACGATCCCACCGTTACCATCGCCCACATCACCTCCCTCGACTCCCGTATTCACGAAGTCCTCTCCTCTGAACGCCTCGAGACCACCATTCTCTCCGCCTTCGGAGCCTCCGCCCTTCTCCTCGCTCTCCTCGGCATCTACGGCACCCTCAGCTACACCGTCACCACGCGCCGGCAGGAGATCGGCGTCCGCATCGCTCTCGGCGCAACCCGCAGCAACGTCTGCCGCGTCATGCTGCAGCAGCTCTTAACGCCTCTTATTGCTGGGCTCATACTCGCATGGCTCGCTAGCCTCGCCATCGGCCGCACCATCGCCTCACGCCTCTACGAAGCCGCGCCCGGAGACGCCACCGTCACCCTCTCCGTCCTGGCACTCTTCTTCCTCGCCTCCACCGCTGCTACCATCGTCCCCTGTCGCCAGGCAGCAACCATCAATCCCACAGAGGCCCTCCGCTCCGAATAACCACCTCTTCACAACCACTCCGCCAACGCATCTTTGCTAATCTGCTTCCTAAGCAGAATGGCCATCGAATCCATCAATCCCGCCAACGGCAAACTCCTTCGCAGCTTCGAAGCCCTCTCCGCCGAAGCCCTCGCTGAAAAGATCGCTCTGGCCGCCGAGACCTTTCGTACCTATCCCACCATCCCTCTCGAGCACCGCGCCCTCTGCATGAACAAGCTCGCCTCTCTCCTCGAGCAGGAGACTGACGAGATCGCCCCCACTCTTACCCTCGAGATGGGCAAACCCATTCACGCCGCCCGTCAGGAGGTCGCCAAGTGTGCCACCGCCTGCCGCTACTACGCCGAAAACGCCGCGCGCATCCTTGCCCCTGAAGCCATTCACACTGAAAACACCAGTTACGTCCGTTGGGACCCCCTCGGCGTCGTCCTCGCCATCATGCCCTGGAACTTTCCCTTCTGGCAGGTCTTCCGCTTTCTCGCGCCCGCGCTGATGGCAGGCAACGTCGGCCTGCTCAAACACTCTCCCAACGTCCCTCAATGCGCTCTGCTCATCGAATCCCTCGTACGCCGCGCAGGCTTCCCCCGCGGCTCCTTCCAGACCCTGCTCATCGAGGTCGATCAGGTCGAAGGCATCCTCTCCGACCCGCGCATCGCCGCCGTCACCCTCACCGGCTCCGTTCCCGCAGGCCGTGCCATCGGAGCCCAGGCCGGTTGGCTCATCAAAAAATCCGTCCTTGAACTCGGTGGCTCCGACCCCTTCCTCGTCCTGCCCTCCTGCGACCTCGACGCCGCCGTCCAGACTGCTGTTCGCGCACGCCTCATCAACAATGGCGAATCCTGCATCGCCGCCAAACGCTTCATCGTGCACGAATCCATCTACGACGCCTTCGAGCAACGCTTCATCCAGGGCATGGAGGCCATGAAGATCGGCGACCCCATGAAAGAGGACACCGACATCGGCCCGCTCGCCACCGCCCGCATCGCCGAAACCCTCGAAGCCCAGGTCAACGCCGCGGTCAAAGACGGAGCCCGCATCCTCACCGGCGGCCAACGCATGGTCGGCGACGGAAACTACTTCGAGCCCACTGTCCTCGTCGATCTCCCGCGCACCAGCGCCGTCTATCGAGAAGAGCTCTTCGGCCCCGTTGCCATGCTCTTCAAAGTTGCCTCGCTCGACGAGGCCATCGAGCTGGCCAACGACACCCCCTTCGGCCTCGGAGCCTCGGCCTGGACCCGCGATCCCGCCGAGCAGCAGCGTCTCGTCGCCGAGATCCAAGCCGGATCCGTCTTCATCAACGCCATGGTCGCCAGCGATCCTCGCCTCCCCTTTGGAGGCATCAAGCAGTCCGGCTACGGTCGCGAGCTATCCGCCGCAGGCATGCGCGAGTTTCTCAACGCCAAGACCGTCGTCCTCGCCACCCACGCACCCAGCCCCTCTCGCTAGCGGCCTGAAAAGACAGTCGGCGGCGCCCGGCACGCCGACATCTTCTCTTCCATGAGAAAATCTCATTATGAGCGATCTGATTCCTAAACCAGTTCAACCCAGAAAAACCGGTCTGAGCCCCAAGGAACAAAAACTCCAGGCCCTCCGTGAAAAGGCCCAGGCCAAAAGCGGCTCTTCGTCTTCAGCCGGAACCTCCAATACCGGCTTCAAAGCAAAAAATTCCTTCACAGGAAAGAAGACTGCCTTCCAGCGCAAAGCAACCTAGCTCCAACGAGTTGTCTGCAGCAGGACGAATGCTAGGCGCTACAGGCTTGCGTCCTGCAGACAGCTCATGCACTCATCAGGCCTTTCTCCCTCACCAGAATGCGCGAGTTCCTCGATACCAAAAACTGGTGTCCTCGCCAGCCTTCGCCGGTAGTCTGTCGATCACGAAGAAGCTAACCATCCTCGAAACTCTGAGTACCCTCTCAAGCCAGTTGAATCTTGCTTGATCGTCTGCTTCATTCTTCGAACGGGTCAGCAACGATGACATCGTTATGACAACTGTTGCCATAAGCCTCTTTTAGATTCGAGACTGGGCGCCCCAGCGTCTGGAGGATACTTTTTGTCTCGCATTGGCTTCTTATCACTCTCCGCAACCGGTCACATCAACCCTTCGATGGCATTGGCAAAAGCCATGCACCAACGCGGACACGAAGCGGTCTTCTTCAACGTCGCTGACCGTGAGCGCACCATTACGGAACGGGGCTTCAAGTTCGTTCCCTACGGGCTGTCCGAATACCCAATCGGTTCGCTTGCACAGATCTTTGAGAAGATGGGCAGACTCAAAGGGAACGAAGGCTTTCAATATTTTCTTGAACGGATGCTCGCGCAGGCAAAATCTGTCTTTCGTGACTTACCCGATCTCATCACACATCACGATATCGAAGCTCTGGTCATCGACCAGCTTTTTCCCGGCGGCGCAACCGTCGCGCATCATCTCGGTCTGCCCTACGCTTCTCTGGCGAATGCACTTGCAGTCAACTTCGAACCAGGCGTGCCCCCACCCACTCTTCCATGGCCCTACGAGGACACTCCCCTGGCTGAGGCTCGCAATCAGGCTGCCTCGCAGCAGATCGCTCAGGCATTCACCACGTGGCGCAACTTCGATAATGCTCAGCGCATCCTCTGGAATCTGAAACCTTATGACGATCTTCTTGAAGACAGCTGTTCTCCACTCGCCCAGATAGCCAACCAGCCCAGTGTCTTTGATTTTCCGAGAAAACATCTTCCCGCAACCTTTCATTACTGCGGCCCGTTCTTACATCCCGAGGGTCGTGAATTCATTCCTTTTCCATGGGAAAAGCTGGATGGACGGCCGTTGATCTTCGCTTCCATGGGCACCCTGCAGAATGGCCTCAACTGGACCTTTCGCGCAATCCTCGAGGCCTGCGTCGGTCTCGATGCGCAGCTTGTTCTCTCCTTGGGCGGCAGCACACTCGATTCCGCCGACCTTGGCGAAATTCCTTCCAATGCCATCGTCGTCCCCTATGCTCCTCAGCCTGAGATCCTCGCCCGCGGCGCCGCACTCTGCATCACCCACGCTGGCCTCAACACTGCGCTGGAGTCACTAAGCCACGGAGTTCCAATGGTCGCAATCCCCGTCACCAACGATCAACCCGGTGTCGCTGCGCGCATCCTCTACACGCAAACCGGCCAGGTTGTTGCACTCGACCAGCTCACCGCTGAATCTCTGCGTCCGGCAATCATCAGAGTGCTGATGGATTCCTCTTATCGTCAACAGGCAAAGCGATTGCAGCAACAGATCGCTGCCGAACGTCCTCTCCTCCACGCCTGCGAAGTGTTGGAACAGAAAGTGCTGTCGCAGATCCCACAGTCTGAAGTAGTCGAAGCATAAACCTCCCGTAAAAAACGAGGCGCCCGGAGACGTTATTTCCTCCGGGCGCTTCAATCCTGCACAACGGTTAGCTCTGGATAAACTCCAGCAGCTCAGGATTAAGCACATCCGCGTGAATCGTCAGCATCCCATGCGGATACCCCGGATAGATCTTCAGCTTGGCATTCTTGAGGATCTTTGCCGAAAGCACACCCGCATCCGCATAGGGCACAATCTGGTCGTCGTCCCCATGCAGCACCAGCGTCGGAACCGTAATCGCCTCGAGATCCGAATTAAAATCTGTCTCCGAAAACGCCTTGATGCACTCATATTGCGCATTGGCCGCGCCGATCATGCCCTGCCGCCACCAATTGCCCACCACACCTTCTAACACCTTCGCCCCCGGCCGGTTGAAGCCATAAAACGGAAGCGGAACCTGCCGATAGAACTCCGCACGATTTGCTGCAAGTTGCTTGCGTAGGTCATCGAAGACCTCGATCGGAAGCCCGCCCGGATTCTTCTCGCTCTTCACCATGATCGGAGGCACAGCACTCACCAGAATGGCCTTTGCTACGCGCCCCTGGGGCTGTCCATAACGAGCAACATACCGTGCTGCCTCGCCGCCGCCTGTGGAGTGTCCAATGTGAACGGCATCCTTCAAATCCAGCGCAGTCATCAGCTCCGCTGCATCCGCCGCATACGTGTCCATGTCATGGCCGCCCGCCGTCTGCGTCGAACGTCCGTGCCCACGCCGGTCATGAGCAATCACGCGATAACCCTTCTGCAGGAAAAACATCATCTGGGCATCCCAGTCATCCGAGCTCAAAGGCCAGCCATGATGAAAAACGATCGGTTGTCCTTTGCCCCAATCCTTGTAATAAAGATCGTTTAAGTAGGACCCGTAGGGAAAACTCTTTCGATTATGAATCAAGTCGCTCTAACGCACCGAATCAGACCCGCTCCTTTTATATTTTGTTTTCCACCAGGGAGATTGGCCCGCTCATGTTACTTAAACCTTGAAAGCAAAACCTGTAAAGCGCCGAAACTCTATACTTCAAAAAGAAGTTTTCCCCTTCGCATCGAGATCGACCAAATGGACACGCCCAAAGAACTTAACGAGATCGTTCTTCCTCAAACCGTGGTCGGCCCGCTTACACGCGCCGCCATCTTTCTTGTCCTCTCCATTCGCCCCGGGCAGGACACCTATGCGGCTGTGCGCTCCTTCTGCGCAGACCTCGCCGGACTCGTACGTGCCGTGGAGTTTCGCGACATCGAGGCGGGTCTTACCTGCGTCGTAGGCTTCGGCTCCGATGCCTGGGACAAGCTCTTTGGCTCGCCCCGCCCAGCGGAGCTCCATCCCTTTCGCGAGATCATCTCTGGGCCTCGCCACGCAGTCTCCA
>Ga0310811_10015121_pt1 | contig 10086 bp, 8 predicted proteins | sample YCmetagenome_FD_207642 | JGI IMG/M metagenome (GOLD analysis project Ga0310811, IMG submission 207642) | Soil microbial communities from experimental microcosm in Duke University, North Carolina, United States - YC | ecosystem: Engineered > Artificial ecosystem > Soil microcosm > Unclassified ...
TGACGGGCGAGCTCCAGGAAGGGGCAGGAACGCATCAGTAGCCGTCGCCCCTGTCGCCCGCCAGCGAGCTCCGGCGCGAAACCCGTCTGTTCCAGGACCGCGAGGAGCCCGGCGACTGCCTCCTCGTCTGGAACGGTCGCGTCGGGTGGGGGCGAGTCGACGAGGTCGCGGCCGCACGCCTCTCCGAGAGTCTCCAGTTCCGCGGTCTCCCTCCCCGTCCGCGCGGCGAGCGTGGCGAGGACGCCGGCCAGCAGCCGATACCGGCGGTCGCCCTCCTCGGCGACGGTGTCTGTGGCGCTGTAGACGAATCGCGGTCGCCCACGACGCGTCGACGACGCTTTCTCCGCGAGGACCAGGCCGGCATCCTGGAGCACCTTCACGTGCATGCGAACCGTGTTCACGTGCAGCCCGGTGCGCGTGGCGAGCTCGGCCATGTCGAGTGGTGCCTCGGCGGAGAGCACGGCAAGAATCCGCGCTCGGCTCGGGTCACCGAGAGCGCGGTGCCGCCGTACCGACAGGTCGAGCTCAGCGCTCACGAGGACGTCCTGCGAACCTCGGGACGCAGAGGGAGCGCGCAGCATGCGCTCGGCATCGTCCCCGTCCCGACGCATGAGCACAGTGTAGAGCGGGCCTGCCGACCCTCCCGCTCATGCCCCCGGCCCGAGTCTGCGCCTCCGGCAATTTACACGGTCGACATCGTGTATAAACGCGCGTTGTGGAGGGACCGACGCACGCAACCTCCGAACCCGTGACCGCCGACCGGTGAGCCTCCACTACGGAACGCCGCAGATCGTGATCGGTGGCGTGTTCGTCGTGCTGTCGGTCTTGCTGGCGTCCGCGTTCGTCGTGATCGGGCTCCAGGCGGGCACCGACGTGTCCGTCGAGCGCGTGCACCGGGTCGGATACTGGCTACGGAAGAGGTGGCTCGCGCTGCTTGCCGCGATCGGCGTGGTGGTGGTGGGGCTGTCGCTGCTCGACCTGCCTTACGCGAGTGGCGGTGCGTCCGGTCGCACGATGGTGACGGTCACGGCCGGTCAGTTCTTCTGGACGTTCGCGCCCGATCGCGTGCCGGTCGGCACGCGTGTCCGATTCGATCTCACCTCGGTCGACGTCAACCACGGTTTCGTCCTCTACAGCCCGCGTGGGCACCTGCTCGGCTCGGTGCAGGCGATGCCCGGCTACCACAACCAGCTCGACCTGACCATGAGCCAGGCGGGCATCTACCGGATCCGCTGCGGCGAGTACTGCGGGCTCAACCACTCGACGATGGACGGCTCCTTCACGGTGACCCGGCGCTGATGGAAGCTGCGACCGCCACTCCAGCCCCTCCGGGGATCCTGCACCCGCAGGCAGTCGCGTTCGTCGGCGAGGCACGGCAGATCGAAAGGCGCGCCGGCTTCATGTTCGGAGTCACCGGCATCACGCTCGTCGCCGCGATGGGCGTGCTCGGCCTGTTGATGCGATTCACACAGGCGGACGACACGGGCCTTTCGCCGGCGTGGTTCTACCGGCTGATGACGCTCCACGGCGTGGGCATGATCACGGGCGTCCTGCTCGTGATGATGGGTGCGCTCTGGTACGTGCTGCACCCTGTCGTGCCGCTCCGGCCGGGACGAATGTACGCGAGCTACACCCTCGTGGTCGGCGGCGCCGTTGCGGTGCTGGTGGCGACGCTCGTGGGTGGCTTCGGCGCTGGCTGGACATTCCTGCCGCCCTTGCCGTTCTTCCCGGTGGGGCAGTGGCCGGTCTGGTCGGAGAGCCTCTTCCTCGTGGGCAATCTCCTGGTGGGAACAGGGTTCTTCGTCTACTGCCTCGACGTGCTCGAGCAGACGACCACCGCCTCCGGGGGGCTCAGCAGGGCCCTCGGCTGGCAGTACCTGTTCGGGCGCGAGCCGGAGGCGCCCGCGCCGCAGGTGATCGCAGCGACCGTGGTTGCGATCGACGGCCTGCTCTCGATGACCGCGGGCTCGGCGATCGTGCTCGGACTGCTCGGCCGCACCTACGACTCGGGGGTCGGCATCGACGCGCTCGTCGCGAAGAACCTCGTCTATTTCTTCGGCCACTCGATCGCGAATCTCGTCATCTACCTCGCTGCGGGAGCCATCTACGTGATGCTGCCGCGCTACGCCGGTCGTCCGTACGAGGCGACAAAGGTGTTCGTCGCCGGCTGGACGGCATCGCTCGTGTTCATCGCCACTGCTTTCTCGCATCACCTGTACATGGACTTCGTACAGCCGATGTGGGCGCAGGTCGGCTCGCTCGTCGCCTCCTACTTCGCACTGCTCCCCGTCGCGGTGATCACGATCTACTCGATGACCATGCTCGTTTGGGGGTCGCGCTACCGCTGGACGCTGGCGTCGACCCTGTTCTACGTCGGCCTCGCGGGCTGGGCGATCGGTGGCGTCGGCGCCGTGATCGACTCGCTGATCCCGATCAACTTCCGCTTCCACAACACGGTCTGGGTCGTCGCCCACTTCCACACCTATCTGATGATGACCGTCGTCCTGTGGGCTCTCGCGTTCGTCGCGCACCTGCTCGAGCGCGAAACCGATCGCACCTCCTCGCCCACCCTGCGCTCGGCGACGATCGGCCTGCTCCTCGTTGGCGGCTACGGGCTGACCGGCACCTGGTTCGTCGCCGGCGCGCTCGGCGTGCCTCGCCGATACGCAGTGCAGCCGGCCGGCACGGTCGACTACAGCAAGGTCGGAGCGATCTTCGCGCTTCTGTTCGCGCTCGGCTTCCTCGCCTGCATCGTGCAGCTCGCGCCGCTCGCCCGGACCGCCTGGGCCCGGCGCCACACGACGTCGACGGGGGAGAGTCCGGGCCTGGCCGCCGGCCATGCCGTCGCTCCGGCCGGAGCCGACCCGCGGGTCGACGAACGCCCTCCGGGTCGGGCGGGAGCACCGCTCGGGACCGCCGCCCATCTCGGGTTCGCCGTCGCGTTCATGGTCGTCGCGATCGTGGCGTTCTTCCCCGGCATCGTCGACGCGTCGGAGACGAGCACCCGCTACCACCATCTCGACCACGCGGGCCAGTTCCTCTTCGGGGTCGTGGTCGGATTGCTGCTCGGCTCCTTCGCGGCCGTCTCCCGGCTGCTCGGCGATCATCCGGCCTGGGGGCTCACAGCCGTGATCGTCGCACCGGCGACGATGATGCTGTTGATGGTGCCGCGTGTCTACGAGCCGCTCGAGAGCAACGACGTCCAGCACGCCCTGTTCCACCTCGCGATGGCCGCCTTCGGGCTCGTCACCGGTCTCGGCGCGACCCGGCTCACGCCTCTCGGCGGCCGGTTCACCGCCTTTCTCGCCGTGGCGATGACGCTCATGTTCGCGGCCGCCATGACAGGAGGCGCATCATGACCGACGAGCGCGAAGCCGCTGCGCCGGGCGGCGGCTCCGATGGCCTCTGGCGCTGGCTGGTGGGCGGCCTCGTCGCCGGCGCCGTCGTCCTCGGCCTCCTCGTTGCCGCCTACGCGGTCGGTCACAGCCGCGGCGAGGATGCTGCGCGCGCCACGTCGCCGGCGACGACGGAGCCTGTCGCCACGGCAACGTCTCCCACCACGACGACCGCTCCCCCGACCGCGACCACGCCTCCTTCAACCACCGCCACGACGCCCCCAGCAGTCACAGCCCCGATCGAGGCGACTCCCGTGCTCGTCGCCAGGGGGAAGACCTTGTTCGCCGACGATGGCTGTGCCGCCTGTCATTCCTTGAGCGGCGCCGCGGGCGCCGGGCCCAGCCTCAACGGCGCCGCCGGGCGGACGGTCGAGCTCGCCGACGGAACGTCCGTCACCGCAGACGATGCCTACCTCGAGCGCTCTCTCACCGATCCAGACGCCGACATCGTCAAGGGCTACACCGCCGGCATCATGTCGGCGGCCGTCGCGGGCCATGCGTTGGCGGACCATCCGGACGACGTTCGGGCGCTCGTCGCGTTCATCAAGAGCCAGAAGTAGGCTCAGAACTCAGCGGCGGTACTGGAGGGAGTGCCAGGACGGCGTGGGGGCGAGCTCGAGCAGGGAGCGGCCGCCCTCCGGCTCGGCGTACATGAATTCGCCGCTCGAGTCGTCCCACGAGACGTCGAGCAGGCCCTGCTTGACCCGATGGTCGAGATAGGCGCTCCTGAAGACGAGCTTGCGCAGCCAGTAGACGAGCGACTCGCCCTCGACGAGCGCCACGCGCTCCCAGTGGCGGACGAGATAGGCGCCGAGCGGGCTGCGCGGATCCGAGATCCGGGCATCCGCGGCGAGCTCGACGAGGTCGGCCGTCTCGTCGGGGTCGAGGTCGTTCGAGGGGACGAGACCGAGCTTCACGGCCGCACCCGCGACGCGCTCCTCGAAGTCGCGCTCGCCGAACGAGAACTGGTACCCGAGAAACTCGAGCGCATACGCGTCGCCCGACGAGTAGTTGCGCACCTCCCCTGACACGCCCAGAGGCTAGCCTCTGGGCGTGGGGAACCGAAAGCTCGTCGCCGTCATGGTCGTCCTCGTGCTCGCGATCTGGCTCGTGGGGACGGCGGTGACGAAGTACTCGCTCGAGCAGATGGCGCTCTTCGCCCCCCTTGCGGTCTGTGTCGTCGGTGCGACCGCGGGAGTCGTGCTCCTGTGGGTCAAGGTGATCGCTCAGGCCCGCCGCGAGCGTCACGAGCGGCATCCCGTTTGAGAACGGCGGCGGCCGGCGCCGCCCGCGAACGACGAACGGGTACGGGCCGGCCGCTTCCCGGTCAACGCGGGCTCGTGGCCCACCCGGGCGCGAACCAGCGCCGTCCGACCTTGGCCGTACCGTCGACTGGGCCATGCAAGACGGCCGCTGGACGACAAAACCGTGCGACTGGGAGAGGGTCGACACCCTCTCTCGAGCGCTCGGCGTGAGTGACACGACCGCGGCGGTGCTCGTCCGCCGAGGGCTCGACGACCCCGGCGCGGCGCGCCTGTTCCTCGACGCGCAGCCGCCGCGACACGACCCCTTTCGCCTCGGCGACATGGCCGCGGCGGTCGAGCGGATCCGCCGGGCGGTGCGCGACGGCCAGCGGATCTGCGTCCACGGCGACTACGACGTCGACGGCATCTCGGCGACCGTCGTCGCGCTGCTGACCCTCCGGGAGCTGGGCGCGGACGTCGAGTGGCGCCTGCCGAGTCGGTTCGAAGAGGGCTACGGGCTCGCGGCGGAGACGATCGAGCAGCTCGCGGTGGACGGCGTCGAGCTCGTACTCACCGTCGACTGCGGGATCACCGCGCTGGCCGAGGTCGCGCGCGCCGGCGCGCTCGGGCTCGACGTGATCGTCACCGACCACCATCGCCCTGCCGCGACGCTTCCCGACTGCACTGTCGTGGCGACGCGGCCGTCGGACTACGGGTGCCTCGACCTCTGCGGGACCGGTGTCGCGTACACGCTCGCTCGCGCGCTGCTCGGTGACGAGCACCCGGCACTTGCCCGGATGCTCGACCTCGTCGCGCTCGCGACGATCGCCGACGTCGTCCCGCTCGTCGACGAGAACCGTGCGCTCGCGGCTGCCGGCCTTCGTGCGCTCGCCCGGACGAGCCGACCCGGGTTGCAGGCGCTGATGAGGTCGGCGCACGTCGACCCTGCGGTCGTCGACTCGACTGCGGTCGCGTTCAGGCTGGCGCCGCGGATCAACGCGGCCGGCCGGCTGGGGCGGCCCGACCTCGCGCTCGAGCTCCTGCTCACCGACGACCGCACCGAGGCGGATCGGCTTGCGGCGCAGCTCGAGGATCTGAACCGCGAGCGCCAGGGCGTCGAGGAGCGGATCCTGCGCGAGGCGACATCCCTCGTCGAGGCCTGGCCCGAGGCGCGCCGCGGCCACCGCGGCTACGTCCTGTGGCACGAGGATTGGCACGAGGGCGTGATCGGCATCGTCGCGTCGCGGCTCGTCGAGCGCTACCACCGGCCCGTCGTGCTCGTCGCGCCGAGCACGCACGGCTGGAAGGGGTCCGGTCGCTCGATCTCCGAGTTCGACCTCCACGCCGGTCTCGCAGCGTGCGCGGAGCACCTCGACGGCTTCGGCGGCCATCGCGCCGCCGCCGGGCTGACGATCGGAGAGGAGAGCCTCGGCGCATTTGCGGACGCGTTCGCGCAGGAAGCCGACCGGACGCTCGGCGACGTCGACCTGCGTCCACTGACGGTGGTCGACGCGATCGTCCCCGCGTGCGCGTTGACGCTCGAGCTGGCGCAGGAGCTCGACCGCCTGGCGCCCTTCGGCCTCGGCAACCCCGAGCCGACGCTGCTCGTCGCGAGCGTCGAGGCGGCGACGCCGGCGACGGTGGGGGAGGGAAGGCACCTCCGCTTCCGGGTGCGCCAACACGGCCGGGACGCAGGCTCCGCGATCGCCTTCGGCTTCGGGGCGCAGCTCGAGCGAGTGCAACCAGGCGGGCGCTTCGACCTCGCCTTCCGCCTGAAGGAGAACCGCTGGAATGGCACCGTCGCGCCCCAGCTCGTCGTCCGCCGGCTCTTCGACGCCCCCGAGTCCTACGACGAGCTGCGGTCGTGGCTGGCGTCGGAGTGGCGCGCCGGCGAGGGCACGTGGACGCCGGAGGCGCATGCGATCTTCACCGAGCTCGGGCTCACCGCTGCTGCCGGCTCGAGCCGCCAGCTGCTCGAGTCCGAGACGTTCCGCGCGCTGCTCGAGCGACAGGCGCTCGACCTGCGAGAAGCCGCCTAGCCACTCCTAGGCCGAGGGCGTCAGGCCTCGACCTCGCCGTCCCAGTAGTCGAGCGTGTCACGCCGCATCGTGAGGCGGTCTCGGTCGTCGCCGGGGAAGATCGAGATCTTGTCGCTGTCGGGGTAGACGGCGATCGCGGGCGTCTGCTTCGTCGAGGTCATCAGGACCCGCGCGACGCCGTCACCGAGGCATGTGACCTTGTGTGCGCCGTCGGGCCCAGGCGGGAAGCAGACGACGTCGCCCTCTCCGAGCTCCTGCTCGCCGCCGGGATGCCGGAGCAGAACCCGTCCGGCGAGGACCGTGAGCCACTCCTCCTCCGGGTACTCGTAGTGGTACGGGCAGATGCTCTGTCCCGCCGGTAGCTCGTACAGCGTCGCGCCCATCTGAGTGGCGCCGATCGCGGGCCCGAACCGGGCCATGCCTGCGCGATAGCCGTCCGGGTCATCCCCGTCGTACTGGGGTACGAGCTCGTGCAGGTTCACGCGCGGCAGGTCGGCCACGCGCTCAGTCTCTCACGCCTGCACGTGCGCCTCGACGAACCAGAGGTGCTTGTCGATCGACCGTGAGATCTCGGTGAAGAGATCCGACGTGTCGATGTCGCCAAGCTCCGAGTCGGTCACGTCGATCGCCTCGCGAACGGCGGCGCCGTAGGTCGCGAGCCGGTCGGCGACGACCTGCACCGTCTCCTCGCCGGCGATCGCGTCGAGCGGGTACTCGTCCAGCGAGCTCGCCTCGGCCGCCATCCGGACGGTCCCCGTCGCGAGGCCGCCCAGGGCGGTGGCCCGCTCAGCGATCTCGTCCACGAACTCGAGCACGCTCTCGGCCACGGTGTCGTACAGCTCGTGCAACTGGATGAAGTCGCTTCCACGCACGCTCCAGTGCGCCTGCTTCAGCTGGCTGTAGAGGTCGAAGGTATCCGCGAGGCGGGCGTTGAGGAGCGTGACGAGCTTCTCACGGGTCGCCTCGTCGAGGTCGTTTCGGGTGTCGAACATCCGGGCGGTCTTGGTGGCCATCGCGCTCCCGTCCTCCTGTCGATCTCGCGGCAGGCACGCACACGCCGGCGTGCCCCTGTCACGAGGGTATACCCGGGCCGGTCCGCGCGAAACGCGGGGTCAGCGTTGGGTGGACGCCGCGAGGAGGACGAGCATCCGCCGGAGCCGGCGGCGCTCGAGATATTCGTGGATGAGCCGCATGGCGTTCATATCGGTTCGTCCTCGGGGTGTACCCCCCTCCCCGAAGGAGGGAACCTCGAGACACGGCCCGTACACTGACTGCATGGCGGTCGTCGGCACTCAGTCGCATCACGAGAACCTCGTCGAGGAGCTGCTGACCAGCATCGAGTCGTACAATCCGGGCGTCGATCACGACCTGATCCGGCGGGCGTTCGAGACCGCCGAGACCCGCCATCGCGGTCAGATACGCCGCTCTGGCGAGGAGTTCATCCACCATCCGTGGGGCGTCGCATGCATCTGCGCCGAGCTCCACCTAGACGAGCAGACGATCGCGGCCGCGCTGTTGCACGACGTCGTCGAGGACACCGAGGCCCAGCTCGACGAGCTCCGCGCGGAGTTCGGTGCCGAGATCGCGCAGCTCGTCGAGGGAGTCACGAAGCTGACGCGGATCCAGTTCTCGAGCCGCGAGCAGGCGGAGGCGGAGAACTACCGCAAGATGATCGTCGCGATGGCCCAGGACGTCCGGGTCATCCTCATCAAGCTCGCCGACCGCCTGCACAACATGCGGACGATCGAGTACCTCGGCAAGCAGAAGCAGGTGCAGAAGGCGAAGGAGACGCTCGAGGTCTACGCGCCGCTCGCCCATCGCCTCGGCATCCACGCCGTGAAGTGGGAGCTCGAGGACCTCTCGTTCCAGATCCTCCACCCGCGAAAGTACGCCGAGATTCGGGCGATGGTCGCCGACCGTCGCGCCGATCGCGAGGAGCAGGTCGAGCAGGCCGGCACGATCCTCGGACTCGAGCTCGAGAAGGCCGACATCCCCGCCGTGATCTCGGGGCGCGCGAAGCACTTCTACTCGATCTACGACAAGATGGCCAAGAAGGGCCGCGAGTTCAACGAGATCTACGACCTCACGGCGATGCGCGTGATCGTCGAGCGCTCCGGCGAGGAGGGCACGCGCGACTGCTACGGCGCGCTCGGGATCCTCCACTCGCTGTGGAAGCCGATGCCGGGGCGCTTCAAGGACTTCATCGCGATGCCGAAGCTCAACCGGTACCGCTCGCTGCACACGACGGTGATCGGGCCCTCCGGCCGCCCGCTGGAGATCCAGGTGCGGACGCGCGAAATGCACGAGGAGGCGGAGCTCGGCGTCGCGGCGCACTGGCTGTACAAGCGAGGGCGCGTGGGCAAGCAGGACGACGAGTGGCTCGAGTGGGTGCGGTCGCTGATGGACTGGCAGGGCGACGAGCAGGACGCCGCCGAGTTCATGCGGACGCTCCGCACGGACCTCTTCGACGACGAGGTGTACGTGTTCACGCCGAAAGGCGAGGTCAAGACGCTGCCCGCCGGCGCGAGCCCGATCGACTTCGCCTACGCCGTCCACACCGACGTGGGCCACCGGACGGTGGGCGCCAAGGTCAACGGGCGGATCGTTCCGCTCCATTACCGCCTCAAGAACGGCGACTTCGTCGAGATCCTCACCTCGAAGTCGGGCCGCGGGCCCTCGCGCGACTGGCTCTCGCTGGCCGCCTCCTCGCGCGCGCGGAACAAGATCCGGCAGTGGTTCCAGCGGGAGACCCGCGGTGAGACCGAGCAGAAGGGCCGGGAGGCGCTCGACCAGGCGCTGAAGGCGCAGAACCTCCCATACCGCAAGCTCCAGGGCTCGAGCGTGCTCGCCTCCGTGATCCGCGAGATGGGCTTCAAGAAGGCCGAGGACTTCTACCTCGCGCTCGGCGCCGGGAAGATCGGCACCGGCCAGGTCGTGAACAAGGTCCTGCACAGCCTCAAGACCGACGAGGTGCCGCAGGAGAGCGCGATCGCGATCAAGCCGGCCGCCCACAAGCGCACCGTCACGGGCGAGTCCCTCGGCGTGATCGTCCCGGGCGTCGAGGACATCCTCGTCCGGCTCGCGAAGTGCTGCACGCCGGTGCCCGGCGACGAGATCCGCGGCTACATCTCGCTGGGCCGCGGGATCACGATCCACCGGGCGGACTGTCCGAACGTCAAGGCGCTGATGCGCAACCCGGAGCGCTTCACGCAGGTGGAGTGGGAGGGGAACGCGATGTCGGCGAGCTTCCGTGCGCAGATCGCCGTCGACGCGTGGGACCGGGCCCGGCTGCTCGAGGACGTCGCGCGGACGTTCGCCGAGCATGGCGCGAACATCGTCGCCTACGGCGGCACGGTCGAGGACGGGATGGCGCGGAACTGGTACACGGCGGAGCTCGGCGACGTGAAG
>Ga0310811_10015125_pt1 | contig 10085 bp, 11 predicted proteins | sample YCmetagenome_FD_207642 | JGI IMG/M metagenome (GOLD analysis project Ga0310811, IMG submission 207642) | Soil microbial communities from experimental microcosm in Duke University, North Carolina, United States - YC | ecosystem: Engineered > Artificial ecosystem > Soil microcosm > Unclassified ...
ATTCTACCTTAAGACCGAGCTTTTTCACCAGCCCGCTGTTACCGCAGGCCCTGCAACACTCTCCGCTCATTCCCGCGAAAGCGGGAATCCAGCGCTGGACCCCCGCTTTCGCGGGGGTGAGCGGATGAAGTGGCAATCTTGCGTTACTCGACCTTCAAACCGAGCTTTTTCACCAGCCCGCCATATTTCTTTTCTTCCGCCGCGATATCGGCGGCATAAATTTCGGGCGTTCCAGACAGCGCTTCCGCGCCTTCGGTGGCAAGCCTTGTCTTCACATCCTCGGCCGCAAGTGCGGCATTTAGCTCCTTATTGAGTCGGGCGATGACCGCCGGCGGGGTTCCGGCCGGCGCCGCCAGCCCATAGCGCAGCGCCACCTCGAAACCTGGCACGCTTTCGGCAACAGTCGGGACCTCCGGCAGCAGGCTCGATCGTTTCACGCTGGTAATGGCGAGCGCGCGCAAAGTTCCTGCCTTGACGTTGCCGAGCGCGACCGGGATCGGCAGAAACATCATCGGAATATGTCCGCCGAGCAGGTCGCTGATGGCGGGGCCGTTGCCTTTGTACGGCACGTGCAGAAGCTTGATGCCCGCTTCGGTCGCCAGATATTCGAAGGCGAGGTGATTGACCGTGCCGACGCCGGGCGAGCCGTATTGCAGCGGCGACGGCGCTGCCTTGGCCTGGCTAATCAGTTCGGCGATCGAGTGCACGGGCATTGACGGATGCACCACCAGCACGCTCGGCGCGAATCCGATCATGCCGATCGGCGCGAAATCCTTACCGGGGTCGTAGCCCGCATTGGCGTTCATGGCGGGCGCGATCGCCATGGTCGCGGTGTAGCTCAGCAAGATGGTGTAGCCGTCGGGCGCGGCCTTGGCGACAAAGCGTGTGCCGAGCGTTCCGCCGGCGCCGCCGCGATTGTCCACCACGATCTGCTGCCCGAGCGCGGTCGACATCTTGTCCGCGACATTGCGCGCCATCACCGTGGTGCTGCCGCCGGGCGGAAACGGAACGATCAAGGTGATCGGACGGGTCGGATAGTCGTCGGCCTGAGCAAGGCCGAGCGCGCCGGTCAGCGCGACGAAGGTGAGTGCTGCGACTTGCAACAAACGTGTGGCCGTCATGGCCGGGCTTGTCCCGGCCATCCACGTCTTTGCTTCGCTGCAACGCTGCCAAGACGTGGATGCCCGCGACAAGCGCGGGCATGACGAATGAGAGGGTGGGAACCTACTCAACTTTCAACCCGAGCTTTTTAACCAGCCCGCCCCACTTTTTTTCCTCCTTGTCGATATCGGCGGCGTATTCCGCCGGCGTCGATGTGAGCGGATCGCCGCCCTCATTGTGGATTTGCTTCTGCACCTCCGGCAGGTCGACCAGCTTGCGCAGCTCGACGCCGAGACGATCGACGATCTCCGGCGGCGTGCCGGCCGGCGCCAGCAGGCCGTAATGCAGCACGGCCTCGAAGCCGGGCAGCCCGGATTCATCGAATGTCGGCACGTCGGGCAGCAGCGAAAAGCGTTTCTTGCTGGTCACCGCGACGGCGCGCAATTTTCCGCCCTGGATATTGCCGAGCGCCGGCGGCAGCACGCCGAATGCGATCGGGACGTGCCCGCCGAGCAGGTCGTTCATCACCGGCGCGGTGCCCTTGTAGGGAATGATGGCAACGTCGATGCCGGCTTCGGACTTGAACAGCTCGGCGCACATATAGCCGCCGGTGCCGACCGCCGAGGTGCCGAGGTTGAGCTTGCCGGGATCTTTTTTCGCCATCGCGATGAATTCGCCGATCGATTTCGCCGGAAACGACGGATGCGCGAGCAAGGCGACCGGCATCGATGCCACCAGCCCGATGGGGGCAAAATTCTTGCGCGGGTCGTAGCCGGCATGCGTGTAAAGGGTCGGATTGATGGAGATCGTGCCGGTATGTCCCAGCAATAACGTGTAGCCATCGGGCGCCGCCTGCGCGACCGCGCGCGTGCCGATGGTGCCGCCGGCGCCCGCCCGGTTGTCGACGATGAATTGCTGGTGAAGCGCGTCCGACAGTTTCGCCGCCACCACGCGCGCCATGGCATCGACGCCGCCACCCGGCGGATAAGGCACGACCAAAGTGACAGGGCGGGCGGGATAATCGGCCGCGACGGAGACCCCGGCCGTGATCAGGATTGTGCTGGCGACGGCCATGAAGCCGGCCGCAAAACGGTACACAAACCGGGACATGACCCTTTCTCCCCGTGCCTGCCGTCTTTTTGTTGGGCCAACTATACTCTGCCCACTGCAAACAAAAAGCCGGATGCGGGCAAGCCTGGGGCCCGGGATAAAGACAAAGCCGAACGCGGGCGTTGCCCGAGTTCGGCTTGAGCCGGCCAGACCAGAAACTGTGAGCCGGAGATCGATCCGGTCAGTGCACGCTTGCGCTGCCGTTGATACGCAACCGCTCGATCTCGTCCTTAACCTGTAATTTTCGCCGCTTGAGTTCCACGATTTTCAGATCATCGACCGCGGGATGAGTCAGGCATTCGTTGATTTCCTCTTCGAGCGCCTGATGTCGTTTCTCCAATTCCGCAAGGTGCGATTGCATCGACATGCAGTATGTCTCCTCAATCAGTGGCTCCCTACGATGTAAGTGTACCGCAGACTCGCCACAAGAGCGACGGTACACCTGCCGCAGCCCCGCGGCAAACCGGCGCAAAGCCTTTGATTGTCTCCGATTTTTCGAAACCTTGAACGCGTCTGTGGAAAACGCAATAATTGTGCCGCTTCCGCCGGCATGGAGCGGCCAAGCGGCGACCAAGCGCAAGCAAATCCGCGGTGACGATGACCAACGACGAAGAACGCGCGTTGCGGGAGCAGCTGGCGCGCCTGCTACAGGAACACCGCGATCTCGATGCGGCGATCGAAGCCTTGGTGATTTCGCCCGGTTCCGACCTGATCCAGGTGCAGCGGCTCAAGAAGCGCAAGCTTGTCCTGCGCGACAAGATCCGTCGCATCGAGGATCAGCTGACCCCCGACATTATCGCGTAGCCAAATACCGGCTATTCGCCCCAGCGCACCGGCGCCGGCAAACCGCGCCGCTCGTCCTTGCGCGTATACATGGCCTGGTCGGCCGCGGCGATGACGTCGGCCGGATTCGAATCCTCGACCAAAGGCGCAACCCCGACGCTGGCGGTAACCGAGATCTGGGACCGGCCGTGGGTAATGCCAATTTTCGCAATCATCGTCTCCAGCTCACGGGCTTTCGCGATCGCCTGCGGTTGCTCGACCCGCCAGACGATGACGCCGAATTCGTCGCCGCCGAGGCGGCCGACGACATCGGAGGCCCGCACATGGCCGATCAATTCGCGCGCGACCGCCTTGAGCAGCGCGTCGCCGGCAGCATGGCCGAAGCGGTCGTTGATCCCCTTGAAGCCGTCGAGGTCGACGAACATCAAGGCGGCCTGCGTTCCGTACCGCTTCACATGCGCGAGCGCGCGCTTGAGCTCGCGCTCGAAGCCGCGCCGGTTGAGAATATCGAGCAGCGGATCGACGTCCGCCCGCGCCTCAAGGTCGCTGACGCGGGCGCGCGCGACCGCCAATTCGCGCTTCAGGCGCTCGTTCTCGGCAAGCAGCGCCGTAAGCGACGGAAACTCATCGTCCACGCGTGGCTGCGGAAGTCCCATGATGCCAACTCTCTCCCGAATCTTAACTGTCCGGCCAAGAATACCCCTTTCGCCTTGCCAGTAGGGGGTCTCGACCTATAATCCCCCGCTTCCTTCCGCAGGGATTGGCGGATTCGGGGAGCAAAATGGCGTCAAAACCTGTGGCGATCATCATGGGCAGCCAGTCGGACTGGGCCACGATGAAGCACGCCGCCCGGACACTCGATGCCCTGAAAGTCGGCCACGTCGCGCGCATCGTCTCGGCGCATCGCACCCCGAAACGGCTCTACGAGTTTGCCGGTAGCGCCCGCCGAAACGGTTTCAAGGTGATCATCGCCGGCGCCGGCGGCGCCGCGCACCTTCCCGGCATGACCGCATCGCTGACGCCGCTTCCGGTGCTGGGCGTCCCCATCAAGACGCATGCGCTTGAGGGCAAGGACTCGCTGCTCTCGATTATGCAGATGCCGGGTGGAATTCCTGTCGGCACGCTCGCCATCGGCAAAGCGGGCGCGATCAATGCCGCGCTGTTGGCGGCCTCCGTGCTCGCGCTTTCGGACGCCAAGCTTGCCAAGCGGCTCGATGCCTGGCGCAAGCGGCAGACCAGGGCCGTCGGCAAGCGGCCTAAAGACTGAGCCTTGCTGAAACCCGGCGCGACCATCGGCATTCTCGGCGGCGGGCAACTGGCGCGGATGCTCGCGCTTGCAGCGGCGCCCTTGGGACTGCGCTGCCACGTCTACTCGCCCGAAAAGGATTCCTGCGCCTTTGACGTGGTGCATGCCGGCACCTGCGCCAAATATGACGACGAGGCCTCGCTTGGCCGTTTCGCCGGCGCCGTCGACGTCGTCACCTACGAATTCGAGAACGTGCCTGCGAAAACTGCGGCCTTTCTTGCCCGGCGCCGGCCGGTATTGCCGGACCCGCAGGTGCTGGAAACGACGCAGGACCGGCTGGTCGAGAAGAATTTCATCAGCGCGCTGAAGATCGCGACCGCGCCTTACGCCCCGGTCCACAGCGCGACGCAGCTGACCGACGGCATCGCGCTGTCCGGCGTGCCGGCCGTGCTCAAGACCCGCCAGCTTGGCTATGACGGAAAAGGCCAGGCCAAGATCACAAAGGGTGGCGATCCCGTCGCCGCCTGGCGGTCGCTCCATAACGCACCCTGCATCGTCGAAGGGTTCATCGATTTCGAGCGCGAGGTCTCGGTCGTTGCCGCGCGCAGCCGCGACGGCAAGGTCGAATGTTTCGAGGTGACCGAGAACGAGCACCGCGATCACATCCTGAAAATCTCGCGCGTGCCCGCAAAAGTCACGCCGGCGCTTGCAAACGAGGCACGCCAGATCGCCACCCGCATCGCCAAGGCCTTCGACTATGTGGGCGTACTGGCGGTCGAGATGTTCGTTGTGCGCAAGGGAACCCGCCGCGCGCTGCTGGTGAACGAAATCGCCCCGCGCGTGCACAATTCCGGCCACTGGACCATCGACGGCGCGACGGTGTCGCAATTCGAGCAGCACATCCGCGCCGTCGCAGGATGGCCCTTGGCAAAACCGTTGCGTCTCGGCAGCCGCGTCGAGATGGTGAATTTAATCGGCACGGAAGTGAGCGACGCCCCGCGCTGGCTGACGGTGCCGGGCGCGTCGGTACATGTGTATGGAAAAGGCGAAGCGCGGGCAGGCCGCAAGATGGGCCACGTGACGCGCGTCTGGCCCGCAAAATGATGTGAGGCCTGCCTCAGGGCTGCCATCTCCCTCAGTGATGACGCCGCCCCGCAAACCGTTCCTCAAATGTGTACCGATGTGAGTGCCGGTTAAGCCCCGGCGACCCGTGCAAAAACCCCCGCCGCTGCGGCACGAATGGACTCTTAACGCCTTTTCTGCTAGAGCCGCCCGACTCAAAGCCCCCGTTTTCGGGGCTTTTGCCATAACCCGACCGAGCAACAACCAAGGAGCAAGCGTGCAAGTTCTCGTTCGCGACAACAATGTCGACCAGGCCCTGAAGGCGCTCAAAAAGAAGATGCAGCGCGAGGGCATTTTCCGCGAGATGAAACTCCGCGGCCATTACGAAAAACCATCCGAAAAGAAGGCGCGGGAAAAGGCGGAAGCGATCCGCCGGGCCCGCAAGCTCGCGCGCAAGAAGATGCAGCGCGAGGGCCTGTTGCCCGCCAAGCCACGTCCCGTGCCCGGCGCAGGACCTGAGCGCGGCGCCGGCGGACACGGCCGCAGCGGCGGACAACGGCGCTTCGGCTGATCGAAAGACCCAACACGATTTGATGGTGGCGCGGGCCGAATGTGCCCGCGCTATTGTTTTTGGGGCGAACTACTTCCAGCAGAATTTGACGTCGGCTTCGGTGCGCTTGCGCGTCGCGTAATATTCCTCGCGCGTCTTGCGATCGTCGAAGTAAGCGCTTTCCTTTGCGGCGCGTTCCTTCGCGCTGGCGATCGCACGCTTTGCGTTGGCAACGCGATCACCGGGCAGCGCCGGCGCATCCGGCCTGAACATGACCTCGTAGGGATTGGCTTCCACCCACGCGACCGCCTTGGCGTGCGCGGCTTTCTGGCTGGCGAGGTCGCAGAAGGCATAGCCATTGATCACCGGGCCCGCGAGCGTGGCGAAACTGCGGACGGCGTCATCGGCCTGAGCGAGCTGCGGCGTCTTCACGTTGAGCACGTCCGACATCACGATGTAGCGATCCTTGGCGACGTAGAACCAGAACACCGCGTCGTCGCGCAAACCGACATCGTAAAGCCGGATGGCGAGCACCATCATGGTCATAGGCGTCACCAAAGCGGGCTTGGCAACGATCAGATCGCGCGCGGCGAGAATATCCTCGCGCCGGCTGGAGGCGAGCAGATCATTGTATTGTTTGCCGACGGCGACCCGTGGCCGCTCGCCCGGCGTGCGCGCCGACTCGTAGAACGGCTGCACATAAATACCGATCTGCCGCACCGGTTCCGCCGCGGTGGCCGGCAGCGAACCGGCCAGCAGGACCGCAATGATCAATTGTCTGAGGTTGATTGGCATTATCGCTGAAGAAGATTCTTGTAGATCTTCCCGTCTTTCACAATGACCAGAAAATTCTTTGCCGGATCCTCGACGAGCTTGATGTTCTCGATTGGATTGCCGTCGACCAGCAGGAGATCGGCCAGGGCCCCCTCTTCCACCACGCCAAGCTTGCCCGGATAGGGATTTCGTTTGCCGGACAAGGTGAGCAACTCGGCATTGGTCGACGTCGCCATGATCAGCGCTTCGGCCTGCGTGTACCAGCGGGTGAGGCTGGCCAGCATCGCGCCCTGCCGTTCCGCCAGCGCCTGCGAAAACAAAACGTCGGTGCCGAATGCGGTCTTGAGCCGGTATTTTTTTGCCAACGCATAGACCGTGTCGGTGCCGGTAACCACTTGCCGCAACTTTGCCTGCTCCGCGGGCCCGAGACCGCTTGCGGCTGATGCATCGAGGAACGGTTGCGTACTCAGCCAGATGCCTTTCTCGGCCATGAGGCGGGCGGACGCCTCGTCCATCAGATGCCCATGCTCGATGCATTTCACGCCCGCCGCGATCGAGCGCTGGATCGAAACCGGCGTATAGGCATGGGTGGCAACGTAAGTGCCCCAGTTATCGGCAGCTTCAACGGCCGCCCGCAGCTCGGGCTCGGTGAAGGTGGAGACATCGAGTGGGCTGAACGGCGAAGCAACGCCGCCGCCCGCCGTGAGCTTGATCTGCGAAGCCCCTTGCATAAGTTGCTCGCGCGTACGCAGGCGAACCTCATCCGGGCTGTCCGCCACCATGCTGGCGCCAAGCTTTTCCATGCGGCTGAGCATGCCACCGATCGTTCGCGGCAGATCGGACAGCTGCCGGAAGTCACCATGACCGCTGGTGACCGTGATCACGGCACCGGACGGATAAATGCGAGGGCCGGCGACAAGACCGTCATCGATCGCTTGCTTGAGCCCAAAGGCCGGCCCGCCCATGTCGCGAATGGTCGTGAAGCCGCGCATGAGGGTGCTGGTCGCTTCCGCAGCGGCAAGAATATTGTTGTAGCCAATGTCGCCAGTCAGGGCAGACACCGGCGTGGGGCGCACCAGCATCGCGTGCCAATGCGCGTCGATCAGGCCGGGCATCAGCACACGCCCGCCCCCGTTGATCACCTGCGCGTCGGCAGTGATCGCTGCAGTCGAGATCTTTTCGATCTTGTTGTTGCGGACGAGGACGTTAGACGGCGCGGACAGCGCGCCGTTCTTCCCGTCAAAAATGCGGACGTTCTGGAACAGCACCGCAGGACTTTGCTGCGCGCGCGCCGGCGGCCAGGCTACCAGGCACACGACAATTGACGCGAGGACCGCGGCAATTCCGAAAATTCCGGCCGGCTTTCGCAAAACTGACATGCCTGATCTCCCGCAAATGGCGGTGCAATGGTGCACAGGGCGAAGGCGTAGCACAAGCAAGACGACTCGATCGCTCAATTGAGCATGCGCGGCAATCCGTTCAGGAATGCCCGCACCGCATCCGGCGCACCATGGTCGTCGAGATCGACGTGCCCGCCGAGCGGGAAGCGCACCATTTTTTTGGGTTCGTTGGCGAGCGCAAAAAGTCTTTCGCCGAACCGGACGGGAACGATGCCATCCATGTCGCCGTGCAGGACGAGCAGCGGCGCCCTGACCCGCCGGATGCGTTGATCGGACCGGAAGGAATCCTTGATGAACAAGCGCACGGGTATGAAAGGGTAGGCTGAGGCTCCGACGTCAGCCGCGGAGGTGAATGGCGCATCGAGCATGAGTCCGCCGACTGGCCGTTCCGCCGCCAGCGCCACGGCGACGCCGGTGCCAAGCGATTCACCCCAGAGGACAATCCGTGCGGGCGGATAGCGCGCCGCCGCGAAATCGTAGGCGGCAGCTGCGTCGAGCAGCATTCCCGCCTCGGTCGGCTTGCCGGTCGAGCCGCCATAGCCGCGATACGATAGTGCCACGAGGCCAAACCCATCCTTGGTCAGCCATCGGAACCGGTCGGCGCGAAGATTGAGCGCGCCGCCATTGCCGTGGAAATAGATCACGACCGGTTTTGACCCTTGCGGGGGCACGTGCCAGGCGATCAGCTTTTCGCCGTCGGCGCTGGTCAGGGTCATTTCTTCGGCCTGAGGCAGGCCGGCGGCGGCCGGCGGCGTCCTGGCCCGGTCCGGGAAATACATCAAAGAGCGTTGGAAGACATACATGAGGGCCAGCACCCCGCCATAGGCGAGAAGGGCCAGAATTATCAGCGATTTCAGGATCGCCATTCGCCGCCCGCCTGTGGCTCGGATGCAACTTGTTAATGATATCCGTAGCTATGGCCGAAAATTTGTGCAGATGCGAGCAACCAATAGGCGGCATGCGCGTTGGGCTGCGTATTCGCAGGTTCAGAGAAAAAGGGGTCGCAACCCTGCGTGCGTAAGAAAGTGGGTTGATCGGGGGTCATGGACGAACCAATCGGATTTCTGGAAAGCGAACTCGAACGGGCGGTGGCGACAATCGATCAAGCTCCCGCGACTGGCAACGTCGTCCAGATTTCAGACAGCCTGCGAACGCAGGCGACTTTGCGCGAGCGCGAGCGCCGCTTCCGCGGGCTGCTCGATGCCCTGCCCGCCGCCGTCTACACGACCGATGCCGCCGGCCGTATCACCTACTACAACGACGCGGCCGCCGAGCTGTGGGGCCATCGGCCGCCGCTCGGCACCAGCGAATGGTGCGGATCGTGGAAACTTTACTGGCCTGACGGGACGCCATTGGCGCACGACGAATGCCCCATGGCTATCGCGCTGAAAGAAGACCGCAGCGTGCGCGGCATGGAGGCGGTCGCCGAACGACCGGATGGTACGCGCGTGCCGTTCATTCCCTACCCGACGCCGATCCATGATGACGCCGACAAATTGATCGGCGCGGTGAACATGCTCGTGGACATCACTGACCGCAAACGCGCGGAAGAGCAGCAGGCCTTGCTGGTGCGCGAGCTGCATCATCGTGTCAAGAATACGCTTGCCACCGTGCAGGCGATCATGGGTTCGACCGCGCGCTCGGTCGACAATATCGAAGACTTCAAGACCGCGATCTTCGGGCGCATTCAGTCGCTCGCCAAGACGCACCTTCTTCTTGCGGATGACGTGAAGGCTGTCGATTTCGCCGACATCCTCAGAAGCGAGCTCGACGCCTTCGACAGCGGGATCGGCGGACGCATAGCGTTGCAGGGCCCGGAAGTCGCCCTGACGTCGCAAATGGCGGTGTCGCTCGGCATGGCGATCCATGAGCTCACGACCAATGCCGCAAAACATGGCGCGCTTTCGGTCTATGGCGGCAGGCTGGAGGTGACCTGGAGCGTCACCATCGATGCCACGAGACGCACGCTGAAGTTCGACTGGGTCGAAAGCGGCGGCCCGCCGGTGGCGGAACCGACTCGAGAGGGATTCGGATCACGCCTGCTCGATTTCGTGCTGCC
>Ga0310811_10015126_pt1 | contig 10085 bp, 12 predicted proteins | sample YCmetagenome_FD_207642 | JGI IMG/M metagenome (GOLD analysis project Ga0310811, IMG submission 207642) | Soil microbial communities from experimental microcosm in Duke University, North Carolina, United States - YC | ecosystem: Engineered > Artificial ecosystem > Soil microcosm > Unclassified ...
CGCGGCGTTCGAGCCGGCGATCAAGCAGACGCACCCGCGGCCGTGGGTGCCGGCCGGCGCGCAGCTGTTCGACCAGCTGAAGATCGACTACGCCTACGTGCTGTCCGGCCAGAAGGACGCCAGGACGGCGCTGGACGAGGTGGCCAAGGCATACAAGGACCAGGTCGTCCCCGACTACACGGTGGGCTGACGTGCGCCGATCGCTGGAACGGCACTGGTACGCGTACGCCATGGTCGCGCCGGTCGTGCTGGTGCTGGCCGTGCTCGTGCTGTACCCGCTGGTGCAGGGCGTCTGGTTCACCCTCACCGACATCAACGAGTCCACCATCGCCAACCCGGTGCTGGACCGTCCGGCGAGCTACTCCTTCGTCGGGCTGCGCAACTACCTGAACGTGCTGTCCGGCGACGCCAGCTTCGGCTCGTTCTGGTCGACGCTGCTGCGCACGATCATCTGGACGGCGTCCTGCGTGGTGCTGACCTACGGTGTCGGCCTGGGGCTGGCGCTGCTGCTCAACCGGCCGATGCGGGCCAGGGCGCTGTACCGGGTGCTGCTCATCCTGCCGTGGGCGGTGCCGGTGTTCATCAGCGCGTTCGCCTGGAAGTTCATGTTCAACAGCCAGTTCGGCGTGATCAACCAGCTGCTCGGGGCGGTCGGCCTCGGGCAGCCGGTGTGGCTGGGGCAGACCGATCTGGCCCTGGTCGCGGTGGTGATCGTCAACGTCTGGGTCGGCGTGCCGTTCATGATGCTGGCGCTGCTCGGCGGCCTGCAGTCCATCCCGGCCGACCTGTACGAGGCGGCCGAGGTGGACGGGGCGACGCCGTGGCAGCGGTTCCGGGACATCACGTTGCCGGGGCTGCGGTCGGTGTCCAGCACGGTGGTGCTGCTCGGCATCATCTGGACGTTCAACATGTTCCCGGTGATCTACCTGGTGACCGGGCCGGCCGCGAACCCGAACACCCGGATCCTGGTCACCTACGCCTTCGAGCGCTTCTTCTCCGGCGCATCGAGGGATTACGCGGTGGCCTCCACGTACGGCGTGCTGATCCTGTCCGTGCTGCTGGTGTTCGCCGCCTTCTACCGGCGGGCGCTTCGTCGTCAGGAGGCGTTCGCGTGACCATCGAATCCCTACAGCTGCCGGTTGCGCGGATTCCGTTGCGGGGCAAGCGATCCCGCGGCCGCAGTGTGGCGTTGCACGCGACCCTGATCGTGGCGTCGTTGATCGCGGTGTTCCCGGTGTTCTGGGTGCTGGTCACGTCGTTCAAGCCGGACGCCCGCGCCGTCGCGCCGACGATCCGGCTGTTCGACGAGTCGTCGCTGGCCAACTACGGGGACGTGCTTTCCGGGCAGCAGGGCGACTTCCTGGCCTGGGTGGCCAACTCCGTGGAGATCGCGCTGCTGACCACGGTGATCGCGGTGTTCCTGTCGGCCACCACCGGCTACGCCGTCAGCCGCTTCCGCTTTCCCGGCAGCCGCAAGCTGTTGCTGTCGTTCCTGGTCGTGCAGATGTTCCCGTTCGCGGTGCTGATCGTGCCGCTGTTCAACGTGTTGCTGTCACTGGGCCTGCAGGGCACGAGCATCGGGCTGGTGCTGGTCTACTGCACGACCTCGGTGCCGTTCTGCACGTACATGCTCAAGGGCTACTTCGACACCATCCCCGGCGACATCGACGAGTCGGGGCGGGTCGACGGGCTGTCCCCGTTCGGTGTGTTCTGGCGGCTGGTGCTGCCGCTGGCGCGGCCCGGGCTGGCCGTCACCGCGTTCTACGCCTTCCTCACCGCGTGGGGCGAGGTGGCCTTCGCGTCGGCCTTCCTGAGCGCTTCGGACGAGTCCAAGACGCTGGCGGTCGGCCTCCAGGTGTTCGTGCAACAGAACCGGGTCGAGTGGGGCCATCTGGCGGCTGCGTCGATACTCGTAGCTATCCCCGCGGTCGCGGTGTTCTACCTGGTCCAGCGATTCCTGGTGACGGGACTGGCGGCGGGAGCGGTCAAGGGGTGACGATTCAGAAACGGTGAGTAGTCGGTGTACGCCGAGGGGCTGACGGATGCGGTTTCTCGGGTTACTTTGTCGTCACACGTTTCGCAGTGAAAGGGACCACACATGGCCGAGGTCGCCTACGTCAGTGCCTCCCGGGTGTTCGCCGGGAACCCGCCGGTGCGCGCGGTCGACCAGCTGGAACTCGATGTCGCTGACGGTGAGTTCCTGGTGCTGGTCGGGCCGTCCGGCTCGGGCAAGTCCACCGCCCTGCGCATGCTTGCCGGCCTGGAGGACGTTGACGAGGGCGCCATCAAGATCGGCGGCAAGGACGTCACCAACGTGCCGCCGAAGGGCCGCGACATCGCCATGGTGTTCCAGTCCTACGCGCTCTACCCGCACATGACGGTCGCCGAGAACATGGGCTTCGCGCTCAAGCTGCGCGGCACGCCCAAGCAGGAGATCAAGGACAAGGTCGCCGAGGCGGCCAAGATGCTGGACCTGACCAAGTACCTGGACCGCAAGCCCAAGGCCCTGTCCGGCGGTCAGCGTCAGCGTGTCGCCATGGGTCGCGCCATCGTGCGCGAGCCCTCCGTCTTCCTGATGGACGAGCCGCTGTCCAACCTGGACGCCAAGCTCCGCGTGGAGACCCGCGCCAACATCGCCGCCCTCCAGCAGCGACTCGGCACCACCACCATCTACGTCACGCACGACCAGGTCGAGGCCATGACCATGGGCGACCGGGTGGCCGTGCTCAAGGACGGCCTGCTCCAGCAGTGCGCCTCGCCGCGTGAGCTGTACGACCGCCCGGCCAACGCCTTCGTGGCCGGCTTCATCGGCTCGCCCGCGATGAACCTGAAGACCGTGCCGCTGACCGCCGAGGGCGCCCAGCTGGACGGCCTGACCGTGCCGCTGACCCGCTCGGCCCTGGACAAGGCGTCGACCGAGGGCCTCAAGGAGGTCACCTTCGGCGTGCGTCCCGAGACGCTGCGGCTGGCCGGCAGCGACGAGGACGGCATGGAGCTGACCGTCGAGCTGGTCGAGGAGCTCGGCGCCGACGCGTACGTCTACGGCTCGGTGCGCATCGGCGGCTCGCCGGAGCGCTTCATCGTCCGCGTCGACGGCCGCACGCCGCCGGCCTTCGGCCAGACCGTCAAGGTCGCCGTGCGCGACACCAGCGAGGTGCATCTCTTCCACCCGGAGAGCGGCGCCCGCCTGGAGGTCTGAAACTTTCACCGCACGTGTGGGGCCCGCCCGGGTTGTTGGGGCGGGCCCCACACGTGTGTGGAACAACCGGTGCGCGGATCGTCGTCTGACCTGACATGCGCACCCTCTACCGGGACGGCTTCGACTACTTCCTGTCGAAGCCCGACGTCACCGCGGCCCTGCTGATCGGCGGCTTCGTGCTGGGGGCGTTGGCGCTGGTCGCGGCCTCTCTGTTCCGCTGGAGCAAGCCCGCGTCGGCGCTGGCCGGCGTGAGCCTGGCGCTGGCGCTGTCGGTGACGCTGGTCCGGCCGTACTGGGGCGATGTCCGGCTGGGCGACCCGCTGCGGATGTGCGTGCCGGGTCATTTCTCCGTGACCGCCGGCGAGGCGCTGCTGAACTTCGTGATGCTCATGCCGCTCGGCTTCTTCGGCGTGCTGGCCACCAAGCGGCCGTTGCTGGTGGCGATGGGCTGTGTGTCGGTGAGCGCCGGCATCGAGATCACCCAGGCCATGTTCGAGCTGGGCGTGTGCGACGGCCAGGACTTCATGAACAACAGCGTCGGTGGTGTGCTGGCCACCGTGGCCGGCTGGCTGCTCCTGCTGGTCCTCGGCCGTAACCGGCGCCGCCGACAGCCCCCGTCGCCACCCGGCCGTCCGGGCTACAGCCCGACCAGCTCGGGGTGGCTGGTGCAGCCCGATCACGAGACCGTGCCGCTGGTGCGCCGGGAGCAGGAGACCGTGGCCCAGGGGGCGTGGCGCAGGCCGTAACCGCCCGACTGCGGCGAAGAACACACCACACCGAACCGGCAGGTCTCCGACCTGCCGGTTCTGTGGTCTGGACCGCCGGAACCACCCGTCCAGGTGATAACGATTTTCACTCCAACGAGGAAGTTGATCACTCTTCTCGCTTAGGCTGCACACGACAACGGTTTCCATTACACGATCTTTCACGCGGTCGAGGGGTGTGCTGATGACGGTCCGTTTCCGGTGGGCAGGTGTGGCCGCGCTGGCCATGGCGGCGCTGACCGCCACGGCATGCGGCAGCGGCGCGGCCGCCCCGGCCGACGGCAAGATCAAGGTCGTCGCCTCGACCGACGTGTGGGGCAGCGTGGTCAAGGCGGTCGGCGGCGACGACGTGGCCGTCACCTCGATCATCGACGACCCGACCAAGGACCCGCACGACTACGAGGTCAAGCCGGCCGACACCGCGGCGGTGGCCGGGGCGCAGCTGCTGGTGTCCAACGGCATCGGCTACGACGAGTTCTTCGCCAAGGCGGTCTCCACCGTCGGCAAGGGCAAGCCGAGCGTGGTGGCGTTCGAGGTCTCGGGCAAGCAGCAGGCCGCCGACACCAACGAGCACCTGTTCTACGACCTGCCGACCGTGCGGAAGGTCGCGGACAAGGTCGCCGCCGACCTCGGCGGCATCGACGCGGCCAAGAAGGCCACGTTCGACGCCAACGCCAAGGCGTTCGACGCCAAGATCGACGAGCTGATCACCAGGATCGGGCAGATCCCGGCCGGCAAGAAGGTCGTGGTCACCGAACCCGTGGCCAACTACCTGCTGACCGCCGGCAACATCACCGACGCGACGCCGAAGGCGTTCGAGGAGGCCGTCGAAGCCGGCACCGACATCCCGGTGGCCGCGGTCGCCGAGGCCACCGCGCTGATCGCCGATCGCAAGGTCGACGCGCTGGTGAACAACGCCCAGACCGAGACCGACCTGACCAATCAGCTCAAGGCCAAGGCCGCGACGGCCGGCATCCCCGTCGTGGACGTGACCGAGACGCTGCCCGCCGGGACGACCGACTACGTTGGTTGGATCGGCAAGGAGGTCGACGCCCTATCGAAAGCGCTCGTGAAGCAGTGACGACTGACGCGCTCGTCGACGCCGCCCCGGTCACCGCACCGGCGGCGGCGCTGCGCATGCGTGGGGCCCGGCTCGCCTACGGCAGCCGCGTCCTGTGGGACGGCCTCGACCTGGACATCAGGCCGGGCGAGTTCCTGGCCGTGCTCGGCCCCAACGGCTCCGGCAAGACCAGCATGCTGCGGGTGCTGCTCGGCCAGCAGCCGCTGTCGGCCGGCGAGGTGTCCATCGCCGGCAGCCCGCCCGGCAAGGCGAATGCCAAGATCGGGTACATCCCGCAGCAGCGCTCCATCGACCCCAACCTGACCCTGCGCGGCCGTGACCTCGTCGGTCTCGGCCTTGACGGCCACCGTTGGGGCCTCGGCCTGCGTGGCCGCGCCGAGCGGCGGTTGCGCGTGGCCGCCGCGTTGGCCGAGGTCGGCGCCAGCGACTACGCCGATCACCCGGTCGGGCTGCTTTCTGGTGGTGAGCAGCAGCGGCTCCGGGTGGCGCAGGCCCTGGTCGGCGATCCCCAGCTGCTGCTGTGCGACGAGCCCTTGCTGTCGTTGGACCTCGCCCACCAGCGCGTGGTCAGCGACCTCATCGACGCCCGTCGCCGCGCCGCCGGCACCGCCGTGCTGTTCGTGACGCACGAGATCAACCCCGTGCTGCCGCTGGTGGACCGGGTGCTGTACCTGGTCAACGGCCGGTTCCGGATCGGCACCCCGGACGAGGTGATGACCTCGGAGAACCTGTCCGAGCTGTACCGGACGCCGGTCGACGTGCTGCGGGTGCGCGGCCAGATCGTGGTGGTCGGCGCGCACCAGGAGTCCCACCACTGCGCCGACACGACGCCGTCGCCGGAGGTTCGGCCCTAAATGTCCGACTACATCTCCACCACCCTCATCCTCCTGCCCTTCGTCGGCACCGCCCTCGTGGCCGCGGCCGTGCTCGGGGTGCTGGCCGGGGTGCTGGGGCCGCTGATCGTCACCCGCAACATGGCGTTCTCCGTGCACGGCACCAGCGAGCTGGCGCTGACCGGCGGCGCGGCGGCGCTGCTGGCCGGCATCAACGTCGGCTACGGCTCGCTGATCGGCGCGGTGGTGGCGGCAGTGATCCTGGGCCTGCTCACCCGCAAGGTGTCCGAGCACGACTCCGTCATCGGTGCGGTGCTGGCCTTCGGGCTGGGCGTCGGCGTGCTGCTGCTGTCCTTCTACGAGGGCAACTCGGCCAACAAGTTCGGGCTGCTCATCGGCCAGATCGCCAGCGTCGATCCGGGCAGCCTGGTGCTGCTGGTCAGTGCGGCTGTCGGGGTGCTGGTGGTGCTGGCGCTGATCTACCGGCCGCTGTTGTTCGCCAGCGTGGACGCCGAGGTGGCGGCCGCTCGGGGCGTGCCGCTGCGGATCCTGTCTCCGGTGTTCGCCGTGCTGGTCGGCGTGGCGACGGCGCTGGGCGTGCAGACGGTCGGCTCGCTGCTGGTGCTGTCATTGATGATCACGCCGGCGGCCGCCGCGTCCCGGGTGACGGCGTCGCCGGTGGTGGCGACCGTGCTGTCGATCGTGTTCGCGGAGCTGGCGGTGCTCGGCGGCATCGTGCTGTCGCTGGTGCCGGGCAAGCCGGTGAGCGCGTTCGTCACGGGCATCTCGTTCCTCATCTACCTGATCTGCCGGCTGGTCGGCGTGCTGCGAGCCCGGCGGATCGGCAGCGGGCGCGGCATGGCGTCGGCTCATCTGGCGCCGAGCCGATCCTGATTTCTGGGAGATGGCCAGCGGATTCGTACTAGCGTTGAGCCATGACTGACATCGACCCGGGCAACCTGAGAGTGTCCAACGTCGAGCGGGAGCGGGCCGGCGTGCTGCTGCAGGACGCGCTGGAGCAGGGGATGATCACGCTCGACGAGTACGGCGAGCGCAGCGCGATCGCCGCGTCGGCCAAGGTCCGCGACGAGCTGACCGCCGTGCTGGCCGACCTGCCGGCCGCCGTGCAGAACGGCGTGGTGGCCCTGACCTCGCCGGCCGCCGCCGACACCGAGCGGCCGCTCGAGCTCAACGCCGGCATGGGCAACGTGAACCAGGTCGGCGAGTGGATCGTGCCGAGCCGGATCAACGCGCGCTGCTCGATGGGCAACGTGAAGATCGACTTCAGCGACGCCGTCTGCCGGCACCGCGACGTGTGGCTGCACGCCGAGTGCGGCTGGGGCAACATCAAGGTGCTGGTGCCGCGCGGCTGGACCGTGGTGGTCGAGTCGGTGTCGGTCGGCAGCGGCCGGCTCACCAACAAGGTCAACTCGCCCGGGCTGCCCACCCTGCCCGTGCTGCACGTGGAGGGCAGCGTGAGCGCCGGCGACATCAAGATCCGTTACACGGACTGATAATCGCTAGGTCCCGCTCGCTACCGTCAGCTGCATGCAGACGTACTACGAGCGGGACGAAGAGGAAGGGCGGCTCGGCGTGGGCGCCGGGCTGCTGGAACTGGTGCGCACCAAGGAACTCGTGCGGCGCTATCTGCCGCCCGCGCCAGCGTCCGTTGTGGACGTCGGCGGTGGGGCCGGGGTGCATGCGCGCTGGCTGGCTGAGCTGGGCCACCGGGTGGATCTCGTCGACGCCGTGCCGCTGCATGTGGCCAAGGCGGCGGAAATCCCTGGTGTGACCGCGGTTCTCGGTGACGCGCGCAAGCTCGACGCCGCCGACGAGTCGTACGACTTCGTGCTGATGTGCGGCCCGCTCTACCACCTGCTGACCGTCGAGGACCGTCTCGCGGCCTGGCGCGAGGCCTATCGGGTTCTGAAGCCCGGCGGGCACATCGCCGCCGCCACCATCTCCCGGTTCTCGTCCTTCCATGACGGTCTCTACCGGAACCTGTTCCAGCACAGCGAATTCCGTGACATGGTCGAGTCCACTGTGGGCGATGGCCACCACCGTCCGCCCGAGGGTCGCGACTACAACTGGTTCACCCACACCTACTTCCATCGCCCCGAGGAGTCCGTCCAGGAGGCCTTGGATGCTGGATTCGTTGCGCCGCAGGTGTTTGCCATCGAAGGTCCGGGGCGGGCGCTGTCCGACGACGAGGTCGAGGCCCGGCTGGCCGACCCTGCGCAGCGTGAACAGCTGCTGTGGGCGTTGCGGCTGATCGAGACCGAGCCGAGCGTGCTCGGCGTCTCCTCGCACCTGCTCACCGTGGGGCGCAAGGGTTAGGCGTTCTGGCAGGCCCGGGCGTAGGCGCTGGTCAGCTTGAGCGTGGCCGGCATGGACGGACGGGCCGGCCATACCTGCACCAGGTATTCGTCGACGATCTCGTCCTCGTGCTCGTCGGCCGTGTCCAGGTCGTGCCCGGCGTCCATTCCCCTTGCGTGGTAACGCAATCGATGGTTGCCCGGCCCCTTGGGCAGTGGGCCGAGCGGGTGGCTGTCCTCGCCAGCCCACTCCACCAGGTGCAGTTCGTCCTCGGTCGGGACGAAGTCGATCTCCACCACGTCCTCGTAGCGCTCCAGCTGTGCCCCGGGATCGGCCGCCGCCACGTCCACGCGGACGCCGACGTGGCCGGTGTGCAGGCCGGTGAGCAGGATCGCCTCGCCGCCGTACACCCCGACGATGCCGACCGGGTTCGCGGTGAAGCAGCGGTCCCAGTCCGGGCTGCCGTGGGGGTTTCCGCTGAGGTAGAGCTGGCCGTCGTGGATCCAGACGTGACCGTCGAACGCCATCACCTGATGATCCTAATGGGTGACGTCGTATGGTGGGCCTATGACCGAGCACGAAGATCGACAGGCCCGGTTCGACCGGGGGATGGCGCTGCTCAACGAGGTCAGCGGGGGACTGGGACCGGCCGTCGTCGATTCGCTCGCCGACGTCTCGCCCGAGCTGGGGCACCAGGTCGTCGCCTGGGGCTTCGGCGAGATCTACCGTCGGCCGCAGCTCGTGCCGCGGGACCGGCAGCTCGTCACCATCGGCATGCTCACCGCGATGGGCGGCTGCGAGGCTCAGCTCCGGGTGCACGTCAACACCTCGCTCAACGTCGGCCTCACCCCGACCGAGATCGTCGAGGCCATGCTCCAGGCCGCCGGCTACTGCGGCTTTCCCCGTGCCTTGAACGCCACCGCCGTCGCCAAGGAGGTTTTCGCCGCGCGCGGACTGCTTCCCGTCGACACCGGTGAGTGACTACCGTTGATCGGTGCTGGAATTCCTGCAACCGCTGGTCGACCTGATCGCCAAGGCGTTGCCGGCCCTGGCCAAGCGTCGGGAGCGTGACGAGGCCGCCGAACTCGGCGCCGAGCTCTTCCTGCTCTACGTGCAGTGCAACGAGGCGTTGATCCAGGGTGAGCGCATCGTGCTCGCGCTGGAGAGCTATCTCGTACGGCGGGATGAGAACCACAACTTCCGGACGGGCCTGCTGGCGATGCTCCAGGAGCAGTCGCGCAACCTCGTCGGTGTCGCCGGCCGGCTGCGTGACTTCCAGTTCGAGTTCCACCTGCTCGGCGGCGACTCGTACCGCGAGCTGCTGCTCCTGACCGACCAGAAGGCCAACGTCCTCCAGGCGTTGACCAACGTGATCGAGCAGCGGCAGCTGCCGCTGCGGTCCAGCGGTCTGTTCATCGACGGCGGCGTGGTGACACCGGGCCCGGAGCGGTCCATCACCCAGCGCTGGAACCTGCGCCATCAGCTCGCGGCTGAACTGACGGCGAGCGCCCTGCCCCTGGACCGGCCGTGGGACCAGGACACGCCGGCGGTGATCGAGCGCTACCTCGCCGTCCGCAAGCCTCGCGAGCAGCTCGAACACATCCGCCTCGCTCTGGAGAAGATCCGTTCCGCCCTCCTGGCCAACTTCGTCCTCGGCGACGTCCTCCTGCGCGCCGGCGACCCCCGCGCCGACCGCCGGAGATGACCGTGTTCACCGAGAGCCATGTGCCGGTCGGCCCCGACGTCACCCTCTTCGTCGCGCGGACCGCGTCCGCCGCCGGCACGCCCCTGCTGGTCGTTCACGGCGGCCCCGACTGGGATCACACCTACCTGCGGGATCCCTTGTGTCGTCTACCCAATGTCGTGCTGCCCGACCTTCGCGGCTGCGGCCG
>Ga0310811_10015128_pt1 | contig 10084 bp, 7 predicted proteins | sample YCmetagenome_FD_207642 | JGI IMG/M metagenome (GOLD analysis project Ga0310811, IMG submission 207642) | Soil microbial communities from experimental microcosm in Duke University, North Carolina, United States - YC | ecosystem: Engineered > Artificial ecosystem > Soil microcosm > Unclassified ...
CGCTCCTCGGCCGTCGGGTGGCGGCGGGTCACGACCTGCCACATCACATCGTCGATCACGTTAGGCGCGCGCTCCTGAGCGAGGACGCCGCCGCGTACGCGCTTGAAGTCCAGCGCACGCGGCGTCCATCGCGCTGTGCCGACGAGCACGCGCAGGTTCTTCTTTCGCCCCAGCACGTCGAGGGCCTCCGGCGAGAAGTCCGGCGCGACGATGCATTCGACGAACAGGCTGGCGATCGCCTCAGCCGCCTCGGCGTCCACGGTCGTGGTGAACGAGATGACCGAGCCGAACGCCGACGCCGGGTCGCACGCCAGTGCCTTGTGGTACGCATCGATCGCGGATGAACCGACTGCGAGGCCGCACGGCGTCGTGTGCTTCACGATCCCGCAGCAGATCTCGCCGGCGAACGGGTCGGTCGCGATCAGCGCGCCCTCCAGGTCGAGGAGGTTGTTGAACGAGAGCTCTTTCCCGCCGCGCTGCTCGAGCGCCGCCAGACCGCCGCCGCCGCGCTCCACGTAGAAGGCGGCACGCTGTCCTGGATTCTCACCGTACCGGAGACTCTGCGCGCGCTCGAAGGAGACGGTAATCTCCTGCGGAAACAGCTCACCGCGCTGCTCGGCGAACCAGCTGGCGATGGCACCATCGTAGGCTGCGGTGTGCGCGAAGACCTTCGCGGCCAGCACTCGGCGCAGGTCGAGATCATCATCGCCCGCCCGCAGCGCCGCCAGCACGCGGCCATAGTCGGCCGGATCCACGACCGCGAACACCGACGGAAAGTTCTTGGCCGCGGAGCGCAGCATCGATGGCCCGCCGATGTCGATCTGCTCGATGACGGCATCGGGCCGCACGTTAGGCCGGGACGCCGTCTCGCGGAACGGGTACAGGTTGACCGCCACGAGGTCGATCGTGTCGATGCCCTGCTCGGCCAGCGCGGTCATGTGCTCCTCCACGTCGCGGCGGGCGAGCAGCCCGCCGTGCACCATCGGGTGCAGCGTTTTCACGCGCCCGTCGAGCATCTCCGGAAAGTGCGTCACCTCCGCGACGTCGCGCACCGGGAGGCCCGCGTCGCGCAGCGCCTTCGACGTGCCGCCGGTGGAGATGAGCTCCCAGTCCAGCTCACGCAGGCCGCGCGCGAACTCGATGAGGCCCGATTTATCCGAAACGGAGAGCAGAGCGCGAGGCATGACCGGACACTGGTTACAGGTTACTGGTTACTTACTGGTTATTGGCTGCGGCGCGGGAAAGGTGACCAATTCCGGCACCGATGCCAACCCGCCGACGCGGCCGTCGGTGCCTAACGTCACACGGCCCTGCGCGACGGTTTCCAGCGCCATCGGGTACAGCGCGTGCTCGACGGCCAGCACGCGCTCCGCCAGCACCTCTGCAGTATCGCCGGGAAGCACCGGCGCGGGCCACTGGGCGATGATCGGGCCGCGGTCGTAGACCTCATCCACGAAATGCACGGTCACACCCGTGAGGCGCACGCCGGATTCGATGACGGCCTGGTGGACTCGGATGCCGTACATCCCCGTGCCGCCGAACGCCGGGAGCAGCGACGGATGCACGTTCACGATGCGTCCGCGCCACTGGCGCGTCACGCTCGTCGGCACGAATCGGAGATAGCCGGCGAGCGCGATGTAGTCGATCGCGTGCGACTCGAGGAGTCTCGCCATCTCGTCGCCACGCTGCGCCTTGTCGAGCGCGACCGCCTCGACGCCGTGTCGCCTGGCTCGGTCGAGCGCGCCCGCCGACGCGCGGTCCGACGCGACGAGCGAAACCGTCGCGGCGCGAGCTTCGCCCCGCGCGTCGAGATAGTCGAGAATGGCCTGGAGGTTCGTCCCACCTCCAGACGCGAGCACGGCGACTCGAGCAGTCATGCGCCAGATTCTATCGGGCTCGCGAAGACCGCGGGAAGAGGGCAAGAAACCGCTGCACGGCGTCGAGCAGCGACTCGGCAACGGTGGCGCCCGCACGAACCGACTCGTCGACCTCCTCTGGAGGCGTCGATGGTGCGGGGACGAGAAACCCTGTTCCGCCGAACGTGCGCGCGGGGAGCACATCGCGCGCGCGGTCGCCCGCGAACATTGACATGCTCGGCGACAGGTCGAGGTCGGCGATCGCCTGATCGAAAAGCCGGCGGCCAGGCTTTCGGCAGTCACACGGCCCGCTCACCGCCGGATAGTGAGGACAGTAGTAGGAGGCGTCGATCCGTGCGCCGTGCCTGGCAAGCACCTGTGCGGTGCGATCGCGCACAGCCTCGTAATCGGCCACCGTGAACATGCCGCGCGCGATCCCGCTCTGGTTCGTGATCGCGACGACGGCAACGTCATGCTCATTGAGCAGGGCGATCGCCTCGGCAGCGGTCGGCCGCAGCTGGACCTGGTCCGGACGCGCGATGTAGCTCACGTCCTCGATGATGGTGCCGTCCCGATCGAGGAAGGCCGCCGGTCGTGCCATTCCCAGCTCAGACGAGCGACGTGATGACCGCGCGCACGAGGTGTTCATCGTGCGCGGCGGGAACGCTTCGCATGTCGAGCAGAACGCGGCCGTTCGCGATGCGGCCGATCACGGGGTGGTCGCCGCAGCGCAGGCGTTGCTCGATCGCAGCTGGGCTCCCCTGCAACGCCACGGCGTACGACAGAATGCGCGCCGTCGGAAATGCTCCGCCACCAACGCTGGCTTCCGTCTCCACGACGTCACAGCTCACGCCATTGCCACGAAGACGAGCGGCTGCCTGCTCCGCGCGCAGCTGGACGTTCGCCGCAGGAGCGGTGAGCATCGCCAGCGCGGGCACTTCGCGAATGGCGCGTAGTGGCTCCCGATACAGCGCGAGCGTCGCCTCGAGTGCAGCGAGCGTCATCTTGTCCACGCGCACCGCGCGCGCCAGGGGATTCCTTCGGCACGCCGCGATCGCGCTGGCGTCACCGAGGATGATTCCTGCTTGCGGGCCGCCGAGCATCTTGTCGCCGCTCATGAGCACGAGTGTCGCGCCGGCGCGAACGGCGTCACGCGCCGTCGGCTCACCGCGCAGCCCGTACTCGTCGAGCGACACGAGGAGGCCACTCCCGAAATCGAAGAGCAGGGGAATCGCGTGCGTGCGTGCGAGCGGTGTAAGCGCCGAGAGCTCTACCTCCGACACGAAGCCACGCAGCTCGAAGTTGCTCCGGTGCACCTTCACGATTGCGCCCGTGGACTCGCCGACTGCCTCCTCGTAGTCCGCGAGATGCGTGCGATTCGTCGTGCCGACTTCGACGAGCGTGGCGCCACTCTTCGCCATGATGTCGGGCACGCGAAAGCTACCACCGATCTCGATGAGCTCACCGCGCGAGACGATCGCTTCGCGGCCGGCGGCGAGCGAGTTGAGCGCCAGCACAAGCGCCGACGCGCAGTTGTTGACGACGATCGCGTCCTCGGCGCCTGTCAACTCGCGAAGCAGCGACACGGCGTGCACATACCGCGACCCTCGTTCGCCGCGCTCGAGGTCATACTCGAGGTTGCAGGCGATGGCGGCTGTCGCGCTGATCGCGTGGAGCGCGGCAGCCGAGAGCGGGGCACGGCCAAGATTCGTATGGAGGACTACTCCTGTGGCGTTGATGACGGGCCGAAGCGATGGTCGCTCGAGGAGTGCGAGCCGGTCCGCGATGGCCTCCGCCCAGCCGGCAAGGTCGTTAGGCGTCGACCCCGGATCCTGCCTGGCTTCGTCCACTGCTGAACGCACTGCCTCGGTCACGAGAGAGCGAGGTGCACGCGCCAACAGTGGAGCTACCTCGATGCTATCGAGCAGTATGCCGACAGAAGGCAGCGCGCGCCGAGGGTCGCTCACTGGCTTACTCCGGGGGCGAATAACTCGCGCACGAAACGCAACGATAGCTCGTCATGCTCCGGAGGGCGCCGCGCTGGCGGCGGTCGCCGGGTCGAATCCGGACGCCGCGCGGAATCGCCGCGAGCTCGCGTGGAATCGACGTGACGCGGCGCGATGAAGACGCGGTCGGATGTCCGCGGGATGTTCATCAGGCTCCGCAGCGAGTCGGCACGCAGCCGATACGTCGTTGCCGGCGTGAGCGAGCGACCGAGCTTGATGATCGCGTACGTCTCGGGGACGGCCGCGGTCATTTTCGGTCGCGGCGTGGTATCGCGCGCAGCCGCGCCTCGGCGCGCGGGCGGGGCAGCTGGCGTCGGGGCCGGACGCGGCGCCCGCGGGTTCGCGCGTGCGATCGAGTCGGCCTGCCGCGCGCGCGCAATCGAGTCCGCCACTTCCTTGGCCTTCGCGCTGTCCGCCTGCAGCTTCTCGAACGCGCTTCCCATCGTCACGGAAACGATCGGGACAACGGACGAATCGGCGGCGCGCAGTGAAAACCGCGTAGCGGGAACGGGAACGCCGGGTCGCAGGGGACGATCGAACCGGCTTCGGAGCGTCACCGAGTCGCGAACCTCGACCTCGGCGAGTCCGGCGCCAATGCTGTCGTGGACGAACGCGAGCATCTCGTGAGATGCCGAGTCTGTGAGCGCGATGGTCGTGGAGTCGAACAGCTCGCGACGATCGAGCACGCGGTTGTTGTTCGCGTCGATGATTCCGCGAACCAGGTACCGCCCGGGCGGCAGGTAGCGGACGACGAACCGGCCGAGCGAATCGGCATACTCGCCATACGTTAGGCTATCCGGAAGGTGGATAGCTTCGACGTACGCCTTTGCCGCCGGCTGTCCCGTCGCCCAATCGAACACCTCACCCCGAATGAACGACGCGGCTCGCGTTGGTCCGGTCGAGAAGATGTATTGGTGCTGAACGCTGTCCGCGTTCCCACGCAGGTCGGCTACGCCGGCGAGCTGTGTGATGACGTAGGTGGTGTTCGCCATCCAGCCGCGGCGCGGTTTGATCTCGATGCGGCTGCGGTGCCATTTGACGTCGGCGCGGCCGCGCTGCGGCGAGATGAGGAACAGCGCGGACAGGTTGTCGCCGCCGCGCGCCGGACGCTCGTTGATGATCTCATCGAACTGGAGCTGAACGCTCTTCGGATGCACGTTGAGCGCGTTCGTGTCAGGCGAGACTCGGAGCAGGTGCGGCGCGGCGTGATCCTCCGGGCCGCCCGGGGGCGAGCCGAGTTGGGCGCACCCCAGAACGGTGACGAGCAGGATCAGTTTCCGCACAGCGTCTTGACCTTGGCCGCGAGCTGTTCCCGCCGCGCGGACCATTCGCGTTCTTTCTGGCGCTCCGCTTCGACGATCTCCGGTTTGGCGCGCGACACGAAGTTCTCGTTCGCGAGGCGCAGCCTGAGTCCATTGAGCTGCTTCTCCAGGCCAGCGAGCTCCTGCTGGAGGCGAGCGCATTCCTTCGCGATGTCGATCGTCCCGGCGAGCGGCACGATGACCTCCGAGCCGTCCGCCAGCACCTGGTGGGCAGCCGTCTCTCCCGTCGGCGCGGCGTCGGCGACCGACACCGTACACTTCGTCAACCGGCCTATCAGCCCAGCCTCGGCCGCGAGCACGGTCTGGGCGTTAGGCGCCGGCACGACGATCGCCGACAGCTGCTTGCCCGGCGTGATGTTGTACTCGCCGCGCAGCTGTCGCAGCGCATCTACCGCGTTGCGCACGAGCTCGAATTCCTTGGCACCCTCGCCGTGGCCGCCCGAGGCCTTCGGCCATCGCGCCGAGATCAGCAGCTCGTGCTCGGCCCGACCAGGGAGCCGTTGCCATAGCGCTTCTGTCACGAACGGAACGATCGGGTGCAGCAAGCGGAGCGCAGCATCGAATGCATGTGCGAGCACCGCGCGCGCGACTTCGCGATCGTCACCGGTCTCGGCGAGCCGCGCCTTGATCGCCTCGAGGTACCAATCGGCGAGCTCGTTCCACACGAATCGCCGCGCGGCCTCGGCGTAGTCGTTGAGCCGCATGCCCATCGTGCGCTCGGCGAGCGTCCAGTGCTCCTTCACCGGACGCGCGGGACCGAGCGCCGCGTCACACTCGGCGATGACGGCGTCGAGACGCGCGAGGATCCACTGGTCGGCGCGCGACAGGCGGTGAGGGTCGATCGCGGACACCGGTTGCACGGGCGCGGTCCCGACATTCGTGAGCAGGAACCGTCCGATGTTCCAGAGCTTCGTGACGAAGTTCCGGCCCGGCGCGAACGACTTCTCCAGATCGTCGGGGTCGAAGATGATGTCCACGCCGAGCCCCATCCCGGCCACCACCGTGTAGCGCAGCGGGTCCGCGCCGAAGCGGGCGATCACGTCCAGCGGGTCGATCCCGTTGCCTAACGACTTGGACATCTTGCGGTGCTTCGTGTCGCGGGCGATGCCGTGGAGGTACACCGTGTGATACGGTGCCTCGCCCATGAACTCGAAGCCCGACATGATCATCCGCGCCACCCAGAAAAACAGGATGTCGGGGCCGCTCACGAGCACGTCGGTCGGATAGAACGCCCGGAGGTCCGGCGTGTCCTTTGGCCATCCCAGCGTAGAGAAGGGCCACAGCCATGACGAGAACCACGTGTCGAGCACGTCCTCGTCCTGCCGCACCGGCCCCGAACATGACGGACAGGTAACCACATCTTCACGGCTCACCGTCTCGCGACCGCAGCCATCGCAGTACCACACGGGGATGCGATGCCCCCACCAGAGCTGCCTGGAGATGTTCCAGTCGCGGATGGTGTCGAGCCAGTGGACGTACACGCCTTCCCACCGCTCGGGCACGATGCGGATGCGGCCGTCGCGCACGGCGGCGAGCGCCGGCTCGGCGAGCGGCTTCATCTTCACGAACCACTGATCGGACAGGCGCGGTTCGACCACGGTGTCGCATCGGTAGCAGCGCCTAACGGCGTGCTGGTGTGGCTCGACTTTCACCAGACGCCCCGAGGTCTTCAGCATTTCCACGATCTTCTCGCGCGCCTCGAAACGATCCAGCCCGCGCAGCGATTCCGGGACGCGCTCGATCGTCTCGCCGCGCTCGTTCGTCTCGCGCGGCGATTCCTGACCCATCGTGCCGTTGGCCGTGATCACCACCGGCATCGGCAGGTCGTGCCGCCGCCCCACCTCGAAATCGTTCGCGTCGTGCGCCGGCGTGATCTTCACCGCGCCGCTGCCGAACGTGGGATCGGTGTAGCTGTCGGGAATGATCGGGATCTCGATATCTGCGATGGGCAGCACGACCGTACGCCCGATGAGGTCGCGATAGCGATCGTCGTCGGGGTGCACCGCGACGGCCACGTCCGCGAGCATCGTTTCGGGGCGCGTCGTCGCCACCACGATCGCGCGGTCGGGCTCACCGCTCAGCGGGTAGCTCAAGTGATAGAGCTTGCCGTTCGTATCGTGGAACTCTGCTTCCTCATCGCTCAACGAGGTCAGGCAGCGCGGGCACCAGTGAATCACGCGGTGACCGCGATACACGAGCCCCTTCTCGTAGAGACGCACGAACGCTTCGCGCACGGCGCGCGACAGCTCGGGCGAGAGCGTGTACGCCGTTCTCGACCAGTCGCAGGAGGCCCCAAGCGCGCGCAGCTGGTTGAGGATGGCGCCGCCTGTCTCTTCCACGAATCGCACGGTCTTGCGCACGAACGCGTCGCGGCCGACGTCGTAGCGCGTGAGCCCTTCCTTCGCGATCAGCTTCTCGACGACGTTCTGCGTCGCGATTCCCGCGTGGTCGGTGCCCGGAACCCAGAGGGCCTCGTCGCCGGCCATGCGTCGCCAGCGGATGAGGACGTCCTGCAGGGTATTGTCGAGACCGTGGCCCATGTGCAGGACCGCTGTCACGTTCGGGGGAGGCATCACGATCGTGAACGGCTCGCGATCGCCACCGGAGCGGGTGGAGTCCGTGACGGCCGCCGAGAAGGCCCCGGCTCGCTCCCAACGTTCGTAGATCTCGCGTTCGGTTGACGCGAAATCGAACTGTGGGGGGAGGTCGGCGGTCGGGGTCGGGGGCGAGGTGGTGCTCATATGGACAGGGAAGTTAGTGGCCGATCTGTATTCGGGAATCCGGCGACAGGCGACAGGTGGGCGGCGACGGCAAAATCAAAGAGCGCAAAAAGCAGAGAGCCGCGAGCGTTGGCTCGCGGCTCTCTGCGGTGCTCAAGCGGAATGGATCCGCGTCAGTCAGCGCGCATGGTGTCCGGAGCCGAATCGTCAGGATTGGCAACGTGGTCGGCCTTGGGTACGCCGCTCGGCGATGTCGGAGAGCCGCCCGTGCGGTCCCCGCGGGCGTGACGCTTCGACGAGGTGCGTCGCTCCGCGATGCCCTCGGTGTCCCCGGCGGCGTCGCGAATCGCCTTTTCCTTGCTCAGCCAGCGATCCTCGAGGTCGGGCTTTGGGTCCGCGTGGCGATCAGCCTCCGACGAGTTCCCCTGACGACGACGGCCGGTTCCCACCTGCTGGCCTTCCCATCGACCGCCGGGCAGCGGTGCGTTCGGCGAGTCGTCGATCTCGATCGGCTCTTCGGCACCGGCCATCCGCACGTCCAGACGATTCACGACCGTCTCGACGCCTGGGACGCCGCGCGTGATGGTCACGGCATGCGTTGCCTCGTCGGGCTCGTGGACCCAGCCGGTGAGCTCGATGATTCCATCACCGATGGCGCCGATGTCGATCGCGCGCTCGCTGAGGGTTGGGTCGTTGCGGAACGCCTCGAGCACACGCTCCTCGAGCGCTTCGTCCTCCTCATCGATCTCGCTATCGTATTCATCGTCGTCGGTTTCCCGCAGGCGGCCGACGCGGTCGCGCAATTTCGCCGTGAGCGACGAGAATCCTCCGAAGCGGTCGGCAACGACGAGCCCGGCCGCCAGCCCGAGAACCGCCCCGGCCGCAAGGTAGAGCAGTCCACTCGATGTGGTATCGTCGTCTCGATAGCGCAGCGGAGACATTACACCTGCCTGTGGCGGAGGGGGAAAGCCAACGATAACTTGCGTGTGAGAGTAGCGCGAGCCCGCCGCAAGAAGAAGGCCACCTAGAACTTACCGTGTCTCACCCGATGGCACCGCAAGACCGCGTTCCAATTGGTCGCGTGATTCCGTGGGTAGTGCTCGTCGTGCTACTTCTCGCGGGGCTCGTACTCTATTTCCGCTACGGCACGCAGGTCGCGCCGGTCCTCGACAGCACGCGCTGAGCGGACGGCGCCGCGCGGAAGCCGCCCGCAGACCAACACGCGTTTCGATCATCCCGAGCGAAGGACCAGGCCCTCTACCGGGAGGCCTGCGATTCCTCGCCTCCGCCGCCTCCGGCGGCTCCGCTCGGAATGACAAGGACCGATTCCCGATTCCCTACTCCCGATTCCCTGTCGTATGTCGACTGTCATCCGCGATCCCCAGCACGCTCCGATGACCCTCATTCTCACGCTGCCCGATGGCGCCACTCGAGAAGTGGAGCCGGGCACGCTCGCCCGCGACGTCGTCGCTTCCATCGGATCGCGGCTGCTCCGCGACGCCATCGCCGTGTCCATCGATGGCGAGGTGCAGGATCTCATGACGCCGATCCGGCGGGGCGGCGCGTTCACGGTCATCACAGAGAAGGACCCGCGGTCGCTCGCCGTCCTGCGGCATTCCGGCGCGCACATCCTCGCGACCGCCGTCAGGCGCATCCGCCCTGACGCGAAGATCGGCTTCGGTCCCGCGATCGAGGACGGATTCTATTACGACTTCGAGGTGCCCGAGCCGTTCACCCCGGACGATCTCGCGGCCTTCGAGGCCGAGATGAAGAAGGTCGTGGCGGAGAAGTATCCGTTCGTGCGGGACGAGGTCTCGCGCGACGAGGCGATCAAGCGGTTCTCCGACGACCCGCTCAAGCTCGAGCGAATCGAGGATCTCGGCGCGGACGAAGTGATCTCGACGTACACGGACGGGCCATTCATCGACCTGTGCCGAGGACCGCACGTTCCGGACACGTCGTACCTCAAGAACTTCAAGCTGATGAACACGGCACCGGCCTACTGGCGCGGTGACGTGAAGCGCCAACAGCTGCAGCGCATCTACGCGACGGCCTGGTGGAAGAAGGATGACCTCGACGCGTATCTCTTTCGCATCGAGGAGGCGAAGCGCCGCGACCATCGCGTCGTCGGGCGTCAGCTCGACCTGTTCCTGCTCCACCCGTTTGCTCCAGGTGCCGTG
>Ga0310811_10015129_pt1 | contig 10083 bp, 10 predicted proteins | sample YCmetagenome_FD_207642 | JGI IMG/M metagenome (GOLD analysis project Ga0310811, IMG submission 207642) | Soil microbial communities from experimental microcosm in Duke University, North Carolina, United States - YC | ecosystem: Engineered > Artificial ecosystem > Soil microcosm > Unclassified ...
TTGCGCACATTCTGGCCTAAGGGATCGCAGCGAGCCCGGCTTGCGCGCGCCCGCGTCCAGGATCTGGACGACCTCGATATTCGCCTCGGGGCGATGGGGGAGTTGTGAGCACAGTCATAGAGAACTTGCTGCTGCGGAAGCAAAGGCTTGTGGAACAGCTTGAAAAAGCGCCGTCGGTCGAGGACCGCGACAAAATCGAGCACCAGCTCGAACAGATCAATACCGCACTGGATTTTCTCGACAGGCCGGGCTCGAGGGACGCGCGTTAGATCGGCTCAGCCCACCGCGAGCGCTTTGGCGTAGACCACGCCCGAATTGGTGATGTGCGTGGTCATCGCCGCTTCGAATGTCGAAAACTCGCCGCGCGCGAACAGATCGAGCAGCTTGCGGTGCTCGTCAAACGACGAGCGGGTGCGCACGTCGATCGGAGAGGTCAGGTTGGTGCGGAGCGCGGCGACACGGCCCGAGACGAGCTGGTAGGATTCGGCGAGATAGCGGTTGCCGCAATGCGCGAACAGGCCCTCGTGAAAGGCGGCATCGGCGCGGCCATAGGCGATGTTGTCCTTGGCCGCGACCGCCGGCTCCATCGCCGCGATCGCGCCGTTCATGGTCGCGATCGCGCCATCGCGGTCGTGACGAAAGGCGAGCTCGGCCGCTTTGGGTTCGAGCGCAATGCGGAAGGTACAGAGCGCGGTGATGTCCTCGGCGCTGGGCGTGAACACAAAGCTGCCGACTTGCGGCCGGATGACGACGAGCCCCTGCGCCTGCAACTGGCCCATCGCCTCGCGCACCGGCGTGCGGCTGACGCCGAAGGAATTGGCCACCATCTCCTCGGAGATCGCGGCGCCGAGCGCGAACTCGCCGTCGATGATGGCCTGCCGCAGCCGCAGCATCACCCGCTGCGACAGCGATTTCGGCGCATCGAGCTTCAGCGATCGCATAGGCTCCCTCAGATGACCTTGCCGGGGTTGAGGAGATGATCGGGATCGAGTGCGGCCTTCAATGTCCGCATCAGCGCGATCTCGGGCTCGCTGCGGGCGTGTCCCAGCCACTTCTTTTTCAGCGTGCCGATGCCGTGCTCGGCTGAGACGCTGCCGCCCATGTCGCGGACGAGACCATAGATGATCGCATCCATCTCCTCCTTCGGCTGCTGCTCGACGGGAAGGCCGGTGACCCAGGAGACAAGGTGAAGATTGCCGTCGCCGATATGACCGTAATAGACGCTCTCGCAGCCTTTGATTCCTTGCGCGAGTGCCGCCTTGCAGCGGGTGGCGAACTCGTCCATCCGCGCCACTGCAAGGCCGATGTCGTAGGAGATATGCGGCCCCAGCACCTGGCCGAACTCGGCGCAGATGTCGCGGACGCGCCAGAACGCCTGCGTCTGCGCCAGCGATTGCGCCACGGCGGCATCCGCGAGCAGCCCGCGCTCCATCAGACCTTCGAGCCAGGCCTGGAAGCGCGGCGCATCGACGCTCTCGTCGGTGCCCTGCGCCTCGACCAGCACGTAGAGGCCTTGGCCGGCGGCGACGGGCGGCTTGACGCCGGCGCGATTCGTGATCACCTCCCAATAATCCGGCCACATCACCTCGAACGCCGAGAGCAACGGGCCGAGCCCGCTGCGCGCGGCATCGAGCAGTGCGACAACCGCCGCATAGTCCTTCAGCGCGCAGAGCGCGGCCATGGTCGAGCGCGGCTTCGGAAACAGTTTCAGCACCACGCGGGTGATGATGCCGAGCGTGCCTTCCGAACCGATGAAGAGATGCTTGAGGTCGTAGCCCGCGTTGTTCTTCATCAGCTTGTTGAGGCTGGTGATGATGGTGCCGTCGGGCAGCACGACTTCGAGCCCGAGCACCAGCTCGCGCGTCATGCCGTAGCGGATCACGCGATTGCCGCCGGCATTGGTCGAGAGATTGCCGCCGATCGCGCAGGAGCCGCGCGAGCCGAGATCGAGCGGAAAGAAGAAGCCGGCCTCGTCGGCAGCCTTCTGGATCGTCTCGAGCGGCGTGCCCGATTTCACCGTCATCGTCATCGAGGCGCGATCGATCTCGTCGATGCCGGTCATGCGCTCCAGCGAGATCGCGACCCAGCCCGCTTCGGGCGCGGCGCCGCGGCAGAGCCCGGTCAAGCCGCCCTGCGGCACAAAGGGCAGGCGCGCCTGCCGGCAGGTCAGGATCGCATCGGCAACCCCTTGCGCATCGAGCGGACGGATCACCGCGAGCGGCGTTTGCGGCAGGCTCGCGCTCCAGTCGTTGCGGTTGCGTGCGGGCACGTCGTTGCCGGTCAGCACGGCTGCGGTGCCGAGCTTGTTACGCAGCGCGGCGAGCAATGGCTCGGGATGTCCAACGGGGGTCACCACGTTCATGCGAGACCTCCTCCAATTTCGGCTGCGCCTCATGCGCACCGCGAGGGCTGAAAGGATTTGCGTCGACCTTGTATGTAAGGTACAAGATAAAAAGTAAAGCAAAAACAAGGCCTGGCAGGTCCTTAAGATCGTTGGTGATCAGAGACTTGGCCGGGAGCCGCAACAACGGGTGGTGCTATGACGGAGGCAATTCGCGGGTTCTGGGTGGCGTCGGCGACGCCGCTGGCGACCGACGGGAGCGTGGACTCCGCAAAGCTCGCCGCTCATGCGAAGCGTCTCTTCGGCAAGGGCGTCGACGGCGTCGTGCTGTTCGGCACGACCGGTGAGGGCACCTCGTTCAATGTCGCCGAACGCGTCGCGACCATCGAAGCCGTAATCAAGGCTGGCGTGCCGGCAGAGCGCATCGGCGTCGGCGGCGGCTTCCCTGCGATCAGCGACAGCATCGCGCTGACGCGCGCCGTGCTCGGCCTCGGGCTCCGCCACGTGCTGTATCTGCCGCCCTATTTCGATCGTGGCGTCACGGCTGAGGGCATCGAGGATGCCTTCGCGGCGATCTTCGACGGTGTCGCGGACGATCGCCTGCGCGCCTATCTCTATCACATTCCGCAGGTTTCCGGTGTCGCGATCCCAACCAGCGTCGCTGCGAATCTGCGCAAGCGTTACGGCAAGGTGGTCGCAGGCCTGAAGGACTCCAGCGGCGACTTCAAGCAGTTCCAGGCATTCCGTGCCGCCGCGCCCGAGCTTGCCATCACCGTCGGCAACGAGACTGATATCGCGCGCGCGATCGCCGGCGGCGGCGCCGGCACCATCTGCGGCATGGCCAACATCGCGCCGGAGCTGGTCAAGGCGATGATCGACGGCAAGGATGTCGAGGCGCGCATGCAGGCTGCGGTCGATATCGTGGTGAAGTCGCCATCGTTCCTGACGACGCTGAAGGCCATTCTCGCCGCTCAGACCGGCGATTCCGGCTGGCTGCGCGTGCGGCCACCGTTGCGCGCGTTGTCGGATGGCGCTGCCCTCAAGACGAAGTTGGACGAGCTGACCAGCCCCGCCATCGCCTAAGCGCGCGGTTCATTCGCTGTCATCGTCCGCGGTGCGCGCCGACATGGCCCGGGCCGCGACGAGCGCGGCGGCAAAGCCGGCCGCCGCACCGACGCCGAGCGCCCAGCGCGGGCCCAGATTGTCCGCGACCCATCCGACGATCGGTGCGCCGATCGGCGTGCCGCCAAGCGCGACGCCGAGGCGCAGTGCCATCACGCGCCCCCGCATCCGCGGCTCGGTGGAGAGCTGCATCATGGCGTTAGACGTGTTGGTGACCGTCAGCGCCGCGACTCCGATCAGGATGAGCGAGCCGGCAAACAGCCAGTAGCTGGGTGCAAGCGCCGCCAGCGTGCATCCGGCGCCAAACGTTGCGGCGCCCAGCAGCAGCGAGACGAATTTCGGCTGCGCGCGCCCGGCAGCCAGCAGCGCGCCCGAGATGGTGCCAATCGCCATTGTCGACGACAACAGGCCGAAGCCACGCGCATCGGTGTGGAAGACGCTGACCGCCATGGTCGAGATGAAAATCGGAAAATTCAGCCCGAACGTGCCGATCAGGAACAGCATGATCATGATCGCCCTGAGATCGCTGCGTGACCAGACGTAGCGAAACCCCTCGGTCATGCCGCCCGGCGCCCTGTGCGCCCGCGCATTCGGGCGAAGCTCCGAGGTGCGCAGCAGGGCGAGTGAGCAGAGCACCGCCATGAAAGATGCGGCATTGAGAAGAAAGGCCCAGCCGGTGCCGATCGAGGCGATGACGATCCCGGCAATCGCTGGCCCCACCATCCGTGCGGCGTTGAAGGACGTTGAGTTCAGCGCAATCGCATTCGAGAGTTCGCCGTCGCCGACGAGCTCGGCCACGAAGGTCTGACGCACCGGGGCGTCGAAGGCTGCAGCGCAACCGAACAGGAAAGCGAACACATAGACGTGCCAGAGCTGCACAAGGCCGGTCACAGTGAGAAGACCGAGCACCAGCGCGAGCACGCCCATCGTTGCCTGGGTCGCGACCAGCAGCCGCCGCTGGTTGAAATGGTCGGCGGCATAACCCGTCCACGGCATCAGCAGCAGCTGCGGTCCGAACTGCAGCGCCATCACCATGCCCACCGCCGAGGCGTTGTGCCGTGTCAGCTCGGTGAGAACGAGCCAGTCCTGCGCGGCGCGCTGCATCCACGTTCCGGTGTTGGACACCAGCGCACCTGCAGCCCAGACACGGTAATTGTAGTTGCGCAGTGAGCGAAATGTGCCCGCGGTCGGCACGCTCACGCCCCCGTTGGCGTGTTGCCGCCGTGGAATTGGCCGAAGCGCCGCGCGAGAAACATGCTCAATAGCAGCACGCCGAGCCCGAGTGCGACGACATCGCCCGTGTGCAGGAGGGAAAACTCTCCGACGCGGCAGACGAGGAGGTATCCGACGACAAGGTTGAACGAACCCCAGAGCACGTTGACCATCGACGAGGACAGCCCTTCGCCCCGCGGCGTTGCGAACGGGGTCTGGAACGGCTCCCCGCGTTGGCCACTCACGAGATGTGGCACGGCGTTCGCAAGAAATGCGCCGCCCCAAAAATAAGAAACGAGATGAAGCCAGTTCATTCCTGCGCGCTCCTTGTCGCCAACAACGCGATGATTGCCCGTGTCAATCGTCGACGAGCCGCTTGAGCAGAGAGACGGCCGCAGCGAGCTCGTCCTGCTCCCGCGCTGACAGCCGCGCCGAAATGGTGCGTGAGAGCCAGTCCTGCCGGGCGGCACGACCGACACGGATCCATTCTCGGCATGCTTTCGTCAGCGACAGGATGGTTTGACGGCCGTCCTCCGGATCTGGTGCGCCACTGACCAGACCTGCCGCCAGAAGAGCGGCGACCGCGCTGCTCATCGATTGCGGGCGCATTTTTTCCGATCGGGCCAGGCTCGACACCGTGGCGGGACCGTCCTTTTCCAGGCGCAGCAGGATCGACACCTGAGACTGCGTCAGATCCTCCGGGCCAGTCTGCTCGCGAAGTCGGCGCTTCAGCTTTCCGACCAGCGAACGGAGGTCTTCAGCGAGCGCGCCGGCGCGCGCGGACGGGCGTTGGTCCGACGAATTCATCATGGCAGACTGACTGGCATATATGAAGTTAATCTGTAAAGGTTAGCTGCGCAGTTAGTCTGTTCAAAATGACGTGAGCATGACGTACTGCCCCGTGGTCGTCGATCATGTGCAGTCATCATCGGCAATGAGCAGGTGTGTTCATCTCGTACGCTCCAACTGCTTGCGACGATGCCCCTCTCGCCTAAGCTGCGAGGTACGACTAGCCAACAGCTCGACAATCGTTCAAAAGCCCATGGCACCTCCTTGTTTGGGTTCACGCCATGAAGCCTCCGACTGTCACCCCCGCCGATATCCGCCGCGCGCTGCTGCTGCGCGAAGAGATCGCGCTGCTCGATCTCAGGCATGAGGCGGCCTTCGCCACCGGGCATCCGCTGTTTGCGGCCAACATGGCGGTGGATAGGATCGCGATCGAGGCTGAGGTGCGGCTGCCGCGCAAGGACGTGCCGGTCGTGCTCTTTGATGACGGTGAGGGGCTGGTCGCGTCGGGAGCCGAGCGCCTTGCGGCACTTGGCTACGGCAATGTCCGTGCGCTCGATGGCGGGCTGAAAGCCTGGCGCGCCGCAGGCTACGAGGTGTTCGAGGACGTCAATTCCTATTCAAAGGCGTTCGGCGAGCTGGTCGAGGCGCGCCGCCACACGCCGTCGTTCAGTGCAGACGAAGTGGCAAAGCTGATCGCCGACAAGGCCAACATCGCCATTCTCGATGTTCGCCGCTTCGACGAGTATACGATCATGAACATTCCGGGCTCGGTCAGCGTGCCCGGCGCGGAACTGGTGCTGCGGGCCGGTCAGGCTGCGCCGGATCCCGATACGACGATCATCATCAATTGCGCCGGCCGCACCCGCTCGATCATCGGCACCCAGTCGCTGATCAATGCCGGCGTGCCCAACAAGGTGCGCGCGCTGCGCAATGGCACGATCGGCTGGACGCTGGCGCGGCACACGCTGGCTCATGGTGCCGACCGGCGCGGTGCCGTCGGGTCGTTCGAGGGTGGGCCGGCCAATGCCCGCGACGTCGCCTACAGCGCCGGCGTCCGTCATGTCGGCGCAAACGAGATGTCGGCGCTGGTCGCCGAGACCGGTCGCACACTCTACCGCTTCGATGTGCGCGACGCCGAGGAATACACGGCCGGTCACCTCAAGGGCTTCCGCCACTATCCCGGCGGACAGCTTGTGCAGGAGACCGATATGGCCGCGCCGGTGCGCGGTGCGCGCATCCTTCTGACCGACGACAAGGGCGTGCGCGCCGACATGACGGCGTCCTGGCTCGCGCAGATGGGCTGGGAGGTTTACGTGCTCGAGGGTGGCTATGCCGGCGCGCTCGAGGTCGGCCCGCCGCTGGTCCTGCCGAAGCCTGACCCCGCGCATCGCTACCGCCGCCCCTACGAGGGAACCGACATCGCCGAGCGCGCCATGCAGGCCTATCTCGAGTGGGAATACGGCCTCGTCGACCAGCTTCGCCGCGACGATACGCACGGCTTCTATGTGATCTGAGCGCGGTCGCGTTGATCCACCGGACTTGTACGGAGCGGCCGGACCAGGCCTTGCCATGCCGCGCGAATGATGGTCGATTTTAACCCGAATCAGTTTTGCGTTCTGCCCAGACATCAGGGGTCGCCTGGATCCCGCCGCGACGGACGCAAATGGCTCACGACGCCGATACGATCGAACGACCTGCCGCAAGCGCTGCGTTTCTGCGCAATTTGCCGGCGCCGGAGCCGTCGATGGGCTCGGCCGCATACGTTGCCCAGCGTGAGCGGGCGCTGGCCTTCGATCCGCGCCGGCGTGCGAACTACGATAGATATCTGCGCGCGCGGACCGACCGCACCATCGTCGATTATCTGCCGATCAAGCTCGACATCGAGAATGTCAGCCGCTGCAATTTTCGCTGCACCATGTGTCAGGTCAGCGATTGGCACAAAGGCCAGCGCGCCGGCGACATGCCGCTCGAGAGCTTCAAGGCGCTGCTCGATCACCAATACGGCCTGATCGAGATCAAGCTCCAGGGCATGGGCGAGCCGCTGATGCAGGGCGATGCCTATCTCACGATGCTGCGTCATGCGCGCGAGCGCGAGATCTGGGTGCGTACCACCACCAACGCCTCGCTGCTGCATCTGCGCGAGAATTATCGCCGGTTGATCGACGCCGATCCGAACGAAGTGCAGATATCGATCGACGGCGCCGACGAGGCGACGTTCGAGAGCATCCGCCGCGGTTCGGTGTTTTCGCGCGTCATCGCCAATTGCAAGCTGATCAACGCCTATTCCCGCGAGATCGGTGTCGACCGCACCAAGATGTGGGTGGTGGTGCAACAGTCCAACCGGCACCAGTTGCCTGATTTCGTCGAGCTTGCCGCCGAGGCCGGCTTCACCAGCCTCGCCTTCTCGCTCGATCTCACCAATTGGGGCCAGGACAAATGGGGTGCGGCGTTGCGCGACATCGTCGCGGACGATGCCTTCACCGAGGACCTCTGCGAGCGGCTGATGGCGCGCGGCCGCGAACTCGGCGTGCGCGTAGCGTTCTGGAACGTCACGGACAAATATAGCTGGCGCAGGACCGACAAGCTCTGCCCCTGGCCGTTCGAACGGCTTTATGTCTCCTCCGACATGCGCACCGTTCCCTGCTGCACCATCGCCAACCCCGAGGTTGTCGATCTCGGTAATGCCGAGGATCTCGTCGCGATCTGGCACGGCGAGGCCTACGAGACCTTTCGCCGGGATCACCGCGAGGGCCGCATTCCCGAGGTCTGCAAGGGCTGCTATCGCGAGGACGATCGGACCTAGCCGATCTCGCGGCCGTAACGATCGATCAGCGTCCCGATCTCCAACGGCTGGTAGCCGTAGCGCGTGATCGCGTGCGCGCTCGAAAGCGTGAACGATGTGTTGGTCGGGGCGGTCTCTTCGATCTTGGCCGACACCCCGAGGGCGAGCGCAAGGCGTTCAATGATTTCGCGCACCGTCAGCGATCCCGCGGCGCCGAGCACCGCCGCGTCGAAGCCACGCCAGGGCTCGCGGGTCAGCACGGCCTGGACGAGTGCGGCGATGTCGTCGATATGGGCTGCATTGTTGTAGAGGCGGTCGAGATGGAAGGCGCGTATTGGTTCGCCGGCCCGCAGCCGCGACGCCACGCCTGCGAGCCAATTCCGATGCGCGCCCGGGCCAACGATTCCCGGCAGGCGCAGCGCCAGCGTGGAAAGTTCGGCCGAGAGCTCGGCGAGCCGCTGCTCGGCGATGAGTTTCGTCGCGCCATAGGCGTCGGGATCACGTACCGGCGTGGCTTCGTCGACGACGTCCTGCGCAATCCGGCCATAGTAAGAGAGCGACGAGAAGAAGATGAAGCGGCTGGCGCCCCAGCGTTGGGCGGCCTCGATCAGCGCGAAGCTCGCATCGATATTGTCGCGAACGAGCGTTGCGACATCGACGTCCGGGCCGGGTGACGTTGCAGCCGTGTGCACGATGGCGTCGAACGGGCCGGGGAGTTTGCCGGCGTCGATGAGATCAGTTTGGACCAGTTCGAGCCGCGCTACGCCGCGGAGCGGGGTGAGGAAATTCGTGTCACGGCGATGGATGCCCAAGACATCATGGCCACCGCCCGCGAGCCGTCGCGCCACGGTGCTGCCCGAGAAGCCGGAGACGCCGGTCACGAGCACGCGCATCGTTCGCCCTCAGCCGATCGTGGCCAGGATCCGTTCGGGCGACAGGCCATGCGCCGCGAGCAGATCATTGGTCGAGCCGTAATTGTGGATGAAGGCGTCCTGCAGGGTGAACGTATCGAGCCGGCAAGTGGCGCGGACGTCCCACGCGATCTGCTTCACCTGCGAGGCGAGGCCGCCCTGCGGCGCATGTTCCTCGATCACCACGACATGGCTGTGCTGTCGCAGCGCGGCCGTGATGCCGTCACGGTCGAGCGGCTTCAGCGTATGCGCCGAAACCAGCGAGACCGAGCGTCCTTGCGCGGCGAGCTCGTCGGCGATCCCAGTCGCCATCGCGGTGATCACGCCATAGGTGAGGATGCAGACGTCGCTGCCGCGGCGAAGATAGCGCAGCTTGCCGAACTGCCAGGGTTCGGCGTTTGCTGTCAGCACCGGCTCGCCGGCCTTGCCGATACGCAGATACACCGGCCCATTCTTCTGCCGCGCGCACCAGCGCGTGGCCTCGATGCATTCGAGGGGATCGCAGGGCGCGAGCACCTGCATGTTGGGCAGCGCGGAGGCGATCGCGATGTCCTCCTGGGTATGGTGTGTGCCGCCCAGCGTCGAATAGATCACGCCCGCGCCCATGCCGACGACCGTGACGGGCAGGTTCTGGTAGCAGAGATCGTCGCGGATCATCTCGAACGGACGGTAGAGGCTGAAGGTCGCGATGGTGTAGGCGAAGGGCTGGCAGCCCTTCAGCGCGAGGCCTGCCGCGATGCCGATCATGCTTTGCTCTGCAACGCCGACGTTGATGAATCGCTCAGGATATTCGCTGGAGAATTTTCCCATGCTGCCGGCCGGCGAGATGTCGGCGACGACGATATAGATGTCAGGGTTGGCGGTCGCCTCCGCGTACAGCGTCTCGGAAAAGGTGTTTCTCACGCCTGTGTCTCCAACTCGCTGAT
>Ga0310811_10015131_pt1 | contig 10081 bp, 5 predicted proteins | sample YCmetagenome_FD_207642 | JGI IMG/M metagenome (GOLD analysis project Ga0310811, IMG submission 207642) | Soil microbial communities from experimental microcosm in Duke University, North Carolina, United States - YC | ecosystem: Engineered > Artificial ecosystem > Soil microcosm > Unclassified ...
GTCTTATGAAATGGTTCGGTCTTACGATGGCCGCGCTCGCCGTCGTCGCGATCGGCGCGCTGGCTGTCTATCTGATCGCCATCACCCGCGACCTGCCCAGCGTACAGACGCTGAAGAACTATGCCCCGCCCATCACGACCCGGGTTTACGCCGGTAATGGCACGGTGCTGGGCGAATATGCCCGCCAGCGGCGCATCTTCATTCCCGCCGCCTTCATTCCCAAGCTGGTGAAGCAGGCCTTCACCAGCGCCGAGGACCGCAATTTCTACAATCATCCGGGTATCGACCCCTCCGGCATTCTGCGCGCGGCGATAAAGGATGTGGGGCTTGTCCTGCAGGGCCGCCGGCCACAGGGCGCCTCCACCATCACCCAGCAGGTGGCGCGCAATTTCCTGCTCAATTCCGACGTCAAGTTCAGCCGCAAGATCCGCGAGGCGATCCTGGCGGTGCGCATCGACGCCACCTATCCCAAGGAGAAGATCCTCGAACTCTATTTGAACGAGATCTATCTGGGCGAGAACTGCTATGGCATCGGCGCGGCGTCGCTGAACTATTTCGGCAAGTCGCTGGACGAGCTGGACGTCGCCGAGGTCGCGTTCCTGGCGGCGCTGCCCAAGGGACCGGCCAACTACGATCCGCGCCGCTATCACGCCGCCGCCGTCACCCGCCGCAACTGGGTGATCGACCAGATGGCGGACAATGGCTACATCAGCGATGCGCAGGCCGATGCGGCCAAGGCCGAGCCGCTGGTCACCCAGACCCGCCCCCTGGGCAGCCAGGCCGCCGACGTCGCCTATTATGTCGAGGAAGTGCGGCGGCTTCTGATCAACAAATATCATTATGACGGCCTCTACGATTCCGGGCTGCAGGTGCGCGCCTCTCTCGATACGCGCCTGCAGAACTTTGCCGTCAGCGCCCTGCGCGCCGGTCTGGTGCGCTATGACCGCCGTCACGGCTGGCGCGGCGCCAAGCTGCACACCGACATCAATGCCGACTGGAAAAGCGCGCTTGCCAAGCTGGCCAGCGATCCCGGTCATCAGTCGGGTATCAAGACCTGGCGGCTGGCGGCGGTGCTGGGCTATGCCGGCAAGAGCGCGACCATCGGCTTTGCCGACGGCACCACCGGGTCGATCAGCTATGACGGCTACAAGTGGGCCAAGCCTGAACTGCCGAACCAGCGCTGGGGCGCCACGCCCACGCGGCCGGACCAGGTGGTCAAGGCGGGAGACGTCGTCTTTGTCGAGCCGCTCGATCCCAAGGACGGCGCCAAGCCCGGCGAATACGGCCTGCGCCAGATTCCGGAGATCAACGGCGCCATCGTGGCCATGGACCCGCATACCGGTCGCGTGCTGGCGCTGTCGGGCGGCTTCTCCTATGCCTCGTCCCAGTTCGACCGCGCCATGCAGGCGATGCGCCAGCCGGGTTCCTCCTTCAAGCCCTTCGTCTATGCCGCGGCGCTGGACGATGGCTATACCCCCGCAAGCAAGGTGCTGGATGCGCCTTTCGTGATGGACATGGGACCGGGCCAGGGCGTGTGGCGGCCGGAGAATTTCGAGCATGAATTCCTGGGTGAGACCACGCTGCGCCGGGGCATTGAGCTGTCGCGCAATGTGATGACCGTGCGCCTGGCAGCCCAGATCGGCATGGACAAGGTCGTGCCGCTGGCCGTTCGTTTCGGCGTCTATGACAAGATGTCGCCCTATCTGTCCAACTCGCTGGGGGCGGCCGAAACCACGCTGCTGCGCATGGTCACCGGCTATTCCGAATTCGTGAATGGCGGCAAGAAAGTCGAGCCGTCATTGATCGACCGCATCCAGGATCGGAACGGCAGGACCATCTGGCGCCATGACATGCGCAACTGCGAAGGCTGCAACGACCCCAGCTGGCATGGCCAGGAGGAGCCGCTGCTCGCCGACACCCGGCCCCAGATCATCGATCCCAGGACCGCCTACCAGATTGTCTCCATGCTGGAAGGCGTGGTGCTGCGCGGCACCGGCCGCACGGTGCAGGCGGTGGGCAAGCCGGTGGCAGGCAAGACCGGCACCTCGTCGGATTCGAAGGATACCTGGTTCGTGGGCTTTTCGCCCGACCTGGCGGCCGGCGTCTATATCGGCTTCGACAATCCGCGTACCCTTGGAAAATACGTCAATGGCACGGACGAGCAGGGCGCCACCGTGGCCGCACCGATCTTCCGCGACTTCATGAAGGATGCGCTGGCCGACCAGCCCGCCATTCCCTTCCGCGTCGCCCCCGGCATCGAGGAAGTCTCGATCGACTATCACACCGGCAGCCCTGTCCCGCCGGGTACCCCTGGGTCGATCATGGAAGCCTTCAAGGCGGGCAGCGCCCCAGGCGAGGGCGGAGCGTCGGGCCCAATGGATGACATGGCCCAGGTCTCCAGCCCCGGCCAGCCCAATCCCAATACGCCGCCGCCTGTCGCGGTGGATCAGGGAACCGGTGGACTCTATTAGCGGTTTCGATTAACCAGCCCCTCCCATGCGCCCCGAAATCGAACGTACCGCCGCAGACATCGAGCAGGCCATTGCCCTGCTGAGGAGGCATCTTTGACTGGGATGCCGCTAGCCGCCGCCTGGACGAACTGAACGCCAAGGCCGAAGACCCTTCGCTCTGGAACGACTCGCAGGCCGCGCAGAAGCTGATGCGCGAACGCCAGAAGCTGGAAAGCGCCATTTCGTCGGTCTCCAGGATGCAGAACGACCTGGCGGATGCGAAGGGCCTGATCGAGATGGCCGAGGCGGAGAATGACGCGGCCATGGTGGCCGATGCGGAAGCCTCGCTGAAGGAATTGGGCAGGCGCGCCGAGCAGATGCGCCTTCAGTCCATGCTGTCAGGCGAAGCGGACGGCAACGACGCCTATCTGGAAATCCATGCCGGCGCGGGCGGCACCGAGAGCCAGGACTGGGCCCAGATGCTGTTTCGCATGTACACGCGCTGGGCCGAGAACCACGGCTACAAGCTGCAGCTGATCGAGGAGAGTGAAGGCGAGGGCGGCGGGCTGAAATCGGCCACGCTGCTGGTCAAGGGCGAGAATGCCTATGGCTGGCTGAAAACCGAGGCGGGCGTGCACCGCCTGGTCCGCATCTCGCCCTTCGACGCCAATGCGCGGCGCCACACCTCGTTCTCGTCGGTGACGGTCTATCCGGTGATTGACCAGTCCATCGACATCGAGATTCCGGAAAAGGATGTGCGCATTGACGTCTATCGCGCCTCCGGCGCCGGCGGTCAGCACGTCAACAAGACCGAAAGCGCGGTGCGCATCACGCACCTGCCTACCGGCATCGCGGTCGCCTCGCAAAGCGAGCGCAGCCAGCACCAGAACCGCGCCATCTGCTGGGACATGCTGCGCTCGCGGCTTTACGAGATCGAACTGGAGCGCAAGAAGGCCGAGACCGGCGCCTTCATCGGCGAGAAGGCGGACATCGGCTGGGGCCACCAGATCCGCTCTTACGTCCTGCAGCCCTACCAGCTGGTGAAGGACCTGCGCACGGGCGTCGAAAGCCGGGTGCCGCAGGATGTGCTGGATGGTGGCCTGGATGACTTCATGGCCGCGGCCCTGGCGCAGGAAGTCGGCGGCAAGCCGCGCGAGACGATCGAGGATCTGGAATAGGCCTGCGTCTGTTGACCTTGCGGCGCGGGCGCGAATGTTTTTTTCGGCGAAGGAAGCTCAGCCGGCCTGGCCCAGCGGCGACAGGCTGGCGCCGGGCATCAGCGGGCTGACGGATGCGGCCGGACGGGCCGGTTCGGAGGAATGGCGCGACGGCTCGTCCAGCGGATTGTCCGAATGGCGGCAATTGCCCTCGAAGAAGGCGCCCGATTCCACCGCGATGGCTTCATGCAGGATGTCGCCTTCCACGCGGCTGGTAGAGGCCAGCAGGATCTTGCGGGCATTTATGCGGCCAACCACTTTGCCGCGCACGGTGACGTCTTCGGCATAGATTTCGCCGCGGATTTCGGCCTTCTCGCCGATGACCAGCCCGGCGCTGCGCACATCGCCTTCCACCCGTCCGTCCACCTGGATGTCGCCGGCGGAGGAGAGGGTACCGTTCACCACAAGGTCGGCGCTGATGATGGAAGGCGCCGCCGTTCCCCGCGGGTTGCGCTTGGGACCCGGCTGCGGCTGTTGCGGCGGGGGAACAGGGGACGCGTCCTTTGTCTTGCTAGAGAACATGGCGGCCAGCCTCTATGAAGTTGTTCGGGTTCTTCACGACGTTGTCGTACCAGACTTCGTAATGCACATGCGGGCCGGTGCTGCGCCCGGTGGAGCCCACGCGTCCGATCGCGGCGCCCTTGGCGACCTTCATGCCCGCCCTGACGGTGATCTTCGACAGGTGGCCGTAGCGCGTGTGGATGCCGAAGCCGTGATCGATTTCCACCATGTTGCCGTAGCCGCCACGATTGCCGGCGAACACCACCGTGCCGGGCGCGGTGGCATGCACCGCCGAGCCCCAGGGCCCGGCGAAGTCGATGCCCGGATGGAAGGCATAGCGACCGCTGAAGGGGTCCAGCCGCACGCCAAAGCCGCTGGTACGGTCGAAGTTCAAGGCCGGGACCGGCCGCGCCAGCGGGACGTGCGACAGCGCCGCCGACAGGGTGTTCAGCTGCTCCAGCACAGCGGCCGCGCCCAGATAGGCCTGGGTGAATTTCGGATCGGAAATGCCTTCGAGGCGTACCTGGTCCAGCGGGATCTCGGGGCCGCCGACGCCTTCCGATTCAAGGCGGCGGGCCAGCTGGTCCGGATTGATCCCGGTGTGGCGCATCACCGCGCGCAGGCCGTCGACGCCGCGATTCAGCGCGCCCTCGGTCCTGGCCATCAGCGCAGTCTCCGACCGGCCGATGCTGGCCACCCGCGCGGTCTGCTCTGCCAGCGCGCGAAGCGCGGGATGCTGGATATAGGCTCCGGCATAGGAAGGGTGCGGGTGGACGGCATGACTCATGTCGACGGCGGCGGAATGAAAGAACCCCGTGACGGACTTCCAGGCGCGCTGCAGAAAACCGGGCGCCGGTGACCTGGCCGCCGTGCGCGGCTGAGGCGCGGCCGGACCGGGCATCATGGTCAGCTGGGAGGTGCCGCCCGCCGCGTCGTCGTCGAAATAGGCGGCCGGTGCCTCGATCCCCACGCTGTCGGCCACGGGGGCGGCAAGGCGGGACTGGTTCTGGGATTGGCCGCCATCCTGGCCCTTTGGCAAAGCCGCCTGGCCGGCAGAGATGCCCGCCGCCCGTTCGGCCTGGCTGGTCCTGTTCAGAAAACCGGCGATGGCATTCTGCTTGGCCTGAAGGGCGTCGGCGGTGGCCTTGAAGCGGTCCTCGGCCGTGACCAGCGCGCCGTTCAACTGGTCGTAGGACATCTGCAGGTCCGCCACCCGCCCTTCATAGGTCTGCTGCATCTGCTGGTAGCGGTGGTCCTTGGCGGCAATGATGCGATCCTTGAAGATCACATTGACGGTGGCGAATGCCACCCAGCCCAGGAAGATCAGGGTCAGGCCCGCCAGGGTGGCCTGAAGGGAGGGTCCGAAGGTGAAGAACTGCACCCGCCCGTCACTGCGGATATAGATCTGCCGTTCCGGGAATGTCTCGTGCAGCCATGTCCAGACGCGTTCAAGGAACGGCGCCTTCACCGTCGCGGTCGGGGTTGAGTGGTCCGCGACCGGCTGGCGCCGGCCTTCGGACGGCGCGCCATCCGCCCGAGCCTGTCCGATCAGGCTCTTGTGCCAGAAGAAGGAGCGCGAGGTCAGCCGCGGGCGGAAAAGCCGCGTCAAACCACGAATTTTCGGGGAGCTCTTCAAAGCGCTCTCGCCGCGTCCAGCACGGCCTCCACATGTCCGGGAACTTTCACCTTCCGCCAGATCCCGGCAATTCTGCCCCGGCCATCCACCAGGAAGGTCGCGCGCTCCATGCCCATATATTTGCGGCCATAAAGTGTCTTTTCGCCCCACACGCCCCAGGCCCGGGCCGCCTTGGTCTCGGGATCGGATCCCAGGGCTAGCGTCAGTCCGTGCTTGAGCCGGAACTTCTCATGGGATTGCAGGCTGTCCTTGGAGACGCCGATAACCCTTACGCCCAGCTTCTCGAACTTCTTCTGCGCGCCGCTGAAATCCAGGGCTTCGCGGGTACATCCCGAGGTGTCGTCCTTGGGATAGAAATAGAGCACAAAGGGCCGGCCCTTCAGGCTGGCCAGTGAAACGCTGTCGCCTGCGTCCAGGGCAAGCTTGAACGCCGGAGCCTTGTCCCCAACGGCCAGCGCGCCGCCGGCCGGAGAGCCAGCCGCAGCTTGCGAAGCCGCCTTGCGAGCGGCCAAAGTTCCAGCGCTTCTCGTCCCGGCCATGCCCCGGTTCCGCCGATCCCCTTGAGTGGGGCGGATTTAACCCCATCCCGGCGGTCCGGGCAATCCGCAGAAGCGGGCCGGTCCAGTGACATTCGTGAGACAAGGGGCTGGAACATTTGCCCTTTTTAAGCCTAACAGAGGTATTACTGAGCTGGCGCCAGATCAGGAACAGCCTTGTCCCGCGCCGGGGTCCCCGCCAGGGGCAGGATCCTCTTTGAAGAAGACCCGCGTGACGCTGTCCCGATTCATAAAGGCCCATCACATCAGCGCTGCGGCGCTGGGGGCGGGCGTGATCGTGGCGGCGATCGTCTTTTTCGTAGTAGGCGCCGGGGTGCGGCTGCTGATTGGCCCGGTGTCGCTGGGGCCTCTGCACGGCACCCTGGCCGCCGCGATCCATGACGCGCTGCCGGGCATCGCGCTGGACTATGACCAGGCCGCCATCGAATGGAGCCGCGACGAAGGCCGGGTGAACCTGGTTGTGCTGGGCGCGCGCATGTACGACAGCAGCGGCCGCATCGTCGCACAGGCGCCCAAGGCCGATATCGACCTCGCGGCGGCGCCGTTTCTCAGCGGGCGGATCGTGGTTCGCCGCATCGCGCTGGTGGGCGTCCAGCTTACCCTGGTCCACACCAAGGATGGCGGCATCCGGCTGGGACTTCAGCAGGACCGGAACAGCGAAGACCTGATACGGCGCCTGGGCGACGTGATCGAAGCCAGGGGCGGCACCGGCTCGTCCCTCGAGAGCTTTGCGGTGCGCAATGCGCGGCTGGCCATCATGGACGAGCCCAGCGGCCTGTTCGTCGTGGCGCCCAAGGCCTCGCTTGTCATGCGTTCACGGGGGCGCGACATCCTGCTGGCCTTCGACGCCGATACCGAAATTTCCGGCCGCAAGAGCCATGTCTCCGCCAACCTTGTGCTTCCGCCCGGACAGGCCCCCTTTCGTGGCGACCTGACCGTCAGCGGTCTGGATTTGCGCGCGCTTGCCGCCAATGCCCCGCGCTATGCCGTGCTCAAGAACGTCCCGCTCATCGCCAGCGCCTCCGCCCGCTTCGCGATGCGAGCGGGGGGCAAGCTGGAAAATGCCGATTTCGACGTGACCGCGCACGGCGAGATTCCCGCCCACATACTGAAGGACAAGATCCTGCATGTCCGCCAATTCCGGCTGACCGGCCATTACGATGGCAGCGGCCGCAAACTGACGCTCGAGACCGCCGACCTGGATGCGCGTGAGGCGCGCATGCGCGGCCGTGGCGACGGGGAGTTCGTCTATGCCGGTGGGGCGCTGGAGCAGATCAAGGCGCGGCTGGCCTTCGACCGCATCGTCGTGGATGCGCCCGGCCTTTTCCAGCAGCCGGTTGGCTATCAGTCGCTGGTGGTGGACGGCGCCTGGCTGCCGGGTGCGCGCCGCTTCGAGGTGTCCCAGGCCAGGCTCACCGCGCCGGGTTTCAACCTGACAGCCTCGGGCAAGCTGAGCTTGAACGACACCGGTGCGCCGGGGCTTTCCGCCCATGCGCAGATCGCCGAGCTGCCGGTGCGTACGCTGCTGCGCTACTGGCCGCTGTCGATGGCCGGGGGGGCGCGCGAATGGATCGACCACAACATCTTTGCCGGCACCATCGGGCCGCTTGATGCGAACTGCGATTTTGCGCCCGGCGTGATGGACCTTGAGGTCCTGCCCGAAGATTCCGTGAAGATGACCTTCGCCATCAAGGGCGTGGAGGGCGCCTATATCAAGGGCCTGACTCATGCCACCGGTGTCGACGGCGACGCCGTGCTGACCGGCGACAGTTTCAGGGCCAGTTTCACCGCCGGGCACATCGGGCCGATCATCGCCAGCCGCGGCAGCGCCCTGATCCCCGAACTTCACAAAGTGGGAACGGTGGGCAATTTCACCGTGCACGTCGACGGCGCAATGCCCGACATCATGCGCCTGATCGACATGGCGCCGCTGAACTATGCCCGCCGCTTCGGCATCGATCCACGCCAGACCGGCGGCAGGGCCGGCGCCGACCTGTCATTCCAGGTGCCGATGCTCGCCGACCTGCCGGTCGATGATGTCGGCATCGGCGTCAAGGCCCATGTCGAGGATTTCGCGGTGGTGCTGGGGCGCATCAAGGTCCATGACGGCGTGGTCGATTTCGACATCAACAACGACCGGCTGCACCAGACGGGGTTCATCGGCATGGCCGATTCCCGCATGGCCGTGGACTGGACCGAAGACTTCAAGACCCAGGACAACATCACCACCCGGCTGACGGTGAAGGGTGACATGACCGAGGCGGTGCGCGCGCAACTGGGCGTGAACCTGCAGCGCTTTTTCCGCGGCACCGTTCCCGTCGCGGCCCAGATCACCGGCCATCGCGGCGCCCTGGTTCAGGCCGATGTCGCGGTCGATTTCACGCCCGCGATGCTGTCGGTGCCTATCGTCAATCTCGAGAAAAATCCCGGCCAGCAGGCAACGGGCCGCATTCTGGTGAATTTCGCACCCGGCAATGTCCTGACGGACGAGACAATCCGCATCGATGGGCCGGTACTGAACGCGACCGGAACGGCGACGTTCGGCCGGGGCGGCGATCTGACCAGCCTCGTGTTCCCCTCCATCCGGATGGGGCCGCTGAACGATCTTGCCTTCCAGCTTCGGCGCGGGCCGGGGGGCAACGACTACACGCTGCGCGGCCGTTCGCTGGACGGCTCAAAGATCGGGCGCAATGGCACCGGGCAGGGCGCAAACGGCGCACATGGCGCTCGTCCTGACGACACGCCCGAGGGCCGTTTCCACATCAGCGCGCAACTGGAGCGCCTGGCCATGCGCGACGGCGTTTCGATCATGCCTTTCAGCATGGATCTGACCGGCGTGGGCGAGCGGCCCGCAACCTTGGCACTTTCGGGCGCCCTGGCGCAGGACAAGGGCAACGGCGCGGCGGGCGCGCACATCGGCGCCAATATCGTGGCGGTGCCCGAGGGGCGGCGCATGACGCTGACCGCGGCCAATGCCGGGCTTCTGGCGCGCGGCCTCTTTGCCTTCGAAAGCATGCGCGACGGGGCACTGGACGCCACCGTGGTCCTGCCCGGCCGCGCCACCGACACTACCGATCCCAAGGTCCCCGACTTTACCGGCACCCTCAAGGTGACCAACTTCCGCATGGTCAACCAGTCGTTCCTGGCACGCCTTTTCTCGGCGGGCTCGTTGACCGGGTTGGTCGACCTGATGGGCGGCGAGGGTATGACCCTGGACAGCCTGGAAATGCCCTTCAGCTCCAAGAACAATGTGATCAGCGTGAACGGCGCGCGCGTGGCCGGTCCCGCGATCGGCGCCAGCGCCGACGGCTATATCGACCGGCCCAAGGGGCAGATCGCGCTGAAAGGCTCGCTGGTTCCGGCCTTCGCGCTCAACTCGTTCATCAGCAACGTGCCGGTGATCGGCGATATACTTGCCTCAAAGAAGGGCGAGGGCATTTTCGGGGTGACCTATTCGCTCAGTGGCGATTCCGAGCATCCCGACATCAGCACCAATCCCCTGGCCATGCTGACGCCGGGCATCCTGCGCCGCATCTTCGAGGGGCATATTCCCACCGCCGCGAACGCGCCGTCCAACGCGCCCCAGGACGGGCAGGGCACCGCAAAGCCGAAAACGCCCGTTACCGATCCGCCGGCGCGGAAGCCTGGCGAAAAGCCGGCGAAATAGCCGTCAGCGCCGCCTGGCGAGCACGTGACGCTTCTTGCCGCTCGACAGCTTCA
>Ga0310811_10015132_pt1 | contig 10081 bp, 6 predicted proteins | sample YCmetagenome_FD_207642 | JGI IMG/M metagenome (GOLD analysis project Ga0310811, IMG submission 207642) | Soil microbial communities from experimental microcosm in Duke University, North Carolina, United States - YC | ecosystem: Engineered > Artificial ecosystem > Soil microcosm > Unclassified ...
TCGGCAAAGCGGACTACAACCTGAACGCGTCCAACCGGCTCAGCATCACCGGCAACGGCAACAATCAGGACGTTACCGGCGAGATCAGCTCGCCCGTTGCCGGCACCCAGGCACTGCCGAGCGCTGCGGCGACGACAGCGAACAAGGGCTGGGCGCTCATCGGACGTGAAACGGCGACGCTCGGCAACAGCACGTTCCTCGAGAGCACGGTCGGCTACACGCACGGCCGATCGGGGACGAACCTCGAGCAGACGGCGCGCTCGGAACCCATCCTGCTGCTCCTGCGCAGCCCCGGATTCCTGCAGACGGGAGCGCCATTCGGCGGCCAGACTCTGCGTGAGCCGGATCGCCTGCAGCTCACGCAGTCGCTGACGCACCTGATGACCGGCGACCACGGATCGCACCAGCTCAAGGCCGGATGGGACTTCAATCGCGTCACGCTGACGGGCTACAACCAGGTGACCAACGACGTCGAGTATTCGGCGGCGTTTCTCGCGCCGAACGCCGGCGACATCATGGCGAACGCGTTCGAGCGCCTCGGGTTCGCGCAGTCGGTCGCGCGCTTCTTCACGCTGTCCGCCACTCCAGGCGGTTCGCTCGATTTGAACATGCACAGCAACGCGACGGCGCTCTACGCACAGGATCGCTGGGACGTCGGGCACGGCGTGACGGTCGACGCCGGATTGCGCTACGACTACGACAGCCTCTTCGGCGGCGACAAGAACGACTTCGCGCCGCGGCTGGGGGTCGCCTGGGACATCAACAACCAGCACAACACGATCGTGAAAGCGAACTGGGGGCTGTTCTACGACCGCAATCTCCTGTCAGCGGCCGCAACGGTTCCGGAGAAGGGGGGCATCTTCACGCGGTCGGTCTTCGACGTCGCCCTGCCGCGGCTCGGCTCCGACTACACCGACTCGCTCATCGACCTCGTGATTACCTCCGGCTTCCCCACCGCGACGCCGGGCGTGCGAACGCCCGCGGAGAACCCGGCGTACACCGGTTTCGCCAATGCGCTCCGCAATGATCCCCTGGCGCTGTACAAGCTGCTCGGCATCGCGGTCGCCGATCCGAGCAAGCCGCCGGTCGTGACGTCCGACAACATCCAGCAGCTCTCCGGCAAGAGTGCGGCGCAGGCGCTGGCGCTGCTCGAATCGACGTATCCCGGGACGGACTTCGAATTCTTCGACGTACCGGGCGGATCGATCGTCGGCAACCGCGTGCTGTCGATCTTCCCCCGCGGTCCGCTCAGTCTGAGCCGCGACGTCTCGGTGTACTCGGAAGACAAGACGCCCCACACCAACGCGTTCAACATCGGGGTCGACCGGCAGATCGGCCAGACGATCGGTGTCTCTGCAACGTATGTGCACCGCCGGACGCGCGATCTGCTGACGCGGCGCATCATCAATCTGTTCGACGTGCCGCCGGGCGACCCGAACTTCGGCAAGACGACCGACGGCGGTCCGCGCCTGAACGCGGTCGGGTACGACGGCCTGGTCAACTACGACGGAATCGTGCTCGCGGTGAAGAAGCAGTTCAGCGATCGCTACCAGTTCGGTGCGTCGTATACCGGTTCGCGCGCGCGAGACAACCTGCTCACCGGCAACGTCGGCTCCGGATTCAGCAACAACAACCACCCCGAGATCGACTACGGTCCGTCCAACCAGTCCGTACCCCACGTCTTCACGGGACAGGGCCTCTTCGTGGTGCCGTTCGACATTCACCTCAGCGGCATCGCGTTCTGGCGCAGCGGCTCGGCTTTCAACCCGCGTGGCATCGTCGACACCGACGGCGACGGGCTGGTCGACCAGCGCGACACGACACAGCCCCGGAACGCGTTCAGAACGAAGGCGTATGCCGACGTCGATCTACGCGTCGAAAAACAGTTCGGGTTCGGCAGCGGGCAGACGATCTCGGTGCTGCTCGAAGGGTTCAACCTGTTCAATCGCGCGAACGTGGAGAGCGTCTCGAACGTGTCGGGCCCGAGCTTCGGCACGCCGACGACCTTCTTCCCCGGACGGGAGATGCAGATCGGGATCAGGTACTTCTTCGGGCGTCAATAAGCCGCATGGGCCACATCGATCGAGTACTCGAGGAAGTGGACGCGCTGGCCGACGAGGCCGTCGCGTTCACAACGGAGATGATCCGGATTCCTACGGTGAACCCGCCGGGAGATCTGTACGAGGAGTGCGCGCGGTTCATCGGGCAGCAGCTCGTCGAGTGTGGCTTTGACACCGAGTACTACCCCGCCGAGGGGCGGCCCGAGCACACGGTCGCCCATCCGCGGGTGAACGTTGTCGCCACGCGGCGCGGCCGATTCGACCGGCCGCTCGTGCATCTCAACGGCCATTTCGACGTCGTCCCGGCCGGTGACGGATGGACCGTCGATCCCTGGGGAGGAGAGGTGCGGGACGGCCGGATCTATGGACGAGGCTCGTGCGACATGAAAGCCGGCATCGCGGCAGCGGTGTTCGCGTCGGAAGCTGTGCGCCGCGCCGGCATCGAGCTGAACGGAACGGTCGAGGTGAGCGGAACCGTCGATGAAGAAAGCGGTGGTTTCGCGGGAGTCGCCTGGCTCGCCGAACATCGTCGGCTGAGCAGGGACCGCACCGATTATGTGATCATTCCTGAACCGCTCTACGTGGATCGGATCTGCATCGGCCACCGGGGCGTGTACTGGTTCGAGGTCCAGACGCGCGGTCGGATTGCGCACGGCAGCATGCCGTTTCATGGTGTGAGCGCGATCGACCATATGGCGCTCCTCCTCGATCGTGTCCGCAGCGAGCTGCAGCCGAAGCTCGCAGCCCGGATCACCGATATCCCCGTCGTTCCGCCAGGTGCGAGACACGCGACGCTGAACGTGAACGGAATCAGCGGCGGGCAGCCGGTGGACGGCATCCAGACGCCGTGCGTGGCCGACCGGTGCCGGGCCGTCTTCGATCGACGATTCCTGCTCGAGGAAGGCTTCGATGCGACGAAAGCGGAAATCATCGAGCTGCTGGAGGGCATCCGCCGCGACGTGCCGGACTTTCAGTACCACATCAATGATCTAATGGTGGTCCATCCAACACGCACACCGGAGGGATCTCCGGTCGTCGGCGCGCTCGAGCGCGCGCTCAACCGCGTGCTGGGACGCAGCGGCCTGGTCGCGAGCCCCGGCACGTACGATCAGAAACACGTTGCCCGGATTGCCGGCGTCCCCCACTGCGTCGCCTACGGTCCCGGCATCCTCGACCTTGCGCATCAGCCGGACGAATACTGCGACGTCGCCGATCTCGTCGCCGCGACGAAGGTCATCGCGCTCGCGCTTCTGGATCTCACGGGTACTCACGAGTAATCAGCCATGCCGACCATTCATATCGAAACACTGGGCAACTACGTCGCGGGCCGGTGGCAGACGCCTGACGCCCCGACACAGGACGTCGTCAACCCCGCGACGGGCGAACCGCTCGCGCGGGTGCCGCTGTCGCCGGCACGGGAAGTCGATGCTACCGTGGCGGCCGCGGCGCGCGCGTTCGAGGGCTGGCGCCGGACGCCGGCGACCGAACGCATTCAGTACCTGTTCAAGCTGAAAAACCTGCTCGAAGAGAATCTCGAGAGCATCGCCCGTACCATCACCATCGAGTGCGGCAAGACGATCGGGGAAGCGCGGGCAGAGATGCGCCGCGGCGTTGAAAACGTCGAGACGGCGTGCGGCATTCCGATTCTCTCGCAGGGGTACACCAGCGAGGACATCGCCGCCGGGATCGACGAAATCATGATCCGGCAGCCGCTCGGCGTCGTCGCCGCGATTACCCCGTTCAATTTCCCGGGGATGATTCCGCTGTGGTTCCTTCCCTACGCGATCGCGTGTGGCAACTGCTTCATCTGCAAACCATCCGAGCGCGTGCCGCTGACCATGCAGAAAATCATGGGCGTCATCGAACGCGTCGGCCTGCCGCCCGGCGTCGTCAGCCTGGTAAACGGCGGCAAGGAGGCCGTCGACGCGCTGCTCGATCATCCGGAGGTGCGCGCGATCTCCTTCGTCGGTTCGTCGCCGGTCGCGAAGTACATCTACCAGCGCGCTGCGGCGAACGGGAAGCGCGTCCAGTGTCAGGGCGGCGCGAAGAATCCGATCGTGATCATGCCGGACGCGGACATGGACATGACCGTCCGCATGGCAGCCGATTCGGCGTTCGGGTGCGCCGGCCAGCGATGCCTCGCTGCATCGGTCGTCATTCCGATCGGCGAAGCGCGTGAAACGTTCACGCCGCGCATGCTCGACGCCGCGCAGTCACGCCGCGTCGGCAACGGTCTCGATGAAGCGACCGAGATGGGTCCCGTCATCACGGCCGAGAGCCGCCGGCGTATCGAGGGGCTCATCGAGAAGGGCGTCGGCGAAGGCGGCAAGGTTCTCGTCGACGGTCGCTCCGCAAAGGTCCAGGGGCACGAGGGTGGATATTTCCTGAAGCCGACCGTCATCGAGACGTCCGATCCCGGCGGCACGATCGGCACCACCGAAATCTTCGGCCCGGTCATCGCACTTTCCGAGATGCGGACCCTGGACGACGCGATCGCGGCGGTGAACCGGTCGGCGTTCGGCAACATGGCCTGCATCTTCACGTCGAGCGGGGCGACGGCGCGCAAGTTCCGCTACGAAGCGCGGGCGGGCAATATCGGCGTGAACATCGGCGTTGCCGCCCCGATGGCGTTTTTCCCGTTCTCGGGCTGGAAGGGCAGCTTCTTCGGCGACCTGCACGCGCAAGGCCACGACGCGATCGAGTTCTTCATGGACAAGAAGGTCGTCGTGGAGCGGTGGCCGAAAGAGTGGACGCGGACGTTCTGACGCATTGGTGAATTGGTGAAAGCGGTCATGAGATTCAACAGAGCCCACCTTTTCGCGGTCGCACTGACGGCTGCCGCCGGCCTCGTCCTGCAAGCCCAGGCTCCGGCGACGACGCAGACGCCGGATCCGAAGACGTCGACGTTCGCGAAACCGGCGGACGACAACATGACGTTGACCGCTGTCGAAGGTATCAAGGTCGGCCACTTCACGCTCTCGGAACGGCCAACCGGCTGCACGGTCATTCTCGCGAAGGACGGCACGACCGGGAGCGTCGATCAGGGCGGCGGCGCGCCCGGCACGCGCGAAACCGACCTATTGAAGCCTGTGAACAGCGTCCAGATCGTCAACGCCGTCGTCCTGGCCGGCGGGAGTGCCTTCGGCCTCGACGCAGCTTCGGGCGTGATGAAGTTCCTGGACGAGCGCAACATCGGATATCCGGTCGGACCCGCCGGAGTCGTCCCGATCGTGCCGTCGGCCATCCTGTTTGACCTTGGCTTCGGCGGGAACGCGAAGGTTCGTCCGGGGGCCGACTGCGGATACAAGGCTGCCGAGGCCGCGTCCGAGGCGCCGGTGCAGGAGGGCAACGTCGGCGCCGGTGCCGGCGCGACGGTCGGCAAGTCTGGCGGCGGGCGCGGCGCCGAAGGCGGCCCGATGAAGGCCGGGATCGGATCTGCCGCCATCAAGCTGCCGAACGGCCTGGTCGTCGCTGCGATTGTGGCGGTGAACGCCGTCGGCGACATTATCGACCCGTGGACGGGCAAGGTCGTCGCGGGCGCGCGCGGATCCGACGGCAAACTGCTCGACGCGCGCAGGCTCGTGCGCGGCGATGTCGCGCGGCCGGGCCGGCCCGGAGAGAACACGACGATCGGACTGGTCGCCACCAACGCGAAGCTGACGAAGGTCGAAGCGGAGAAGATGGCGATGATGGCGGCGGACGGCTACGCCCGCGCGATTTCGCCCGTTCACACGCCGGGCGACGGCGACACGGTGTTCTCGCTCGCCACCGGCACGTGGACTGGACAGGCGAACTATGGCCAGGTCGGCGCGCTCGCCGCCGAGGCCATGGCGGACGCAATCGTGCGCGCGGCGGTGATGGCGACGTCGTCGCAGGGACTTCCGGCAGCGCGCGACATCGGCACCGTTCCCGAGCGGATCAAGATTCGGTAACCGGTCGCCGGCCGACCGCCCGCAGATAAGGGATAATCCCCCCGCGCAGCTTGCGCGGGGGAGTCATGGCTCACAGTCGTCGGCTCGTGACGTCGGCGCTCGCTCTGCTTCTGTCGGTTTCCACTCTTCACGGTCAAAATCAGCACGCCTTCTCGGGTTACGACCGCGGCTTGAGCCTTGCGATGCTCAAGCAGGAGAAGCAGGACCTCAGAGACAACTACTACGACCCCGGGTTTCGCGGCCTGGACATCGACAAGGTCTTCGCTGAGGTCGAGGCGAAGGTGCGCGCCGCGACGACAACGGCAGAAGCCATCACCATCCTGGCCGAGCCGCTGCTGCGGCTGAACGACTCGCACACCCGCTTCTATCCCCCGGAGCGCCTCACGCGGACGCGGTACGGCTGGGCGCCGCAAATCATCGGTGACGTACCGTTCGTGACCTGGGTCGATTCATCCAGCGACGCCGCGCGCAAGGGACTGGCCCGCGGCGACCGCATCATCAACTGGAACCGGTTCGAACCCACGCGCGCCACGCTGTGGCAGATCGAGTACGTCTATCGCAACGTGCGTCCCCAGCAGCTGCAGCGCCTTGTCGTCGAGAAACCTGGGGGCGCGCAGCAGGTGATCGACGTCGAATCGCGCGTCGAACAGCGGCCGGTCGGCGACATCAACCAGCTCGTCCGCGAGCTCGACGATGCCGAGCGTACGCCCATCGGCCTCGAAAAGGCGGCCGGGCGCACGCTGGTCGTCTCACTCTCGGAATTCGGGGATCCCGCCGTCATGGACCGTTTCATGAAGAAAGCGCGGGAATACGATTCCCTGGTACTCGACCTCCGCGGCAATCACGGCGGCGCGCTCGTCGCAGTCGATCGCCTGCTGTCCTACTGCTTCGAGCACGATGTAAAGATTTCGGTCGACAAGATGCGCAACCGAGAGCTCGTGGATACCGCCCACGGCCGGAAGGATCCGTTCACCGGCCGCATGGTGGTGCTCATCGACAGCGAGTCGGCGTCGGCCTCGGAGATCACCGCGCGCGTGCTCCAGATCGAGAAGCGGGCGACGATCGTCGGCGATCGAAGTGCCGGCGCGGTGATGGCTTCGCGCTTCTTCCCACACACACTCGGCGGCGAGCTGGGCGGCGTCGTCTCCGTCGCGTTCTGGGGCACCAGCATCACCGTGGGCGACGTCCGCATGTCCGACGGGAAGAGCCTCGAGACAATCGGCGTGACCCCAGACGAGCTGGTCCTCCCGACGGCGGCCGACCTCGCCGCGAACCGCGATCCCGCACTCGCGCGGGCGATCGCGTTGCTCGGGGGGAAGATGACGCCCGAACAGGCGGGCGCGTTCTATCGCTGAACGCTTGATCCACCCGCAAGGCGCGTGCATAATCCGCGCACACGAACATCGGGGGAGGGTCGATGGGTCGATCGTCCGGTCTCGCTGCCGCCGCCGCAGTCCTCTGCTGGATCGCCTGGCTGCCTGCCCAACCCTCGGCGCTGGACCTCTCGCGCTTCGATCGCGGCGCCAGCATCATGATGCTGCGCCAGATCAAAAGCGACCTCACGGCCAACTACTACGATCGGTCTTTTCGCGGGATCGACGTCAATGCGGCCTTCGACGAGGCCGAACGGGAGCTGCGATCGGCTCACACGCTCAGCGATGCAATGTCGGTGATTTCCGGCGTGCTCCTCAGGCTGCACGACTCACACACGATCTTTTTTCCACCCGAGCGGATCACGCGTGTCCGCAACGGCTGGCGCGCCGCGATCGTGGGCGATACCCCTTACGTGGTCCAGGTCACCCCGGGATCCGATGCCGACATGAAAGGGCTGGCGGTCGGTGACCGCCTGGTCCAATGGAATGACGACACGCCGGACCGATCCAATCTTCGGCGACTGACGTACACGTATCAACTCGTCGCACCGCAGGTCGTTCACCATCTCATCGTGGCAACGCCGTCGGGCCGTACGCGGCGCATCGACGTCTCCGCCGCCCTCACAGCGCGTGATCCCGCGGACGAGCCCGGCGCCCTCATCGAAGATCTCGCGGACGCGTTTGCCCCGCACGAGCCGGACCGGGACACGCGGGTCGGCGGCATCGTTGTCTGGCAGCTCCACGCGTTCGACGACCGTTCGTCGTTCGATTCCGTCATCCGCAAGGCAGCCGCTGCCGGCGCGCTGGCGATCGACCTGCGCGGCAATGGCGGCGGATCCATTCGCGCAATGCTGGCGCTGCTGGCTCGGCTCTTTCCATCGGACGTGCAGGTCGCGACCGTGCGAACGCGCAACGGGACCGATCGGCTGGTTGCGAACGGCCGCAGAACCGCGTTCACCGGTCCGCTGGCCGTGCTCGTCGACAGCGGGACGGCGTCGGCGTCGGAGATCGCGGCGCGCGTGGTACAGCTCGAAGGACGGGGCGTGGTGATTGGCGATCGTACCGCCGGCGCGGTGATGACGTCCCGCGTGTTCTCGCACACGACGGGGATCCACAGCGTCGCGTTTTACGCCGACAGCATTACGGTCGGAGACGTCCGCATGCGCGACGGCGCTTCGCTCGAAGGGTCTGGCGTCACGCCGGATGAAGTCGTGCTGCCCTCGGCGGACGATCTCGCAAAGAATCGCGACCGCGCGCTCGCCCGGGCTCTCGTCCGCCTGAGGGAGAAACGCTGACAGCCGCAGCGCATCAATACGACTGCGGCCGCCACCTCCTGTAGCTCGCAGCAATCGCGATGGCCCCGGCAAGGACTGGAATCAATCTCGTCACGTCAGAGAGGACCGCATTCGTGTAGGCGCTGGACGACATGATTCGTCCCTGGCCTGAGCCGTGGGCGCGGCCGTCGCGCTGGGGGTGTTCGAGATTTCCCTCGCGGGCATGCGCCCGGTCGTAGCGCTTCTGCTGCTTCCACATGGGCCCTTCCATCAGCTTGTCGGTCAGCCGCGGCGCAATCGCACCCATCAATACCTGGGCACGGCCCGCGCCTCCGACGATGATGTCGCGGACGGGCTTTTCGGCGCACGTCAGGATCGCCTTTGCCACCACCTCCGGCTGATACATCGGCGGCGGGAGCGCCGGCACGCCATCCTCGAGGTAGCTGCGCGCATGTTCGGGATAGGGAGTGTTGATGGCCGACGGCTTGACGAGGGTCACCGAAATCGGGATGCGGTCGTGTTCGAGTTCCATGCGAAGCGCGTCGGTATAACCCTTCACGGCGTGCTTCGACGCCGAATAAATGCCCTGCAGGGGAATCGCGCGATCGGACACTTCGCTGCCCAAATTGATGAGCGCACCTCCGCGATGCTTCATGAAGCGCACCGCGGTCCGGCATCCGTTTACGATGCCCCAGAAGTTGACGTCGAAGAGCCGGCGTTTGTCGGCCATGGGAATCTCGGTGAGCTTCCCGTAAATCGACAGACCTGCGTTGTTGACCCAGGTGTCGATCCCGCCGAATTCACGAAGCGCCGTTTCTCCGATCCGATCGACGTCCTCTTCTTTCGAGACGTCCGCCACGACCGACACAGCGCGGCCGCCTTTCGATCGAATCTCTTCTGCCGCTTTCTGCAAGTCGGTTTCGTTCCGCGACGCGAGCACGACGGATGCGCCGCGCGACGCTGCCATTCGCGCCGTTGCGAGACCGATCCCGCTCGACGCGCCGGTAATCACGATGACCTGGTCCTTGACCGCCTTGAGCCTCGGTCCGCTGTTTCTCCGCGCCATGTTCGCTCCTGCTGGAAATTCTGAAGAGATTGGAGTGCGGTTCGGTAACCCTCTAGCAATCCCCGCGCCCGGCGTGAGCTCAGCGGCCGTCCGGATATAGAATCAGCCCCGTTATACGCGTTCCGGAGGAGGGCCATGCGTTCGACGCTGCTTGCCGCAACTGCCATCATCGCCACGATCACTACGCTCGACGCGCAGTCCGCGTCACGGAGCGCGACAACCGGCTACCAGCTTCCGCCGAAAGTGATCGTCGACATTCTCGACGCGCCGCCGACGCCAACAGTCGTCGTAGGCCCGAACCGGAAGCTCATCGCGCTGCTCGAACGACGAAGCATGCCGACCATCGCCGAACTCGCGGAGCCCATCTATCGCGTCG
>Ga0310811_10015133_pt1 | contig 10081 bp, 9 predicted proteins | sample YCmetagenome_FD_207642 | JGI IMG/M metagenome (GOLD analysis project Ga0310811, IMG submission 207642) | Soil microbial communities from experimental microcosm in Duke University, North Carolina, United States - YC | ecosystem: Engineered > Artificial ecosystem > Soil microcosm > Unclassified ...
TGTTCCGCACTCACGCCGATGCGCCGCGCGTGCTGATCGCCAACTCCAACCTCGTGCCATACTGGGCGACCTGGGAGCATTTCAACGAGCTCGATCGCAAGGGCCTCATGATGTTCGGCCAGATGACGGCCGGCTCGTGGATCTACATCGGCAGCCAGGGCATCGTGCAGGGCACCTACGAGACCTTCGTCGAGATGGCGCGCCAGCACTATGGCGGCAGTCTCGCGGGTCGCTGGATCCTGACCGCCGGTCTTGGCGGCATGGGCGGTGCCCAGCCGCTGGCGGCAACGATGGCAGGTGCGTCGTGCCTCGCCATCGAATGCCGTCCCAGCAGCATCGAATTCCGACTACGCACCGGCTACGTCGACACGCAGGCCAAGGACCTCGACGACGCGCTGGCCATCATCGGCAAGGCGACGGCGGAGAAAAAACCCGTGTCGGTGGCGCTCTTGGGCAATGCTGGTGACATCCTGCCCGAGCTGCTGCGGCGCGATGTGCGCCCCGATTGCGTGACCGACCAGACCTCGGCGCACGATCCGGTGAATGGCTACCTGCCGAAGGGGTGGACGCTGGCACAATGGGAAGCGAAGCGGGCCAGCGATCCGGCCTCGGTTGCCAAGGCGGCCAAGCAATCCATGGCCGGCCACGTGCGGGCGATGCTGGAGTTTCACAAGCTCGGCGTGCCGACGGTCGACTACGGCAACAACATCCGCCAGATGGCGCTCGAGGAGGGCGTCGCCGACGCCTTCAACTTCCCGGGCTTCGTGCCGGCCTACATCCGACCGCTGTTCTGTCGCGGCATCGGACCGTTCCGCTGGGCCGCCCTGTCAGGCGATCCCGAGGATATCTACAGGACCGACGCGAAGGTGAAGGAGTTGCTGCCGGACAACAAGCATCTCCATACCTGGCTCGACATGGCGCGGACGCGCATCAAGTTCCAGGGCCTGCCGGCGCGCATCTGCTGGGTGGGCCTGGGCGACCGTCATCGGATCGGCCTGGCCTTTAACGAGATGGTAGCGAAGGGCGAGCTGAAGGCGCCGATCGTCATCGGCCGCGACCATCTCGATTCGGGGTCGGTCGCCAGCCCCAACCGCGAGACCGAAGGGATGCGCGACGGATCCGATGCGGTGTCGGATTGGCCTCTGCTCAACGGGCTGCTCAACTGCGCATCGGGCGCGACCTGGGTGTCGCTGCACCATGGCGGCGGTGTCGGCATCGGCTATTCCCAGCATGCCGGCATGGTGATCGTGTGTGATGGCTCGCCGGAGGCGGCCAAGCGGATCGAGCGGGTGCTATGGAACGATCCGGCGTCCGGCGTCATGCGTCATGCCGATGCCGGCTACGAGGAGGCGATCGCCTGCGCCCGCGACAAGGGGCTCAATCTGCCGAGCCTCTAACCCGGGGGTTGCGGGACGACGCGGCTCTTCCCACCTGATCCTCGGATCAACTGAGGAGAAGTGCCTTGGCAGACTCCAAGAGGCCGCGCGTCGTGGGCTTCAACCACGTGGCGCTGGAAGTGGGCGACATCGAGGAGGCCCTGGCGTTTTATGGCCGGCTCTTCCAGTTCGAGCTGCGCGGCAAAAGCGAATCAATGGCCTTCATCGATCTGGGCGACCAGTTCATCGCCCTCCAGAAAGGGCGCAAGCAGCCTTCGGACGATGGCCGTCACTTCGGTCTGGTGGTCGATGACAAGGAAGCCGCCCGTCAGGCCCTCGTGGCCGCCGGCATCGCCCTACTCGACGGACCCTTCCTCGATTTCCGCGATCCCTGGGGGCAATCGTGTCGAGATCGTCGGCTACGACAACATCCAGTTCACCAAGGCACCCAATGTGCTGCGCGGCATGGGCCTCACGCACTTGGCCAAGAACGAGAACGCAAAGAAGGAGCTGGCCCAAAAGGGCATGGCGGTCGAGTAGCTTTTCTGGACCGCGCGCATCCTGCGCGCCTCATGAGCGGGCCGGAGGCCCGCGGTCCAAATGAGCGTCGCCTCAGTTGATCGGCCCGATGATCTTGCCTGGATTCATGATGTTCTCGGGATCGAGCGCCTTCTTGATCGAGCGCATGAGCGACATGGCCTCGCCATGCTCCTCGTACAAGAACTTGATCTTGCCCATGCCCACGCCATGCTCGCCGGTGCAGGTACCGCCGAGCCGCAACGCGCGCGCCACCATGCGGTCGTTCAGCGCTTCGGCACGCGGCAGGTAGGTCGGGTCGTCCGGATTCACCATCATCGTGAGATGGAAGTTGCCGTCACCGACATGGCCCACGATCGGCGCGTAGAGACCGTTCTCCTGGATGTCCTTCTGGGTCTCGAGGATGCATTCGGCGAGCCTTGAGATCGGCACGCAAACGTCGGTCGCCCACATGCCCCAGCCGGGCCGCGCCGCCTTGGCGGCCCAGGCGGCGTCGTGGCGCGCCTGCCACATCTTGCTGCGCTCTTCCGCTTGGCTGGTCCAGCCGAAGTCACCGCCGCCATTCTCGCCGGCGATCGCCTGCACCATCTCGGCCTGCTCCTTGGTGCTGGCCTCGGTGCCGTGGAATTCCAGCAGGAGCAGGTTCTTCGGCGGCAGGCTGAGCTTGGAATACTTGTTCACGGTGTCGACCGTCTCGGTATCCATGAGCTCGATGCGCGCGACGGGAATGCCAGACTGGATGGTTTGGATAACTGTGTTGACCGCGCCCTCCAGTGACTCGAAGGCGCAGGTTGCGGACGCCATCGACTCGGGAATGCCGTAGAGCCGCAGCGTGATCTCCGTGATGATGCCGAGCGTTCCCTCCGACCCGATGAACAGCTTCACGAGATCGTAGCCCGCGCTCGACTTGCGCGAGCGCCGGCCAAGCCGCATCAGCCGCCCATCGGCCGTTACCACCTGCAACGCCAGAACGTTCTCGCGCATGGTGCCATAGCGCACAGCATTGGTGCCCGAAGCGCGGGTGCTGGTCATGCCGCCGATCGAGGCGTCGGCGCCCGGATCGATCGGGAAGAAGAGGCCGGTATCGCGGATGTACTCGTTGAGCTGCTTGCGCGTGACGCCAGGCTGTACGACGACGTCGAGATCGGCCTCGTTCACCGCCAGCACCTTGTTCATGCGGCTGACGTCGAGCGAGATTCCGCCGTTGGGCGCACTGATGTGGCCTTCCAAAGACGTGCCGGTGCCGAAGGCAATGATCGGTGTCTTGTGGCGGGCGCAGAGTTGCACGATCTGCTGCACCTCTTCGGTCGATTCGGCGAACACGACGGCGTCGGGCAGGTGTGCCTCGTGATAGGAGATATCCTTGCCGTGCTGCTCGCGCACGGAATGGGCCGTGGTGACCCGCTCACCGAAAAGCTTCTTGAGCTCGGCGATCGTTTCATCGACGTGAGGGGGGCGTACCTGTGCCTGGGCCTCGGCGGCCATGTCGGTTCTCCTAGCGTAAGCGCGTTGGATACGCTCAAATGCGGCTAAAGCCAACTGACGGAAAATATCCCAAAGGAGCCCCTCGATGCGCGATGTCTACATGGTTGGCACCTACACGACGGCGTTCAAGAAGCATCCTGGCATGAGCTTTGGGGACCTTGCTCGCGAGGCGTATCTGGGAACGCTGGCCGATGCCGGCCTGAAGACCGGGGTCGACATCGAGGCGGGTTGGCTGGGCAACTGCGGCATGGGCTTCTGGGGCCAGAATTCGATCCGCGCCCAGGCGCTGTTCCAGCCTCTGGTCGAGGAGGGCCTGTTCCCCGAGCGCGTGCCGATGTTCAACGTCGAGAACGCCTGCGCCACCGCCTCGACGGCTTTCATGGGTGCCTGGAAGGATGTCCTCGCGGGCACGCATGAACTTTCGTTCTGCATAGGCATCGAAAAACTCTTCAGCCCCGACGCACCCGAACGCACGGCCAGCCTTTTCAACCAAGGTTATATCACCAGCCAGCATGACCGGCTGGTTCAGGAGATGAACCGCGTGGGCAAAATGGTTGGCGCCGAATTTGCCCCGGGCGATGACCGCACCATCTTCATGGACACCTATGCCATGCAGGCCAAGTGGCACATGTGGAAGTACGGCACGACCCAGGCGCAGATCGCATCAGGCGCAGCCAAGAACCACAATTACGGTGCCCTGAACGAGAAGGCGCAGTATCGCTTTCAGATGACGCCGCGGGCGGTCCTGGAGGACCGTCCCGTCTCGTATCCGCTGACGCGCGCCATGTGCGCGCCGATCGGCGATGGCGCGGCCGCGGCGCTCCTCTGCTCGCAAGAGTACCTGGAGAAACTGCCCAGGGCCGTGCAGGAGCGTGCGGTCAAGATCGCGGGCGTGGGCTTCTCCGGCGGCATGTATCGCGAGCTCGACAAGCCCGGCCTCACGCGCGCCGCAGCGGACAAGGCCTACAAGATGGCAGGCTTCGGCCCGCAGGACATCGATGTCGCCGAAGTGCACGACGCCACGAGCTTCTGCGAGATCTACCAGTGCGAGATGCTGCGCTTCTGCCCCGAGGGCGAGGGTGGCAAGTTTGTCGAGTCGGGCGCCACGGGCCCCGGCGGCAAGCTTCCGGTGAACACGTCGGGCGGCCTTGTCTCCAAGGGCCACCCCGTCGGCGCCACTGGTCTTTCGATGCTGGCCGAGCTTGCGCTCCAGCTTCGCGGCGAGGCCGGCCAACGCCAGGTCAAAGGTGCCGAGATCGCACTGGCCGAGAACGGCGGTGGCGTCATTGGCATGGAAGAGGCCGTCGCCTCGGTCGTGATCCTGCAGCGCTCGTGAGGTCTGCGTTCGTCAAGGGTTGAAACAGCTACGGCGCACCCAACATGGTGCGGCACGCCGGTGATGGTCCTATAAGCTCTCCCGGACTACCTGGACTTTCGTAGGGAGATTGAGAACCATGGCCATCCGCTTCGATAATCGCGTCGCCATCGTCACCGGTGCCGGCAACGGGCTCGGCCGTGCGCATGCACTGCTGTTGGCGAGCCGCGGTGCGAAGGTAATCGTGAACGATCCGGGCGGCGCGGTCGATGGAAAGGGTGGCGGCCACGCCGCGGCGGATAAGGTAGTCGACGAGATCAAGAAGGCAGGTGGCCAGGCGGTCGCCAACTATGATTCTGTAGCCGACGCCAAGAGCGCGGCGAACATCGTCAAGACCGCTGTCGATTCCTTCGGCACTGTCGATATCGTCGTCAACAATGCGGGCGTGCTGCGCGATAAGACCTTTCACAACATGACGGTCGAGGATTTCGACTTCGTGGTGAAGGTGCATTTCCTCGGCACCGCCTACGTGACCCACGCCGCCTGGCCGATCCTGCGCGCCAAGGCCTACGGCCGTGTCGTGGTGACGTCATCGAATTCCGGCATCTACGGCAACTTCGGCCAGGCGAACTACGGCGGCGCCAAGCTCGCGGTCGTGGGCTTCATGAATGCGTTGCGCCTCGAGGGCCAGAAGTACAACATCATGGTCAATGCCTTGGCACCGGTTGCCGGTACCCGCATGACGGAAAGCCTGATGACCCCCGCGGTGCTGGACAAGCTCCGGCCCGAGTATGTCTCGCCCATGGTCGCCTATCTCTGCAGCGAGCAGTGCCAGCGGACCGGCGAGATCTGGAGCGCGGGCGCAGGCTACTTTGCCCGCATCGAGTACCGTGAGGCGCCGGGCGTTCGCATCCAGGGTCGGGCGCCCACCATCGAGGACGTGGAAGGCAACATCGACAAGATCGCCGATCTCGCGACGACCAAGATCTATCGGACGTCGTCGGAGGAGGTGCAGGCGGTGGTTGGTGCCTGACGCGGTATCGCCCCCGGTGCTCGATTGGCCGGTCGAGCCGGTCATTCAATGGCTGGCGCGCGAGGGTCGGCTGATTGCCGACCCTGCGAAGCTTGTCGAGGAGATGGCCGACCGTCTGGTTGCCGCTGGCGCACCGCTTGCTCGCTTCACCATCGGCCTGCAGGCGATCCATCCGCAGTGGCGCACCATGGGCATCCAGTGGACACGCGGCGGCAAGGTCGAGCAGGCGGCGCGGCCACATGGCATCGAGCAGTTGCCGGCTTATATCGGCAGCCCAATCCAAAAGCTGGCGGAAACGCGCAGACCGGTGCGTTATCGGCTCGACAAGCTTTCACCTGAAGATCACATCGTTTTGCACGAGCTCGCGGCGAACGGCGGCACCGACTACTACGCAACGCCCATGCGCGTGGCTCACGGTCGGCCGCCGGCGCTGACCTTCATGACGGATCGGCCGGAGGGTTTTTCGGACGCCGACATCGCCAAGTTCCATCGGCTGATGGACTACATGGCCCCGATCATCGAGAGCCGCATCAACCACCGCCTCTCGACGACATTGCTCGATACCTATCTCGGTCGCATCGTCGGCGAGCAGATCATGGGCGGGCTGATCAAGCGAGGTGACGGGCATGAAATCAACGCCGTCCTGTGGTTCTCCGACCTGCGCGATTTCACCGGCCTCAACGAACGCATGCCTCCTGCCGACCTGCTCGAGCTCCTGAACAATTACCTGCAGCTCGTGGGCAACGCGTTGACCTCCCACGGCGGGGAAATCCTGAAATTCATCGGCGACGGCGTGATGGCTTATTTCCCGGCCGAGGATGCGCTTTTCCTGCCTTCAGTGACGGCCAATGCCCTTGGCGCAGCGCGGCAGCTTGTCGAGGAAATCGCCGTTGCCAACGAAGCGCGCGCGGCTGGCGGCCGTGATGCGGTGCGGTTTGGCGTCGGCCTTCACGTCGGTCCGGTCACCTTCGGCAATGTCGGCACCGAGGACCGACTCGATTTCACGGTCATCGGACCCGCTGTCAATCGCGCGGCGCGGCTGGAGAGCCTGACCAAAGAGCTGAAGGTTCCGGTGCTGGCTTCGGCGGAGTTCAGGGACGCCACGATCCAGCCCATGGTCTCGATGGGCCGTCACACGCTGCGCGGCGTGCCCGAGCCGGTAGAGGTCTTCACTCTCCCTGAAGCCGCTTAGACGAGATTCTTCCAGCCCTCGACCCAGGCAAGGGCCTCCTCGTCGGGCAGAGGCTGGCTCGACGCATCGACCTCGAGCCGATCACCAACCTTCTGCGCGCCACAAAGCTCGAGCACCTGATCGACCTTCTTGCCGCCACCGCAGAACGTGTCCTGATAGGTCCTGTCGCCGAGCGCGATCACGCCGTAGCGATGGCGGGAGAGGTTCGGACGTTCGCGCTCCAGCATCTCCACCAGCGGCAGGATGTTGGTCGGGATATCGCCCGAGCCGTGCGTGGCGCAGACCACCAGCAGGACATCGTGGGCCTGGAGATCAGTCGCAGAAGCTGCCTTGTCGCTGACGTCGACCGCATGGCCGGCCATCCCAAGGACCGGCTTCAGCGCATCGGCCACCATCTGGGCATTGCCCGATTCGGTGCCGACCAGGATCAGGATGGAAGACATTTTGCCCGGGATACGGGAGCGGGTGTCGCTCTGCGACGCGACCGGTTGGCGCGGGACGGGGCGCATGCCAGTCTGGGGTCATGGGAGACGATGCCAAGGAAGCCCCGCTGAAGGCTGTGCTGGAGAGCGGGGTTCTCACTCTGACGCTCAATCGGCCGGAGCGGCTGAACGCTATGAGCGTGGAGCTGATCGGTCTTGTGATCGAGCAGTTCGACAGGGCACTGGCCGAGTCCGAGGTCCGAACCGTGATGCTCACGGGTACCGGTCGCGGCTTCTGCGCCGGCGCCGATCTCGCGGGCAACGGCACGGGGATGACGACAGGCGGCGACGGCAGGCCCGATCTCGGCGTGGTCATCGAGCGGCTCTACAATCCGCTGATCCGGGCTATCCGCGAGCTGCCCAAGCCGGTGATCGCCGCCGTCAACGGCGTCGCGGCAGGCGGCGGCGCCAATCTTGCGCTGGCCTGCGATATCGTGCTGGCCGCCCGCTCGGCCCGGTTCGACCAGGCGTTCGTGCGCATCGCGCTGATGCCGGATCTGGGGGGCACCTGGTCCCTGCCACATGTGGTGGGCGATGCGCGCGCGCGGGCGCTTGGCATGTTGGGAACGTCTGTGCCGGCGGAGGATGCCCAGCGCATGGGCATGATCTGGCAGGTCGTGGAGGATTCGGCACTGATGACCGAGGCGACCGAACTTGCGCGCCGATTGGCCGCCGGGCCTGCGCTCTCCTATGCGGCCATCAAGCGGGCGATCAATGTCGCCGCCACAAACACGCTCGACCAGCAGCTTGACCTGGAGCGCGATAGCCAGCGCGCGCTGGGAAAGAGCGACGATTTCAAGGAAGGGGTCGCGGCGTTTCTTGCCAAGCGGCCGGCACAATTCACGGGACGATAGACGATGTATGAGAAGATCGATCTGGCGATGGCCGACGGGCTCGCCACGCTGACGTTGAATGCGCCCGACAAGCTGAACGCCGTTTCGCGCAAGATGGTCGCCGAGCTCAAGGAGTGCTGGGAAGGGCTGGCGAATGATACCTCGGTGCGTGCCGTTCTGTTGACCGGCGCGGGCCGTGGCTTCTGCGCCGGCGCCGACCTCGCCGATCCCGATCGCGAGTCAGGCGCTGTCGCCGACTCGGGCGCCGCGCTCGACAAGTTCTTCAATCCGGTGATCCGCACCATGCGCGCGATGCCGAAGCCCATTGTCGCCGCCGTGAATGGCGTGGCGGCTGGCGTGGGCATGAGCTTCGCCATGGCAGCCGACATCGCCATTGCCGCCAAGTCGGCGTCATTCCTGCAGGCCTTCGCGCGCATCGGCCTGCTGCCCGACGGCGGCAGCACCTGGTTCCTGCCACGCCTAGTGGGCGATGCCCGCGCCCGGGCGCTCGCCATGCTGGCGCCGCAGATTTCCGCCGAGCAGGCCAAGCAATGGGGCTTGATCTGGGACGTCGTCGAGGATGCCGACCTGATGAAGTCGGCGACCGAGGTCGCTCGCCGACTGGCCGACGGGCCGACACTTTCGCTGGCCCGCATCAAGGAGGCGATGAATCGCGCCGCTACCCAACCCTTGTCGGCGCAACTCGACGTCGAGCGCGACTTCCAGCGCGAGCTCGGCAAGAGCGCCGACTTCAAGGAAGGTGTCGCGGCGTTCCTTGCCAAGCGCAAGCCGACTTTCAAGGGCAAGTAAGACAAGCAAGTAAGAGAGGAGCGCCGATGACGCCGCACAAGGAAATCACTGCCGGTCTCAAGTTTCCGGAGGGGCCGATCGCCATGCCTGATGGATCGGTGATCCTGGTTGAGATCGCGCGCGAGACGCTCACGCGCGTCATGGCGGACGGCAAGCAGCATGTGATCGCCAAGCTCGGCGGCGGCCCCAACGGCGCGGCGATGGGGCCGGATGGCAAGATCTATGTTTGCAACAACGGCGGCTTCAACTGGATCGAGCGGCCGGATGGCCGTCTGTTTCCCGGGACGCAGCCTGCCGGCTACAAGGGCGGGTCGATCCAGGTCGTGGATCCGGAGACCGGCAAGTTCGAGACGCTGTACGATTCATGCGATGGCCGGCGGCTCAACGGGCCCAACGATATCGTGTTCGACCGCGACGGCGGCTTCTGGTTCACCGATCTCGGCAAGACGCGCGAACGCGAGAGCGACCGCGGCGCCGTCTACTACGCCAAGGCCGATGGCTCGAAGATCGAGGAAAAGGTCTTCCCGCTCGAACGGCCGAACGGCTGCGGTCTGTCACCCGACGAGAAGACGCTCTATGTCGTCGAGACGCCGACCGCGCGCTGCTGGGCGTTCGAGCTCTCCGCTCCGGGCACGATCAAGGATGCCAACGGTCCCTATCGCGGCGAGAAGGGCCGCGTGATCGCAGGCCTTGGCGGTTACCAGATGTTCGATTCGCTGGCCGTCGACTCCGCCGGCCACATTTGTGTTGCGACCTTGATCACGGGTGCGGTGTCCGACATCTCGCCCGATGGCAAGTCGGTGACGCAATACAAGCTGCCCGACCCGATGGTCACCAACGTTTGCTTCGGCGGCAAGGAGCTGCGCACGGCGTACGCGACGCTGTCCATGACGGGCAAGCTTGTCAGCTTCGAATGGCCCCGGCCGGGACTGAAGCTGAACTACCTGAACAAGTAACGATTCTTGTCATCCCGAGCGAAGCGAAGGATCTCGCGCCGGCATCGGAATCGTTGGTCGTT
>Ga0310811_10015135_pt1 | contig 10079 bp, 8 predicted proteins | sample YCmetagenome_FD_207642 | JGI IMG/M metagenome (GOLD analysis project Ga0310811, IMG submission 207642) | Soil microbial communities from experimental microcosm in Duke University, North Carolina, United States - YC | ecosystem: Engineered > Artificial ecosystem > Soil microcosm > Unclassified ...
CGTGAGATGATCAAAGGCGGGCAGGATCAGCAGCACCATGCCGATGGCCAGCACGACGGCGAAGACGGAGAGGACGATGGCTTCCCCGATGAATTGCCGGATCAGGGCGGGACGGAGGGCGCCAACGACCTTCCGGATACCGATCTCCTTTGCACGGCCGACCGAACGGGCCGTGGTAAGATTCATAAAATTGATGCAGGCGATGAGCAGGATGAAGACGGCCACGATGCTAAAGAGCCGGACGTATTCGATGCGGCCGCCTTCGATCTTACCGTCTTTGATGTTCGAGTGCAGGTAGACGTCGCCATAGCGCTCCATGGCCAGCTCGATGCGGAAGGATTTGCTCTGCTCCTTGTTGTACGCGTCGAGATAGTGACGGATCTTCTTTTCGAAGGCGACCGGATCGGCATCCTTGCGGAGGAGCAGGAGGGTTTGCGGTCCGTTGTTACCCCATTCCTTTGCCCAGGAGTTGTCCTCGAGCCAGGAGGTCCAACTAATAAGATAGTCGAATTTATTTGCCGTGTTATCGGGGAGGTCTTCGAAAACGGCCGTAATGCTGAATTGCTTCTTATTCTCGTTAAGGATGGATTTGCCGATCGCGGCCTGGGGGCTGCCGAAGAACTCATTGGCCATCTTGCGGGAGATGGCGATGCTGACGGGTGAGGCCAGGGCGGTCGCCGGCGTCCCGGCGAGGAGGGGGTAGCTGAACATCCGGAAGAAATCGGCCCCGGCATTGCGGCCCGTTTGTTTGAGGATCTTGTCGCCCACCTGGAAGGTGCTGGGATTGGCCCAGTTGAACCCGGTGGACATTTCGACCTCGGGGAGGTCTTTTTTCATCTGCTCAGGCAGGATGCCGGGGGTGTAGAAGCCGGAGGATATCTTGCCGTCATAGAATTGGTTCTCATAGACGCTGTAGAGGCGGGCGCCGTTGGCGTGATAGTTGTCGACACTGCGCTCATCGTTTACCCAAAGGAGGATGAGGAGGCAGCAGGTGATCCCCAGGGCCAGGCCGAAGATGTTGAGGAAGCTGTATCCTTTTTGTTTCCAGAGATTGCGGAGGGCGACTTTCAGGAAATTCTTTAGCATGGATGGGGATATTTATCTGAAATAGACGCGGATAGCCCCCTAAATGTTGCAGGGAGGAGATGCCCTTTTAACATTTTTATAACACATCCCCGACGAAACTATTTCGTTTGTGGAAGGTCCAAGCACCTATAAACATGAAGTCTTTATGAGAAGAATCCTCACCGTGATCCTTTGTTTTACATCGCTAACCCTATTGTTGAGCAGCTGCAGCGGCAGCCGGAAGCTGTCGGGCTATGTACCCTTTACCCGGGACCTTAAACAAAAGCTTGAAAAAGAGAACATTGACCTAAAACAGGTGCAATTCTATGTAGATCAGAAGCTAATCCTGAATCGCAACCTGGCTGATCAGAAGGTGGTGGTGAGCTCGGGGGTCGTGAAGCTGGAGAATGGAAGATACGTCAATGAGGTGACCATTCCCTCGCTGACCCCGGGTCTTTGCGACAACGTGGATGGGGACAAGCTGATGATCAGCTTTGAAAAGGGGAACAACGACCTGGCCTTTGGACCGGGCAGCGGCTACAGCTATAATCAATATGTGTTATATGGTACGGAGTGGAAGAACGGAACGGCGCTGGTGACCTATGATTCGAACAAGTACCGTGCGCGTTGCGGCAGTTGTTCGGATGTAGCTTCGGCCACGCTGGTGATCAAGAAGAGTGTGCTGGACAAGATGGAACGGAAGTCCAGGACCCTCAAGGGTAGGACCGTAGGGAAATAAGCGGCGTCTCCGCCCCGGCATTGTTCAGCTCTTCGAGCACATCGAGCTTCCCGTCGGAGACGGAGAGGGTTTTTATACTGATGGGATTGACGATCTTGACGAGATAGAAAGTCTTTTCCCCGTCGGTGATCTCGGTAACAACGTCAATACGGTAACCAGGATACTTGGCCATGATCAGATCCCCCGCCAGCCGGGGGATCTCTTTTCCCGGATAATACTGCAGCGAATAGCGATAGGCGCCGTGCCTGTCGAACCAGGCCAGGTTTTGATGGCCTTCTTTTTGAAAGGATACCTGGTAGCCTTCCGAAGAGGCAAACCAGTATTCGCTGCTGGTGCCGGTGGGGAAGAGCTTTTGGAAATGGCGGTAGGCATGGGCGTTGATCTCATTCATCGGGACGTTGCCGGAAAGGTCCTGGGCGGAGGCGATTGTGGGGGCTAAGAGAGCTACAGCACACCCAATCAAGAAGTTATGGCAAGCTTTCATCGTGTGTGGTTTTGTCTATTAAGTTAACAATTTAATAATACACACTCAAATATTTTTTCGCATACCTTAAGTGGTTTTTTTCGACTACTGACCTCACTGAATCTATGTCCAGAAAAAAGACCCCAAAGTTATTAAAGGGTTATACGCAACATAACAGAGTGCGCCTGGTCCATGGTGGCAAGGACTATTTCGACACCATCGTACAACTCATCGACGGCGCGCAAAAGACGATCCATTTACAGACCTATATTTTTGACGGGGATGAAACGGGCCGGCTGGTCTCGGATGCGCTGCTGAGTGCCGCGAGCCGGAAGGTGGAGATCTTTGTCCTGCTGGACGGCTATGCTTCGCAGCATCTTTCGCGGGAGATGATCGCCGGGTGGAAAGAGGCAGGTATCCGTTTCCGTTGGTTCTGGCCGTTGTTGAAGGCGAAGAAGTTCTACCTTGGCAGGCGGCTGCATCACAAGGTGATCGTGGTGGATGCGGCCAGGGGAATGGCCGGCGGGGTGAATGTCAGCGATCGGTACAATGATATCGCCGGTATCAAGGCCTGGCTCGACCGGGCCTTGCTGGTCGAGGGGGAGGCTGCGTTGAAGCTGCATATCGTCTGTCGCGATATGTGGACCAAGGCCTATTGGAAGACAGGCGGAGCGAAGAAGGATGAATTCACCTGGGTGCCGGCCTTTGTGCCGGAGGCGGAGTGCCTGGTCAGGGTGAGACGCAATGACTGGGTGCAGGGAAAGAACGAGATCTCCCGCAGCTATGTCGAGATGTTCCGGCAGGCGAGATCGCATATCATCGTGCTCTCGGCATATTTCCTGCCGGGCGCTTTTGGCCGCAAGCAAATGATGCAAGCGGCCAGGCGGGGTGTCGCGATCCGGATCATCGTCGGAGGTGTTTCGGATGTGCCTATTTCGCGGCTCGCCGAACAATATATGTACCGCTGGTTGTTCCGCAACAAGATCCGTGTATTCGAATACCAGGATACCGTGCTCCATGGCAAGATGGCTACCTATGACGGGATATGGGTCACCGATGGATCGTACAATGTCAACCAGATAAGCGCCTACGCGAGCGTAGAGTTGAACATGGATGTCCGCAATGAAAAATTCGCGGCCTGTGTAGAGAAGGACCTGGAGGACCTCATCCGCGATCATTGTAAGGAGATCATTCCGGCAGAATATTTCCAGCGGACCGGTCCCTTGCGGCAGTTCCTGCAGTGGTGCGCCTACGAGCTCGTGCGAGTGCTTTTCTTTTTATTTACTTTTTATTGGCGGCAGGAAAAAGAGACCGGCAATCGTTAATTCCCCCCGATACGCCGGATGAAGATGCGAAAGGTGCGGCTGTCCCAACCGGCAAAGCGGCCGCGCTGTACGATCACCTCGTTGGCGTCCGGACGTTGCAGGAAGTAGTGAAACACGAACCGGGCTTTCGGGTCTTCCCATCCCTTCATTTCCCCAAAACGCAGATCGTTGAACACGACCGTGTCCCCCCATTCCTCACAGGTATAGAATCCCTGTGAGAACCGGAGAAGATAATGGACGTCGGGTTGATCCATAAAGGGCTTTAGCAGCCGTCTTGCCTTGGGTTGCCATCTGAACTGCGTATGCTGATGATCGAACATAGAGCGGTAACCGGTATAGAACCCACCGCTGTCTTCGGCCACGATGTACCAGAGCCAGCTGTTGAGCGGGGTCGGGGTTGAGATATAGCGGGTATAGGGGTGATGCTGGGCCTGCAAGTCCTCTTTTACATGGCTATCGATCCGCAGCTTGTTGGTGATGGCATAGACCAGGTACAACGTACTGAGCAAGAGGCCGGCGGCCGCCCATTTCCGCCTCGCGGGGTGTTTTGCTTTCAGGACCAGCAGGGCGACGAAGGCGATCCCCAGCCAGATACTGTAGAAGGGGTCTGCTACGAAGAGGACGTGGAAGGAGATACGTTGGCGGGAAAAGGGTTCGAACCAACCGGTGCCATAGGCGTTGAAGGCGTCGATAAAAATATGGGCGAACAGCTCGATCCCGAAGAAGAGCGCCCAACGGCGTGTGGTCATGCCGCTGTTGGCTGCTGTGCCGGCGGGCGGGCCCTTTTTGCCGAGGCGGCGTTGAGCCAGGAGCGCCAGCAGCGGGGTCATGACCGCGACGAACAGGAATGAGTGGGTGATCCCCCGATGGGCCCATACGTCGCGGGCAGTCGGGAGCCAGATGGAGGCGATGGCATCCACGTCGGGCAGGCTGTTGGCCACGGCGCCGATGAGCAGGGCCCGCTTGCCTAACGTGCGGCCGGCCAGCAGTTCGCCGATGGCTGCCCCGAGAACGATATGGGTCAGCGTATCCATTGCTTTTGCAAGATCAAAAATTGTTCCCTCCTATTCCAGGGTTTTAACCCCCTTTATGGGGGCCGGGCTGTCCTGGAGCAGATCGAGCACGACGATCTCATTGGCGCCTTTCTTTAGCCAGGAGGCGGGACAATAGAGATGTTGTTGCGGACCTACGTACCAGTAGCGGCCGAGATTGTGGCCGTTGATCCAGATAACCCCTTTTTTATAACCGCTGCAATCGAAATAGGTATCGGCGGTTTGGTCGAGGGTAAAGCTGCCTTTGAAAAAGATACCCTTGTTGTGGGCATCCGTGCCAGTGAAGGCGGTAGGCGGAACTGCGAGGGGCAGATTGTAGGTCTCCCAGTTGAACAGCGTCATGCCGTTTAGGGTGACCCGATCGGTTATGCCTTTCCGATCGATCATATACTGGGCGAAATTGATGTGGCCCATGCTTTCGACAAGGATATCCAGCTGAGGATCTTTGACGTCCGTTTTGGGCAGCTTGACGGTCCAGTTGCCGCCGTCCCGGTAGACCGTATCGATGAACTTACCATTCAGGAATACCAGCGCGAAATCATGAGGTTCGGTGATGGTAAGCGTTCCACTCTTATGCCCGATGAGCCTGGTGCGATAGAGGATCATTCCGCCGGACTGATCGAAGTGTTCCATGGGCTGGGGCTGAGGCGAGAACTTTGGTTTGGGCAGGTGATCCCATATCGTTCCGGCCGTTTGCATCGTGATCTCCGGGATCTCCATCACGGGGACCGGTGGAGGTGGTTCGGGTAACGGGTGGTCGGTATATTTTGCGATCAGCTGTCGTAGGGCATCGTATTTTGCCGTTGCGCGGCCTTGTTCGTTGATGGGTGCGTCATAGTCATAGCTGGTCACATCGGGTTGGAACTGCACGGGAGTGAAGGCGTTGGCGCCGGCGGTATAGCCGAAATTGGTGCCGCCATGGATCACGTACAGATTGAAGGAACGGTGATGTTCCAAAAGATATTGCACGTCCTTCATGATACCGGCCGTATCGGGACGTTGCCATTTCTCCTTCCAGTGGGTGAGCCAGCCCGGGTAGGTTTCACTGCTGAAGGCGGGTACCCTGGGGTTGTGCTTGTGCGCCACATCAAAGTCGGCGTCGCTGCCGCCGCTGTCGAGGCCGATAGCGCAACCATCCAGGTTGCCGGCGTCGAGCATGAAGTCGGTGGGACCGTCGGCCGTATAGAAGGGTACGGTGACACCCTGTTGTTGCCAGAGACGGCGAAGGGTTGCCAGGTAGGTTTTGTCATTGGCGTAGCTGCCATATTCGTTCTCTACCTGCACCATGAGGATCGGGCCGCCATGATCGCATTGCAGCGGAACGATCTCCTTCGAAAGGCGCGTGACATAGCGGCTGACAGCACTCAGATAACGCGGGTCGCTGCAGCGGACGCGGATGTCGGGTATTTTCAGGAGGTAGCTGGGCAGGCCGCCCCAGTCCCATTCGGCGCAGACATAGGGCCCCGGCCGGAGCAGGACCCACAGGCCTTCTTCCTTACAAAGGCGGATAAAGGCGGCGACGTCCTTATTGCCGGTGGTAAAATCAAATACACCGGGCGAGCTCTCTTGATAGTTCCAAAAGACATACACCGCGATGGTGTTGCAGCCCATGGCCCTGGCCATACGGATGCGGTGACGCCAGTATTCGCGGGGGATGCGGGCGGGGTGCATTTCCCCACTGATGATCTGGAAGGGTTTTCCGTCCAGCAGGAAATCGGTGGCGCCGAGGGAGAAACGGTGGGTGTTTTGGCCACTGGCTTGAGGATGGCTGCTTTGTGCGCGCGGCGAAGCACCGGCGAGAAGAAATAGGGAGAGCAGCGCTACGGCGAGCTTATTGAATTTCATTTGATCAGGAAGGCTTGTTGATGATCCGGGTCTCTCCACCTGGTGAGCCGGCTACGACGATATCGGCCATATTGATAAAGAATCCATCCTCCATTACGCCGGTAATATCGCTGACCTTTTTATGCAGGGCGGGGGGATCGAGGATCTCGCCGAACTGGCAGTCGAAGATATAGTTATGGTTATCGGTGAGATAGGGTTTGTCTGCGGCCATGCGCATGCGCGGCGTGCAATCCAATTCGGCAAGCCGGCGCTGGGTGAGCTCCCAGGCAAAGGGAACGACTTCCACCGGCAGGGGGAATTTACCCAGGTGGCGGACCAGTTTGGTCTCGTCTACGATTATGATATAGAACCGGGTAGCCGCGGCTACGATCTTCTCCCGGAGCAGGGCGCCGCCGCCGCCCTTGATGAGGTTGAGCTTTTCATCGACTTCGTCTGCGCCGTCGATGGTAATGTCAAGGCGATCGACCTCGGAGAAAGGCATGAGGGGGATGCCGAGCTCGCGGGCGAGGCTTTCCGACTGGACCGAGGTGGCGACGGCCTGCACGTTGAGTCCCTGTTTTACCCTTTCACCGATGCCCTGGATGGCCCAATAGGCGGTGGAGCCGGTACCCAAGCCGAGCGTCATGCCATTGCGGATATATTCGATGGCCTTGCCTGCGGCGATCTTTTTGCCATTAACGGCTTGATTGTCCATTCGCTAAGGAGTTTTATGAACGCCGCCTGCGGCGGCGATAATGTAAAAATAGGGTAGATTGGTAGGATATATCACAAAATTCCCTAGTTTTGTATGGTCACCTTTTATCATGACCCATGTAGTTGCATATAAGAATTGTTGTTGTTGCTGTTGTCGGCAAGCCACGACTATATGGGTGGAGGATGACCTCTTGTAAGCTGATCGAACTGTATTGATACAATAGTGAAGGCTCCACCGAAAGTGGGGCTTTTTTTATTTAAGGCAATGAAACAATTGAGAATTATGTCAACAACGACCTTATATCCTTCCAATGCGACGCTTCTTACCGGGGTGAGGGCCCTGGAAAAGGAGATCGGCCACACACCGCTGCACCACGTGACCGGGCTTTTCCAGCATCCCCGGGTACAGATCTATGCCAAGAAAGAATGGATGCAGCTGTCGGGCAGCGTTAAGGCCCGGGCTGCTTACTCGATCATCCGCCGGGCCATCGAGGAAGGGAAGATCACCCCGGGAAAGACCTTGCTGGACGCTACCAGCGGCAACACCGGCATCGCCTATGCCCATATCGCCAGGCGGCTCAATATTCCCATCGCCCTCTGTCTTCCGGAGAATGCATCGCGGGAACGCAAAGAGATACTTGAATCCTTAGGGGTCCGCCTGATCCTTACCTCGCGGTTCGAAGGAACGGACGGGGCCCAGCAGGTGGCCCGGGCGATGGCGGAAGCCGATCCGGATGCGTATTTTTATGCCGATCAATACAAGAACGCCAATAACTGGAAGGCGCATTATACTGGTACGGCCCTGGAGATCGCGGGGGCGTTGCCGGGGATCACGCATTTTGTAGCCGGTCTTGGGACCACCGGGACCTTTGTAGGGACGGGCCGGCGGCTGCGGGAGATAAAGCCGGATATCCGCCTGATCTCCTTGCAACCGGACCTGCCGATGCATGGACTGGAAGGATGGAAACATCTGGAGACGGCCATCGTCCCGGGGATCTATGATCCCGGGGTCGCGGATGAAAACGAGGAGGTGAGTACCGAAGAAGCCCACAGGTTGATCATAGACGCCTGGCACCAGGAAGGCCTGAAGCTGAGTCCGTCGGCCGCCGCGAACCTGGCCGGCGCTATCCGGGTGGCAAAGCGGTTGGAAGAGGGGGTCGTGGTAACCGTGCTACCCGACAACGCAGACAAATACAGCGAAATCATCAAAAAACTCATCGTATGATCATTATCGAACCCAGGGTCAGACAACTATTGATTGAAGACGCGTTGAATACATTCCCGGATGAGTGTTGCGGCTTTCTGTTCGGCAGGGAGGAGCATGACGGCACCCGGCTGGTAGTCGATATCCTTGTCGTCGACAACAGCAAAGAGGGCGACAAGACCCGACGATTCGAGATCTCGCCACAGGATTATATGGCGGCGGAGGCCCATGCGCTGGATCATGACTGGACCTTGCTGGGCATCTATCATTCGCATCCCAAGCATCCGGCCATTCCCTCGGAGACCGACCGGCAGTCGGCGCAGCCGTTCTTCTCGTATGTGATCATCTCGGTATTTGATAAAGATACCATCGCCCTGCGCAGCTGGCTGCTCAACGATGCGCGGCAATTCGAAGAAGAAAAAATCCTTGATTATATATACTCATAAAAAAAAGCATCAATAAAATGGCAACGGTTATTATTCCCACTCCTTTACGGAAATTCACTAATAATACGGCACGGCTGCAGGTTGGCGCCGGTACGGTCCAGGACACGGTCAAAGAGCTGACCCGGAATTTTCCCGATCTGAAAAAGCACCTGCTCGACGAGCAGGGCAAGATCCGCAGCTTTGTCAATATCTTCATCGGCAACGATGATATCCGCGATCTCCAACAGGAACATACCGCGGTAAAAGAAGACGCGGTGATCAGTATTGTTCCGGCCATTGCAGGGGGCAGCGGGGCAGTTTTCACAAAGGAAGAGCTTGCGCGATACAACCGCCACATCATTATCCCCGAATTCGGTTTCGAGGCTCAGCAGAAATTGAAGGCGGCGAAGGTGCTGGTCATCGGGTCGGGCGGATTGGGCAGCCCCGTGCTGCTCTACCTGGCGGCGGCGGGTGTCGGCACCATCGGGATCGTGGACTTCGACGTGGTCGACGACAGCAACCTGCAACGGCAGGTATTGTTCGGGGTCGATGAGATCGGCAAGCCAAAGGTAGAGGCTGCCAGGCGGCGGCTGGAGGCCCTGAATCCTTATATTCAAATCAACATTTACAATACGCATCTCAACTCTTCGAATGCGCTGGATATTGTCCGCGATTACGATGTCATTGCGGATGGGACGGATAATTTCCCGACGCGCTACCTTGTGAACGACGCCGCCGTGTTGTTGGGTAAGCCGAATGTTTATGCGTCCATCTTCCAGTTCGAGGGGCAGGTCTCCGTATTCAACTATCGCGACAAGCAAGGCCAGCTGGGACCGAACTACCGGGACCTTTATCCTACCCCGCCCCCGCCGGGACTGGTGCCCAGCTGCGCGGAAGGCGGAGTGCTGGGAGTGTTGCCGGGGATTATCGGCAGCCTGCAGGCGCTGGAAGTGATCAAGGTGATCACGGGTGTCGGGGAGACGTTGTCCGGCCGCTTCTACATTTTTGATGCGCTGAATTTCGAGAGCAGGACCTTCCGCATCCGGCCGCGGGAAGACAATCCGATCAGCGGGAAGAATCCATCCATTACGGCGCTGATCGATTACGAGCAATTCTGCGGAATGCGGGCGGTGGAAGAAAAGCCGTTGAAGGAGATCACGGTGAAGGAGCTCTATGACTGGCAGGTAAAGGGCGAACCCTTCCAGCTGATCGATGTACGGGAGCCGCATGAATATGAGATCGTCAATATCGGGGCGGAGCTGATCCCG
>Ga0310811_10015136_pt1 | contig 10078 bp, 9 predicted proteins | sample YCmetagenome_FD_207642 | JGI IMG/M metagenome (GOLD analysis project Ga0310811, IMG submission 207642) | Soil microbial communities from experimental microcosm in Duke University, North Carolina, United States - YC | ecosystem: Engineered > Artificial ecosystem > Soil microcosm > Unclassified ...
CCGGAATGGTCGTGCGGGCGCGGCTGACCCGCGAGGACGGGTACGCCGCGGCGCGCCCGCTCCTCGAGCGCCGCGAGGATCGGCGCCCGACCGCGATCTTCGCGGCGAACGACCTGCAGGCGCTCGGGCTGTACCAGGCCGCGCGCGAGGCAGGGCTGAGCATCCCCGCAGAGCTCAGCGTCGTGGGCTTCGACGACCTCCCCGCCGTCGCGTGGGTCGATCCGCCGCTGACCACGGTGCACCAGCCGCTGACGGAGATGGCGGTCGCCGCCACGGAACTCGCGCTCGCCCTCGGCCGCGGTGAGCGGGCTCCGCAGATCGGACTGGAGATCGCCACGACGCTCACCGTCCGGCAGAGCACCGCGCCTCCGAAGAAGATATAGACCGAGCGGGCGGGCGGGGCCCGTTTCAGGTCACCTGCCTGGCCGACCGTTGGGCGCGGCCACCGCGCGGTCGTACCAGGCTGGAGTGAGCGCAGCGCTCCGATCCGTGTCAGCGCAGCGATTCCGTCGCAGGGAGCCGCCATGACCGCAGCCACCGATTCCGCCGTCGGCCGGCGCGCACCGGAGTTGTCCGGACAGACCGTCGTGGTGATCGGCGGCAGCGCCGGCATCGGGTTCGAGACCGCTCGCCGGGCCCGCGGCGAGGGCGCCGACGTGATCCTGGCCGCCCGCGACCCCGACCGGCTGCGACGGGCCGCGAGCGAACTCGGGGTGCGCGGCACGGCCGCCTTCGACGCCACCGACTGGCCGGCCCTCGACCGGTTCTTCACCGAGCTGCCGGACACGGTCGACCACATCATGGTCACCGGGCCAGGACCGTACTATGCGCCGCTGTCCGAGCTCGAGCGCGGGCGGGCGCACCGGAACTTCGACGACAACCTGTGGCTGCCCATCGCCATCGCGCAGCATGCCGTCGGCCGGGTCCGCGACGGCGGGACGCTGCTGTTCATGGGCGGAACCGGCGGGCGGGCGCGAGGAGCCGGGCTCTCGCTGATCGCGGCGGGCACCGCCGCGCTCTCCGCCCTCGTCGCCAACCTGGCGACCGAGGTGGCGCCGATCCGGGTCAACCTCATCGCGGCCGGCTTCGTCGACACCCCGCTCTCCGCGTCGCTGCTCGGCGAGGGCCTCGAGGCGCGCCGCGACCAACTGCGCGCGACGCTGCCGATCCGGCGCGTGGTGGGCCCGGCCGACATCGCGGCGCTCGCGGTGCACCTGATGACCAACTCCGCGGTCACCGGCGCCACCTACGACATCGACGGCGGCCAGCAACTCGTCGCGCACGCGTGAACGCTCGAGACACCACGAATACGGGACGCCGCGTGCCGGGAATGTCTCATGATCACACCATGACATAACGTCACCAGCCCGGCGAGTCCCGCCCCGGCTCCACGTGAGCTAACTGATCCTTCTCCTGACGGCCATGCCCGCGCCGCTCGGCCGTTCAATCGGGAAATCTAGCGTCGCATCCATGCCTGGATGCGATTTCACCCGCCGAGACATGCTGCGCTGGACGGCCTACGCCGCGGCCGCAGCGCCCCTTGCGTCCGTCGTGGCGCCCGCCACCGCGTCGGCCGCGGTCACCAAGTCCGGCACGGTCACGCCGGTGAACCTGGAACTGGTCACCCTCGCCGAGGACCACGCCGTCATCACCTGGTTCACCGGCCAGGCCGGCACCAACAACGGCATCGGGCAGATGGTGCCCGCCCCCGCCGACGGCGAGGTGCGATACGGCACGAACCCCGCGCGGCTGAACCGGGTCGCCTACGGCACCGCGAGCAACACGCCGTACCACTACGTCGAGCTGACCGACCTCGAGCCCGGACAGACCTACTACTACCAGGCCACGTCCAACGGCGTGCCCGCAGCCCCGAGCATGTTCACGCTGATCACCGGCAACGCGGTCGGCACCTCGACCTACGGCCTGGGCACCGGCGGCCCGTACTCGTTCACCACGCCGCAGCCGCCGCACGGCAGCCACCTGTTCACCGTGATCCTGTGCAACGACCTGCACATGGGCGAGACCCAGGCCGGCCTCGTCGGCGGCCAGCCCCAGTACATCGGCATCGAGCAGGTGCCCGGCCTCCCGCCCTACCCGGAGGTCATGCTGGAGTCGCTGGTCCAGGACGTGCGCCGGTTCAACCCGACCTACCTGCTCGCCGCCGGCGACATCTCCGCCGAGGCGGTGCCCACCGACCTGAGCCGCGCGGGCATGCTGCTCAACGGATTCGGCGAGTACCGGCAGGACTACTTCGTCGTGCGCGGCAACCACGACCGCGCCCACGTCGGCGACGCGTACGCGACGTGCCGGGTCGGGCAGTGGCAGGGCAACGACTGCTTCCACGACGCCTACTTCCCGAACGACCAGCTCACCTACTTCTCCCGCGACCTGTCCGGCCTGCACGTCATCGGGCTCGACACCTATGACAAGGCCGGCGGCGGCGGTGACGCGGGCGGCATGTCGGCGCCGCAGCTGGACTGGTTCCAGTCGGACCTCGCCAAGCACAAGGACCAGCCCACGATCGTCTTCGGCCACCACCCGCTGATCATGCAGGACTCCGCCTTCCCCATCACGGCGAGCAACTCGCTCGACCAGACGCAGGCGGCGTCCGTCATGGACTGGTACGCCAAGGCCCCCGGCGTCTTCCTGCACCACGCCGGCCACACCCACCGCAACCACCTGAGCAGGACGCCGTCCGGCGTCGTGCACCAGGAGGTCGCGGCGGCCAAGGAGTACCCGGGCGGATTCTCCGTGCTGCGCCTGCACACCGGCGGCTTCGCATTGAACTTCTACAAGTCGCGCAGCGACCTGGCCAGGGCGTGGAGCGAGCGCAGCCGCCTGGAGATCCTGGGCTACTGGCCGCAGTTCGCCTTCGGCAACACCGTCGCCGACCGCAACCTGGTGGCCGAGCACGACCTGTCCGGCCTGCGCCGGGCCCGGGGGCTGTTCGACGGCGACGGCCAGGGCGGGAACAGCCAGGGCGGGAACGGCGACAGCCAGAACTGATACAGGGTGCTGCGACGTAGGCGAGTCGGTCACCGGCGGAGGCGGCCGCCGGTGACCGACTCGTCGTCCTTCAGCGGCGCGCCACGTAGTAGACGTTGAGGAAATCGCCCTCCACCCGCTGGACGTCGATGCGGTCGAAGCCGGCCTCGGTGAGCATCCGCCGGGCGGTCTGCTCGCCCCAGACGGTGCCGAGGCCCTCCCCGCCCTCGCCGAGCGAGACGCTCATGCAGTAGAGCACGGAGAATCCGTACAGCGCCGGGCACAACGGGTGTCCGATGTTCTCCTCCACGCGGCTGGAGGCCGCGATGTCGCCCATCAGGAGCACCCCGTCCTCCCGCAGCGCCCGGGAGATGGCGGCCAGCGTGACCGCGGGCCGGGCCAGGTCGTGGATGACGTCGAACGCGGTGACCAGGTCATAGGAGCCGCCCGGCAGTTCGGCGATGTCGCCCACCTGGAACTCGGCGTTGCCCAGCTCCCATGCGGCCGCCTCGCCGCGTGCGGCGGCGATGCCCTCCTCGGACATGTCCAGCCCGCGGAAGCGGCTCGCCGGGAACGCCTTCGCCAGGACGTTGACGGCGTGCCCCTGCCCGGTCCCGACATCGAGCACGTCGATGCCCTTGCGGAGCCGGTCCGCGAGGCCGGGAACCAGCGGCACGATCGCGTCGACCAGGGCGAGGTCGAAGACCTCCCCTGATTCCTCGGCCTGCAGCGCCTGGAACCGCGGATAGGCCGAGTACGGCACGCCGGCGCCGGTGTGGAAGGCCTGGAGCACCTGCTGTTCGACCTCGGCCAGCATGCCGAAATCCTGCGCGATCCTCGCCAGGTTGTCCGGTCCGGCCGACCGCGTGAGCGACGCGGCGTGCTCGGGCGGGAGCGTGTACGTGGCCTGCTCGGGCTCGTAGTCGACCACTCCTCCCGTCACCATCGCGCCCAGCCACTCGCGGACGTAGCGCTCGTCGAGTCCGGCGGCCTGCGCGATCTCTCCGCTGGTGGACGGCTTCAGGTCGGCCATCACATCGAACAGGCCGCTCTCGTGCCCCAGGCCCGCCATCAACCCCAGGAAGGAGTCGTTGAGCACCTGGAGCATGCGGCCGGCGAACGCCTCCTGCTTGGCTTGGTCCAACTCTGCGACGGTCATCACGCCTCCTGGGGCCGCGATCAGCGGCTACTTGGTGAGCGGCTTGATGTTCTGGTTGGCGTGGAAGAGGTTGTCCGGGTCGTACTGCCGCTTCACCTGCGCCAAGCGGTCGTAGTGTCCGCGGTAGGTGGCCTGGACCCGGTCGGCCGGCTCCTCCTGCCCGATGAAGTTGACGTAGGAGCCGCCCATCGAGTGCGGATGCAGCTCGTTCCAGTAGTCGATGCACCACTTCCTGATGGTCGCGGCGTTGGCCGGGTCGGGATCGATCCCGCCGATGATCCCGGACCAGACCGCGTCGCGGTAGCTCCAGGCCGTCGCGTCGGGCGCGACCCGGTGAGCCGCGCCGTCCACCGGATACATGTGCATCGTGGACAGCATCGTCGGGATCTTCGCACCGTACCGCGCGTGCACCTCGGCGGCCTCGTCGCTGATGTGATCGAAGAAGTCGCCGCGCCAGTACCACTGCAGGCCGGGAGGAAGCAGTTCGTCGAACATGCTCTGGAGCATCGGATAGGGCATCGGCGCCGTGAAGCGGAACGCCGGGTCGGCGGGCGATCCCGCGGCATTCAGCAGGTCGCTCAACGCCTCGTCGCCCTCGGTGTGGCACCAGACGACCCCGCACATCTTCTTCAGCTGGATCGCCTCGGGGAACGGCGGACCGGGCGGGACGACCAGGATCGCGAAGAAACCGCTGACCTCCTCGGAGGCCTGCGGCAGATAGCTGCGATACCAGTCGAGCACCTCGCGGGTCCGCTCGACCGGCCACAGGGTGATGCCCACGCCGACCGTGTCCACCGGATGCAGCCGGAAGGTGAACGACGTGACGACGCCGAAGTTGCCTCCGCCTCCGCGCAGCGCCCAGAACAGGTCGGCGTTGTGGTCCTCGTCGGCGGTCACGAAACTCCCGTCCGCCAGCACTACGTCGGCGGACAGCAGGCTGTCCACGGTCAGGCCGTACGTGCGGGTCAGATGCCCGTGGCCGCCGCCCAGAGCCAGACCGCCGATACCGGTGGTCGACATGATGCCCGTGGGGGTGGCCAGTCCGAACGCGTGCGAGGCGTGATCGAGTTCGCCGAGCGTGCACCCGCCCGCGACTCGGGCGGTGCGGGCGCGCGGGTCTACCTGGACGCCCCGCATACCCGACAGGTCGAGCGTCACTCCGCCGTCGAGCAGGCCGAGACCCGGCCCGCTGTGCCCGCCGCCCATGACGGCCAGTTCCAGACCGCTTCCGCGCACGAGGTCGACGGCGTCCATCACGTCGGCCGCGTCCGCGCAACGGATGAGCGCAGCGGGCTTCTTGTCGATCATCGCGTTGTAGACGCTGCGTGCCGGGTCGTAACCCGAATCCTCCGGGGCGACGACCGGCCCGCGCAGCGAGGTTCTCATCGTTTCCAAAACGGAGCTGTCCATCGGGACCTCCCGGAGGGGCGCGGACCCCGTCGACGTGCGCGGCACCCGGGGGCGGTGCCGTGGGCCCGGCCCAGCACATGGCGATCGCGCCGCGGTCGATCCGACCCCCGTCCGGACCCCGGAAACCGGGCGATCCTTCCCTGCCGCACAGCGGCTACTTCCAGGATCACCCGGCGGTCGGCGGCCTGCAACCCGGCTCGCGGCCGTCCGCGGCCGTCCGCGCCCGCCCGCGTATCCGGCGCCCAGAGCGGTGATACTCCGCATCGGCCCCGGCTCCCGCCGCACGCAACGAACCTTATGCCAGCCCTGATACGCGCGGCTCTGCGATCATCCCGACATGCTCAACGGGGTGTGAGGGCAGGGAGGCTGCCGGGCTCGAAGTCGTAGAGAAAGTTGGTGGCGGCCGGGTACGCGCGCGGGAAGACGATCGGCATGACCACGTCGCGGACGCGGGCTTGGACCGGGCCCATGGTCTTGGCTTCGCGGTTGCGCCGAGCAGACACGGTCATCTTCTTCAGGCGCTGCTGGCGGGCCCGGTCGAACGTGGCGAGCGCGTCTGACGTGGACGGCGTGTGGGCGGCGAGATGCCGGGTGAGGACGACCGCGTCCTCCAGGGCCATGGATGCACCCTGACCTGCGCCGACGGGGTGGACGGCGTCGCCGATCAGCACTGTGCGCTCGTCGCGGCGGCGCGGGGTGGCGGGCAGGACGTGGGTGAGCGTGCGGGTCTCGATCGTGGCGCCGGCGAGGATCGCGGTGACCTGCCGGGAGTCCCGGAAGATCGCGGCGAGGTCGGCGGGCGCGGTGCGCGCGAGCTGCTCGCGGCTGGGCTCGATCCGTTGGCTGACCTGGGCGTTCTACCAGATCCTGCCGTCGGGGGCGGTGAGGTGGACGAAGGCTCCGCCGCGGGAGAAGACCATGTTGAACACGCCGGGTTCGGCGTTGAATGCGGGTGCGGGTGCGGGTGCGGGTGGAGGTGCGGCTGCGGGAGCGCCGGCGGTGCCGGAGATGCTGTAGACGCCGGCGTACCGGGGCGGAAGGGCGTCGGGGTCGAGGAGGGTGCGGGTGACCGACCACATGCCGTCGGCCCCGACGACGAGGTCGGCGTCGCGGGTGAGAGCGCGCAGGTGCCCGGGGTCGGTGACTCGCGTGCCCGTGTCGATGACGGCTCCGGCGGCGGTGGCGGCCTCGCGCAACAGGCGGACGAGGTCGGCGCGGCGCACGGAGACGCTGGGCCGGGGGTCGGTGGCCCGTCGGTTCCGGACGACCTGGCCGAGGCATTTGCCACGCCAGCGCCCACGACGGCTATCCGGGGGCCGGGGTCATGCGGATCGTCATGGAAAAATCCCCCAATAGGCCGAGCAGACGCAGGCCGCGCTCAAGCAGGCGGCACGCCGGCTGTTCGTAGAGCGCGGCTACCTCAACACGAAGATCACCGACATCACGGCGGCCGCGGGACGTGCCACCGGCGTGTTCTACGACCACTTCGCGAGCAAGGAGGCGCTGCTGCAGGCGCTGCTCGCGGACATGTACGCGCAGGGGGAGACCGAGATCGCCGGGCAGGGCCTCGGCTGCGACGACGCCGAACCCGGCGGCGCCACAGACGACGATGCCAGGACCGGTCAAGCTAAGGCCGGTCAGGCCAAGGCCGGAGCCGTCATACACGACCTGACCGACCGTGGTCACCTGCGCGCGCATCTGGCCGCCGGATGGGCCGTGATGTCCGCGAACCTGCCGGTGGTCGCAGCCCTCTACGAAGAGAGCGTGGCCGCGGGACCGGCCTCCGGACGCGCCTGGAAACAGTTGACCAGGGCACCGTGGCGTTCCGCGACCACCTCGCGGACTGCGCACCGCCGGGCACGCGCTGCCGGGCGAACCCGAGCTCGTGGCCGCGGCGATGGGGACGGCGCTCTCCTCGCTGGCGCACGCGCTTCTGCCGCTACCCGAACGTGCGTACACCGACGACGAGGTGCTCGACACGCTCACCGATCTCCTGCTGCACGGGCTCGCCGGCCGCGACGCAGTCGGCTGATACGGCGTCAGTGCTCAGGGCACTGATACGTGGTCGAGCAGGGCGGCGAGGTGCGGGTCCGTGAGCCGGTAGCGCACGATCCGCCCGTCCTTCTCGGCGCTGACCGTCCCGGAGGCGCGCAGCAGCCGAAGGATCTGCGAGACGGTGGTGTCGTTGATCCCGGTGGCGGTGGCCAGATCCGTGACGGCGATCGGTCCGGCGTGCCGGACCGCGAGCAGGAGCATGAGCCGGTGCGGTTCGCTCAGCAGGGAGAACCGGTCCGCCCACACCGGAATGCGCTCGGGCTCACCGATCGCCTCGATCGCCTCGCAGACCGTGTGGTCGTCGATGGCCTTGCGGTGCGCGCGTTCGAGCGGAACCAGATGCATGCACACATTCCACCGGCCCCACGCGTGATACGCAACACCTGCGTACCTGTGCAGGCTTGTGGTCATCGGCCGGGAGGCTCTACCGTGGGCGGTGCCGTGGTGCTCGGGAAGACCGGTTCAAGTCCGGAGCGGCCCTCGCCACTGTGATCGGGAAGTCCGCGCACCATCGCCCGCCGACCGCATGCGGAACGGCAGGCAGCCACTGGGCATCACTCCACGCCTGGGAAGGCCGATGTGCGGACGCTGTCATCACCCGTCAGCCAGGAGACCGGCCACGGCACCGCACGAGACCCATCCACGAGGTGCTGGAGAGGCTGGCCCATCCGCATGACCCTGCCCGAAAACCCATCCCCGTCTTCATCCCCATCCCTGTCTCCGTCCGTGTCGCCGTCCGCGTCCGCGACTCCGGTCGCCGCGGCGGCGGGCGTGATTCCCGCCATTCCGGCCGTCCGCTGGGAACGCAGGGACTGGTGGCGGACCGCAGGGGTTCTCGCCGTGGTCGCGGCCCTGCATGTGATCGCCTTCGGCATCCTGGCGGCGCTGGTCGCGCCGAACCACTACAAGGTCGGCACCCAGGTGTTCGGCCTCGGGCTCGGTGCCACCGCCTACACCCTGGGCATGCGGCACGCCTTCGACGCCGACCACATCGCCGCCATCGACAACACCACCCGCAAACTCATGGCGGACGGCAAACGGCCGATCTCGGTCGGCTTCTGGTTCGCGCTCGGGCACTCGTCCATCGTGATCGTCCTCGCCGCGTGCATCGCCGCCGGCGTGCGCGAGGCCACGACGCTCACGAACGACGACTCCTCCGCCCGCCAGAACCTCGGCACCGTCAGCACACTGGCATCCGGCAGCTTCCTCTACCTGATCGCCGCGCTCAACCTCGTCGCCCTGTTCGGCATCTGGCGGGTGTTCAAGGCGATGCGTGCGGGCCAGTTCGACGAGCACGAATTGGAGAAGCACCTTGATGCCCGCGGCTTCATGAACCGGATCCTGGGCAGGCTCACCCGATCCATCTCCCGTCCCGGGCAGATGTACCCGGTCGGCGTGCTGTTCGGGATCGGCTTCGACACCGCCACCGAGGTCACGCTGATGGTGATGGCCGGTTCCGGCGCCGCGGCCGGCCTGCCCTGGTATGCGATCGTGTGCCTCCCGCTGCTGTTCGCGGCCGGGATGAGCCTGTTCGACACGCTCGACGGCACGTTCATGAACTTCGCCTACCACTGGGCGTTCTCCAACCCGGTGCGCAAGGTCTACTACAACCTCACCATCACAGGCCTGTCCATCGCGGTCGCCTTCCTGATCGGCACGATCGAGCTCGTCGGCATCCTGCACGACCAGCTGAACCTCGCCGACCCGGTGACCGACTGGATCTCGAACGTCGACCTCAACAACGTCGGCTTCGTCATCGTCGGCCTGTTCGTGCTCGTCTGGGCCTGTGCCATCGGCTACTGGCGCATCGCAAAGGTCGAACACCGCTGGAAGCCGGCCGCGGCGCACCACGACGTGGAAGGAGTCACCGGACCCTGAGAGTGGCGCCGGCTCGACCGGATCTACCCAGCACGTCCGGACTGCCTTCCCGGCCGCGCCTTCGCGTTCGACGAGCTCGGCCGCCCGGGCCCGCGAAATTCATTTGACCTCGGCCGCGGGTCGGGCTGCACTGTGGGTCGGACTCCACTGTCGTGGAGTCCGGCCCACAGAGGAGGCAGCGCCAGCTATGCAGATCCGTCCCACGACCGACCAGGACCTCGACGTCTTCGTCAACACACTCCACACCGCGTTCGGGCTTCACCCGGAGACTCCGAACGAGGACGGCGGCGGGGTCTGGTGGTCGGCGTTCGAGATGGATCGCGGGCTGCTGGCCGTGACCGCGGACGGCCGGCCCGTCGGGACCGCCGCCGCATACTCCTTCGAACTCACCCTGCCCGGCGAGATCCTCGTCCCGGCCCCCGGAATCACGGCGGTCGGCGTCCTGCCCTCGCACCGACGGCAGGGCGTGCTCACCGCGATGATGCGGCACCAGCTCACCGAGTTGCGGGCACGCGGGGAGTTCCTCTCCGTCCTGCTGGCCTCCGAGGCCACGATCTACGGCAGGTTCGGCTACGGGCCGGCGACCTACAC
>Ga0310811_10015138_pt1 | contig 10078 bp, 11 predicted proteins | sample YCmetagenome_FD_207642 | JGI IMG/M metagenome (GOLD analysis project Ga0310811, IMG submission 207642) | Soil microbial communities from experimental microcosm in Duke University, North Carolina, United States - YC | ecosystem: Engineered > Artificial ecosystem > Soil microcosm > Unclassified ...
TACGTGAGATTCAAACCGTTAAAGACAAAGTCAAACTCAACGTCAAAACACGACATTTCTAAATAGCTGCCGCCACGACATCTTGAAATGGCCTCGACATCCGATGTTAGTCCAAAGTTCAGATGTCGTGTTTCCGCTAAATTGAAATGTCGTGTTTGCAGGTCCAGGCTGGCTGCCAGTATCCCTTCAGGAGCGCTGGCCATGGACGCATCCGGGACGATCACCATAGTGGATGACGGTGAAGTCGGCCTGCATCTGCTTGCCCGGCGGCATCTCGAACCTCACCACCGGCTCGGGCTCGACACGCTTGTACGGCGCCAGGAATGCCCTGAGCTGGCTGATACCGCCTTCGTAGCCGGCTTCCTGCAGTTCCCAAAGCAGCACTGTCGCCGGAATCCAGTGCGGTCGTGCAGCGACGACACGTTCGAGCAGATAGTCCTTGACCGGGTTGAGCTTCGTCGGGCGTGGCTCGCGTTGCCTGTAACGGCCCGCCTGCTCATCGCGCAGATAGCGGCGCACCGTGTTGCGCGACAAGCCCGTTTGCCGCGCTATCTCCCGCATCGCTGTTCCCCGTCTTGCCAATACCTTGATTTCCACTGCTTGCTCCTGAGTCAGCATCGGCGGCAAAAAGCCGCCATCCTCTCCCAGGTGGGTCAGGTTTACTTCGGCGGGAGGGTCAGTTTCACATCGGCGCTAACACAGACGCCGCGGCCGATGGTCATGATCGGCTATAGCCGCAGCTGGTACTATCGGCCGGAAGTGAAAATCGACGTGCCCGGAAAGCGTTTATCAGAGCCTCGGCGCGAGGGCGAAGCGACTCTTGCGGACCATGCCACGCGTGGACAACTTCGACGATGGCACCGCGCGCGAGCACTACACAAAGCTCGCGTATTGAGTGTCCCGAAACGACGATGAGAATGTTGGATACGTTATGGAACGCGCCGTTGCAACGGTGAGTTCGGAGCGCGACGTTCCATGGCATTACTTTGGGAACCTACAACGCCCCTAACGCTCTCACCCGTCCTTGTCCATACCCTTCCGATACACGCTGGGTGAATTTCCAGTCCACTTCCTGAACGACCGGCGAAAGCTCGCTGCATCCGAAAAACCAATGCGCTCGGCGACCTGATCGATGGGAAGCCTCGTATTTTCCAGAAATTCGATGGCGAGCGACCGGCGAACATCGTTCAACAAGGTCTGATACGAGTAGTTATCGTCGGCCAGCCGTCGATGCAAGGTTCGCAGTGACATGCCGAGCTGCGCGGCCATCTTCTCGGCGGATGGAAACACGCCCGGTGCGTTCAGGCAGGCCATGCGGATCCGCCTCGGCAGTTCGGGAATGCCATCCCGTTCTTCGAGAATGCGATCGCACAGCTGCTGGCAGATTTGCGCAGTAATCGGATTCGCATTCGGACACGGGCGATCCAGTACATGCACGTCGAAATGCCACTCCATCGTATCGGCGCCGAACTCAACGGGACAGTCGAACATCCTTTCGTAATTTCGCCAGTGTGGCGGCGCCGGATACGCCATGATCATCCGCTTCGACGGAAAAGGCGCTTCCAGCACCCGGCTGAACAACACCGTCATCGAGCTTCGCCAGAATTCGGCGACAAAGGGCAGCATGTCGCCCAGCGATGCGAGTCCGTGGCTCCTCAAGATGCCTGTGTTGCCCTCGGTGGAATAGCTGATCTGCAACACCGCGCCCGCCATCCGGACATTCTCGACGCTGAATTTAAGCGCGTCTCCGAAGGTCGTACTGCTGACCATGGCATAGCCATATATGCCGAAGTCACTGATCCTCTGACGCGCACCCGCAAGTAATCCGACGTCACCTCTTGTCGCAAACCGCTGAGCGTTTCGATAAATGGCGAGGCGCTGACGATGCGAAATTCTCGCCTGCGAATCCTCCAGCTGGTTCGCGTGGACGCCAGTGTGCGCGAACAGCTTGTTGACGGAAACGCCCTCCGCGGCCAGTTCCGCGGCGAGCGCAGCCAGACCAAGAAGACTCTGCGTCGGCGCATCGAGATCCGGATGCAACGGCGTAATGATTTTCGGTGGACGCACGATATGCCTCACTTCAGTTGGGAACCATGCTCGCACATTTTCCGGGTTTTCGTCGAGTGCAGCTGGCACACTTTGACGCGGCAATTGGCAGGGTTGAACGTTGCTGCCCAATGCGCTCCCTGAGATAGTGACCACCAACGGCGCAAGCCGAATAACAGTTGGAGACAAGCCTTGATGCCCTCAGCCGATCCCGCTCCGCACTCGCCACGCCCCTTATCAGTGCTTGTTCAGTATACCTGGATGGCGCAATTGGCCCTCATTTGGCAACGCAACACGACAGCCGATTCCAGCTGAACGCCTCCGTATAACGGATCGCTGACGGACTCGTCAGCCGCCCCGCACGCGTGCGGCACGCAACGGGCTGCCCGACGCCAGCGGCTTTGCTTCGCCTATCGCAGATTGCACATCGCACATCGCACATTGCAGAGAAAACCATGACCACAGTAAAGATTGAAATGGACGGCGCAGTCGGAATCGTTTCACTCGCCAAGCCACCGCACAACCTGATCGACGACGCGATGATCGCGGATCTGCTCGCCGCGTATCGCAGTGTCGTCGCCGAAGGCGCCCGCGCGATCGTTCTTAAAAGCGATCTGCGGCATTTCTCCGCAGGCGCAGAGATGAGCTCATTTACCAACGGCAAGACGATAATCCAGCACGACGCCGATCAATTCTTCGAGTTCCTCGACGTGCTGGAGAACGCCCCCGTCCCGACCGTCGCGGCCGTTCACGGGGCCGCGCTTGGCGGCGGCCTCGAACTGGCGCTCACCTGCGACATGATCGTCGCCGCCGACACGGCCTACTTCGGCCAGGTCGAGAACATCGTGGGCCTGATTCCGCTGCTCGGCGGCACACAACGGATCGTTCAGCGAGCGGGCGTCGTGCGCGCCAAGGAAATCGCGCTGATCGGGCGCCGGCATTCGGCGGAAGCATTCGAACGCTGGGGAATCATCAATCACGTCGTCCCCGAAGAAGAACTGCAGACTGCCGCGATGTCGTACGCCCGCCAACTGGCGGCGGGACCGACGAAAGTCCTCCACGGCATCAAGCAGCAGGCCAATCTCGCGGCCAACGGCGGCGTGCGCACCGCAGACCTGGAACAGATCAACCTCAACAACATGATCTGGAAGACGGGCGATCGCGAACGCGGTTTCGCTTCGTTCTTTGCGACCGGGCCCGCCACCGCCGAATTCAAGGGAGATTGATCATGTCAGCACCGCTCGAAGGTATTCGTGTGATCGATTTCACGCGCGTGCTGGCCGGACCGCATTGCACCAAGACGCTCCTCGATCTCGGCGCCACCGTGACCAAGATCGAACCGCCGTCCGGCGATATCGGCCGCGTGAGCATGCCGCACATCGGCGACATGTCGCTGTATTACGTGCAGCAGAACGCCGGTAAGCGCAACGTGAGCCTCGACCTCAACTTCCCCGAGGCACGTTCGATCATGATCGACATGTGCCGCGACGCGGACGTCATCGTCGAAAATTTTCGCCCTGGGACGCTGAACCGCTTTGGACTCGGTTATGAACAGGTGCGCGAGTTCAACCCGTCCGTGATCTACGCGTCGTTGAGTGGCTATGGACAATCGACCTCATGGCGCAACCGGCCTGCGTTCGCGCCCACCGTGCAAGCCGAGTCGGGACTGACCGACATCGTCCAGCATCATTTCGGCGATGCGCTGACGGAAGTCCGTAACGACGCATGCAGCCACGCCGACATGTACACCGGACTTCACGGCGTCATCGGCATTCTGGCCGCGCTCGCGCATCGCGCGCGAACCGGCGAGGGGCAACACGTCGATGTCTCGATGGCCGCCACCATGCTGTCGGTCAACGAACGCGTGGGCGCACAACTGTCGGAAATCGACACCGAGGGCGAGCCGATCATTCTCTCGGCGCCCGACTCGCACATCTTCGATTTGCCCGATGGACGCCGACTCACGATAGCGGGCAGCCCGATCTACACACCGATGTTCTCGCGCTATTGCGCGATGATGCGCCGCAACGATCTGCTGAGTGACCCTCGTTTCGGCACGGCGCTTTTGCGGCGGCAAAACATTGCTGATCTGCTGGGCGAAGTCCGCGCGTGGATTCTCACGTTCAACGACCTGGATCTGCTCCAGACGCAGGTCAGCGAAGCGGGATTGGCCATTGGCGTGGTCCGCAGCGTCAACGAGTTCGCCGAATCCGAGTGGGTACAGGAATGGGGTGCGCTAGTCGATGTCGACGACAGATCGGGCGGTACGACACGCATGCCCGGCGCGCCGTGGCATTTCAGTCAGTCCGAGTTGCCGCCGCCGGGCAGCCCCGCTTTCCAGGGCGAGCACAACGCCGAGGTGCTCTCCGAGCGCAAGCTCAGCGCAGCCTTCATTCGGGATCTGCAGGAACGCGGAATCCTTATCAGCAGGCCCGGCCCCACACGCCCGTTCGACTGAACGTCGAAGCCAGGATGCGCACGGCTCGCACCTTCCCTGAATGAATCGACAGGACCATGCAACACACTCTGAATCAGACTCATGACCCCGCTGCGCGCAGTTGGGTCGAGTCCGCCAATGCACAGGCGGGCGACTTCCCCATCCAGAACCTGCCGTTTTCGGTTTTCCGCAGACGGAATACCGATGAGACGTTTCGCGGCGCGGTCGCTATCGGCGATCAGGTCATCGACCTCGCCGCGTGGGCGGCTCGTGGTCGTCTGCATGGAATCGCGGGCGAGGCTTCGCGGGCATGCGCGCAGCCCGTGCTCAACGCATTGTTCTCAATGGGCCCGGCCGCATGGCAAGCTTTGCGGCACGCGCTATTTGCTGCGCTTCACGAGCGCACCCCTTCGGAGGATCGTGCGGCAATCGAGGCATGTCTGATCCCGCAATCGGAAGTGGAACACAGCCTGCCTGCGCAGATCGGCGACTACACGGACTTCTACACCTCGATTCATCACGCGACCAACATCAGCAGGCTACTCGGCCTGAATGGTGTCAGCGCAAACTTCAAGTCGATACCCATCGCGTACCACGGCCGCGTTTCAAGCATCGGGATAAGTGGTCAGCAGTTTCGACGCCCTGCGGGTCAAATCATGCTGCCGGGTGAAGAAACGCCGATCTTCTCGCCTTCGCGCAAGCTCGACTACGAGCTCGAACTCGGCATTTACATTGGACAAGGCAACGCGGCTGGGGAGCCAATCGGTGTGGATCAGGCCGACAGCCACGTATTCGGGCTTTGTCTGCTCAACGACTGGTCCGCGCGCGATATTCAGGCTTGGGAGATGCAGCCTTTAGGACCGTTTCTGGCAAAGAATTTCGCCACCACGATCTCGCCGTGGATCGTGACCATGGAGGCACTGGCGCCCTTCAGGCTTCCTTTGCCGCGTCCAGACGCGGATGGAAAGCCACTGCCCTATCTGGATTCCGACCGGAACAGCACGACGGGCGCAATCGATATCCAGCTGGAAGTCTGCATCGAGACTTCTCAGCATAGAGCTGGGAATCTTCCGGCAACGCAACTTTCACACACGAGTTTCAAGCATCAGTACTGGAGCATCGCGCAGATGGTCGCGCATCACACCGTAGGCGGCTGCAACTTGCGTCCGGGAGACCTGCTTGGCAGCGGCACCATTTCGGGCCCGCAGCAATCGGAAGCCGGCGCGCTGATGGAACTTGCACGCAACGCAAGCGAGCCCGTCATCCTCAATACGGGTGAACAGCGCAGCTATGTGGACGACGGCGACGCCATTATTCTGCACGGCTACTGCGAGAAAGCAGGCTTTGCACGAATTGGATTCGGAGAGAGCCGCGGCGAAGTCTTACCGGCAAAGTGCTGGCGATAACCGCTTCAGATGTCTGTCACGTAGACCATAACGGAGGAGACCCGACATGCAATCGATGGAATCAATCAACGCGGAGTTCGAGAGGCAAAACGGGACGAAAGTCAGATCATCCGGCGCGTCACTCGTCGAGAAAACGCAAGCGCTCGCAAAGTACCGGAACCACTTCGTGTGGTCATTGCTTTACACCTCATTGGGCATCTATTTTGGCCTGTTGATCGCAGTACTGGAGTTTCCCGGCGCGATGTCCCTATCCGTCTACGGCGAACTCAACCTTGGACTGCTTGCGGTAGCGGTTCAGTTCGCGCTCGCGATCGCTACCTTCTGGGGCTACTGTGCGTGGGCCGAGCACGCCTATGACCCTAAAGCGGCTGAACTGCTGCGCAGCGCGTTTGCACAGACGGAAGGTGATCGACATGAATAACCTGATCAGTCACGGCGGACTCAGAATCATCGCCTTCGTGGGATTTATCGGACTTAGCCTTCTTCTGACCGGCTGGAGTGCTCGCCGATCGCGCGGCACCTCCGGATTTTTCGTGGCCGGACGCAATTTGTCGCCGGTTCAGAACGGCCTCGCGCTGGCGGGAGACTTCATGTCGGCGGGCTCGTTCCTTGGCGTGACGGGGCTGGTTTCCCTGTTCGGGTTCGACGGCATCGTCTATCAGGTCGGATTCATCGCGGGATGGATCATGATCATGCTGATCGTCGCGGAGCCGGTTAGAAACTGCGGCAAATACACCCTCTCCGATGTGGTCGCAATCCGCTTGCGCAGCCGTGGCGTGCGAGCGGCCACATCGGGTTCTTCACTGATCATTTCGTTAGCGTATCTGCTCGCGCAGCTCGTCGGCGCTGGCGCGCTCGCCAGTCTGCTCTTGCCAATAGGCGCCAACGCCGCGATCGTGCTGATCGGCGTACTCATGATCGCGTATGTGCTGTTCGGCGGGATGGTGGCCGCGACTTACGTGCAGATCGTCAAGGCCGTCCTCGTCTGGACGGCCGGCGCGGTGCTCGTGCTGCTTGCTCTGGCGCATTTCTCCTTCGACGTGGGCGCACTATTCAACAAGGCACGTCTGTCATCGCTGCACCCAGCGCAGTACTTCGTGCCCGGCGGCTACTTCAAGGACCCGCTCGATACGCTGTCGCTTACGCTCGCCCTGGCGTTGGGCACAGCCGGCCTGCCGCACGTCATGACCCGCTTTTACACGGTACCGTCCGCCGTCGCTGCGAGAAGGTCAGCCAAAATCGGCCTGATTGTGATGACCTCCTTTGCGGTCATGATGATCGTGCTCGGATTTTCCGCCACGGCGATCGTGGGACCGGCGGCGATTCTCGCGACACACAGTTCCGGAAACAGCGCCATCACGTTGCTCGCCACGACACTCGGCGGCGGTGTGGGTTCTGCCGGCGGCGAACTTCTGCTCGCGTGCGTGTCGGCCATTGCTTTCGCAACGATTCTTGCCGTCGTGTCGGGCATCATGATTTCGTCGGCCTCGACCATCTCTCACGACATCTTCAGCCATCTCTTCCCGGCGTCACACGACAGGGAACGCCGGAAGGTCGTGATCGCAAAGATCGCCACGATAGTCTTCGGTATGGCCGCTATGGGACTCGCGCTGCTCGTGAAGACCTTCAATGTCGCGTTTCTCGTAGGGCTCGCGTTTGCCATCGCGGCTAGCGCCAATTTGCCCGTGGTTCTCTTCTCGATGTACTGGCGGCGCTTTACGGATCGCGGCGCAGTGGCCGCCGTCCTCGCCGGCACCGTTTCTTCGATCGGGCTCGTGCTGCTGGGGCCGGCCGTCATCGGAGCGAAAGGGATCATCTTCAAAGATTCCACTCCCCCTTTCTGGCTCTCGAATCCCGGTCTGTTCAGCATTCCCGTGGGCTTTATCGCGGGCTGGATCGGATCGGTCACGACGCGGCAGAACGCCGGCGACGGCTCCTTCGAGGCGCAGCAACTTCGCATGCTAAGCGGCCTCGGAGCGGAAGCCGCGTCGGAACACTGATGCGAGAAAGCTCAAGCCAACTATCAGGCCAACAAGGAGACTCACAGTGATTCCCTTACGTATTGCCGCTTCACGATTTGCGTTGTCCACAGCCGCCATCGCTGCCATCGGTATGAGCGCGCTCTCTGCATCAGCGATGGCGGCGACTGTCGAGGTATCGGAAACAAAGACGATCATCGATCATGTGACTGTCTCTTCCAGCAAACCTTATGCGCTCGTCAAACAGGATCTGGAGAGCCGTCTCGGTCGACTCGACGATCATATCCGCACGCTGCTGAAGCAGGACAAGGTCGACGAATTGCGCACTGCCCTTCAGAAAGCCGCTGGCAACGACGGGCTCGTGATTCACTACATTGGACTGCATGGAGACTGGCTCGTGCTGAAAGGACAGCGCAGAAATGGCACTGAGTACTTCACCGGCAACATTCTCACCGCGACTGAAATGACAAGCGTGAATATGGCGGCGGGACTCTATGCTCCTTTACGTATCATGGTCTACGAGAACGCGCAGGGTGGTACGACGATCGAATACGACAAGCCGTCAACCCAACTCAGCCAGTTCCACAGCGCCCAGATCGATGTTCAGGGCCGTTCACTCGACGATCGACTCGCGAAGCTTTGTGCTTCCGTATTGCAATAGGAACGCCCACGCGCAGCGCAGGGGAGCGCAATGTCGCGCTGTCCAGTCACGAACGACGGGCGGACAGAAGGAATTCGCATTTCGCGCGCGGTTCCGCTGCCGCCGCGCGCGCGAATCTGGCGGCCCAGGTGACGACGGGCTACATGCCCCATCTGAGCGATGGTGTATGCACCGGGCTATCTCAATGCCGTTTCATCTCGTCGTTCAGCACGCGCACGGGGATCGAGCGCCGGCCATTTCCAGCGACGTCCTGAGCGATCCGACCTCCACGCGCGCGACATCGAGACCGCGCTCTTGCAGCGACAACCGTGCGGAATTGAACAACAGATACAGTTCCCCGAGCGGCGTGCCGCCCAGTCCATTGATCAAGACCTCGATTTCATCGTCACCGATCTTGAATGTCAGCGTGCCCATTGCGGACACCGTGCAACTCGAAAACGCCACGCCCATCGACGCCGTATGTCTGTTGATCCGGTCGCCGAACGCCTTGCATTGTTCGAGATCGGCGCCGCTCTCGGCGAGACTGCCCACCAGCTTCTCGACGATCACGGCACCCGCGACGCCGCGCCGCTCCGTCGCAAACTAGAGTTTTCGACGGCGACATCGTCGTTGATCAAGACCATCGCATTCGGCAACTCCGACATCTCGGACGCTATTTCGAAGTTCATCAGATCGCCGGAATAGTTCTTCACGATGAAGAGCGTCCCTGCGCCCGTATGGACGGCCTTGGCGGCTGCCATCATCTGATCGGGCGTCGGCGAAGTGAATACCTGGGCTAGGCACGCGGCGTCCAGCATTCCGTACCCGACGAACCCCATATGCAAAGGCGCATGCCCCGAGCCGCGGCCCGACACGAGCGCAAACTTGCGTGGCTTCAGCGTCTTCGCACGAACACAGGTTCGTTATCGAGCACGACAAGATCACCATGCGCGGCGGCGAATTTAACAAGGTTCTCAATCAGAAAGTCGTCGACATGGTTGACGAACTTTTTCATGGCCTGCGCTCCTTTCAGTCTCTGTCTTGCGCGAGCCGCGCGCATATCGCACCGATCATCAACGGGCTTAACCGTACGCTGGGATCGATGTGCCCGAGCGCATACTGATCTGAATGCCTTCATCGCCATTGACGCAGACGCCCTGCTTCAGGCTGCGAAAGACGCGGACAAGGCGCGCGCCGCAGGAGTAGAGGCTCGGCTACTGGGGGTTCCCGTTGGGATCAAGGACAGCGATCTGACGGCGGGGCTGTCCACAAGCCTCGGCCTCGAACGCCTGGCGCATTTCGTCCCCACCGAGGACGCCGATGCAGTCCGCGACGTTAAGGATGCGGGAGCTCTCGTCTTCGGCAAGCAACCTGGTAGAGACGTCCTATGGGCTGACCGGGCATAACGAGCGCTTCGGCCAAGTCAAGAACCCGCGTGCCCTGGAGCGTGTTACGGGTGGATCGTCGAGCAGCTCTGCAGCCTCCGTAGCTGCCGGGATAGTGCCCGCTTCCTTGGGACGCGATACAGTTGCATCCATACGTGTTCCAGCATCATTGTGCGGCGTCGTCG
>Ga0310811_10015139_pt1 | contig 10077 bp, 6 predicted proteins | sample YCmetagenome_FD_207642 | JGI IMG/M metagenome (GOLD analysis project Ga0310811, IMG submission 207642) | Soil microbial communities from experimental microcosm in Duke University, North Carolina, United States - YC | ecosystem: Engineered > Artificial ecosystem > Soil microcosm > Unclassified ...
GGTGGCGGGCAGGTGAGAACTTCGCTCGTTCGTCGCATGGGCACGGCGCTTGCCGCTGTCCATGCTGGCGAAATAGGGCGTGGTAAGGAGCGCACGCGGCGCGCTCCGTCCACAATGCGGGCAATGCTGGTCATCCAGATAGGCGGACATTGGCATCTGGGCAGAAAATGCGCCGCAGTCCTTGCAAAGATAATCGTAGATCGGCATGGGCCTAAAGGTCCGGGGAAAGGGGCAGATCGACGCCGCCCATGGCGAAGGGCGTGGGGCCGGCTGCCGTCGGGTTGATGTCGAATTCGAAGATTTCCGTAGGCAGATAGAGGGTCGCGCAGGAATTGGGGACGTCCACGATGCCGGAGACATGGCCCTGCACAGGCGCAGTGCCGAGGATGGAATAGGCCTGCGCGCCGGAATAGCCGAATTTTTTGAGATAGTTGATGGCGTTGAGGCAGGCCTGTTGATAGGCCACGAACATGTCGAGATAGTGCTGCTCACCGCTGTCATCCACCGAGATGCCCTCGAAGATGAGATAGTCCTGATAATTGGGTTTGATCGGGCTCGGCTTGAAGATCGGATTTTTTATGCCGTATTTCGCCATGCCACCCTTGATGAGGGAATGAATGCCAAGATGGATGAAGCCCGGCATCTCGATCGCGCCGCAGAAGGTGATCTCCCCGTCACCCTGGGAAAAATGCAGATCACCGACCGAAAGCCCGGCGCCCTTGACATAGACCGGGAAATAAACCCGCGCCCCGCGTGACAGGTCCTTGATGTCGCAATTTCCGCCATGCTCGCGGGGCGGCACGGTGCGCGCGCCTGTGGCTGCCGCCGCGGCCCGTGCATCCCCTGCCATGCGGCCCATATGGGCGGTGGCGGCGAAAGGAGGATTAGCAAGACCGGGCACGCGGGTCGGGTTGGTCGCGATCAGCGCTGCTTCGCGGGTATTCCATGCTTCCAGCATCCGTGCGTCAGGCAGGCATCCAATGAGACCGGGATGGATGAGGCCGGCGAAGGTCACCCCCGGGATATGTCGGGATTTCGTGAACATGCCTTGAATGTCCCAGATCGACTTCTGCGCCTGTGGAAAATAATCGGTGAGGAACCCGCCGCCATTCTTCTTCGAAAAGACCCCGTTGAAACCCCATTCTTTGCCTGGGAGCACGCCGATATCGAGAAAATCGACGACCAGGAGATCACCCGGTTCTGCACCCTCAACCTCGACAGGGCCCGAGAGATAATGCACCGTCGTCAGATCCACGTCGCGGACATCGTCGGCGCTGTCATTGTTCTTGATGTAGCCACCAGTCCAGTCATAGCATTGCAGAATGAAATCGTCGCCGGGCTTCACCTTGGCGACCATGGGAATATCCGGATGCCAGCGATTGTGCAGCATGTCGTTTTCCAAGGGCGACGCATTGAGATCGACCTTGATCAGCGTATCTGGCATGGCGCCTCTCCATCGGACAGGGTGGTTGTGGGAAAAAGCGTGCAAGGCACTCGCCTGAGGTTCGGTAATCTGGCGCGTGAGAGGAATACGGAGGAATGCGTATACGCACGCACTTTGTTGGCATTCGACCCATTTCCCATCGAGCGCGGATGACATGGCCTTTCCCCAGCGCATTTCTCCCGTCCACCGGTCCTACAACCAGTTCGTCGCCGACGAGACGATGGAGGATTATGCGCTACGTTTCACAGCAAGGGCCGCGCGCAGATTCTCCGCGCCCAAGGTTGCCAATACGGCCTTCGGCGCCACTTCCTTCCTCGCGCTGGAGGCGCTGGGAGCAGCCATCACCTTGCAGTTCGGCACGGCCAATGCGCTGGCAGCAATCGTTGCGGTGGGCCTACTTATCGCCATTACGGCCGGGCCCATCGGCTATGTCGCCGCGCGGGCCGGCGTCGATATCGACCTGCTTACCCGTGCAGCAGGTTTCGGCTATATCGGCTCGACCGTCACCTCCCTCATCTACGCGTCCTTCACCTTCATTTTCTTCGCTCTCGAAGCTTCGATCTTCGCCACTATGCTGTGGCAGGTCTTCGGCATTCCGCTGCGCTATGGCTATGTTCTGACGACGCTTGGCATTATTCCGTTGGTTGCCTACGGCATAACCTTTATCAGCCGGTTTCAGACCTGGACGCAGCCTTTCTGGCTTCTGCTCAACTTTTTGCCCGCATTCTTCTTGCCCTGGCATCCCGCCCTTCTCGCCGCATGGGCGGGTTTCGCGGGCACAAAGGCGGGCGGCTTCTCCTGGCTCGCCTTCGGGGCCTCGGCCTCGGTTCTTCTGTCTCTCATCGCGCAGATCGGTGAGCAGGTGGATTATCTGCGCTTCCTGCCGGAACCCAAATCAGGCGCCGCCTGGCGCTGGTGGCTTGCCCTGACCATCGCGGGGCCCGGCTGGATTCTGCCCGGCCTTGTGAAGCTTGTGGTAGGCTCGATCCTCGCCGTCCTGGTGATGGCGGCGGGCGCGACGCCCGCTGCCGCGACCCAGCCGATCGTGCTCTATCAGGCGGTCTATGGCTTGGTCCTGCCGCCGCATGCCGCTCTGCTCGCGGCGGCTCTTCTCGTGGCCGTAGCGCAGACCAAGATCAACGTCACCAACGCCTATGCCGGTTCCATCGCCTGGTCGAATTTCTTCTCGCGCCTCACCCATCGCCATCCGGGGCGCGTCGTCTGGCTGGTTTTCAACGCAGCCATCGGACTCTTGCTTATGGAACTCGATATCTACCGCTCCATCCAACCGATCCTGGCCTTCTATTCCGTGCTCGCCTGCGGCTGGATCGGGTCGATCTTCGCCGATCTTGTTTTTGTCAAAGCCTGCGGCCTGGGGCCAAGGGTGATTGAGTTCAAGCGCGCGCATCTCTATGACATCAATCCCGTCGGCACCGGGTCTATGCTGTTCGCGACGCTGCTCGGTGGCTTCGCTTGTTCGGGCTTCCTGGGGGAGGCCGCGCAAGCCTTCGCGCCCTTGGTGGCGCTTGCAACCACACTCGTCGCCGTGCCGACGCTCGCGGTCGTGACGCGCGGGCGCTTCTACCAGGCGCGCCGCCCTCGTCGTGCCTGGGCCGGGCGTGGGGCGATTGCCTGCGGTGTCTGCGGCAATGCTTTCGAGGCGCAGGATACCGCCTATTGCCCCGCTTATGCGGCACCTATCTGTTCGCTTTGCTGCACGCTCGATTCTCGCTGCCACGACATATGCAAGCCGCATGCGCGCTACGGCGCGCAGCTGGCCGCAGCCCTCGCCTGGATGATGCCCGCGCGGCTGTGGCGACGCGCCGATCCTGCTCTGCTGCGCTTCCTCGGCGTCTTCGGGCTCACTTTTCTGGTCTTGGGGTTAATCTTTCTCGCCTTCTACTGGCAGGCGGTGCATCAGCATCCCGAGGTTGGACAGGCGCTGGCTGGGGCCCTCTGGCGCGTCTTCGTCTGCATTCTGCTGGTCGCCGGCGTCTTCGCCTGGCTGCAGGTTCTGGCGCGGGAATCGTCCCGCGCTGCGGAGGAGGAGAGCCGCCGGCAGACCCAGCTTCTGCTTTCCGAGATCGACGCGCATCGCCGCACCGACGCCAAGCTCGCCCGCGCCCGCGAAGTGGCGGAGGCCGCCAATGTCGCCAAGACCCGCTTCATCGTCGGTGTCAGCCACGAATTGCGCACGCCGCTCAATGCGGTGCTGGGCTACGCGCAATTGCTGGAGAACGATGACACCATCCCGCGGGCGCGGCGCGAAAGCATCAGCATCATCCGCCGCGGTGCCGATCATCTGCACAGCCTCATCGAGGGGCTGATGGACATTTCAAAGATCGAGGCAGGACGCATCGAGATCGAGCGGCGGGAGGTGGATTTTGCCGAATTCCTCGAACAGATCACCGCCATGTTCCGCCTGCAGGCGGCAGCCAAGGGGCTGGCCTTCAAGTTCGAGGCGCCCGCCAACCTGCCCGGCACGGTCTTCATCGATGAGCTTCGCCTGCGCCAGATCCTTATCAACCTTCTGTCCAATGCCCTGAAATTCACGGCGCATGGGGAAATCCGCCTCGCCTTGCGCATCCCCGGCCAAGTCATGGAATTTGAGGTCAGCGATACCGGCCCTGGCATCCCGGCCGCTGACCTGGCCCGCATCTTCGAACCCTTCGAGCGGACGACAACCGCCGCCGTGCCTGGCATCGGCCTCGGCCTTACCATCACGAAACTGCTGGTCGAGATATTGGGTGGCCGCATTTCGGTGGAGAGCGAGCCCGGCCAGGGCAGCCGTTTCAAAGTACAGTTGCTCCTTTCCGTCGGGCGGCGGATCGCCGTGCAGGCGGGGCCCGCCCGACGCATCATCGGCTATCACGGGCCCCGGCGCACCATCATCGCGGCGGAGGACAATGCCGTCCACAGCGCCTTCCTGCAGCAGGCGCTAACGCCCCTGGGCTTCATTCTTCTTACCGCGCAGGACGGGCCGAGCTGCCTGCGCCTTGCCGCAGATTGCCCGGCCGATCTCTTTCTGCTCGATCTCTCTATGCCCCAGGCGGAGGCGCCGGAACTGGACGGGCTTGAACTCGCCCGGCGGCTGCGTGGCGGCTGGCATCAGCAGGCGCCGATCATCATGCTGACGGCCCATGCGCCGGAGCTCAAGCAGAAGGAGGGTGCGGTCCACAATTCCGTGCTGCCCAAACCCGTCAACCTCCACAAGCTCCTGGAGACGATCGGGCGCCATCTGCAGCTTGAATGGATCACTGAGCCCTTGGCGGGCGCGGCTCCGCCCGCCGACCGTCGCGACACCGCCGCAGAGGCGCTGCGCCCACACCTGCGCCAGCTGCGCGATCTGGCCCGGATCGGTTTCGTACGCGGCCTTGAGGAATCGCTCGAACGACTGGCGGCAGAGGCGCCAGAGGCAGGTACGCTGCTTGGCGAATTGTCCGGCCTCGTCGCGGCGCTGCGCCTGCCCGAATTCCTGGCCGCACTGGAGGAACTCGACCGTGACCTCGTCTGACACGGCTGCCCGGCCGACCGTGCTCATTGTCGATGACGAACCAGCGACGCTCCGCTTCCTGGTGGATGCGCTGGAGCCCGCGGGCTTTAACGTCCTCATCTCCCTGCAAGGGGGAATGACGCTGACGATGCTGGAGCAGGTGACGCCGGATGTCATTCTGATGGATGCGCGCATGCCAGGGGTTGACGGGTTCGAGACCTGTCGCCGTCTGAAAACGCGGCCCGGTCTGGCGCTTGTTCCGGTCATCTTCATGACGGGGCTGACAGACACGGAAAGCGTGGTTGCGGGGCTTCAGGCGGGTGGCGTGGATTACGTCACCAAGCCTGTCGTGCTGAACGAGCTGATCGCGCGCATTCGCGTCCATCTGGCCAATGCGCAGATGACGCGGAGCGCGCAGGCGGCGATGGATGCCTCCGGCCGGCATCTTTTGGCGGCGACGGGAGAGGGCGTGCTGCGGTGGGCGACGCATCAGGCGGCACGTCTTCTGGGTGATGCCGCAGCCGGCACGTTGCTGCCAGAGGAGGTCCGGAGCTGGCTTGCCCTGCAGCTGCGGGCACCCGCGGGATCATCGACCGGCATCTCGATCCCAGCCCCGACCGGCGCTTCCACGGCACGACGTCTCGAATTCGCAGTGATCGGCCAAATGGCAGAGAACGAGATTCTGCTGCGCATCGTGGAACAGGATTCGGGGCAGGATGTCGAGCGGCTGCAGGCCAAGGTTAAACTGACCAGGCGAGAGAGTGAGGTGTTGCTTTGGCTGGCCCGCGGTAAGTCCAACCGCCATATCGCGCAGATCCTCAATCTCAGCTATCGGACGGTAAACAAGCATCTGGAACAGATGTATCCGAAGCTCGGAGTAGAAACGCGCACGGCGGCCGTTGCTATCGCCGTGCGCGCTTTGGAATCAGAGTAGTTTTTGCAGCTCGCAATCGTCTACCTGAAACTCGTCCTGGGCTTTATAGGTAGCGCTTACATCCAACCGTTAACGGAGGAGGTGCGGCGAGCTTCGTGTAGGTGTCGGCGAAGACCCCATCAAGGCCTTCACAGATGATGGCGTGGAAGAGCTCAAAAGCCTTCTCGAAACGCACCGCCAGGACCCCAACTTATTCAACTAAGCATCCTCGCTCGCGGCCCACACCGACTTGCGGCTACCCATAAATGAGCTCGTGTTGTAATTCGATTCCGAGCTGGATATCTGCGAGACGTCGTAGTCCACGCCAGACAACGGTGTTGCTTGGCGGCGGATCAGAAGCTCCGGCGAGATATCCGCTTCCGTTTCACGCTGACGGCTATCACACAGAGTGATCCAGACCCACACACTTTGAGGAAGACCCTTTGAAGGGACACCGACACCGCATCGTAGGTCTGACCATGGCTTCGCAGATCGCCTCGGCGTCTGCAACGTCATGTTTGCTAGACTTCACAAAGGGGCGAATGAACTAGGCGGGAAGAAGCCGGACCTCATGACCGAGGGATTTGATCAGCCGTGCCCAGTAATGTGAACTCGGGCAAGTTTCCATTCCGACAATGCATCTATACAGCTTTTGGAAGAACGGCTCTACCTCGTCACGTCGAAGCCTGCGGCGAACTAACGGCCGCCCCGCGGCGTCTGCCCCGTGCATGTCAATTTGTTGTCGGTATTACTGCCCGTCATATCCATGGGTGTCGCAAGTCCGATCAGAACGTTTGCGACAGTACCCCTGCGTCGTTAGCGTTTTCTCGAATAACGGATACTTATCATCGCCGGTGCAGCGCCCCCTGTCCGCTGCGCGGCGCAACGCAGATCGGGTTTCGAATCGCCAGTATTCTTATGCTCTTCACCGTCACCGCGCGTTGATCATGCCTGAGCCACCTTCGCCTCCCGAAGTACGCGGAAGTTCTCGGCCAGATGCTGCGCATTGCGCAAGGCAAGCGCGGTCACGGTGCTGGTCGGGTTGACGACGCCGCCGGTCGTAAAGCTACTTCCGTCGCAAACGTACAGATTCGGCACCTCCCAGCTTTGATGCCACTTGTTGACAACCGAGGTTTCTGGATTGTCGCCCATGCGGCAGGTGCCGAGCATATGCCAGGCCGGGGTGCGATAAACCCCATCTTCGTAATAGTCGGTTACCGCGACATCGAAGGCGTTCACAGCACGCGCCAAATCGCGCAGACGCTCCATGCCGTATTTCATCATCCGTGTGTCGTTCTCATGCGGCACGTAATAAAGTTTGGCTGCCGGCAGCCCGTCGTTATCGGTCTCCGTCTTCGACAGCGTCACGCGGTTGCTCGCCTGGGGCAGATCGTCACCGATCGCATAGGCGCCGAAACTTCGTCCAAAATGCCGCTTGAACCAAGCGTGGTGCCCCTCGCCCCACGGCATCGCACTCCGCCCGAAGGACCCGATCGCTGCCGCGGCGGCTGGACCGGTGCGAGCGACGTTGAAGTTGAAACCGTTGATGAACCCGCGCGATACGTCGGTTTCCGCGAATTCGCTGCTGACGACTGCACCCGAATTGCCGATATGTGAGTTGATCGGCTCATCCACCCAAATCTCTGCGGCAACCAGCGTATGATGCAGTAGATAGCGGCCGACGACGTCATTCGCGTTGCCGAGGCCGTTGGGATGACGGGCGCTCTCCGACATCAGCAACATGCGCGGACTGCCGACACCGTTGGCGGCCAGGATGACCACGTCGGCCGTCTGCTCGAAGCGTGTCCTCGTAGCTCGGTCGACATAGACGACCCCAGTTGCCCGTCCGTCCGGTCCCGTCTCAATCCGTTCGACACGTGCCCCCGCGCGGAGATCGACACCCGCGTCGAGCGCCTTCGGCCAGAGGGTGATCGACATCTTTGCCATTGACCCGCGCGGACAACCCGAGGCGCAGTTGCCGCAGCCATTGCAACCAGCGCGGCCGTCGTAGCTCTCGGAAATGACGCCGGCGGGCATCGGCCACCAATGCCAACCGAGGTTGTCGAAACCACGCGCGATCGCGCGTCCGCTGCTGCGGAATGGCAGCGGGCCTACGGGATAGGGGGAACGCGGCGGCATGCCGGGGTCGCCCGTCAATCCGCTGACGCCGATCAGTCGGTCCGCATCGTCATAAAATGGCGCTAAATCCTCATAGGTGATCGGCCAATTCGGTGCAAGCCCGTGCTCGTCGCCCTTACGGAAATCGGATGGGCGGAAACGCGGCCAGAGGGCCGCATAGACATTGGTCGATCCGCCAATGCCGTTCCACATCAGGGCATGGGACTGGTTGCCCTCGACCGGGTAATCGTCATCCCCGCGCCGCACACTCGGTTCCGGGCTCCAGCGATTATGTCGCTGGTACTGGAAATCGGCACTGAAATGTGGATGCGCCGCCGGGGCTGTCCACCCGCCCTGGTCCAGGCAGACCACGCGCAGCCCAGCCTCTGCCAGCACAAGACTATGGATGGCACCGCTTGCCCCAGCACCGATGATGACAACATCGGCATGATCCAGCTTGCTCACCGGAACCCCTCCACATCCAAATGGCTCAAATCGACGGGTTTCACCGCATCGGTTGCAATCCAGCCGCCGCGCTGATGCCGCGGCGCATCCCGCTCCATATCGAAGGGCTCCGTAGGATAACCGTCCGGCAGTGGCGCTACATTATAGAGCATGCCGAGCGCACGGATCGCGGTGATCACCGGTGGCAACTCGTAATAGGTGAGATAAGCATATTTGCGCAGATCATCGAACATCCGGGGTTCCAGCGCTTCCAGCCGCGTAGCGGCTTCGTGCCATCCGGCCGCGGTTTCAGGCAACGGTCCTTGCGCGCTGACGGCGGCCAGCAAACGCGCCGGCAGTGTCCCATCCACGGCGCGCAGGCGCATCATCAGCAATGGCACCATGCCTGTTTCGCTACCAGCCGGAAAACCTTCCCCACCCGGCAATAATGCATCCGTCAGCGCCCGCAGCGCCTCGCTTTCCTCAATCATCACGCCGCCTCATTCATCGCTATCGTCCTTCAAAGCCTCGCCTCGCTCTCACGATCAAATAGGCAAACGCGATTGCCGGACAGCGACAGGCCTACCATGTCGCCGATCGCCGGCGCACGATCGGGATCAACCGTCGCCTTGATCGACCAGCCATCGATGTCGATATCGACATAGGCAAAAGCACCCACAGGCTCGACCAGAAAAGCGCGGCCGCGCAATGCTGCGCTTTCAGGGTCGGCAATGCTCAAATCGCTCGGTCGTATGCCGAGCAGGGCCTGACGTTCGCCGGTCCATTCGGTCTTGGCAGCCCCACGCGGCAAGGTCACCGTTTGGCCCGATACTTTCGCCACGACAGCATCGGCGGTCAGGTAACACCTCCCTTCCAGCATGTTCATAGCCGGGGAGCCGACAAAGGCGGCGACGAAAAGATTGGCCGGGTTGCGATAGACTTCCATCGGCGCGCCGAGCTGCTGCAATTCCCCACCCCGCATGACCGCGATCCGGTCGGACAGGACCATCGCCTCTTCCTGATCATGAGTGACGAAGATTGATGTGACGCCCAGCTCCCGCTGCAGGCGACGGATCTCGGTTCTGGTCTTGACGCGTAGCGCCGCGTCGAGGTTCGACAGCGGCTCGTCCATCAGGAAGACCGAAGGATTGCGCACCACCGCCCGCCCCACTGCCACGCGCTGCCGCTGACCGCCGCTAAGTTCGGACGGCATGCGCTCCAGCATCGGGCCGAGGCCCAGAGTTTCCGCTGCCTTGGTGACCTGGCGGGCAATGTCGGCCCTCGACACGCGCTGCTGTTGCAGGCTGAAGCTCATATTTTCGCGCACCGTCATATGCGGATAGAGCGCATAATCCTGAAAGACCATGGCGATATCGCGTTCATGCGGCTCAAGCTTCGTAACGTCACGGCCACCGAAGACGATGCGACCGCGGGTGGGCTTTTCCAGGCCCGCGATGCAGGCAAGCGCCGTGCTTTTGCCGCAGCCGGATGGACCGAGCAGGCTCAGGAACTCGCCGTCCTCGATCTGAATGTCGAGCTCGCGCAAAGCCGATACCGGTCCATAGGCTTTGCTCATTTTCTCAATGGAGACGCTTGCCATGGCCTTTATCCTTTGATTGCGCCGGACAGCATGCCGGTGACAAGCGACCGCTGGAAGAAGAGCGT
>Ga0310811_10015140_pt1 | contig 10077 bp, 4 predicted proteins | sample YCmetagenome_FD_207642 | JGI IMG/M metagenome (GOLD analysis project Ga0310811, IMG submission 207642) | Soil microbial communities from experimental microcosm in Duke University, North Carolina, United States - YC | ecosystem: Engineered > Artificial ecosystem > Soil microcosm > Unclassified ...
GAGGACGGCGTCAGTGGGGATTTGCATATCAGTTACCTTTCATTGAATTGAGCATGGCGCCGAGCATGTAGCCAAGCCAGACGGCGAGCAGACACAAGACCACGGACAATAGGATGTTTCCGCCGGCGTAAAGCCATTCGCGATCGCCAAGGAGATTGAATGTTTGCAGGCTGAACGAGGAAAAAGTGGTGAAACCACCACAAACGCCGGTCATGAAAAAGCGCGTGGCGAAAACGCGGGACGACGGGGCCAGCCGGCCTTCGGAACTGGCCAGTGCGCCGAGGAATCCGATGATGAAGGAACCGGCCACGTTGACCGCGAGCGTGCCAAATGGAAATGTCTCGCCGAACTTTTGTGAAACCAGGCCGCCGAGGCCGTAGCGTGCCATGCTGCCGATGGCGCCGCCGAGGCCGATCCAGAAATACGCTAACATAATTCTCCGGTCGATGTTGCCTGCGCCCGTCCGTCCGTGCAACTTGAAATGCTGACGGGGCAGGGCGACACGGCCGGATTTTACAAGTTGTGTCAGCGTTCGAGTCCGGCGGTGATGGTCACCGGTTTGGATTCAAGCAGAATGGTCGCCGGCTCCAATCCGTCGCGCGTGGCGGTGAGCGTGATGTTGCCGGGCGTAAGCGTGGAACGGATGGCCACGCGGTTGATGCCGCACTCGGTGTCGAGCCAGAGGTTGTTCACGGAATTGATTTTGCCGCTGTTGTAGCCGCCGCGCCAGATCGCCGGGCCGGTGAGCTTGAAATCCACGCGCGCTTCATCCGTCGGGCAACGGCGGCCCTGCGAATCCACGACTTCGACATCGAAGAATGCGACGTCCGAACCGTCGGCTTGCAGGCCGTCGGGTGAAACGTGCGGAGTAAGTTTTAATTTTTTTGGTTCGCCGGCAGTTTCAATTTCATCCTGCGCGACGATCTGGCCCTTTAATTTCGCGACCGCTGAGATTTTTCCGGCGACAAATTTGATTTCAGGAAAAGCGTAGATATAACCGTTCATCGGTTTGCTGGATTTGCCCAGCGATTTTCCATTCACGAATAATTCCACCGCGTCGCAATGGTTCGCCGCGACATAAATGGTCTTCACGGTATTCGTCGGATAATTCCAATGGCCAATAATATGCAGGTCTGGCAATGGGTTTTGCATCACGCGATAGACGTAATACGCCTGCTTCGGCAGCCGCACGGCATCCATCTTGCCGCTGACGCGCGCGACCTCGCTGCTGTCCTGCCGGCCATCGGCGTTCGCATCCGACCAGTAAATCGAGGCGTAGCCCGACCATTTCGCGTGCGCCGGGTCGGGGTTTGAAATTTTGTTGATGACGTAGTCGTGATAACGCGCTGCCGCCGCTAGGCAGAAGGTTTCCGAATTCCACGCGTAGGTGTCGTTCGGGCCGGGCTTGAAGCCAAAATGCGGCGGTGAAAAATCATCCCAGAAGCGACGTGCGGCCTCGTCGCGAAAATCCTCAGTCTCGATGAACGGCGCTCGGTCGCGGCGCTCGGCGCTGTAGGCGCGAAATAATTCCGTGCGGTTCGTCAGCTCATCAGTGCGTTTGTCCTGCCCGATCATCACGCCGAAGTATTCGGCGATGGGCGTCGCGCCGGAATCATTGAGTGTGCGGCAGCCCAGGACGCGTCCGCCGTTCGGATCCCATTCCTTTCGCAAATCCACCATTTCTTGAAGGTGTTCGGGCGTGATGGAATTATTGCCCGCCTCCCAGAACAAAATGCTGGGCGAATTACGGAAATAAATCATCGAGTCGCGCATCACTTCCTTCCGCTGTTCCCATTGGCGGCCGGTCACGTCCTTTTCCTTGTCGCCCGCCGGGCAGACTTCGACGATGCCAGCTTTGTCACAAGCCCGCACATCTACGGCCTGCGGTGAAATGTGCATCCAGCGGACATAATTTGCATGCGTGCTACGGATCAGTTCCGCGTTGTAATCGTGCATCCAATCGGGATACGCCTCGCCGAGTCCGGCCCAACTATCTGACGCCCGCTGCGCGTAGCCGGTGGGCCAGACAAACTTGTCATTCAGCCACACGCCGCCCGTGCCGGCACCGCCCTTGAATTCGGCCTTGCGAAAACCGGTGCGGATATTTTGCACGTCCACAATCTTGCCGTCCACGGCGAGCATCGCATAAACGTCGTAAAGATTCGGCGTTTCGTCGCTCCAGAATTTTGCATCTGCCAGCTTGCCGCTTGCGGAAAAAACTTCCGTTTCACCGCTCACCAGATCCGAAGCCTCGCTCGAAAACTTTGCGCAAACTTTTCCTTCCTTATCCACGACGACCGTCGAGAGCGTGATGGATTGCTGGTCGCCGGATTCATTGCGCACCTGTGACTCGATGTTCACATCGCAGGTTTTGTCCTTGATGGAAAAGTTGGACGGATAAACATAGGCGCCCGTGGTCTTGAGATTCTCGTAGAGCGGCAGCGTCTGATAAATCTTGCCGGTGAGATGCAGCACGATGTCGTGGTTCAGCCCGCCGTAATTCGGGTTGAACGCGCGGCCCATCCACTCGAACTCCGTGCCTGTCGCCTCCTCCTTGTAATCGTTGCTGTTATCCACCTTCACCGCGATGACGTTGTCCTTGTCGCCAAAATTCACGAATCCCGTCAAGTCGAGGCCGCACGCCGTGACACCGTTTTCAAACCGCCCGACGAGCCGGCCGTTCACCCAAAAACGTCCGGCCTGTTTCAGTCCCTCAAATTCCAGAAAAACTTTCCCGTCCTTCGCTCTGGCCGGCAGCTTGAAATGTTTGCGATACCAGCCAATGCCCATGTATTCGTGTTTCTCGCCGCCGCTGTGGGAAATGATTTCGTCGTAAGTATCCACGTCGTTCCACGTGTGCGGCGCGCTCACGTCGGCCCACTTCGAGTCGTCAAAGGCAACTTGTTCGGCGTTCGTCACGATGGCGCGGATGAATTTCCAGCCGGGGTTAAAATTATAATCCGCGTGTGGCGAGGTGGGCGGTGTGAAGTTTTCCGCCGCCAGCAACGGCGAAAAGACGGTCAGACAGAACAATGCCTGGAAAAATATGAGGGTTTTCATGATGGAATTATTTCACGGTCGGCGGTTGCAACATCACTGTAATTGCAGCCGGTAAAATGTCTGTTGCAAACCTGGGTTGATGGCATTCGTCAAAATAAAATTGCCAGCTGCGTCAAATTGATTGGTCGTCATAACTGACCATTGCGCGGTAGTCAGGTTTGTGGTGGCCAGCAAGAAATATGGCCAGCCGCTCACGCCGCCCGCGCCGCTGATGATGAGATTGCTGCCGGCAATCTGGATGCCGGTGATGGTCGGTGAAGTCAGCGCGACGACTGACAGCGTGCCGGCGCTGTTCAGGTTGTTCGTATTCCAGGCCAGGTTTCCGGTCAAAGGCGGCAACACCACCTGGCTGAACGCGCCGGCATGATTCCCTGCGCTGAACAACTTGAAGCTATCACCCGCCGCAAATGCCGTCGTGCTGCCATTCGTCACATTCAAGGTGCCGCCTGCCGTCCACGTTCCAAAAATTTTCACCGCGTCATTCGTCAGCGGCGAATGTTGGATCTGCATGAAGGTCGTGCTGCCGGCGGCAAGCGTGAGATTGTTGCTGAAGGTCAGGAAGCCAAAGCCCGTTACGGGTCCGGGAACAAGTGCGCCGCCCGAATTCACGGTGACTGCACCCGAAATGATGCCGGTGCCGGCGAGCGTGCCGCCGGCATTCACGGTCACCGCGCCCGAACCGGTGCCGCTGCCCGTCGTGGTGTTGACCATCAACGTGCCGCCGTTCACCGTGGTGCCGCCGCTATAGGTATTGGCGCCGCTAAGAACCAGCATACCGGTGCCGGTTTTGATCAACGACGCCGTATACGCGCCGCCGGCATCCGCGATGACGCCGGCGAAAGTGTTGGTGGTGTTCTTTGCGCCGATGCGCCAGGTCGGATTGCTTGAGGAACCGTCTCCGCCAATGAACGCGGTGGTTCCGCCACCAAGTTCGCCGATGTCAACCGTCAGATTGTTGTGGCCGATGACATAACAGTTCACGCTATTGTTTAAATAAATGGCCGCATTGGCATAGCCGGCGGTGTTGTTGATCCGAAAATCGCCGGTGTTGTAATAAGCGCCGCTGGCAGGCGCGCTGACATTGATCTTGCCCGTGAAGGCCGACCAATCACCGCTGAGATAGCCACGGACATATTCCACAGTGACATTCAACGTGCCACCGCCGGTCAGTGGGCTGTTGAAGGGCGAAGCGTAGCCAAAGCGCGCCGGCAGCAGCAGGGTTCCCGTCAGGCCGGCCGGCACGTTGATGGTGTTGGTGCAGCCGCCCCAGCCGCTGCCACTGTCACGACTGCCGTAGCCATTAAATTGAATTGTGCCGCCGGCAAGCGTGATCGGGCCAGTGCCCCAAGCCGCGCTGTTCGCACCGATGTTACCGGGGATGACGGTGCTGTTGCTGATAAGCGTGCCACCGGAATAAAGGTTGGTGTTGTTGATGGTCAACGTGCCGGAACCGGTCTTGATCAACTTGTTGGTGCCGGCAATCGAACCGGGGCCGTTCAAAGTGTAATTCTTCGACGCGTTGAAGGTGGCGAGCGCCGGCTGCGGTGTCCCAGCCAAGTTCACCGCGCTCGCGCCAGTGTTGTCAAACGTCACGGTGTCGCCATTGTTAAAGATGGTGTTCACGCCGTTGGTCCGCCAATTCGTGTTACCGCTCGCATCCCAGATGTTCGCCGCGCCGTCGCCGTTCCAGATGAGCGACCGCGGGGTGAAGACGATGTTGACGTCCGGCGTGGCGCTCGCTTCCGGTGAATAGGGGCTTTCGCCCGAGCTGTTGGTGGAAGAAACGACGTAATAATACGCGGTGCCGTTGATCAGCCCGGTGTTGGTGTAACTGGTGCCGGAATAATTGGCGACAACGACATTTGTTTCATTGCCGCTCTCGGTCCCGCTGTAAAGATAGTAACCGGTCACTCCGGGAACCGCAGTCCAACTCAGGATCACCTGGGCATTGCCGGGAAAAGCCGAGAGGCTGATGGGGGCGAGCGGCGGCGGCACGACCGTCGCCAATGAACCGGCTGAAACGCCCGCCGCGTTGACGGCGGTCACTTGATAATAATAGGTCGCGGCCACGTTCAAACCGGAATCGGTGAAGGTCGTCTCGGTGATATTCTGAACGTAAGTGTAAGGCCCGCCGCTGCTCGTCCCCCGACGGATGATGTAGCCCACGGCACCGGGAACCGCCGACCAGTTCAGCACCACGTTGGCCCCGATAAATTCTCCCGTGAGTGAACCCGGCGCGCTCGCTGGCAGCGACGGCAACGGCCGGGCGGCGGCAGAAACAGAATTGCCGCTCGTGCCGCCAACACTGGTCGCGGTGACGTGGTAACTGTAAATGCTGCCGTCCGTGGGCGTCGTGTCGGTGTAACTTGCGCCCGTCACGTTGTTGGCGAGAACGATGGTTCCCAGAACATTCGACGCACCGCCGCCGTTGTCGAAAAGCGTCGAGCGATAGACGGTGTAAAAGTTGGCGCCGGCCGATGCGGCCCAGTTCACACTGACGCTGTGATGTGTTGCGCCGCCAATCGTCACGCTGGCCGGCGCGGTGGGCGCGGTGGAGGCAATCGCGGCGGACGGCGTGACGCCGGAACTTTCGGGCGAGTTCGTGCTGCTGCCCACGGGATTGACCGACCGGACGACGTAGTAATACGTGAGGCCGTTGACGACATTGGAGTCAATGCAGGTCGCATTGTTGTATCCGCTCCCGCAAACCGGGCCAACGACGCCGTTGGTGATGGACACATAGCCACTGCCGGAAGTCGTCGAGCGCAAAATGTTGTAACTCGTCGCGCCGGGTGTGACCGGCCAACTGATCAAGCTGGCTCCGTTTCCCGCATAAGCCGTCACACTCGCAGGTGGCGGCGGCACGTAACCGGTCAGCTCCAGCCGGACATAGTCATACATCGCATGGTTGGCGAAATAGCCGCCCTTGCGCATGTTGATGGTGATGGTGTTTTGCCCCGTGTGCAGCAGGCTGCCGGAAAATGTGATGCGGTTGTCGGAAAAAGTTCCGTGAATGCCCTCGCGGATGGTCGCATCGCTCTGGTCGCCGGAACTGCTGTAAGCGGGAAAATATCCACTGCTGCCGGCGATGTTGTTGCCGTTCACCTGCACGATGAGCGGGCCTTGATAATCGGAGGCCAGCGCGAGATAGAGTGCCGCCGTCGCGCCCGGGGCGGCGGCCAGGTTGAACGTGATCGTGGAGGTCGAGCCGTTGTAATTGCCCGCGCTGTCGGTGACAACCGGCTGGCAATAATTCCAATCGGTGGTCCAGCGGCTCTGGCCGACGACATAATTTGGTTCGCTGGGAAAATCAAAAGGGTATTCCAAAAATTTCGTCCACACTGGCATCGGGTTCGTCGGGCTTGGCCCAATGTCGCCCACCCACCAGTCGTTACCGTGACGAAATTTATCACCGGTGCGATTTGGATAGCCGATTTCAAAAACCGTAGGACCAACGCGCGTCGGGGTCCAAGTCACCGTGCCAAGATTGTTCGTCGCACCACCAGTTACAGTCACGCTGAATTGCGGCGTCGGGATATCCAGTTCATTCGGCGCGCTGCCGCCGGATTGCGCCTGCGATTGAAATGTTCCCGCTGCGCCCGGGCCGTAGGCGTAGAGCGTGTAGTTCGCACCGGCGATGACATTCGGGATGGTGAAATTTCCATTGGCATCCGTCTTCACCCAGAACTGATACGGCTTATACCATTTTTGGAAATCGTAGGTGCTGGTTGAGGCGGGATTCGGCTGCTGCTCGACGCCCACCCACAGGTTCGAGGCGCTGGCGTTGGGATTGTAAAGGTCGTTGATGACAATCTGCCCCGTGACCGTGCCGCGGCCGGATGCCGGTGTGTAATAAGGATTCGTGAACCAGGCATACGGCCAGGCCGTCGCCTCCGCAGCGGCTTGCGCCAACGCGTCGCCGTAAAGCGCCTGCGCGGCGGCGTTCGTCGCGGTGATGGTGCTGGAGATGGCGTTGCAGTAGATGAAATGCGGCCCGCAGACCTTCGACCAGACTTCGCCGGCATTCCACGACGCATCCGTGCCGCCGCCGTAATGGGAGCCGTGCGGCGTGTTCAGAATCGTCGTCCCGATGTGGCACATCAATTCGCGTTTCATCGGCCCGCCGGGCATATATTCCGCGCTGCCCGCCACGTCCCACAGCCCGATGTTTTTCCCGCCGGTGCCGACACTGCTCCAGCCCCAGACGCGTTGCACGCCGTAGTCGGCGCTGTATTTGTATTTGTCCTCGTAACGGCCGGCGTAGATGCCGTTCGTCCACATCGAACATTCCACCGGCGCACCCTGCACGCCCACGGCCGATCCGCCCGACACTTCCATCAACTGGTTGCGCGTCGCGTCCACGCTCATCCAGTTGAAGATGGCACCGGAATAAATGTTGTCGCGACATTCGCCCAGGCTCATGGCGTCGTCCGTGCTGCGATGAATCCAGATCGGCGTGACGTAAAACCCGGTCGCGCCGCGCGTCAGGGAAAAATGGATGTCCACCTGCCCGCTGCTGGCCGAGTTGAACAACATATCCACCTCGGCGTAATCGGTGGTGTTGGCCACGACCGAATACGTCGCCGATCCGGTGCTGAACCCGCCGAACTCCCAATAAAGCTGCCCGCCGTTGTTGCCGCCCGCCAGCACGTTCAGCGTCTGGGTGGAACCGTTGTTGTTGAAGGTGTAATTGATCTGGTCAATGACGGCACTGGCCTTGTTGATGTGGATGGAGACGATCCCGTTGGCCATCGTCACCGTGCCATCGCCATTGTCCACGAGCGTGACATTCGGGCCGGTGCCCGTGCCACCGCCGGGCAGATTGGCGAAAACGGGGATCGCTGACAGCATGAATAAACCCAGCGCCAGCGACCGGGTTATGAAGCGTTCAATGGTTTTCAAAATGGATGGGATAAAGTTACCGCATCCACTGCGAATTAGCCCTCGACAATTCTGGTGATGCGTCTCAACTGGCGATGCTCGCCACCGGTATTGAAATACAGGCCGGACGGCCGTTCAATCCGTTGGAATCGCAAGGCATTTCTTGACTCGCCGCCCACGGCTTTTATTATTCCTGCGCCATTGAGGCAGTTAAACCAAACCGTTTGTTGGCAAAACCAATTTTATTATGACCAAAATTCAAAACATTGAGGCGCGCGAAGTTCTCGACTCGCGCGGAAATCCCACCGTCGAAGTGGACGTGACGCTCGAATGCGGCGCCGCCGGCCGTGCGGCCGTGCCCAGCGGTGCCAGCACCGGCGAACACGAAGCCATCGAACTCCGCGACGGCGACAAGAAGCGCTATCTCGGCAAGGGTGTGCTGAAGGCCGTGGCTAATGCCAACACCAAGATCAAGGCCGCGCTCATTGGCGTGGACGCGCTGGACCAGCTCACCGTGGACGCCACGATGCTCAAGCTTGATGGCACGGAAACCAAGTCCAAGCTCGGCGCGAACGCGATTCTCGCCGTTTCGCTCGCGAATGCGAAGGCCGCTTCCGCCGCCGTCGGCCAGCCGCTGTTCAAATATCTCGGCGGACCGAACGCAAAAGTTCTCCCTGTGCCGATGGCGAACGTCATCAACGGCGGCGCGCACTCCGACGCCCCGATTGATTTCCAGGAATTCATGATCCAGCCGCACGGTTTCAGCACCTTCAGCGAAGGCTTGCAGGCGATCACCGAAGTTTTTCACGCGCTCAAGAGCGTCTTGAAGAAAAAAGGTCTCAGCATCGCCGTCGGCGACGAAGGCGGTTTCGCCCCGAAACTCGAAAGCACCGAGGCGGCGATCGAAGTCATTCTCCAGGCCGTGAAAGATGCCGGCTACAAGGCGGGCAAGCAGATCAATCTCGCGCTCGACGTGGCGGCTTCTGAATTTTACACCGGCAACGAGACCTACGTCTTCAAGAAGAGCAGCGGCAAGAAGCTCACCGGCGACGAGATGGTGGATTTTTACGCCAAGCTCTGCGGCAAATATCCAATCGTCTCCATCGAAGACGGCTGCGCTGAAGGCGACTGGGTGACGTGGAAAAAATTGACCGACAAACTCGGCAACAAAGTCCAGCTCGTCGGCGACGATCTGTTCGTGACCAACGTGAAGTTCCTGCAGAAGGGCATTGATACCGGCACGGCCAACTCGATTCTCGTGAAAGTGAACCAGATTGGTTCGCTCACCGAGACGCTCGATGCCGTCACGCTCGCGCAGAACAGCGGCTACACCGCCGTTCTCTCGCATCGCTCCGGCGAAACCGAAGACGCGACCATCGCGGACATCGCGGTGGCGACGAACTGCGGCCAGATCAAGACCGGTTCCTTGAGCCGCACCGACCGCACTGCGAAATACAACCAGCTCCTGCGCATCGAACAGTTGCTCGGCAAAAACGCGGTTTACGCTGGCTTGAGCGCACTGAAGAAGAGCAAGTAAACTTTTTAAATTCAAAACCGGCGACCAGGCAACTGGCCGCCGGTTTTTTATTTTTTTGGAGCCGTGAATTTTTCTGGATTAGGGGGTTGACGAATTTGCGATCAGCCCTTAAACCTCTAAGGTGTCGGGAGATTCGTGGGAAAATAGGAGCCAAAAGTGTGGTTCTGCCAGCAAGCCGGAGAGGAAAATCTTCAGTCGTTCATTCGGGCGGCCCCGGAGTTTTTTTATCTTCAATTTTGGCAGTAACGCCTGAACTGAACCAATTTTTGAAATCGCAACCAAAAACCAGAACAATTCAATGAACAAGCCAAACCCAATTCCATTCTCGCTATTTTTGTGCTGGTGTTTCTTGACCGGAATTTTTTGCGGCCTGCCGGTTTCAGTTGCGGGCGCGGATCAACCGTCGTTCGCCGCCACCCGCTTGTTTCCAGCAGGCGACACTCCGTATGCCGTGACCGCCGGCGATTTTAACAAGGACGGAATATCCGATCTGGCCGTTGCGGATTTTTCCTATCCCGGCGGCGTTTCGGTGCTGCTGGGTAATGGCAACGGGACTTTCCAGCCCGCCGTCAGTTACGCCGTCGCTCCGTTTCTCCAGG
>Ga0310811_10015141_pt1 | contig 10077 bp, 6 predicted proteins | sample YCmetagenome_FD_207642 | JGI IMG/M metagenome (GOLD analysis project Ga0310811, IMG submission 207642) | Soil microbial communities from experimental microcosm in Duke University, North Carolina, United States - YC | ecosystem: Engineered > Artificial ecosystem > Soil microcosm > Unclassified ...
GGGCCGGGTTAACGGGGGTGCCTTTTACCGATCCGGTAAGATTGGAGACGGAATGCGGGATTCCCAATGACATGAAAAAGAAGGGGGAGTTATCTGCGGATTTTGTCTATCGGGTGATCCATGGGTATGGGGGCGTGGAGGCCTTTTTTGGCCAGTTCTTTATCACGGGGATGTCACCGTTGGGTTTTGTGAAGCATGGGAAGAATCTCAACTATTATGACGACAAGGAATTGATAAAGGACTTTGAGCCGTTCATGCTGAAATGTATACGGGTTCAGCTGGAGACGATGCCGACGTATACGACCTGTTTTTGTTTAGGGGAGGGGACGAACTTTAAATATTTCAGCAGGATCAATACAAAGCATGGGTTTTTTAAAGAGATCGTTCCGCTTGCGCATCCAAGGTTTATCATGCAGTATCGCAGGAAGCGGATAGGGGAGTATGTGGAGGATTACATTAAGAAATTAGGGGGCATAGTTTAGTGGATCCTGTCGCCGCGTACTTCGCCTGACTCCATGATCTTTGCTTCGTAATCCAACCATTCTTTCCATCTGTTCCTGACAAGCGTCTTGTCGATATACGTTTCGGCCAGCTCGATAAATAAATGATAATGTCCGGCTTCGCTTTCCATGAAGCGGCGGTAGAACTGGCGCAGGTAGGGGTCTTCCAATCCTTCGCTGAGTCTTTTGAAGCGTTCGCAGCTGCGGGCTTCGATCAGGGCGAAGATGAGAAGTTTGTCAAGGAATCGCTGGTCTTCATTACCGCCTTTTTCCTGGAATTCCATCAATTGATTTACGTAGATGTCTTTGCGCTGGCGTCCGAGGCGGAGGCCTCTTTTTTGCAGTTCGGCCAGTACGAGGCGGAAATGGCCCCATTCTTCGGTAACGATGGGGGACAGGTCCTGTACGAGTTTGTCTTTGGCGCTGTAACGCTGGATCAGGGAGATGCAGCTGGTGGCTGCCTTTTGTTCGCACCAGGCGTGGTCGGTGAGGATAGCTTCGAGACCGATGGCTGCCAGGTCGACCCAGCGGGGATCTGTTGGTAACTGGAGGCCGAGGATGTTTTTTTGTTCGGGAGCGGTTTCCATCCGGCAAAAATAGGTATTCCCTGGATTTATGTAGGTTTGCCGGAAAATTGAGTATGCTTTCCGAGGATTTTTTGAATAAGAAGCTGGAGGAGCGCAGGAGGGATAATGCTTTGCGGCAGCTAAGGCTGCCAGAGGGGAAGGTGGATTTTTGTTCGAATGATTATCTCGGGATCGCGACAAAAGGGTTGATCGGTAAGGCGATGACGCCCTTGCGTGAGCCGGCGTCTTTGGGCGGGTCGGGGTCGCTGGGTGGGTTGCGGCATGGGAGTATGGGATCGCGTTTGCTCGCGGGGAACTATGCGCTTGTGGAGGAGACGGAAAGGGCGTTGGCCAAATTTCATGCTGCGCGCGCGGGCTTGATCTTTAACTCCGGGTATGATGCCAACCTGGGTGTGCTGAGCTGTATCCCGCAGAAGGGGGACACGGTCTTATATGATTCGCTTTGTCATGCCTCTATCCGGGATGGGATACGGCTTTCTTTTGCCCGTGCCTTTTCTTTTGCGCATAATGACCTGGTGGAGCTGGAGAAGAAATTGACCCTTGTTTCCGGCGGGACCTGTTTTGTGGTAACCGAATCGGTCTTTTCGATGGATGGCGACCTGGCTCCCCTGCGGGAGATGGCGGCCCTCTGCCGCCGATTCAATGCGCATCTGATCGTCGATGAAGCGCATGCCACGGGGATCGTCGGTCCGAAAGGGGAAGGGCTGGTACAGGAGCTGGGGTTACAGGAGGACATTCTTGCGCGGATCCATACGTTTGGAAAAGCGGTGGGTTGTCATGGCGCCGTTGTACTGGGGAGTGAACTATTGAGGGACTATCTGATCAACTTCTCGCGGTCATTCGTTTATACTACAGCGTTGCCTCCGGTCAGCGTGGAAGCTATTGCGGCGGCATACCGGCTGCTGCCGGAGTTGAGTACTGAAAGGGAAAGACTGCGCAGGAATATTGTTTTGTTCAGGAATGCGGATATTGGCTATCAGCGGCTGGACAGTCCGACGGCTATCCAGGTAGTGGTAGTTCCGGGTAATGAAGCCGTAAAGAAAATGGCGACCCGTCTGCAGCAAGCAGGATTGGATGTTCGTCCAATCCTGTCTCCTACGGTACCGGCGGGCAGCGAGCGGCTACGCATTGTGCTGCACGCGTTCAACACTGATAATGATCTGGAAAGGCTGGTTTCGGTGTTTACTGAGACATTGGGAAATATAAGCCGGCCCGTTTCCGGAACCGGCCTATCATCTACCTGAACCACCTGAACTAAGTTTGCAAAAAGGTTGTTGGTTAGCGAGAAGTTATTTTGTGGTAAGTGCGTTGCTTTTACTTAAGCAAAAATGCTACGATAAAGGCAGAGTAACAATACCATTTTGTGGTAGTTATTTCGAGCCTTCGGCTAGTGAACCTTTGGTCCACTTTGCACTTTCAGGCACTTTCGGTTTTCAGGCACTTTCGGAGATTTGAAAAAATAAACTACATTTGGCCGAAACCAACCGGTATGAGAATTGTTCCATTTCTAATCTCTCTCTTTCTGACCACCGGACTGATAGTATGCCTTAACCGCCAATGGGGTGATCTGAAAAAGACACCTGTACTTGGCAGCTTTCTTAGCCCCCAACATGGTTTCTGGCAGAATGCAGAAGCCGTAGGAACGGATTTTTCCGGGTCGGTGACCTTGCCCGGATTAGCCGGTAAAGGGGATGTCTATTTCGATGAATATCTTGTTCCCCATGTTTATGCCAGCAATGAAGCGGATGCCTGTTACATACAGGGATATCTGCACGCAAAGTTTCGTCTCTGGCAGATGGAATTCCAGACATTTGCTGCTGCGGGCAGGCTTAGCGAAGTGCTTGGCGCGGGTAAGGATAACGGCTATCTGAAATATGACCGGGCGATGCGTCGTCTCGGCATGGTGACGGCTGCACAGGCGGCCCTGGCGGAGATGGAAAGGGACAGTAGCTCTAAAAAAGACTGTGATGCCTATACTGCGGGTGTCAATGCCTGGATCAGCCAGCTGAAGGAAAGCGATCTGCCGCTGGAATACAAGCTGCTCAATTATCGGCCGGAGCCCTGGACCAATCTCAAGATTGCCTTGTTTGTCAAGTATATGGCCTATGACCTGGCCGGAGGGGACAACGATTTTGAGATGACCAATGCCAAGAGCTTCTTCAGCAAGGAGGATTTTGCCAAGCTCTATCCTGCTATCCAGGACAGCCTTGATCCTATCATTCCCAAGGGGAAGCGGTTCCTGCCGCCGGGCTTTGTGCCAAAGGCGCCGGCTACTGCCGATTCTTTGTATTTCAATAACCCGATAACCGTTACAGACGGGGAGCTCAAGCCGGAGAAAGACAATGGCAGCAACAATTGGGCTGTCAGCGGGAGGAAAACACTTAGTCATGCGCCCATTCTTTGCAACGATCCGCATCTCAGCACCAACCTGCCTTCTATCTGGTACCAGATGCAGATCCATACGCCGGACTATAATGCCTATGGGGTGAGCTTTCCCGGAGCCCCTTTTATCATCATCGGCTTTAATGACAATTGCGCCTGGGGGATCACCAATGCGGGCCGGGATGTCCGGGACTACTACAATATAAAGTTCAAGGACGAAAGCCGTCGGGAGTATTGGTTCAACGGGAACTGGAAAGCTGCCGATATGCGGGTGGATACGATAAAGATAAAGGATGCGGCTACTTATTTTGATACGGTTGCGACCACGGTGTTTGGGCCGGTGATGTTCGATCCGACCTATACGGGATATTCCGACATCGCTTCCAGCCGAAGTTATGCGGTCCGCTGGAAGGCTGCGGATACGTCCAATGAGCTGAGCACTTTCAGCCGTTTTCAATCGATCCGGAATTACAATGACTATAAGGAGGCTTTACAGACCTTTAAATGTCCCGGGCAGAACTTTGTTTTTGCGGACAAGGGGGGAGAGGTCGCGATACGGCAGGAGGGCATATTTCCTGCGAAATGGAAGGGGCAGGGGCTTTTTGTCATGCCGGGGGAAGACAGTTCCTATATGTGGCAGGACACTATCGCCAGGGATGAGAATCCTTATATGATCATCGATACGGCCGGGGACCGTGGTTTTGTGAGCAGTGCCAACCAGGAGCCAGTGGACTCTACCTATCCTTATTACCTGGGAAGCGATTTTCCCATCTACCGGGGATTGATCATCAACCGTATACTGAACAATATGAATTCCATAACGCCTGCAGATATGATGAAGATGCAGACGAGCAATTTTGATGTTTTTGCGGAGATGGCGCGTCCGCTGCTGCTGAGGAATATCGACCGGTCGAAACTGGACGATAAGGCGACGGCTTATCTCAATACCTTCCGTCAGTGGAATCTTACTAACAATCCGGACGAACAGGGCCCTGTCATCTTTAAATACTGGTGGAGTCAGCTGCTGAAAAATATCCTTGACGATGAATTCTCAAAGACGACGCTGGCGCTGCATCCGCCTCATGAAAGTACGGTGCTGGAGGCGTTGCTGAAGGATTCGGCCTGGTCTTTTATCGACAATATCGATACTAAGGATAAAAAAGAGACCCTGGGCGAGCAGGTTACGGATGCATTTCTGAAGGTCGTTCCCTTACTGCAGAAGGACGAGAAGAGCGATAACCTCACCTGGGCAAAGAACAAGGACACCTGGGCGCGGCATTTATTGCGACTGCCGCAGCTGAGCCGTACCCATCTGCCTATCGGCGGAGGCGTCCATTGCATCAATGCGGCCAAGCAGTTCCATGGTCCCAGCTGGAGGATGATCGTGCAGCTGACCAGCAAGACGGAGGCTTATGGGGTCTATCCGGGTGGGCAGAGTGGTAATCCGGGCAGTCCTTATTATGATACCTTTATTGATACCTGGGCTGCCGGGAATTATTTTGGTTTATGGGTGATGACGCAGGATGACACAAAGGACAAACGGGTGAAATGGGTTATGCATTTTAATAATTAAAGAAAGTCGACGATGATAAAATTTCTGATCTCCATTTTACTGATCGCCCTGCTGAGTTTTGTCTGCGGGCTGTTCCTGCCCTGGTGGACGATAGCGGTGGCGGCGTTCGTTGTCAGCGCGCTGATCCCGTTGAGGCCATTGCAGGCTTTTTTTGCGGGTTTCCTTGCTATTTTTCTTTTGTGGGGAGGACTGGCTTTTGGGATCGATCAGTTGAACAAGAGCATTTTGTCAGCAAAGATCGCTGCGATCCTTCCGCTGGGCGGGTCGGTGGTCGCCCTGATCCTTGTCACGGCCTTTGTGGGCGCCCTGGTGGGCGGGGGAGCTGCGATCACGGGGTCATTTTTAAAAGCAGCCCGTTAAAATCTTTTGATGTTACGTCATCTTATCCTGACCGTGCTGGTTCTGCTCTCTTTTGCGGGTGTCTATGCGACGCGTATTACCGGCACCGTTAGAGACGATAAGGGAAATTCCCTTCCTTACTCTTCCATTTTGGTAAAGGGCACGACGAGGGGAGTCACGGCCGGCTCTGAAGGGCGTTTCGTCCTCGATCTGGCGCCGGGCTCCTATACCATCGTCTGCCAGTATGTGGGCTATACGCGGCAGGAGAAAAAGATCACGGTGGGTGGGGAAGCGCTTGTGCTGGACTTCAGTCTGACGCCCCTACAGCTGTCGATGGCGGAGGTGGTGGTGCGTCCCGGCGGCGAAGACCCGGCCTATGACATCATCCGGCATGCCATTAAAAAAAGAAGGGACTATGAGGAACCGCTGGACTCTTTTACCTGCGAGGCATATATCAAGACGCTGATACGAACGAGGAAGCTGCCAAAGAGGGTGCTGGGTCAGGTAATCGAGGACAAGGACAAGAAGGAAATGGGGGTCGACTCGGCGGGGAAGGGGATCATTTACCTGTCAGAGAACCTGACGAAAGTGGCGTTCAAACGGCCTGGCAAAGTAAAGTTGGAGGTGCTGTCCGGAAGGGAGAGCGGCTCGAATGGATATGGGCTTGGCTTTCCGACGTTTATCAACTTTTATTCCAACAACGTGGTGGTGTTATCGGACAGGCTTAACCCGAGGGGGTTCATCTCGCCTATAGCGGATGCAGCGCTGAACTACTACCGGTATAAATATCTGGGGTCTTTTTTCGAAGAGGGGAAGGAAGTGAATAAGATACAGGTTATTCCCCGTCGGAAATACGAGCCGCTTTTTTCGGGAACGATCGACATAGTAGATGGTGAGTGGCGGATCCATAGCCTGGATTTATTGCTGCTGAAATCTTCACAACTGGAGATATTGGATACGCTGCAGATAAGGCAGATCCATGCGCCGGTGAGCGAGGGGGGCGGTCGTGCCGGCAAGAATGCCGTGTGGCAGGTTAAGGACCAGGTCGTCTATTTTACGTTCAACATTTTTGGGATCGAGGCGGTTGGCAATCTTGTGAATGTCTACAACGACTATGATGTAAACCCGCGATGGAAGAGGAAATTCTTTAACAATGTGCTGGTGCGTTATGATACGGCTGTCAACAAGAAGACAAAGGCCTACTGGGACTCTATCCGGCCATTGCCGCTGGAGCCCGATGAGAAGGTGAATTATACGATCCGGGACAGCATCTATGAATACAACCGGGACTCTGGTGGGACAAAGGCGAACAGGGACTCCCTGCTTCGTAAACAGGGGCCGGTGAAGGTTGGGCAGATCTTCTGGTCCGGATTTGACCGCAGCGACTACCGGATGCCGAGGCCCTTGCAATATACGTTCGATCCTTTGCTGACGGGCGTGGGGTATAATACGGTAGAGGGCATCGATCTGAATCTATCGGGATCGGTGGGCAAGGGATTGAAGAACGGATCGTATCTGCGGTTCTCTCCGCATCTGCGTTATGGGTTTCACAATACGCATCTGAATGCCTGGGGCATGCTGAACTGGTCGAAGCGATCGTTCGAGCGGGATGGGGATGATGTGAGCTCTTCGGCGCAGACCTGGTCTTTGTCGGGGGGGAAGAGGGTATCGCAGTTCAACGCGGAGAACCCTATCAGCGAGGTGCTGAACTCGGCTTATACGTTGCTGCGGGGCAGGAACTATATGAAGATCTATGAGAACTATTTTGCGGAAATCGGTTCAAACAGGCGTTTGGACAATGGGTTGAGGCTGACGGTAAAGGCGCGTTATGAGGACAGGCTCCCTATCGACAATACGACGGATTATACCTGGGCGAAGACGAGTACGACCCAATTCACGCCGAACTACCCGGTTGAACTGACGGGTGCTCAATTTTCGAGGCATCAGGCGGTGATCACTACTGTGAATGTGGAATACCAGCCGGGGCAGCAATTTATCGAATTCCCGAGGCGGAAGATGTCTATCGGTTCGAAGTATCCGACCTTATCGCTGGAATATCAGAAGGGGTGGAGCGGAATATTGGGCAGTGATGTCAACTTTGACAAATGGCGGTTCTCGGTGTTTGACGATGTGAATCTGAAATTGAGGGGAGAGCTGAAATATCGGTTTGGTGTGGGTGGGTTTTTGAATACGCGCAGTGTGTACATACAGGACTATCAGCACTTTAATGGGAACCAGACGATCGTGGCGAGCGAGTATCTGAACAGTTTTCAGCTGGCGCCTTACTATGCGAACAGCACTACGGCGAATTTTTATGCTGTAGGGCATGTGGAGCATCACTTTAATGGTTTCCTGACGAATAAGATACCGCCGTTCCGGCAGCTGAACTGGTTTTTGGTGGGGGGGGCCAGTGCGTTCTATGTGAATGGGAATAATCATTATGAGGAGGTTTTTGGAGGGATCGAGAATATATTCAAGCTGGTGAGGGTGGATTGGGTGGGATCGTGGATGAATGGGCGATATTACCAGAGTGGGATCAGGGTAGGGTTGGGGGGATTGCTGGGTGGGAGCCCGCGGGACCGGCGGCAGCGATAGATTGCGGCGGCCAGGGCGTGAGCCGGGTGGTGGGTTGCGGCGGCTGGCAGCGGCGGCGATAAGCGGAGTTTTTTGTATTTTTGCGGGGTTATGCCCGTCTTACACAATAGAGTCTCCCAGAAGGAGCTGAAAGAGCGTCTCTACCAGGAAGCTGAACCGCGTACCACTCTTTCTTTTTACCGTTATTTTCCTGTTGCCGATCCAAAGGTTTTCCGGGATCAATTGTATACTTCGCTGGAGGCCCTAAGGGTTTTTGGCCGGATCTATGTGGCTGCGGAGGGCATCAACGCACAGATCAGCGTCCCGGCATCCTCCTTTGAAGCTTTGGCGGCATACCTGCGCAGTCTGCCGCATATGCAGGAACTGCGGCTTAATATTGCCGTTGAGGATGATGGAAAGTCCTTTTGGGTGCTGAAGATCAAGGTCAGGGACAAGATAGTCGCCGACGGCATCAAGGACCCGGCATTTGACATGGGCCGTAAGGGGCAATATGTGGATGCCGAGACCTTCAATCAGCTGACGGAGGACCCCGGGACCATTGTCGTGGATATGCGCAATCACTATGAGTATGAGGTCGGGCATTTTGAGAATGCGCTGGAAGTGCCTTCCGATACCTTCCGCGAGCAGCTGCCCATGTCTGCGGATATGCTGAAAGACAAGAAAGACAGCAAGATCATCATGTATTGTACGGGCGGGATCCGTTGTGAGAAGGCCAGCGCCTACCTGCTTCACCAGGGCTTTACCAATGTCTTCCACCTGGAAGGGGGGATCATCAATTATGCCAATGCCGTCAGGGAGAAGGGGTTGGAGAACAAATTCAGAGGCAAGAACTTTGTCTTTGACGATCGTCTTGGGGAACGGATCAGCGGGGAGATCATCGCCTCCTGTCACCAGTGCGGCAAACCTGCGGATACGCATACGAACTGCCGGAATGAGGGTTGTCATCTGCTGTTCATCCAGTGTTCGGACTGTGCGGCTAAATATGAGGGATGTTGCAGCCCGGTTTGCCAGGAGACGATACATTTGCCGGTGGAGGAGCAGGAGAAGTTGCGGAAGGGGATCGATAAGGGGACGCAGGTGTTTAATAAGTCGAGGGCGCGTCTGAGGCCGCCTTTGGAGCGGGGGGAACGCGTGAGCGGGGATGCCGAAGCCCGGGAGTGAGGGGGGAGAATGGCGGGGGTGATGGGGTCCTGGAAAACTTATTTGAACCCCTGGCAGACTGATCTCTGCTCTATCACGACAGTGAAAGCCCCTTAACGACGTGATTTTGAATCAAATCTGCGGTCTACCATCACCGTTTTGAAGTCTTGTCCGACCCGGAACAGGCGCTGGTCTGGCTTTTACAGAGTGCCAGAAAACTATCCCAATTCTATATTGTCTTTAACCGACGGACATGTAGTGCAAAAACTACATATGTAGTGGTTTTTATTTCAAATAAAATCAGATATTTTTGAATCCAACAAAAAGTGTATAACGTACGTTTATAATTTTTTACTTAGTAGCGCTAAATCGTTTTCACTGTACCCAGTTGAACCCTTAAAACTAAACTAGGCCCTGACCATGCATAAAGCTGTAAAAGGTTTTTTCCGCTTCCGTGGTTATATCTGGAACATCGGGTACAGGCCCTCTCTAGGCAGCTATGAAAAAAGGAAACTGGGCATCTTCAATACGATGAATTTCCTTGGGCTGCTGGCGGGGATCATCCTACCTGTTGCGGGTCTGTTCAACATGGGGCACATGCCTCCCGTCGGCTGGATCGTGGCCTGTTCACCTGCCTTGATCAGCGGTGTGGTCCTTATCATAAACACTTACGAGCGGTACGAATTTGCCAGGATCATCTATTTTACGTTATATCCCGTAGCTACGGCTGCGATCTATGCGCTGAGGATCGATGCCGGCATAGAATTCTTCTTTGTGCTGTACGGGGTACTGTCCGTCTTTTTTCTGCATAATATATATAATATTATTCTTTCTTTTTCTCTTTCGATGGCTTGTTATTTCCTGGTCTGCACCGAATGGAAAGAATATGACTTCAGCCTGGAGAAGACCAATTTTTACTTTTATCTCTTCAATCATTTACTGGCCATCTTCTTTATCTTTT
>Ga0310811_10015142_pt1 | contig 10077 bp, 7 predicted proteins | sample YCmetagenome_FD_207642 | JGI IMG/M metagenome (GOLD analysis project Ga0310811, IMG submission 207642) | Soil microbial communities from experimental microcosm in Duke University, North Carolina, United States - YC | ecosystem: Engineered > Artificial ecosystem > Soil microcosm > Unclassified ...
TTTATGCAAACGCCGGTCCCTTTGCTTTGCATGAAACTTTTCCCGGTTCGGGCAGTAATCCGTTTCTAGCCTCCCCAAGGCCTTTACGAGCCTCGATTCGGCCGGCCGCACAAGGGAACAGACTCTTGCGAATAGCAGCGCTTCAAAATCGACGACTGTATCCGGCCGTATTGACCCCCACTTTCTTGAGCGTGTGGCAGAGCCGCTTCAACAGTCTTGAACTGCTCGACCGGATAATTACCCTCTCCCGCACGCTGCGGAAACCAGCTCAAATGTATGGGGCCGCATAAGCTCGTTCATGAATGAGGTGCCCGTTTCCGTGGTCGCTCCAGTCTTTAAAACGTCTGCCTTCACGCGCCGGCTTTCAGCCTTGCTACCGCATTCCGCAACGCCGTCCTCAAGCCCTCTTCGACGACCGGATGATAGAACGGCATCCCGAGCATATCATCGACCGTGACCTGCATCTGCAAGCTCCACGCGAGCAGATGACCGATGTGTTCCGCAGCCGGGCCGAACCATTCCGCGCCCACAAAGCGCCGCGTCGCGCGTTCGATGTACACCCTTGCCAGTCCGCGGTTCTTCAGCATGACGCGGCTGCGCCCCTGATCTTCGAAGCTCACTTCGCCTGCAACAAAACTGCCCGACGCGAGCTCACGGTACCGTGCCCCGACCATAGCAATCTGAGGGTCCGAGAATACGATGGCGAGCGGCGCACGCCTCACCAGCGGCACGACGTCCGGATAGCGCGCGGCGTTACGGCCGGCGGAGCGGCCTTCGTCGGCGGCCTCGTGCAAGAGCGGCAGGATTCCATTCGCGTCGCCGGCAATGAAGACCGGATGCGCGCCCGCTTGCAGCGTGTCGCGATCGAAGCGCGGCACGCCGTGACCGTCCAGTTCCAGCGATGTGTTTTCAAGGCCGAGGTCCGCAACGTTCGGCCGTCGCCCGGCCGCCACGAGGACGTACTCGTAGCTGCGTTCAAAGTGACTACCGTCGGCGCGCGCATAGCCAATCTGTACCCCGCCCTCAACTGCCGTCGCGCCCTCGAGCGTTCCTTGCGGCTCGAAGTGAAACGCCTGCGCAAACGTCGAGCGCGCCTGCTCCACAATCAACGGGTCCGTCAGCGGTCCCACGCTGCCGCGGGCGCCAAATACGCTCACCTCCACGCCAAGGCGGGCGAGCGCCTGACCGAGTTCTAACCCGATCACGCCCGGACCAACCACCGCCACGCTGCGCGGCAGCGTCTGCCAGGCAAATACATCGTCGTTCACGATGACGCGCTCGCCCACGCCACGAAGGACGTCGGGAATGACGGGAGTGGAGCCGGTCGCGATTACCACGCTCGCTGCCTGAACGAGCGTATCGCCGCCGACTCGCAGCAGCCGGTCGTCCACGAAGCGCACATGGCCAACCAGCCGGTCCGCTTCCGGCAACGCGTGGACGCCGTCCACGACGAATCCGACGAAGCGGTCGCGCTCGCTGCGGACCCGATCCATGACTGCCTTGCCGTCTACCCGCACCCCCTCGACACGAACGCCGAACCCGTCGGCGTGGCTCGCGGCATGCGCGGCTTCCGCCGCCGCGATTAGCAGCTTCGACGGCATGCACCCCACTCGCGCGCACGTCGTGCCGTATTCACCGCCTTCGATGATTACGGCCGTGCGGCCTTCGGCTTTCGCGCTGCGGTAAGCCGACAGCCCGGCCGTCCCTGCGCCGATAACAGCGACGTCTGTACGAATGGTGCGCATGGCAATTTCTCCTGTCGAGGACTGGGTGCTGAAGCGACGGTTTACTTGACTGCAGGAAAGTCGAGCGTCGTGTCATTCACGCGATTCACGAGATTCGTGAACGTAATCGACGCGATGGCGAGGTTGATTTCAATGATCTGGCGGTCCGTGTAACCGGCCGCCCGCACCGCATCGACAGCCGCCTCGGGCACCGTGCCACGCGTGCCGACCAACGTACTTACATACGTAACCAACGCGTTGCGCTTCGCGTCGCCGGTTGCAACGCCAGCACGCACCTGCTTCATGTCATCGCTCGACAGTCCGGCCAGCTTGCCCATCAACGTATGAGCGGCGACACAGTAGTCACAGCCCACGTGTTCGCTGACAACCAGCTTGATGACTTCGATGTCTGCCTTGCCGAGCGTGCTGGCGGCCACAGCGGCGTCGAACGCGAGCGCCGCGCTGAGCGCTTCGGGGCTGTGCATGCCGACGGTAGCGTACGCATTAGGCACCTTGCCGACAGCCTTTTTGATCTTCGCGAACACTTCAGCGGCCGCGCCAGTTGCTTCTTCAGGGCGAATGGTGGTCAGACGGGACATGATTCACTCCTTCCTTCGGGTTGGTGGGTTGAACTGCCTAGCCATCTCGTATGGCATGGGAGTCAGTGTAGGGATGCACGGCGATTTCTTTAATGCCATACTTCCGCAATTTCATGCTCAAACGTCTCATATGGAACTGCTGGACCGACTGCTCTCGCTGATGCCGGTCACTGGACGGCTGGATGTGCGATGCCACTTCGGTTCGCCGTGGCGCATCGACCACCCCGAGTCGAATGAGTGGGAATTTCCCTATCACGTGCTGTTGCGCGGAGAGGCCGTGGTGGAAGGCGACGCTGGAGGGAGAAGCGAACCGGCGCTTCGCATGAAAGCCGGCGATATCGTGCTGTTTCCTTCCGGCAGCGCGCACAGCTTGCATGACGGCAGCGGCAATTCGCCCCGCCCGGCGCGCGAGCAGCACAAGGACGGCTTGACCATTGTCACGAACGGCAGCGCACGGGGTGGCGCCGATGTACTGTGCGGCCGCTTCGTGCTCCCGGCGGTACCTCAGCAGTTGATGCGCGACCATCTGCCGGGGCGTTTGCTGGTGAGCAGCGTGAGCAAGCGCGACGGAGAGGCACGCGACGCCGCGTTTGCAGCAACCAGGCTTGCACGAATCATTGAGTTGATGCGCGAGGAAGCCTTCGAGCAACGCCCGGGTAGCGCGTCGGTCATCAACCAGTTGTCCGGCGCCCTGTTTGCGTTGACTCTGCGGTGCGCCTCCGATACCGACCAGGCGCCGCGCGGCCTGCTGGCGCTTGCGCAGCGTCAGCGGCTGCAACCGGCCCTAGCGGCCATGTTCGACGAACCCGGGAAGCCGTGGACGCTTGCTCAACTGGCTGAACTCTGTCACATGTCGCGCGCGACGTTTGCACGCCACTTCGAAGAAGCGATCAGCCGCTCAGCCAGCGACGTGCTCACCGAAATTCGCATGGCGCTCGCCGGGCGCAAACTGGTGCAAACAGGGATGTCTGTCGCGGAGATCGGCGAAGCGGTGGGATATCAATCGGATGCAGCGTTTCAGCGCGTGTTCAAACGGCAGGTAGGCATGACGCCGGCAAAGTGGCGCGCCCGTTCCTCAAGAACTGGCGAGCAGGAAAGAAGTCGAGACTGAGAAAGCTTGGCGGACAATCTCGAGAGCAAAGCGGACATTCGACGTGGCGAACGCCAGCGGGTTTCCACAAGCGCATGCTTCATTACTGCCCCCCGCCGCGCAAGGTTATCACCGACCAGCTGCGCAGTTATCCGGCCGCGAAGTCCAGTATCCCCGAACTTGCAAACGTCAAACATGTGTTTTTTAAGGCTGCAACCCGCGTGAGCAATCGGGCCGAGAATAGTCATCAACCTAAGCGTGAACGTGAGCGGCGCTTGCGCGGTTTCGAGACCCAAAGCGCACCCAGGTGTTTCTCTCGTGCTTCGGACCAATCCGGCAGCACTTCGCGCTCAAGCGACACTTGCTGCGCGCTTCTCTCTACCGCAATCAACTCGCCCAGCGTTTCGACGCATGGCATCGATTCATCGAATTCGCCCAGAATCCGTCAGCCGTCTGAGCAACTACTCGTCCTCTGTAGATTTGCGCCGTCGATCAGCCAACGTGACAATTCCGCGGCCGCCCCTTTGATTGAGTCGGTTTCGAGACCGTGAGGGGGTTCCATGTTTAGTTCGATTGACACCAATCACGCGTCTAAAAATTCACTACTGTGAAAGGGGGTACCGAGGCGCTTACTTTCCCCCGGCCTCACTGTGCACATCTCTGTCATTGACGGTCGCGTTGCACCGATTAGGCTGAGATAGTAGCGGCGACTAAGAAGCTGTTGCGAAATTAAGTTTTGGGGCTGTTAACTTTTCCGACTTGGTGTTAACTTTCTGTCTTGTTTTGCCTGACAGGAAGCGATGCCGAAAGAACTGATAGACGACGAATTGTGGTCACTCATCGAACCGCTGCTGCCTGCGCGAGCACCGCGCAATCGCCAATATGCCGGTCGAAAACCGACACCGGACCGAGCCGTTCTAACCGGCATCGTATTCGTGTTGCGCTCGGGCATTGCGTGGAACCTGCTACCGCAAGAGATGGGATGCGGTTCGGGCACTGCCTGCTGGCGACGGCTCGTGGCATGGCAAGAAGCAGGAGTCTGGCAACGCATCCACGAAGCGTTGCTGGCCGAACTGCGTCGTCGTGGCGAAATCGACCTGTCACGAGTGCTTGTGGACAGCTCGTCGATTCGTGCGATGCTGGCGGGAAAAAAACCGGCCCGAATCCAACGGACCGGCGCAAGCTCGGCAGCAAACACCACCTCATCGTCGACGCGAAAGGCCTCCCGCTCGCGGTCATCCTGACCGGGGCGAACCGTCACGACGTCACCCAGCTTGATGCACTCGTCGATGCCATTCCACACATTCGCGGCAAGCGGGGACGTCCACTGCATAAACCGCAAATCGTTCAGGGCGACCGGGGCTACAGCTCGGAACCGCACCGGCAGCGTTTGAGAGAACGCGGCATCACGCCGGTACTCGCAAAGATTGGCTCGCCCCATGGCACTGGCCTGGGTAAAACGCGTTGGCCAGTCGAGCGCTCGATTGCCTGGCTTCACTCGTTCCGACGCCTGAAGATTCGCTACGAACGCTATGCCCATGTCCATGAAGCCTTCCTGTCTCTGGCTTGTGCCTTGATTTGCTGGACGCGACTCAAGCCAATGTTTAACTAATTTCGCAACAGCTTCTAAATATAAAAAAGCGGCAACCGTGCACAACGGTTGCCGCTTTTTTTCGCGCCGCCTGATAGAACTAGCGCGCTGCGTGGGTCGACTTGCGCAACTTCGCGACGTCTTCCGCCGTCACCGCCGGCGCGCCGTTGTTCCACCCGGCCCGCACGAAGGTCAGCACGTCGGCGATCTGCTGGTCGTTGAGCACCGGCGCGTACTTCGGCATCGGATACGGCGCGGGAATGCCGCCGATCACCAGGTCCTCGGTGCCGTTCAGCGTCACGTTGATCAGCGACGACGCGTCCTTCTCCAGCACGTTCGGATTGCCGGACAACGGCGCCAGCATCGGCGCGAAGCCGCGTCCGTCGACACCGTGGCAGTGCATGCAATACGCCGTGTAGACGCGCGCGCCTTCATTGTTCGCCGGACGGTTCAGCGACACTTTGGTCGCCTGCGGGTCGTACGTATAAGCCGGCGCGCCGGTGCCGCCCGCCGACGGCAGCGACTTCAGATACGTCGTCATTGCGGCGACGTCGGTATCGTTCAGATGTTGCGTGCTGTTGTTGATCACGCTGGTCATCGAACCGAACGCCGACGCATGGCGATTCGCGCCGGTCTTCAGGAACGCCTGCAGGTCCTGATCGTTCCAGCGGCCCAGACCGACGTTGTGCTCGCCGGTCAGGTTCGCCGCGAACCAGCCGTCGAGCAGTCCGCCGGTCAGAAACGCGCTGCCGCGTTCATCCTGCGCCTTCTCCTGGAACGCGATACCGCGCGGCGTATGACACGAGCCGCAGTGCCCCAGCCCCTGGATCAGGTACGCGCCGCGGTTCCATGCCACGTCTTTGCCCGGCTTGTCCTGATAGACGCCTTTCTCGAGGAACACCATGTTCCAGAACTTCAGCGGCCAGCGCATGTTCAACGGCCACTTGATGTCCGCCTCGCGGTTCGCCTGCTGCACGGGCGCCACGCCGCTCATGAAATACGCGTACAGCGCTTTCATGTCGTCGTCGTTGACCTTGGCGTACGACGGGTACGGCATCGCCGGGTACAGATTGTGGCCGTCTTTCGCGACGCCTTCGCGCATGGCTCGCGCGAAGTCCTCTTCCGTGTAACCGCCAATGCCGGTCTGCGGATCGGGCGTGATGTTGGTGGTGTAGATCTGGCCCATCGGCGTGGTCATCGGCAGGCCGCCCGCGAACGGCTTGCCCTTCGGCGCCGTATGACAGGCGACACAATCGCCGACCTTCGCCAGATAGGCGCCACGTTGCACGAGCGCAGGATCGGCGGATTGCGCGGCCGCCTGCGCCGGAGTCTGCGCGAACAACGGCAGCGTCACGCTCAACACGACGGCAAAACCCTTCAGTGTGTTTTTCATATCGGGCTCCGGTCAGGCGGTTTGCAACTGGCTGCCAACGGGCAACTGCCGCAGCCGCTTGCCGGTGGCCGCGAAGATCGCGTTGGTCAGCGCGGGCGCGAGCGCCGCCGTGCCGGGTTCGCCGATGCCGCCGGGCGCCTCGCCGCTCTTCACGATATGCACCTCGATAGGCGGCGTCTGATCGATCCGCAACATCCGGTAGTCGGTGAAGTTGTTCTGCTCGACGCGGCCGTCCTTGATCGTGATCTCGCTATAAAGCGCCGCCGTGATGCCGAAGATGATGCCGCCCTGCACCTGCGCCTCCACCGTGTTCGGATTGACCACCATGCCGCAATCGACCGCGCACACCACACGCTTGACCGCCACCTCGCCCTGATCCACCGCGACATCCACGACGATCCCGAAGAAGCTGCCGAACGCATGCATGACGGACACGCCACGCCCTTGCCCCTTCGGCACCGCGCTGCCCCAGTTCGCCGCCTGGGTGGCGACGTTGAGCACGTTCAACGCGCGCGGCGTCTTGCCGAGCAGATCCTGACGGTATTTGACCGGATCGACTTTGGCCTGCGCCGCGAGTTCATCGATAAAGCTCTCCACCACGAAAGTGCCGCGCGTCGGTCCCACGCCGCGCCAGAATGCGGTGGGAACCGCGTGCGGCTCCTGACGAACGTAGTCGACCAGTTGATTCGGCAAGTCGTACGGCAGGTCCGAAGCGACTTCGACCGCATCCGGATCGAGCCCGTTCTTGAACGCGGGCGGCGCGAAACGCGCCATCACCGAAGAACCGACGATGCGGTGCTGCCACGCAACCGGCTTGCCGTTCGCGTCGAGGCCCGCGGAGATTTTGTCGTAGTAGTACGGTCGGTACATGTCGTGCTGAATGTCTTCTTCGCGCGTCCAGACCACCTTCACCGGCGTCGACACCTGTTTGCCGACCTTGACCGCCTGCGTGACCATGTCGAATTCGAGCCGCCGCCCGAAGCCGCCGCCGATCAGGTGGTTGTGCACGACGATCTTGTCGGCGGGCAAACCCGTGACCGCCACGGCGGCGTCCACGACCCGCGTCGGCACTTGCGAGCCGAGCCAGACATCGCAGCCGTCGGGGCGCACATGCACCGTGCAGTTGATCGGCTCCATGGTGGCGTGCGCGAGGAACGGCTGCTGATAGACGGCGTCCACGCGCGTCTTGGCATTTGAAAATGCATTGCCGACGTCGCCGTCTTTACGCGCCACCGCGCCGTTGCGCTGCGAGGCATTGGCGAGGTCGTCGACGATCTGCTTCATCGACAGGTTCGCGCCGGCGCCTTCGTTCCATTTGATCTCGAGCGCCTGCACGCCGCGTTTGGCGGCCCAGGTGTGGTCGCCGATCACTGCGACCGCGTTGTCGATCCTGATCACCTGGCGCACGCCGGGGATCTTCTTCGCGTGGGTGTCGTCGACGCTCGCGAGCGTGCCGCCGAACACCGGGCAATTCGCAATCGCGGCATAGACCATGTCGGGCACGCGCACGTCGAGCCCGAACAGGGCGGTGCCGTCTACTTTCTCCGGCGAATCGAGGCGCTTGGCCGGCGTGCCGATCAGCTTGAAGTCCTTCGGGTCCTTGAGCTTGACGTTCTGCGGCGCCGGCAGACCGGCGGCCGCGGTGACCAGCTCCCCATAGCCGATGCTGCGCTTGCTGGCCTCGTGAATCACCTGCCCGGCCTGCGCATGACAGCTTGCCGGATCGACCTGCCATTGCTGCGCGGCCGCGCTGATCAGGACCGTGCGCGCGGCGGCGCCGGCTTTACGCATCGGCTCCCACGCATAGCGGATCGAGGTCGAGCCGCCCGTGAGCTGGCCGCCGAGCAGCGGGTCCATGAAGAGCTTTTCGTTCGGCGGCGCGTGGTCGACGGTGATCGAGTCGAGCGGCACTTCGAGCTCTTCGGCAATCAGCATCGGAATCGACGTGTAGACGCCCTGGCCCATCTCGACCTTCGGAATCACGAGCGTGACCTTGCCCGCAGTGTCGATCTGGACGAACGCGTTCGGCGCGAACACACCGCTTTGCGGCGTTTCGACACCGTCGCCGCCGATCACCGACTTGCCGGTCTTCTGATCCTGGCTGGCAGCCGGCAGGCTGAAGCCGAGCAGCAGGCCGCCACTGGCCGCCGCCCCCACCGTCACGCCGAACTTCAGAAAGGTGCGGCGGGACAATCCACCCGCGGCCCGCGCGCCGCCTTTCGAAGACGCGCCGCCGTTCTGTGCGTCGAGCAATCCCTGGGACATGTCAGGCCCCCTTCGCGGCTTGCTTGATCGCCGCGCGGATGCGGTTGTATGTGCCGCAGCGGCAGATATTGCCGGCCATGGCCGCGTCGATGTCCGCGTCGGTAGGATTGGGGTTGCTAGCCAGCAGCGAAGCCGCCGACATCACCTGCCCGGACTGGCAGTAGCCGCATTGCACCACGTCCAGTTGACGCCATGCCTGCTGCACTTTCTGACCGGCCGGCGTGCTGCCTACCGCTTCGATCGTGGTGATCTTGCGGTCGCCGACGGCCGCTGCCGGCAACACGCACGAGCGCACCGCCACGCCGTCGAGATGCACGGTGCAGGCGCCGCATTGCGCGATGCCGCAACCGAACTTCGTGCCGGTCAGGCCGACCAGATCGCGCAAGACCCACAGTAGCGGCATGTCGGGTGGCGCGTCGACGGTATGCGTCTGGCCGTTGATATTGAGCGTTGTCATTGAGCGGCTCCGGGTGGGGTTGTTGTTTTGTGAGTCTGTTTAGACCAAGACGTTAAATCAAAGGGCAGGATTGTTGCGTTTGTTCGAAAAGATGCAAGAACACTAAAATTCCCGCAGTCGCGCGCCAGACGGCCGGTTTGGCCACAACCGCGGCACGCTGGAAACATCTGGCAGAGTGTAATCGGTGAGAGAGAACTCCGTCGCTTCAATGGCCGCTATTGCCGCGGGCCTCGGGGCCCTGCGTCGAAGAAGAACGCTTCGAACATGAAGCAATGCACCGAGAAACAATCCGTGACGATGAATACAGAGGCATCGCACGGGTGTAGTCGCGTCCTGAATCGATGGCTTCATGATCGAAGCGAGCTACGACAAGTTCCCAGTTTCGCCTTCGCCGCAACTGACGCTCGCGAAATGGTAAGGCTAGCGGTAGCCAGCGCGAGAAAAAGTAGCGAACTGGCGATCACTCCAGTGAAACCAAGCGCCGGATAGATCCATGCTGCGACAGCCGAACCAAGGGCAATTCCACAGAACACAAACGACGCGGTCAATGCCAACGATACGCCACGTAAGTGCGGCACGAGTTCCACGATGCGTCGTTGCTGCGAAGGCCACAGCAGATCGGTCGCGAACGCCCACGCCGTCAGCGCGACGAACAGCCATTGCACGCTCGGCGATGCAAACCAGAGAAAGACGAGGTCCGCCGCAAGCAGCGCGAGGCCGGCTAGCAGCATCGTTTCCGAGCCATAGCGTCGTGCTGCGCGCGTCACGAACAGATTGCCCCCGACGCCTGCCACGCCCAGCACAACAAGCGATGTCGACACCGTTCCAGGCCCCGCATGAAAGACGTCACGGATGATGGGCGCAATGAACGAATACGTCGAATAAACGCCTGCCGCAATGAAGAACACTACGAGGAACGCGGTGACGGTGTCGACGCGCGTCAAAAGCGAGACGACCG
>Ga0310811_10015143_pt1 | contig 10076 bp, 7 predicted proteins | sample YCmetagenome_FD_207642 | JGI IMG/M metagenome (GOLD analysis project Ga0310811, IMG submission 207642) | Soil microbial communities from experimental microcosm in Duke University, North Carolina, United States - YC | ecosystem: Engineered > Artificial ecosystem > Soil microcosm > Unclassified ...
TCGCTCTTGTTCTTTCCCCGTACGGTCTCACCCAATCATCACGCGCTGGCAGAGCGATTCGGCATCTTCGATCGGTTTTTCGTCAACGCCGAGGTAAGCGCGCAGGGTCATCCCTGGTCGACCGCCGCGTACGTGACCGATTTCGTAGAGAAGACAACGCCCGACGTCTACCGGTCGCAGCGTCCTGAGCCCGAGGGCGAAGGCGAGGTAGACGATCCCGCGATGGGCTTCCTCTGGAACGAGGCTATCAAGAAGGGTCTGGCGCTCCGCAACTACGGCGAATACGGCGAGCCGGCGCCGACGCAATCAGGAGACCCCGGCCCCACCCGGTATCGGGCGACCCGGGAAGCGCTGCGGCCCTACACGAGCCCCCTATATCCCTCGTTCGACCTGGGCGTTCCGGACCAGCGTCGCGCGGACGTGTGGCTTGCGGACTTCCAGGCCGATGTCGCCGCTGGGCGCATGCCTACCCTGGAAATCATGCATCTGCCGAACGACCATACGGCCGGAGCGCGTGCCGGCCGGCCGACCCCGAAGGCGTACATGGCGGACAACGATCTGGCGCTTGGCCGAATCGTCGAGGCGCTGACGCGGTCTCCCTTCTGGACGAGCACGGTGATGTTCATCCTCGAGGATGACGCCCAGGACGGCCCCGACCACGTCGACTCCCACCGCTCCGTGCTCCTCGTGATCTCGCCCTATAGTCGCACCGGGGTGGTTCGTCGCTTCGTCAACACGACCGACGTGCTGGCCACGATCGAAGAGATCCTGGGCCTGGGGCCGCTCTCGCAGTTCGACCGTTTCGGCCGGCCGTTACGGGAGATCTGGGCGGGGAGCCCGGATCTCGGGGCATACACCGCGCTGACGCCGCAGCAGTCGCTCACCGAGCTCAACCCCTCGACCGGCATCGGCGCTCGGCGGTCCGCCCGGCTTGACTTCTCTGCGGTGGACCGGGTGGATGACGACGAGTTCAACCGCATCTTGTGGCGCGCGCTCAAGGAGCCGGCCCCATACCCGGCCGTCCGTCGCGCCTCCACCCTGGAATACAGCCGAGCCCGCTGACCGCCGCGCATTCCAATCTCACCACGGCGCTTGCATTAAAGCGCCGTGGATTGCATAATCATGCATTATGCGTAAAGCTCTCGCGCTGGCCTTCTCCGGCGGACTCGATACCAGCTTCTGCGTCCCCCGCCTGGCCCAGGACGGGTGGGCGGTGCACACCGTCTACGTCAACACCGGCGGGACCGGCCCGGATGCTCGTGCCGCCATCGCGGCGCAGGCGCATGCGGTCGGCGCCGTCGAGCACCACGAGATCGACGCGCGAGCGGCCGTCTTCGATCGGTTCGTGCGGTTCCTGATTCAGGGCAACGTGCTCCGGGGCGAAGTGTATCCGTTGAGCGTCGCCGCCGAGCGGACCCAGCAGGCCCTGTCGGTGATCGAGACGGCCCGCACGATCGGAGCCGGGGCCGTTGCCCACGGATCCACCGGGGCGGGTAACGACCAAGTCCGCTTCGACGTTGCCCTTCGGGTGCTGGCTCCCGACCTCGAGATCGTGACACCGATCCGTGATCTCGCCGTCTCCCGCGATCAGGCGGTCGCGTACCTCGCCGCGCGCAACCTCCCCGTGCCCGCCCAAGCGAGCGCCTACTCGGTGAATCGGGGTCTCTGGGGCACGACCTGGGGCGGAGGCTGGACCCACGACACCTGGGCCGGACCGCCCGATGAGCTGCTGGATCCGCCCGCCGGTGCGCCCGTCTCCCGGGAGATCGTGCTCGACTGGTCGCGCGGAGTGCCCGTTGCCCTGGATGGAGAGCCGCTCGACGGGCCGACGCTGGTCGAGCGGTTGAACGTGCTTGCCGAGGCATACGGCTTCGGTCGGGGCATCCACGTGGGAGAAACCGCCCTGGGGATCAAAGGCCGGATCGGGTTCGAGGCGGGCGCGGCGCTACTGCTCATCGCAGCGCATCGGGAGCTGGAGAAGCTGGTGCTGACCAAGTGGCAGGCGTTCTGGAAGGACCAGCTGAGCCGGTTCTACGGTGACCGGCTGCACGAGGGTCAGTATTTCGACCCTGCGTTGCGCGATATCGAGGCGCTGATCACGAGCTCCCAGGAGCGAGTCGACGGCGAGACCCGGGTCCGGCTGTCGCCGGGCCGTTTCCAGGTGGTGGGAGCGCAGAGCCCGCACTCGATGATGGATCGAAGAGTCGCCACGTACGGAGAGGAAAACCGCCTCTGGACCGGAGACGAAGCGCGCTCGTACGCCCGAATCGCTGCGATCCCCTCGCTACTCGCCGCCCGCGCCGGCGGAAAGGATTGAGGAGGTTGCGTCATTCGAACCGGAGCGGGACATGGTGGTGACCACGCGGGTGAGGCTGGACCGGATCTCGTCCTCGACCCGGAATGCGCATCTCGGGGCCGAGGTCATCGTCGGCGATCAGATCGTCGCCGCCGAGGGGTACGTGCTCGCCGTGCGGATCCTGCACGACAAGTCCACCTACAACACGATCGAGGATGTAGGGGGACGGATGGTCTCGCTTCGGGCAGGCGACGTGCTCGCGGGAACGTTGGGGACACGGCGCGCGCTGCGAGGTTACGCCGGAGTCGTCCCTCCCACCGTCGCGACCGGAGACACGCTCGAAGTGCTGAACCTGGGAGGCATTCTCGGACGCTGCACCTCGGAAAATCCCGAGATCGGTCCGCCGTTTCGAGCGGAAGTGCTGGGCGCGATCCTGACGTTCCCCGAATTGGGCGATCGGGTCGGCCGGCCGGCGCACATTAAGGACCTCGCGGTACCGCCCGCGGACCGGCTGGATAGCGAGGTGCCCGTGGTTTACGTCGTCGGCACCTGCATGAACGCCGGCAAGACGGTTGCTGCGACGGAGCTGGTGCGGGGCCTAGCTCGATCCGGACTCCGAGTCGGCGCGGCCAAGCTCACCGGCGTCTCGCTCATGCGCGACGCGCTGGCGATGCAGGATGCCGGCGCAATCGCCGCGCTCACGTTCAATGATGTCGGTGTCGCGAGCACCCACGCCGGCGTAACCGTCTCCACCGCGAAAGGCATCTTCAACCGGCTGGCGCAGGCCAAGCCGGACGTGGTCGTCGCCGAGCTGGGCGACGGCATTCTCGGTGAATACGGTGTGCAGGACATCCTGCGCGACGATGAGCTGATGCAGGTAGGTGCGGCGTTCGTGATGGCAGCTCCGGATCCCGTGGCCTGCTGGGGCGCCGCCGAGCTGATGCATCGCGAGTACGGTCTGCCGATCACGGCGATCACCGGGCCGGCTACGGACAACGAGGTCGGCAACGCGTACATCACCGCTGAGCTTGGGCTCGCGGCGCACAACGCGCGGCTGGATGCGTCCGGGCTAGTTGGGGTCGTGAAGAAGGGAATCGAGGCTTGGGAAGCCTCGGGACGTGGCGGCGTAGTTGCCTGGCGGGAGGCTGGGGTTGTCCGGCCTTCGGAAGCCTCCCCCCGGGCAGCCGTGCCTCTGGTCCCCATCGCGCCGGCCGTTCCCCGATGAAAGTGGCTGTCATCGGCGCCGCCGGCTACACGGGCGGCGAGCTGTTGCGTCTCCTGCTTCAGCATCCGCAGGTGACGGAGTGTGTGGCGACCAGCCGAAGCCAGGCCGGCAAGCCGATCGCAGACACTCATCCGGCGCTCGCGACACTTTCGGAGGCGCGGTTTTCGGGGCAGGGACCCGGCGAGGTCTCGCGTGGACGCGATGTGGTCTTTCTGTGTCTCGAGCATGGAGAGTCTGCCCGCGTGGCGGGCGACGTGCTGGACGCTGGCCCCGGGCTTGTGGTGGACCTCGCGGCCGATTTCAGGACCGCCGATCTCCAATTGTACGAGCGCTACTACGGCGCGCACCCGGCGCCGGAGCTGGTTCCCCGCTTCGTCTACGGCCTGGCCGACGTGCTCGGCCAGCAGCTGCGCGGCGCCAGGGCCATCGCTGCACCTGGATGCTTCGCGACCGCCGCGGCGCTCGCCCTCTACCCGCTCGCGGGTCTCGAGCTCGCGGCGCCACCCTCGCTGTTCGCCGTAACTGGATCGAGCGGTGCCGGTGTTCAGCCCACGCCCACGACCCACCACCCCATGCGGGCGCACAACCTGTTCGCCTACTCCGTCCTGGGTCATCGCCACGAGGCAGAAGTATTGTTGCGTTGGCGAGAATGGACCGGACGGCCGGACGCAACTGCGCGACTCATGACCCACGCCGGGCCGTTTGTCCGGGGGATTTACCTCACGCTCCACGCGTGGCTGCGCGGGAGCGGCAGTATTGCGGAGCGGTTCCGGCTGACCTACGCGGGCCGGCCCTTCGTACGGGTTCTCGAGCAGGCGCCCCAACTCACCCACGCAGTAGGGACGAACTACGCGCTGATACATCCGGCAGAACTCGCCGACCGTAGCGAGGTGCAGGTGATGGTCGCGATCGACAACCTGATAAAGGGGGCCGGAGGACAGGCGATCCAGGCGATGAATCTCGCGCTGGGGCTCCCCGAGACCGACGGCCTTTTGGGTGGGGGAATGTATCCATGCTGACGGACCGGCCACATTCGCTGCTGCCAGTGTATGCCCAAATGCCGGTGCGCCCGGTCTCAGGCCGGGGGTCGTGGCTCATCGATGAGGACGGCCAGGAGTGGCTCGACGCGTATGGCGGCCACGCCGTCGCGTCGACCGGCCACAGCCATCCCAAGGTGGTTCGGGCGATCGCGGAGCAGGCCGCCAAGTTGCTCTTCTACTCGACTGCCGTGCCTCATCCCAACCGGGAGCAGCTAGCCGAGCGTCTCTCGGCGCTCTGTCCCGATCCTTTGGAGCAGGTATTCTTCTGCAACTCGGGAGCCGAGGCGAACGAGAACGCGATCGGTCTCGCTCGCCGGCACACCGGTCGAAGGCTGATCGTGTCGCTGCGGGGTGGCTGGCACGGTCGTACCGTGGCCACGCTCGCCGTGACCGACGGCGCCAAGTACGAAGAGGCAGCCGCGCGAGCCGGCGTCCCCTTGTCGCGCAAGGTCGCGCCGGACGATGTCGCCGAGCTGGAGGCGGCGGTGAGCGATTCCGTCGCCGCCGTGATACTGGAGCCGGTGCAGGGGCTGGCGGGCGCGCGCGATTTGAGTGTGGAGTTCGTGCGAGCGGCCCGGCGAATCTGCGATCGTCATGGTGCGCTGCTGATCTTCGATGAGATTCAGTGTGGCGTGGGCCGCTGCGGCGGATTCACCGCTGCGGAGGCGTACGGTGTCACTCCTGATCTCCTGACGATGGCTAAAGGCCTCGCGTCGGGCCTGCCCATCGGGGCCATGATTGCCACGCGTGCGATCGGCGACCGACTCCATATCGGCGATTTGGGCAGTACCTTCGGCGGCGGCCCCGTACCGTGCGCGGCTGCGCTGGCCACGCTGGATGTGATCGAAGACGAAGGGCTGATTGCCAATGCAGTGGAGGTCGGCGATTACCTGAAGGCTGGGGCGCTCGCATTGGGCATCCCCGGCGGGACCGGCCGAGGCCTGTTGATCGGGCTTCGCCTCGGTCGGGCCGCCGTCCCGGTCCAGCGGGCGTTGTTCGATCGTCGGGTGCTGACGGGTACCGCGAGCGATCCGGAAGTGCTCCGGCTGATGCCGCCGCTCTCGTTTGATCGCCGGGAGGCCGACCTCCTGCTCGCCGCTTTACATGAGGTTCTGGAGTGACCAAGCGCGACTTCCTGGCCATGGAGGACTGGAGACCGGAGGCAATCGAGAGCCTCCTGGCGCTGGCGCGCCGAGTCAAGCGGGGCGAGATCACCGGCGGGCTCGAGCGCAAGGTGCTCGCCATGGTGTTCATGGACCCAAGCCTCCGAACTCGGACCAGCTTCGAGACCGCGATGTTCCTTCATGGCGGTCATGCGGTCGTGCTCGAGCCGGGGAAAGGGAGCTGGAGCCTGGAGACCGAGCCCGGCGCGGTCATGGACGGCTCGACCGTCGAGCACATCATCGAGGCGGCAAGAGTCCTCTCCCGCTACGCCGATGCCATCGCCGTGCGGGCCTTTCCGCGGGGAGAAGAGTGGCAGGTCGCGAGGCGGGACGACGTCATCCGGGACTTCGCCCGCTACTCCGATCGCCCCGTCATCAACCTCGAATCCACCCGGCGGCACCCGTGTCAGGGATTAGCGGACGCGTTGACGCTGCGCGAGAAACTGGGGGAGACCGAGGGCAAGCGATTCGTGCTCACCTGGGCCTGGCATCCCCGCGCCCTGCCCACTGCCGTTCCCGCGAGCGCCGCCATCGCGGCAGCGTCGCTGGGCATGGAAGTCGTCATCGCCCGGCCGGACGGCTATGAGCTGGATCCCGAGGACACGGCGTTGATCCGCCGTATCGCTCAGGAGCGGGGGGGCGAGTTCGTACACATCATCAACGATCCCGACGAAGCGCTGGTCGGAGCGGATGCGGTCTACGCTAAGTCTTGGGGTGCGGTTCGGCTGTTCGGCAAGCCGGACGAAGAGCGGGCGCTGCGGGCATCTCTGCGCGACTGGCGGGTAAGCGAGCAGCGAGTCCGCTCCAGCCGGGGAGGGAAAGGCATCGTGATGCACTGCCTCCCGGTGCGGCGGAACGTCGAGATCGATGACGCGGTCCTCGACGGGCCCAACTCGGTCGTGGTCGACCAGGCCGAAAACCGGCTGCATGTACAGAGGGCCCTGCTACTGGAGCTGATTGGCGCACTGCGTAGACAGTGAACAGTAAACAGTGAACAGGGAGCTCCAACAACTCACCGGACCTCCTGTTCACTGTTCACCGTTCACTGTTCACGCTTTTGGGAGACTCGATGTCGATAGACACGACGAAGGGCATCGCTGGTCTAAAAGGCGCCCTCCGCTACGTCCGGGCGTACCGGGACCACGTATTCGTAGTAAAGCTCGGCGGCGACGTGTTGAGCGACCCGGACGTCCGAGACCAGGTTGCGGCGCAGCTCGCTTTGCTCTCGTCGCTGAGCATTCGCCTGGTCGTGGTTCACGGGGGCGGGCCTCAGGCGACCGCCCTGAGTCGCAAGCTTGGTCAGGAACCGAGAATCGTCGCCGGCCGGCGAGTGACCGACAGCGCCGCGCTCGAGGTCGCCAAGATGGTGTACGGCGGCCAGCTCAACGTGGATCTGCTGGCGGCCCTTAGGGAACACAAGGTGCAGGCCGTGGGCTTGTCGGGGATCGATGCCGACCTTCTTACCGCACACCGGCGCGCTCCCGTCTCGATGGTGGACGACGATGGACAGCGCATCGAGGTCGACTACGGCCACGTCGGCGATATCGACCGGGTCGATCCCCGGATTCTCATGACGCTGATGGAGGCGCGTTTCCTGCCGGTCGTCGCCAGTCTGGCGGGTGACGAAGACGGCGAAATCTACAACGTGAATGCCGATACGGTCGCCGAATCGCTCGCGGTGGCTCTGCGGGCTCAGAAGCTCATCTTCCTCACCGGCGCTCCCGGCGTGCTCCGGGATCGCAACGATCCCGCAACCCTGGTCACGTTTGCCGATCCCGACGATCTCGCCGGCTTGATGGCGAGCGGAGCCCTCGCCGGCGGCATGCGGCCAAAGGTCGAGGCGTGTATCCGGGCCGCCACCGGTGGCGTCGAGCGCACTCATATCATCGACGGCCGCGCGCCGGACGCACTGCTGCTCGAGGTGTTCACGGGCGCTGGCTGCGGCACCATGATCGTCGGGCGCAAGGAAAAGGCAACCTACCTGGGAGTGGATCTTGCCGGCTGAGGCCGAGTTGCTGGCGGAGCTGGTGTCCATTCCCTCGGTCAGCGGCAGCGAACAGGCCATCGCGGAGTTCGTCGAGCAAACGGCTCGGGGATGGAAGCTCGATGTGGTCCGCGACGACACCTCGGTTCGAATAGAGGTACGCGGGTTCGCATCAGGACAGACGCTGGCGCTGGTGTCGCATCTCGACACCGTCCCACCGGGTGCCGGTTGGACCCGCGACCCCTTCACGCCAGCGGTCGAAGGCACCCGGCTGTACGGGCGCGGTGCCACTGACGCCAAGGCATCCGTTGCCGCGATGCTCTGCGCGGCGCGCGATGTGGCCGAGCGGGGCCGGCTGGACGCCGGACGCTTGCTTCTGGTCTTCGGCTACGGCGAGGAGACCAAAGACACGACGATGGAAGGCGCCGTTGCTCGGCTCGGACAGGTAGACGCGGCGGTGATCGGTGAGCCGACCAATCTGGACGTCGCCATCGCCCAGCGCGGTCTCATGATGGTAGACCTCATCGCCGAGGGCGATCAGCGCCACGCGGGCTATGCGGTCGCGGATGGCGACTTTGCCAATGCCGTCACCGTGTTGGCCCGGGATCTCCTTCAGCTGCAGAAACTGTTCGACGACCGGTCCCACCCTGTGCTCGGTCTCGCGACCGCCACGCCCACGATGCTCGAGGCAGGGGTGAGTAGGAACGTCACACCGCCGGTTGCCAAAGCCGTGCTCGATGTGCGCAGCACGCCGGCTTGGACCCACGATGAGCTGACCGCCCGCCTGCGAGAATCGCTCGGTTCCCAGGTAGTGGTGACCTCGCGCCGGCTGGTGCCGTGCGAGACTCCGCCCGGCTCGCAGCTGCTCGCCGCGGTGCGCAAGGTCCGGCCCGGGGCGCGCGAGTTCGGAAGCCCGACCTGTTCCGACTGGGTCTTCTTGCGGGATAAGGACGCCATCAAGTGCGGTCCCGGGACCAGCCGTCGATCGCACACACCGGACGAGTTCGTGGATCTGCCGGAAGTCACGGAGGCCCGCACGCTCTACGCCGAGGTCGCGCGGGTGTACTTGGCGGGCGCATGAGGAACGGTGCCGGCCGGACCCGCACGCTCTGGGCAGGAACCGATTCGGACCGCCGCATGCTGGCCTACACCATCGCTGATGACCCCGCCTGGGATGCCCGTCTCCTGCGCTGGGACGTGCTGGGAAGCCTGGGCCACGTCGAGGGGCTGCGAGCCGCTCGCCTGCTGTCCAACCGGGAGCACGCCCGACTCCGGAGCGGGCTCCGACAGGCGCTGCGCTCTGTGGAAGCCGGACGTCTACGGATCGGACGCGAGCACGAAGACGTGCACACCGCCGTGGAAGACTGGCTGACCCGGCGCTTGCCTGGTCTCGGCGAGCGGCTTCACACCGGCCGGTCGCGCAACGATCAGGTTGCCTGCGATCTGCGCCTCTATCTCAAGGATACGCTGCTCACGCTGCACGGCTATGCGCTCGATCTTGCCGGCGCGCTGGTCGGGTTTGCCGCACAGCATCGCGCGGTGCTTTGGCCCGGCTATACCCATCAGCGTCGAGCGATGCCGTCGTCCCCGGCGCTGTGGGCGCTGGCATTCGCCGAGGGTTTGCTCGATACCGCCGAGAGTCTGCCGGCGCTCTGGGCGACGCTCGATCGCTCGCCGCTGGGCAGCGCAGCGGGTTACGGTGCGCCGCTGCCGCTTCGGCGGGAGGCTGTTGCACGCGCCCTTGGGTTCGCCGCCCCTGAGCACGCGGTCACCGCCGTGCAAAACGGCCGCGGCAAGCTCGAGGCAGCGGTGCTGTTCTGGTGTACCCAGCTAGGACACGAGCTGGGCAAGCTCGCGCAGGATGTGATTCTGCTCAGCGCGGATGAGTTCGGGTTCTTGATTATCCCGAAGGAGCTAAGCACAGGATCGAGCATCATGCCGCATAAGCGGAACCCCGATCTCTTCGAGCTTACCCGGGCCCGAGCGGCCGCGCTCGACGGCGATCTCGCGGCGGTGCTTCATCTCAAGTCGAAGCTGTCCAGCGGGTATCACCGGGACTTTCAACTGCTGAAGGAGCCGCTGTTCCGCGGGCTCGATCGCACCGCCGAGATGCTGTGCATGATGGCGCATGCGGTCCCGCGGCTCGAGGTCGATCGTCTACGGGCACGGGCGGCAATGGCGGGCGACACGTTTGCCACCGACGAAGTGATGCGGAGGGTCGAGCGGGGTCGGGCCTTCAGGTTGGCCTATCGTGAGGTGGCGGCGGACGTCGCTATCGGAAGACGGCTGGCCGAGCCCAGCCAGGCTGAGCTGGTGGCCCGCCGCCGATCCACTGGCAGCCTGGGGAACCTTGGGCTCCCCGGCGTGC
>Ga0310811_10015144_pt1 | contig 10076 bp, 3 predicted proteins | sample YCmetagenome_FD_207642 | JGI IMG/M metagenome (GOLD analysis project Ga0310811, IMG submission 207642) | Soil microbial communities from experimental microcosm in Duke University, North Carolina, United States - YC | ecosystem: Engineered > Artificial ecosystem > Soil microcosm > Unclassified ...
CTCCGAACGTCAGAAACCTGAACCGGAAGACAACGGCGAGGCGGCATGTACGGGGGACTGCGGCGCTTCATCATCGGCGTGATCGCGGCGGCATTTCTGCCGCTCGCCGCGCTGCCTTCGTTTGCCGTGACGCGCGAGCAGATCAAGTCGTGCGACTCGCACGACGATATCGCGCCGGACCAGCGCATCGCCGCCTGCGGCGCCGTCATCGACGACAAGCGCGCCAAGAAGCCGGAGAAAGCGCAAGCTTATACCAATCGCGGCAAGGCCTATCGCGCCAAAGGGAACGCCGATCAGGCGATCCGCGACTTCGACGAAGCCATCAAGCTCGACGGCAAGAATGCCGAGGCGTTCTACAATCGCGGGCTGGCGCTGCGCGATCGCGGCGACAGCGAGCGCGCGACGCAGGATCTCGAGCAGGCGGTCAAATACGATAAACGCAACTACACCGCCTTCGACACGCTGAGCCACATCTATTACGACCGGCGCGAATACGATCGCACCATCGACGTGCTCAACCAGGCGATCAAGCTCAACCCGAACGCCGCCCTCGCCTTCTACAATCGCGGCATGGCCTATCGCGCCAAGGGCGAGCCCGACCGCGCCATCCCCGACTACGACCGCGCCATCAAGCTCAATCCAAACGACGCGGTCGCCTACGAAAGCCGCGGCCTCGCCTACCGCGACATCCGCGACTACGAGCGCGCCGTCCAGGACTTCGACCAGGCCATCAAGATCAGGCCCGACTTCGTGCTGGCGCTGAACGATCGCGGCATCGCTTATGCCGCCAAGGGCAACGTGGAACGCGCCATCCAGGACTTCGACCAGGCCATCCTGATCGATCCCCGCGACGGCTTCGGCTACAACAACCGCGGCCTCGCCTATCGCAATCGCGGCGACGTCGACCGCGCCATCAAGGATTACGACCAGGCGATCCTGCTCAATCCCAACTACGTGCTCGCCTACTACAACCGCGGCAACGCCTATTACGACAAGCGCGACTACGATCGCGCCATCGGCAATTACGATCAGGCCATCCAGCTCGACAGCCAATATGCGCTCGCCTATTACGACCGCGGCGTCTCCTATTTCGAAAAGCGCGACTACGACAAGGCGCTGCGCGACCTCTCGCAGGCGATCAAGCTCGATCCGAAGGACGCGCTGTCCTGGTACAATCGCGGGATCACGTATGCCGCGCGCGGCGACGCCGACCACGCCGTCGCCGATTTCGACCAATCGATCCGCATCGACGGCAAGAACGCGTTGTCCTTCTACAATCGCGGCCTTGCCCTGCGCGGCAAGGGCGAGGACGAGCGCGCGATCTCCGATTTCGGCCAGGCCCTGCGCCTCGACCCGAAGAACGCCGCCGCATTTTTCCAGCGCGGCATCGCCTATCGCGCGCGCGGCGATCTCGAGCACGCGCTTGCCGACTTCGACCAGGCCATCCAGCTCGACGGCAAGAACGCCGTTGCGTTCTACGACCGCGGCCATGTGCTCTACATCAAGCACGAGTACGACCGCGCCATCGCCGATCTCAACCAGGCGATCAACATCAAGCCGGACTATACCGCCGCGTTCAACGTGCGCGGACAGGCCTACAACGGCAAAGGCGATAGCGACCGCGCCATCGCCGATTTCGACCAGGCACTTCGCATCGATCCCTCCTTCGCCCCCGCCTTGAGCAATCGCGGCGACGCCTACCAGAAGAAGCACGATTACGACCGGGCCATTGCCGACTTCGATCAGGCGATCAAGGTCAATCCCGGCCTGTCCAGCGCCTATTTCAGCCGCGGCCTCGCCTTGAAGGACAAGAGCGACTGTCCGCGCGCGGTCTCCGATTTCACGCAGGCGCTCAAGCTCGACGGCAAGAACGCCGACGCCTTCAACGCGCGCGGCGCCTGCTATGCCGCCCTCAACGACGACGACCACGCCTTCCAGGATTTCGACGCCGCGATCCGGCTCAACCCAAATTTTGCCGCGGCCTATTTCAATCGCGGCATGGCGGGCTACGAACGCCATGACTACGACCGCGCCGTCGCCGATCTCTCGCAGGCCGTCCGGCTCGATCCGCGCGACGTGATGGCCGTGCACAGCCGCGGCCTCGCCTATCGCGAGCGGCGCGACTACGACCGCGCCATCGGCGATTTCGATCAGGCGCTCAAGTTCGATCCCAAGTTCACCGCCTGTTATGTCGATCGCGGCAATGCCTATCAGCAGAAAGGTGACTACGATCGCGCGGTGCAGAACTACGATCAGGCGATCAAGCTCGAGCCGAAATATGCCGCGGCCTTCACCGAACGCGGAAACACCTACGCTCTGCGGGGCAAGATCGACCGCGCCTTGCAGGATTACGAGCAGGCGATCAAATTCAACCCGAACTATGCCGGAGTGTTCAACAGCCGCGCGCTGCTCTACCAGCGCAAAGGCGACATGGCCCACGCCATCGCCGACCTCGATCAGGCGATCAAGCTCGATCCCGGTTTCGCCGCGGCGCTCAACAATCGCGGCGCTCTCTACCAGCAGAAAGGCGATCTCGACCGCGCCATTGCCGACTATGACCGAGCCATCAAGGCGAACCCGCGTTACGACGTGGCGCTCAACAGCCGCGGCATGGCCTACAAAAGCAAAGGCCAGATCGACCGCGCCTTGCGCGACTTCGACGCGGCGGTGAGCATCAATTCCGGCTTCGCCCTGGCGCTGCTCAACCGCGGTGTGACTCTGGAAGAGTCCGGCTACCACGACCGGGCGCTCAAGGATCTCGATCAGGTCCTCAAGCTCAACCCGGCCAATGCGCAGGCCTACAACGCGCGTGGTCTCGCCTTCAGCAACATGCGCGATTATGACCACGCCGTGGCGGATTTCAGCCAGGCGATCCGGCTCGACGGTAAGCTCGCCGCCGCCTACAACAATCGCGGGCTGGCCTATCGCGCCAAGAACGAGAACGAACGCGCCATCGCCGATTTCAGTATGGCGGCGCAGATCGATCCGACCTACGCCCTCGCCTTCAGCAATCGCGGCAATGCCTATTTCGATCGGCGGGATTACGAACGCGCCATCGGCGATCTCACCCAGGCCATCAAGCTCAATCCGGAGGCTGTGCGCGGTTATTACGACCGGGGCATCGCCTACGGCGCCAAGGGCGACCCCGACCGCGCCATCGCCGATTTCGAAGCCGCGCTCAAGCTCGATCCGAAGAATGCCATCGCGCTGAACAACCGCGGCTTCGCCTATCGCAGCAAAGGCGACAGCGACCGCGCCATTTCCGATTTCGGCGAGGCGATCAAGCTCAACGCCAATTACGCGGGCGCCTATTACAACCGTGCCAATGCCTTTGCCGACAAAGGCGATCTCGACCGCGCCATCGCCGACTTCGGCCAGGCAATCAAGCTCGACGCGAAAGACGCCTACGCCTACCACGATCGCGGTATTGCGTTTTACCAGAAGCGCGACGTGGACCGCGCCATCGGCGACTTCGAGGCGGCCATCAAGATCACGCCGAGCTATACGGTGACGGCGAGCGCGCGCAACAACGACGCGCGCGCGCAGCATGGCTACGACCGCGAGGCCGAGATCGCGCAGCCGCTCCGCGTCAGCCCGCTGTTCGCGCTCGCCTATAACGACCGCGGCATCCAGCTTGGCTCCAAGAACGAGACTGACCGCGCCGTCGCGGATTTCGACGCCGCGATCAAGCTCAACCCGAACTTCTCCGCCGCCTATTACAATCGCGGCAACGCCTTCTTCCAGAAGCGCGACTACGACCGCGCCATCGCCAATTTCGATACTGCCATCCGGCTCAATCCGAAGGACGCCATGGCGTATTACGACCGTGGCGTCACGCGCTACGAGCGCGAGGAGTTTGATCGCGCCATCGCCGACTTCGACCAGGCTATCCGCCTCGACCCGAAAAACGCGGCCGCGCTCTACAATCGTGGCGTCGCCTACCACGAGACGCGCGACTTCGATCGCGCCATCGCCGACTTCGACGCCGCGATCAAGGCCGACTCGAAGCTCGCCACGGCCTATGGCGCGCGCGGCAAGGCGCTGACGAGCAAAGGCGACTTCGACAGGGCGATTGCCGACCTGACCCAGGCCGTCAGGCTCAGCTCACGCGACGCCACGACCTACAACGATCGCGGCATCGTCTACGGGCTGAAGGGCGACAGCGATCGGGCAATTGCCGACTTCAACCAGGCGGTCTCGCTCAACGCGCAGTACGCGCCGACCTACAATAACCGCGCCATTGCCTTCGCCGCCAAGAGCCAGCTTGACCGCGCCATCCAGGACTATGACCAGGCGATCAAGCTCAACGGCGGCTATGCCGCGGCGTTCTACAATCGCGGCAATGCCAAATATGACAAGGGCGACTACGCTTCGGCCATCGCCGACTACGACAGCGCAATCAAACTCAACCCGGCCGACGCGCCGGCGCTGAACAACCGCGCCAATGCCTATGCCAATCGGCGCGACTTCGACCGCGCCATCCTCGATCTGTCGCAGGCGCTCAAGCTCAACCCCGGCTACGCGCAAGGCCTGAACGACCGCGGTGTGGCCTATGCGGCCAAGGGCGACGTCGACCGCGCGCTCGGCGACTTCGAGCAGGCGGTGAAGGCCGATCCGCGCAGCAGCATCGCTTACTACAATCGCGGCCTCGCCCTCCGTGACCGCCGCGACCTCGACCGTGCGATCCAGAACTTCGATGAGGCGATCAAGCTCAACCCGGCCTACGCGGTCGCCTACACCAACCGCGGCGGCGCCCTCGCATTCAAGCGCGACTACGACCGCGCTATCGGCGACTTCGACCAAGCTCTCAAGCTCCGGCCGAACGATGCCTACGCCTATTATGAACGGGCCCTCAGTTACGGCGCCAAGGGCGACACAGAGCGCGCCATCGGCGACCTCGCAGCCAGCATCAAGATCGATCCGGCCAATGCGCTGGCCTTCTATAACCGCGGCATCGCCTACCGTCTGAAGGGCGACATCGAGCGTGCCATTGGCGACTTCGGCGACGCGGCAAAGATCGATCCAAAGCTTGCACTCGCTTATTACCAGCGCGGCAGCGCGCTCTACGAGAAGCAGAACCTCGACACGGCCATTGCCGATTTCGGCGAGGCCGTGCGCATCAACCCGAATTACGATCTCGCCTTCTACCATCGCGGCCTCGCCTGGCGCGACAAGCGCGAGTACGACAAGGCGATCAACGATTTCAGCCAGGCGATCCGGCTCGACGGCAAGAACGCGGCCGCGTTCGACAATCGCGGCCTTGCTTATCGCATGAAGGGCGATCTCGACCGAGCCATCGCGGACTTCGACCAGGCCGTGCGGCTCGATCCGAATTCGGCGGTCGCCCTGCACGACCGTGGCACGGCCTTCGGCCTGCGCGGCGACAACGACCGTGCCGTGCAGGATCTCAGCACCGCGCTCAAGCTCGATCCGAAAAACGCGGTCGCGCTCAATAATCGGGGCTTCGCCTACCGCAACAAAGGCGAGACCGACCGCGCCATCGCCGACTTCAGCGACGCCATCAAATTGGACGCGAACTACACGGCCGCCTACTTCAACCGCGCCAATGCGTATTACGAGAAGCGCGACCTCGACCGCGCCATCGCGGACTTCAACGCCGCGATCAAGCTGGATGCGAACTTCGCCGCCGCTTACAACGCCCGCGGCGTCGCCTACGACAACAGAAGCGAGTTCGACCAGGCGATCCAGGACTTCAGCCAAGCCATCCGGCTCGATCCGAAGAACGCACGCGCCTTCAACAATCGCGGCTTCGCCTATCGCAACCGCGGCGATTTCGACCGCGCCGTGGCCGATTACACGCAAGCGCTGGCCATCAACCCGGCCTTTGCGCTCGCGCTCTACAATCGCGGCATAGCCTATTACGACAAGCGCGACTTCGAGCATGCAAGCCGCGACATGAACCAGGCGATCAAGCTCAATCCGAACTTCTCGAGCGCGTTCGCCGACCGTGGCGTCGCCGCCACCGACAAGCAGGACTACGACCGCGCCATTGTCGGTGCCGATCCGGTCATCAAAGCCAGGCCGGTCTATGCGGCTGGCGTCGGCGGCCGCGGCGCGAGCTACGAGAACAGGCGCGAAGGCGACCGCATCATCCAGGATGCCAGCCTGCCGATCCGCAACAACCAGTACAACGCTTACGCCTACTCGGCGGACACGTTCCCGCCGGCGAGCCCGTCATTGATCGGCGGCGAGCCCGCGAAGGCGCAGGCCGCGATCCCTGCCCCCACGCCAGCATCAGCGCCTGCGAAGACGCAAGCCTCCGCGGCGCCGGCGACGAAGGCCGCTCAAGAAGCGCTGGATAGGGCAAAGGACGACGACGTGGTGCCGATGCCGCAACGCAGCCCGAAACGTCCGGCGCGGCCTCCAGCCAAAGAGAGTCGGAAGAAGATTACGCGCCCGCCGGTAATCCAGCCGAAGCCGCGCCCACGCGAGGCGCTATCGCACCGCGCCGCGATCAGCCGTGCTGACGCTTGGCCGCCGCGGATTGCGCGTAAGCCCGTTCGCCAATAATCCGGCCGAGCATCACCAGCACCGGGCCCGGCAGAGCGGCCTGCGCGATGCGCTCGGCGAGCTCGCCGATCGGCGCCGAGACCACCGCCTGATCGGGACGCGTGGCACGCGCGATCGCCAATGCCGGCGTGCGCGGGTCGAGCCCTTCGGCCGTTGCCTTCGTCACCAGCGCGGCCAGCGTGCGCGTGGGCATATAGATCGCGGTCGTCGCGGCCGGATCGGCGAGGCTGCGCCAGTCGATATCCTCAGGCAGCTCGCCATTCTTGGCATGGCCGGTGACGAATTGCAGACGGCGCGCATGCTTGCGATCGGTCAGCGGCAGGCCGAGCTTGGCCGCCGCGCCCTGCGCCGCGCTGATGCCGGGCACGACATCGACCGGAATCTTCGCCGCGCGGCAGGCCTCGATCTCCTCCCCGGCGCGGCCGAACACCAGCGGATCGCCGCCTTTGAGCCGCACCACGCGCTTGCCCTGCTTGGCGAGGCCGACCATCAGCGTGTTGATGTCGTCCTGCTTGCAGGACGGGCCAAAGCCGGTCTTGCCGACCAGCATCTTGCGCGCTTCGCGGCGGGCAAAGTCGAGCACCTCGCGCGAGACCAGATCGTCGAACAGGATCACGTCGGCCGATTGCAGCGCGCGCACCGCCCGCAGCGTCAACAGTTCGGCGTCGCCGGGACCGGCGCCGACGAGCGTGACTGTGCCGTTCTCGACTTCGGCGCCGAGGCCTTTCACGTCGGCCACGAAGCGGTCGAAATCGTCCTGATGCGGCTCGCGATCCGGATTGGCGATGGCGTGCGCGGTGAACAGTTGCCAGAACTTGCGCCGCCCGGAGAAGGGCAGATCGGTCGCCTTCACGGCCGTGCGCCATTTGGCGGCCGCGGCGGCCCAGGCGCCGAAGCCCTTCGGCAGCAGCGCCTCGAGCTTGGCGCGGATCGCCTGCGCGAAGACGGGCGCAGCGCCGTCGGTGGAGACCCCGATCACCAGCGGCGAGCGGTTGACGATGGCGCCGAAGGAGAAATCGCAGAACGCCGGCTTGTCGATGACATTGACCGGCACGCCGGCCGCGCGCGCGGCCTTGGCAAAGACGTAAGCGGCTTCGTCGTCGTCGAATGCGCCGATCGCGATTGCCGCGCCGGTCAGATCGTCCGGTGTCCAGGCACGCCGCTGAACGAAAACTTCGCCGCGCGGCGGGTCGCCAGCGACGAGAAGCAACTCCTCCGAGGGTTCCGTGGCGTAGACCTCGACGCGCGCGCCGGCGGCCGAGAGAAGCTCAGCCTTCCAGGCCGCGGCGGCGCTGCCGCCCGCGACCACGGCGCGCTTGTTGTCGAGCGCGAAAAACACCGGAAGCCGCGCCAGCGGGTCCATCCGGCCGGGCCGTGTTTCGGAAGGTGTACGGGCGATGGTCACGGGCGCATTCCTCCAGCGAGAGCCCCTCTCGGTCCAGAACAGCAAGTCACGTGCCAGCCGCTAACTATCTGACCTGGTGCGGCAAATTGGGACCGAGACGATCCACGGCCGGCGCATGTGCTGAAAATCTGGGCAGCGGGGCGGCGCCGCTCCAGCGCATCACTCGGCGGCCACATGGCTGGCCTTCCGGCCGACATTGGCGTGGAAATCCGCGCCGTTGCCGGTCTTGGCGACGAATCCGGCGCGGATGGCGAAGTCACCGAAATGCTCGCCGCTCTGTCGTTCGGCGGCATAGGCGGCAAAAATCGGATCGAGCGCGCCAACGATTTCCTCGTGCTTGAGGTCCTCGGCATAGAGCTTCGACAGCCGCGAACCGTCGAAGGCGGCACCGAGATAGAGGTTGTACCGGCCCGGCCCTTTGCCGACCAAGCCGATCTCGGCCAGATAAGGCCGCGCGCAGCCGTTCGGGCAGCCGGTCATGCGGATGACGATGTCGTCCGCGGACAGGCCGTGCGCGGCGAGACGCGCATCGAGCGCGGTCATCAGGTCGGGCAGATAGCGCTCGCTCTCCGCCAGCGCCAGGCCGCAGGTCGGCAGCGCCACGCAAGCCATTGAATTCCGCCGCAGGCCCGACCACGGCGCCAGCATGCCAGCTTCGCGCGCCAGCGCCTCGATCTCCGCCTGCTTTTCGGTCGGCACATTGGCGATGATGAGGTTCTGGTTCGCCGTGATGCGGAAGTCGCCGTCGTGCGTCTGCGCAATCGTGCGCAGAACGGTCTGCTGTGTGAGGCCGGGAATGTCGTGGATGCGGCCGTTCTGAATGAACAGCGTGAGATGGCCGCGGCCGTCCTCGCCCTGCGTCCAGCCGTAACGGTCGCCGGTGGAGGTGAACCTGTATGGCTTGGCCGGCGCCAGCAGCACACCGGCGCGGCGCTCGACCTCGGCGCGGAAAGCATCGAGCCCGCGGTCTTCGATCGTGTATTTCAGCCGCGCATGCTTGCGGCTCTTGCGGTCGCCCCAGTCGCGCTGCACGGTCACCACCGCCTCGGCGATCGCGACTGCATCGCGCGTGGCGCAGAAGCCCATCATGTCCGCGGTGCGCGGATAGGTGTCCGTCTCGCCATGCGTCATGCCCATGCCGCCGCCGACCGTGACGTTCCAGCCGGCGACGTCGCCTTTGTCGTCGAGGATGGCGATGAAGCCGAGGTCGTGCGCGAAGATGTCGACGTCGTTCGATGGCGGCACCGCCACCACGATCTTGAATTTGCGCGGCAGATAAGTCTTGCCGTAGATCGGCTCCTCGACCTCCTCTTCGCCGCCGGCGATGCGCTCGCCGTCGAGCCAGATCTCGCGGTAGGCCGGCGTCGCCGGCAGCAGATGATCGGACACCGCCTTCGCCAAATCCTGCGCCGCCGCGTGCGCGCGCGATTGGAACGGATTGGGATTGCACATCACGTTGCGGTTCACGTCGCCGCAGGCCGCGATGGTGTTGAGCAGGACCCGGTCCATCTCCTTCAGCGTCGGCTTCAGGTTGGACTTGATGATGCCGTGCAACTGCACCGTCTGCCGCGTGGTCAGGCGCATGGTGCCGTTACCGTAGTCGCGCGCGACTTGATCGAGCGCGAGCCACTGCTGCGGCGTCAGCACCCCGCCCGGAATACGCACGCGGATCATGAAGGCGAAGGCCTTCTCCATCTTCTTGCGCGAGCGTTCGGGCCGCAGGTCGCGGTCGTCCTGCAGATACATGCCGTGGAACTTGACGAGCTGCTGATCGTCCTCGGTGATCGCACCGGTGATTTCGTCCTGCAGCCCCTCCGCGAGCGTGCCGCGTAGGAAGTTGCTGGCGTCCTTGATGTGCTCGTTGCGGGAGAGTTCGTCGTCAGCCATTGGGATGTTCCTCGTCATTCCGGCCGAGGCCGCGCAGCGGCCGCGAGCCGGAATCCAGGTATACGATGGACTTTGCTATTTGTCTGGATTCCGGGTTCGCGGGCTCAGGCCCGCGCCCCGGAATGACCGCAAATCGCTCAATACACGTCCTGAAGATAACGCTTTTCGCGCTCAAGCGTTGCCACCGCCTGCTCGGCCGCCTCCGGCGTGAGCGATTTCACGTCGGCGTAAGCGCGCGTGAGCGTGGCGCGCA